>OBRI01000327.1_pt1 | contig 8886 bp, 8 predicted proteins | sample 1475581 | NCBI WGS metagenome assembly OBRI01 (sample SAMEA3360675, study PRJEB22359) | human gut metagenome | biome: ENVO:urban biome; feature: ENVO:human-associated habitat; material: ENVO:feces | place: Bangladesh | collected 2011 | reverse complement strand
TTCAACTAAAAACCGGACTGTCTCCGCTTTCGCTTCGTCAGTCCGGTTAAGGCACACCCTACACAGGGCGCTTTTTATTCATGTCTACTAATCTTGGGGCGGTTCAGAACGTGCCGGGGGCTTTTCGTACAAAGCGGAGGGATGCGGAAACGCTCCGCCTTGGGGGTTGGTTATTTAGTGGATCAGTTTGCTGTGGTCTGCGCCGCCCACGGTGAGGGTGGCAGAGCTGCCGCTGTGGGTGAGGGTGAAGAGGGTGTCTTCCGCGCCCAGCGACAGCATGGCATCGATGTCCAGCGCCGTCTCGCGCCTCTTTGTACGGAAGACGAGGGTATCTGCGCCCTGCGCTTTCAGGTCTGCCAGATTGCCCAGACAGCCGAAGAGGGTGGCGGTATCAGAATCTGCCGTGACGATGTAGCGGGCAGACTCCTGATGCATCTCATAGGCAGCGCCCTCAACTGTCAAAACCACCCTGCCGTTCTGCTCCTCCTCCACAGGTGCCGGAAGTGCAAACTTGTATACAGTCCTTGTGGAGCCGCAAGAACATTCATACACTTTTTCGCCCAGCTGGCCGACAGCCGCGGGAGTAGAGGAGACAAGTGTCCATTCATGCTTATGCTCAGCGGGCAACTGGGAGTTAATCCGGGTGACCGTACCCTCACCGATGGCATTTACATCCTGCTCTTTACCGGCTTTGCCATCTTTATCGCCGCCTGTGCCGATGGCGGCTCCGGCACCATACGTTCGGCGACCAAAGGTTCCCCCTTTTCCGCCTTTTGCGGTCACCTGCGCACCGCCGCCGATCTCGACCTCTGCGCCCTGCGCATCACCGCTGCCTCCACCAATGCCGCTTCCATATCCGCCGCCCACGGCATCGACAACACCGCCGAGGATACGAACGGTCGATTTATCCGTGCTGTTAGGGGCGCCGCCAATGCCTGTAACGGGATTGTTATTAACAAGTGTCGTAGTTACCCTGCCGTCAAGGATGGTGACGTCTCCCGAGCCACGATTACCACCGCCGATCGCTGCCGCAGCACCATTCGTTTTTGCTGTCACCTCTCCGTTCTTGATGGTAACTTTGCCCGAACCTTGCGCACCACCGCCAATACCTGCCGCCAAATTCCCTCCTTGGGCAGTTACCTCACCGCCGGAAATGCTCACTTCACCATTTCCATTGATGCCGCCGCCAATGCCTGTACCAAACAATCCACCTACTGCATGGATTTTTCCGTTTGCGATCTCCAGATTCGAGGTGCTTCTTTGATTTCCTCCACCAATACCCGCACCGCTATGCCCGCCATACGCGTTCAAAGAGGAGCTTGTATCTTCTGCTGTGATGGTCAGTTTTCCGGTCGAGACGTCATCATCTTTTTCCAAGCCTGCACAATACTGTCCGCTCTTCAGGGTATTGTTTCCCTCAAGCTTCAGGGTCGTGTCACCTTTGCCTTGTACAAACATCGCGGACCGACCCTTTCCGCTCACATCGATATTCACATCTTTGATCGTGACCGTCGTGTCTTTTTTGGTGCAATTATTGATGATCTTGATGACATTCTTCACCGCTTCGTTCACAGCCTTTGTCACCGTGTCCGCGGTGTTGTCCTCATAGGTCATGATGTCATGGTCGTCATCTGCGGCCTCTGCGGCCTTCTCGACAGGCTTCTGCTCAGTCGATGCCTCGAGGGTGGCGGCGTCGGTCTTCCCTTCGGGCTTCTGCGTGTCCGGCGTCTTCTGCTCTTCTTCCGCAGGCTCTGGGCCGTCCTTTTTCTGGGCTTCCCCGCTGTTCACGTTCTCGGGCCAGACGATGAGCTCCGTCCCGGTCTTCTCCGCAGGCTCTCCCGGCTCGGCATCCACCATCGGCTTCTGTTTTTCAGCCTCGTCCGCTGTGTCTTCGTCTGCCGGCCCGTCAGAGTTGTTCTCCGTTTGTTTGTCCGAGCTCTTGCCGCCCTTGATGACCACCGCCGTGTCGTCTTTCTCTTCTTGCGCATTGCCGACACTGACATAGGTGTCGCCGTTTTCCTTAACGGTCACCGTAATATTACCGTCACCGATATAATACTCCTTTGCCAGTGCCGCCGGGGCTGCCGCCGAAAGCGCCACACTCAGGGCCAGGGCGGCTGCCGCCGCACGCTTCATATTTTTCCGTAACCGCATACTTTTTTACCTCCCGAATGATTGCAGGGTCTCTGCGGCTCTATTTTACCCCCCCCCCCCTATATTTTTGTCAAGTCCTTTTCATGACATACCAGCGTAGATTCATGAATAGTACGACTTTTTCGGCATAGCAAAAAAAGAACAGCCCCGCCTTTCCGGAGAAACGCGGAGCTGTATCATTTTATACCTTTTTCGCCAGCAGATACCGGTCATACCCGCCGTACATCTCCCGGCGGCAGACGATCTCAAAGCCGCTGGCCAGAGCGTTGTTCAGGCTGTACTGATTTTCCGGGCTGACGGTGGCCCCGATGCCCACGATGCCCGGGCGGAGCAGGGCAAGCGCCGCTTCCAGCAGCTTCCGCTGCAGACCGTTGCCCCGGTAGCCGGGGTGGACGATGGCGCTGTCGGCGTTGGCCCAGCCGTCCCACTCTTCTCGCGGGATGCCCATAAAGGCGGCGTAGTTGTGCGCGCTCTGCCCGCAGTAGCGCAGGATGAAGTAGGCCCCCAGCCGCCCGCCGTCCCACCCGCCGATGCAGAGGTCCTCTTTCAGGTAGCGGGCGATGTTTTCCAGCGTGTCGGGTACGAACTGCTCCGGGTGGGGCATCGCGGCCCGCACCTCGTTCTGCAAGGCGTAAAAGGCGGCGGCATCCTCCGGCCCGGCGGCACGCAGGGTCATGGTGCGGCTTGCGGGCCGGCCGCACACTTTGTGCAGAAGAACTTCCATTCTTGCTCTATCCCTCCAAAATAAAATCATACTTTCCGGCTGATTCCAGTATAAATGCCGTTTGAATCATTGTCAATTTATGCTATAATATTTGCAGGAAAAGCTTTTGTGCTCAGGCACAGCTTTTTCGGAAGTCCAGGCAGGGCCGCCCTGCCCGTGTACCGGAGGAAACGAACCATGAGAGATTCCAGCTTATCCCCTTCCAGCCGCCTGGGTGGTGCTGTCATCAGCGACCGCATCGTCGGCGCTCTGCTGGAGGAACTGCGCACAGGCCGCTATGCACAGACCGACCGTCTGCCCGCTGAGGTAGACCTTGCCGCCGAACTCAGCGTCAGCCGCACCGTCATCCGCGATGCGCTGAGCGAGATGGAGCGTGCGGGTTACATCGAGCGGGTGCGCGGCATCGGCACAGTGGTCAACCGAAGTGTCCTGAACCTGCGCAGCCGGTTGGACCAGAAGCTGGAGTATTACCCGCTCATCCGCAGCTTTGGCAGCTACCCCCACGCCGACGGCATCCAGATCTACCCCGTCCGCGCAGGCGAAGAGCTGGCCCGTGATCTGGCCATCGAGCCCGGCGACGATGTCATCTGCATCAGGAAGCGCATCCTCGCCGACACCACCCCCGTCATCTACTCCATCGACTACCTGCCCCGCGCCCTGTTTGGGAGCCGGGACTACACCCGCATCGACCTGTCGGGTGACATCTTCGATGTCCTGGAGCGGGAGTGCCGCCAGCAGGTGGCCTCCAATGTGGCCCACCTCAAGGCCAGCTGCGGCGACGAGTCCATCCGGGCCGCCATGCGTCTGGCCCCGGGCGAGGCCATGCTGCTGCTGGATGAGATATGCTACAACCGGCTCTGCCATCCCGTCATGCGTTCGTTGAGCTACTACACGAACTTCTTCGACTTCTCGATTCTTCGAAAGCTTCTTTGACGGAGGGAAACAAAAGAATATGCGTCATCTAATCGATCCGTTGGATTTCAGTCAGCAGGAGCTCACCTCTCTGCTGGACCTGGCCGACCGCATCTGCGCCGACCCGGCTGCCTATCAGGACGTGGCCGCCCACAAAAAGCTGGCCACCCTGTTCTACGAGCCGTCCACCCGTACCCGTCTTTCCTTTGAGGCCGCGATGCTGAACCTCGGCGGACATGTCCTCGGCTTCCCGAGCGAGACCGTCTCCAGTGCATCCAAGGGCGAGAGCGTGGCCGACACCATCCGCGTCGTCTCCTGCTACGCCGACATCGTGGCCATGCGCCACCCCAAGGAGGGCGCACCGCTGCGGGCCAGCCGGTACTCCCGCATCCCTGTCATCAACGCAGGCGACGGCGGCCACCAGCACCCGACCCAGACCATGACCGACCTGATGACCATTCGCCGCCGCAAGGGCCGTCTGAACGACCTGACCATCGGCCTGTGCGGCGACCTCAAGTTTGGCCGCACCGTCCACTCCCTCATCAAGACCATGGCGCGCTGTGAGAACATCCGCTTCGTCCTCATCAGCCCCGAGGAGCTGCGGGTGCCGGACTACATCATCACCGACGTGCTCGAGGCCAACCACATCCCCTACAAGGAGACCCGCAGCCTCGAGGAGTCCATGCCCGAGCTGGACATCCTCTACATGACCCGCGTCCAGAAGGAGCGTTTCTTCAACGAGGAAGACTATGTCCGTCTGAAGAACAGCTATATCCTCACCAAAGAGAAGATGGCCCTTGCCAAGCCCGACATGGCCGTGCTCCATCCCCTGCCCCGCGTCAATGAGATCACGCTGGAAGTGGACGACGACCCCCGCGCCGCCTACTTTGAGCAGGTGCAGAACGCTGTCTACATCCGCATGGCGCTGATCATGACGCTGCTGGGCCTCAAGGACCCCAAGGCTGAAAAGGAGGGCAACTGAGATGCTGAACATTGATGAAATTCAGAACGGTATCGTCATCGACCATATCAAGGCAGGCACGGCCATCGGCCTGATGGACCTGCTGGGCATCAAGGGCAACCGCACCGCCAGCGTGGCCCTCATCCAGAACGCCCGCAGCCACAAGGCAGAGTCGGGCCGGAAGGACATCATCAAGGTGGAGGGCGACGCATCCTGGCTCAACCTCGACGTGCTGGCCTATCTCGACCCCGACATCAGCGTGACCGTCATCGAGAACGGCAAAGCCGTCAAGAAGGAAAAGCCCCAGCCCCCCAAGCGTCTGGTCAACATCGTGCGGTGCAAGAACCCCCGCTGCATCTCCTCCATCGAGGAAGAGTGCGACCAGATCTTTGAGCTGAGCTCCAACGGCAAGTATCGCTGCATCTACTGCGAGCAGGAGCTGCAGGTCAAGCCGGAATAATCGGAATAAACGATAAAAGCCGCCTGTCATTCATTGAATGACAGGCGGCTTTGCTTTTGAGCCTCAGACTTTCCGGCGCAGCAGGCTCATCGGCGGCAGCTCCGGGGTGGGGATGGTATAGCGCTCCATCGCGTGGGGCGTGGACTCCATCAGTTCACCGGCCTCATTCTTGATCCACTCGGGGTCCAGCGGGATGCTGCGGCCATCCGGGCAGAGCACTTCCAGCGTGTCGCCGAGGCTCCACTTGCCCCGCTGCTGGCAGCTGGCGACGCCGTTCTCCCAGCCGTCCACCGTACCGACAAACTCCCACTCGCGGATGTAAGTCGCGCTGTCGGTAGCCTGACGGGCCTGCTCCCGGCCAAAGTAGAAGCCGGGCGAATAGTGGCGGTGGCTGGTGCGGGTCAGCTCAGCCAAAACCTCTTCCGGCAGCTCGAAGTTCTCGTTCATCGGGTCGGCCAGATACTGGTCGAGGGCGCGGCGGTAGGCCGCCGTCACGCTGGCGACGTAGTAGAACGTCTTGGCGCGGCCCTCGATCTTGAGGCTGTCCACGCCCGCCTTGCAGATGAGGTCGAGGAAGGGCGCGGTACACATATCGTTGGCGTTGAGGATGTAGCTGCCGTTCTCGTTCTCGCCGATCTCATAGAGCTGCCCCGGGCGGGTCTCCTCGCTGAGATAGTACTTCCAGCGGCAGGGCTGGGCGCACTGGCCGCGGTTTGCGTCGCGGCCTGCCATGTAGTTGGAGAGCAGGCAGCGGCCCGAGACGCTCATGCACATGGCGCCGTGGACGAAAGCCTCGATTTCCAGCTCCGGCGGGGTCTTGTCGCGGAGGGTGGCGATGTCCTGCAGGGTCATCTCCCGGGCCAGCACCACCCGCTTCGCGCCCATATTGTAGGCGGCGCGGGCAGCGGCCCAGTTGGTGATGCCGGTCTGGGTGGACATATGGACGTCGATGTCGGGCGCGAAGGTCTTGCAGGCGTCTAACACGCCGAGGTCAGCCACGATGAAGGCGTCCACACCAGCGGCGGCAGCGTCCTTGATGGCCTGAGGCAGACGGTCAGCCTCCTCGTTGGTGGGCAGGGTGTTCATGGTCAGGTAGACCTTGCGGCCCCGGGCGTGGGCATAGATGACGCCCTCGCTCAGCTGCTCCGGGGTGAAGTTGGTGGGTGCAGAGCGCATCCCGAACTCGGGCAGAGCGCAGTAAACGGCGTCCGCGCCGTAGTTGATGGCATACCGCAGGCGCTCGAGGTCGCCTGCCGGGGCCAGAAGTTCCGGTATCTGTAACATGGTATTCCTCTCTAGCCCTCTCAGTCACCTTCGGTGCCAGCTCTCCCAATGGGCGAGCCCTTGGCAGGCCGGTCAGCGGCTGCCTTTTCCGTCAGGCTTGCGGGCTTCGCTTCTTATTTCAGGTTCTTGTTGACTTTAGCCGCCTCATCGCAGTTTTTCTGGTGGTCTGCGTAGGTGCGGGCGTAGTAGTAGTGACCGGCAAGGTCGGTGACGAAGAAATAGGCGTCCTTCGCCTCATCGTCGGGCTGCGGGGCAAGCGCCGCGCGGATGGCCGCGATGCCGGGGTTGGAGATGGGGCCGGCGGAGAGGCCGGTGCAGGTGTAGGTGTCGTAGGCCTCCAGAATGTTCTCCGGGATGCTGTCCCAGCCGCCGTAGTAGGGCGCGACCCAGTTCCAGAGGTAGTTGTTGTCGGCGTCGCTCTGGACGTAGCTGGAGGTGTTGCTCTGCAGTTTGGGGTAGGGCGAACCCTCGGCCAGACGGTTGCGGAACACCTGCGCCACATTATCGTCCTGATCGTTGCCGGCCTCCTCCTGCACGAAGGACGCCAGAGTGACCACCTCGGAGAGGGTCATCCCCTGCTTTTCCATCTCGGCATACATCTCATCGGTGATCTGCTTGTCGAAGTGAGAATAGAACGTCTCAACGTAATGATGGACGGTGTCATCCTTCCGAAAATCGTAGGTATCCGGGAAAAGATAACCCTCGCACTTGAGGAAGCGGTCCGGGGCGTCCTTGTCGTCGGGGACGTACTGCCAGAACCTGTACTGGCTGAAGTCGCCGGTGTTGGCCTCCTTGAGGAAGTCCTCGGCGCTGCACAGCCCGGCATCCTCCATTTTTTTCGCAATGGCGATGGCCGTCGTACCCTCAGGGAAGGTCAGCCGGACGCTGTCGGCCTTCGCGTAGGCGGAAAGTGCCTCGATGATGTCGTCGTAGGAGCTGCCGGGGGCGAGCTCGAACTCGCCGTATTGGAGCTTGCCTGCCGCGCCCTGCTTGCCTGCATACCAGCGGAAGACGTGGGGGTACTTGATGACGCCCGCCGCCTTGAGCTTCTGGGCGATGGCTGCCACGCCGCTGCCCTGCTGGATGCTCACACTCACCGTTTTGCCGGCGGAAGCACTGCCGTTGATCTCTTTTCGGATGGCCAGCAGACAGCCGCCCGCCGCCAGTACCAGGATCAGCAGCACCATCAAAATAATTTTCGCTGCGCCGCCTTTTCTGCTTTTTCTATGTTTTGCATCGTGTGCCATGTACACACTCCTTTACCATTCCGTTCAGCTTTCCATCATCAGCCGCATATAGCTTTCTTCCACATCGAAAGGCTCCGCGTCGAACCGTATCATGCCGTAGTCCTGCCGGGTGCCTTCGCCGAGGAAAAGGTTCTGAGCCGCGCCCACTGTGATGACGGCGCGCTCCACGATGACCTCCTTCTCCCGGGCCGCTTCCATCAGCACCTCGGCGGAGCGGTCATCTTCGGCCATCAGCTCCACAAAATAGAGGGTGTCCTCCCGGCGGAAGTAGATGCCGTAGCCCTTCTCGTTGGACACGATGGTCGCGCCCCGGGCGTAGAGGTCGGTCAGCACGACGGCCATCCGCTCCGGCGGGAACTGGACGGTATCGGGATAGAAGCGCTCCCGCAGCTCATAGAGCTTGCGGGCCGTCACGGAGTCGAACTCCGCCTGACTCCACAGGTTGCGGGACACCTCCCGGGGCAGGCAGCGGAGGGCAAAAGCCCGCTGGAAGCCCTTGTTTTCCAGCAGCGCGGCCTGCTCCTGTCCGGCCGGGACGGCCACGGTGAAGCCCACGCCCCGCAGCTTCTGCTGCGCACAAAGATAGTCCACGAGTCCTGCCAGAAGCAGGCTTCCCTGCCCGCAGAGGCCGTAGAGGTAGCTGCCGCTGCGTCCCTTGAGGGTGACGGGGACCGCCAGCGCCGCAGCGACGATCTCGTCATTTTCCTCGGCGACGTAGATATTTCCCGCCCCGGCGAATTTTTCCAGAGCCGTCTTGATGAACTCGGCGCTGTCGCCGCGTTCTTTCTGCCACAGTGCCACGACTGCCGCCTCATCCGACGGCTGCATCAAACGATACATTGATAGTATCCCTCCCATTTTCGCGGTTATCCGAGCTCTTTTTCCGCCAGCGCCCGCACCTCGGCCTGAATCTCCTCGATGGTGCGCATGGCTCCATTTTCCGTGCAATGGACGGTGGCCCAGCCCAGATGCTCTGCGCAGTACTCGGCGGCACGGCGGCTGCGGGCCAGATATTCGATGTCCTTTTCGTGGACGTCCTTCCTGCTCTCGTCGCCGTGGTAGCGGCCGGTCATGAGCTTCTGGCTCACGGCGGGGTCTACCTGTAAGTACACCACAGCGTCCGGCGCGGGCAGGCCCAGCAGCC
>OBRI01000316.1_pt1 | contig 9123 bp, 10 predicted proteins | sample 1475581 | NCBI WGS metagenome assembly OBRI01 (sample SAMEA3360675, study PRJEB22359) | human gut metagenome | biome: ENVO:urban biome; feature: ENVO:human-associated habitat; material: ENVO:feces | place: Bangladesh | collected 2011 | reverse complement strand
GTGTGTCTAATCGCTCCCGTGCATCACGCATATGCAGCCCCTGAATGGAGCGACCGGAACCTTTCAGCGTACCGTCACCCGCAGGCGCAAAAGCGATAACCGGACGGTGAAAACGCTCTTTAATACGCGAAGCCAGAATACCAACCACGCCCTGATGCCATTCCGGGTGATACATTGCCAGCCCGCCGGGTAGCGTGTCGCGGCTGCGCTCCAGTTTCTCGCACAGGGTCAGGGCTTCAACCTGCATTCCCTGTTCGATCTCTTTTCGCGTCTGGTTTAGCGCATCGAGTTCATTTGCCAGTACTCGCGCTTCGCCGATGTTGTCGCACAGCAACAGCGCCACACCAACGGACATATCATCCAGTCTCCCGGCTGCATTGAGACGTGGCCCCAGCGCAAAACCTAAATCGCTGGCGGCGAGTTTTTGCGCATCGCGGTTGGCCACTTCCAGCAACGCTTTAATCCCTGGACGGCACTTTCCGGCACGGATGCGACTCATCCCCTGCCAGGTCAGAATGCGATTATTAGCATCCAGCGGCACGACGTCTGCCACTGTCCCCAATGCGACCAGATCCAGCAGTTCTGCCAGGTTAGGAATTGCGATGTCGCGCTCATCAAACCAGCCCTGATCGCGCAAAAAGGTGCGCAGCGCCAGCATTAGATAAAACGCCACACCCACGCCTGCCAGTGATTTCGACGGGAAATTGCAGTCGCGCAAGTTAGGGTTAATGATCGCTTCCGCCGCGGGTAATGTTTCGCCCGGCAAATGGTGATCGGTAACAATAACCGGAATGCCCAACGAGCGAGCGTGTTCAACGCCCGCATGGGAGGAAATACCGTTATCCACCGTGACAATTAACTGCGCGCCACGGGCATGGGCCTGATCGACCACTTCCGGGCTTAAGCCGTAACCGTCTTCGAAACGGTTTGGTACCAGATAGTCGATATTGCTGCAACCAAGCGAACGCATCGCCAGCACGCTTAGAGCCGTGCTGGTGGCACCGTCGGCGTCGAAGTCACCGACCACCATAATCCGCGTTCCTTCGCGAAAAGCGTTGTAAAGGATCTCAACGGCCTTTTCGACGCCGCTCAGTTGCTGCCAGGGCAGCATACCTTTTACACTACGTTCCAGTTCTTGCGCACTGCGTACTCCCCGGCTGGCATATAAACGGCGCAGCAAGGGAGGCAATTCAGCGGGCAAGTCTGCCGTTTCATCGACTTCACGGCGACGAAGTTGTATCTGTTGTTTCACGCGAATTATTTACCGCTGGTCATTTTTTGGTGTTCGTCGAGGAATTCTTTCATCTCTTTCGGCGGCTGGTAACCCGGAACAAGTGTGCCATTGCTCAGCACAATTGCCGGAGTGCCACTAACGCCAAGCTGGACGCCAAGTGCGTAATGATCGGCAATATCGATATCGCAACTTGCCGGAGTGGCAGCTTTACCCGCCATCACATCATCAAACGCTTTCTTTTTATCTTTCGCACACCAGATGGCTTTCATTTGTTGCTCAGCCTGGCTCTCCAGCCCCTGGCGAGGGAAAGCAAGATAACGCACGGTGATCCCCAGCGCGTTGTAGTCTGCCATTTGCTCATGCAGTTTGTGGCAGTAACCACAGGTAATATCAGTAAACACGGTAATGACGTGTTTTTCCTGCGGCGCTTTATAAACGATCATCTCGTTTTCAAGCGCGTTCAGCTGCTTTAACAACATCTTATTAGTGACATTGACCGGAGTCGTTCCGCTAACGTCATACATTGGTCCCTGAATGATATGTTTACCATCATCAGTGATGTACAACACACCGCTGTTAGTCAGAACTGTCTTCATACCAGCCACGGGCGCAGGCTGAATATCACTGCTTTTGATGCCCATTTTGGCTAACGTTTGTTGAATTGCCGCGTCATCAGCCTGAGCAAAACCAGAAAACGCCGCCAACAACGTAAATAACATAAAACCTTTCTTCATAAATCTTCCCGTTCTTTTCAGACATCACGCCCGCGGGTGATGCTGTTGATGAAGTTGCCGCAGACGCTCGGTAGCGACATGCGTATAAATTTGCGTGGTGGAGAGATCGCTGTGGCCCAGTAGCATCTGAACCACGCGTAAATCCGCACCATGATTTAATAAATGAGTGGCAAAGGCGTGACGCAACACATGCGGTGACAACTTTTCGCTGTCGATCCCCGCCAGCACAGCATAATGTTTAATGCGGTGCCAGAAGGTTTGTCTCGTCATCTGCTGCGCGCGCTGGCTGGGAAACAACACGTCAATTGACACACCGTTTAGCAACCACGGTCGCCCGTGTTCCAGATAAGTTTCCAGCCAGTAAACCGCCTCTTCACCTAACGGCACAAGGCGTTCTTTGTTGCCTTTACCAATGACCCGCACTACGCCCTGACGCAGGCTGATATCACTCATTGTCAGCCCGACCAGTTCAGAGACTCGCAGCCCGGTAGCATACAACACTTCAAGCATGGCTTTATCGCGCAGCTCCAGTGGCTGATCAATTAATGGTGCCTGTAATAATCGTTCGACCTGCGCTTCGCTTAAATCTTTTGGCAAACGCTGGGGCAATTTCGGCGAAGCGAGATGCGCGCTGGGATCGTCTTCACGAAACTTTTCGCGATAAAGATACTGGAACAATCGGCGCACTGCACTCAGCAAACGCGCTGAGCTGGTGGCTTTATACCCCCCCTCCAGCCGTTCTGCCAGTAATGCCTGCAAATCGTCACTTTGCGCCGTCGCCAGCGTCAACCCGCGGTGATGCAACCACTCCACCATCATTGACAGATCGCGACGGTATGCGTTCAACGTATTTTCAGCCAGATTTTTTTCCAGCCACAGAGCATCAAGAAACTGCTCGATGCGTGCCAGATCCTGTTTCACTTGCGCCCCTTATGGTCACTCATTTGATCCATTATGCCTTATTGTGCCGTGACTAAAGCGATTCTGATACACTAGCCGCAAAAGCCACAGCAGAATCGAGAAGCTTACGTTATGAATATGGGTCTTTTTTATGGTTCCAGCACCTGTTATACCGAAATGGCGGCAGAAAAAATCCGCGATATTATCGGCCCAGAACTGGTGACCTTACATAACCTCAAGGACGACTCCCCGAAATTAATGGAGCAGTACGATGTGCTCATTCTGGGTATCCCGACCTGGGATTTTGGCGAAATCCAGGAAGACTGGGAAGCTGTCTGGGATCAGCTCGACGACCTGAATCTCGAAGGTAAAATTGTTGCGCTGTATGGGCTTGGCGATCAACTGGGGTACGGCGAGTGGTTCCTCGATGCGCTCGGCATGCTGCATGACAAACTCTCGACCAAAGGCGTAAAGTTCGTCGGCTACTGGCCAACGGAAGGATATGAATTTACCAGCCCGAAACCGGTGATTGCTGACGGGCAACTGTTCGTGGGTCTGGCGCTGGACGAAACTAATCAGTATGACCTTAGCGACGAGCGTATTCAGAGCTGGTGCGAGCAAATCCTCAACGAAATGGCAGAGCATTACGCCTGATCTCACTGACGGCTTAGCGCATATGCTTTGCCGTCATCTTTATCTTTGCGTCTCTTGTTGCAACAAAATCCGCCGTAAATCCCGCCATTCGGCTTCGTCCATGCTGTCGGCTGCCAGCCATAAATGTTGCCGTTTACCGCCATCAGAACGTAAACGCAGCATCATGCCGCTCTTAATCATCCACGGTGCTTTGACGATGCTCCACTCCTGCCCTTGCCAACGCAAACGCCCGTCCATCAACAAGCGAATTTCCCCCTGGCGAGCATTAATACGCCGCTGGCTGCGAACGCAATCAAACACCACCAGCGAAAGTAACACCATCCATAACGGGGTGTAACTGAGTGGCCAGGGCATGAGTAAAATAACAGCGGCAACCAGCCCATGAATCAGCAAGGAAAGCCACTGTGCGCGCCAGGAGACGCGCAAATCAGATTGCCACAGGACCACGTTCCCGGTTCCGTGTCTGGATGAGTCGGACCATCATTTCCAGTTCTGCATCGGCCGGTTTACCGTGATTCATCAGCCAGTTAAACAGGTCCGGATCGTCACACTCCAGCAGACGAATAAAGATTCGTTTTTCGTCATCGCTTAAGCTGTCGTACTCATGTTCGAAAAACGGCATGATTGAAATATCGAGTTCGCGCATACCACGGCGGCATGCCCAGTGAATGCGGGCTTTGTTATTAATGTCCATCTTCTTCCTGTCTCACGAAAATCCAGTACCAGGCTATTGTAACGTGTTTTTCGCCTTCTTTTACGGGAATATCAGTAAACACCATCGCGATCGCGAAATTAATTCACAACAATTCAATGGCTTCATTTTTTTGGAAGTCGCCTCGCAGAAGGCACAGATCGCGTAGTGAAAGCACTTGCATTGCCTCATAGCTCTTTTACCATTAGTCATAAATACGCCGTTTGTAAAACAGGACTCCATTATGGCTTTTACACCTTTTCCTCCCCGTCAGCCTACGGCTTCTGCCCGTTTACCGCTGACGCTGATGACGCTTGATGACTGGGCGCTTGCCACCATTACTGGCACGGACAGCGAAAAATATATGCAGGGTCAGGTGACAGCAGATGTCAGCCAGATGACAGAAGATCAGCACCTGCTCGCCGCCCATTGCGACGCCAAAGGTAAAATGTGGAGCAATTTACGTCTGTTCCGCGACGGCGATGGCTTTGCATGGATTGAACGGCGCAGCGTGCGTGAACCGCAGCTGACTGAACTGAAAAAATATGCGGTGTTCTCTAAAGTGACCATCGCGCCAGACGATGAACGTGTGCTGCTTGGTGTTGCCGGTTTTCAGGCGCGCGCCGCGCTGGCAAATCTCTTTAGTGAACTGCCTACGAAAGAAAAACAGGTAGTTAAAGAAGGCGCGACCACTTTGCTATGGTTTGAACACCCGGCAGAACGTTTCCTGATCGTAACCGATGAAGCTACCGCCAATACGCTGACCGATAAACTGCGCGGTGAAGCGGAACTGAACAATAGCCAACAGTGGCTGGCATTAAACATTGAAGCGGGTTTTCCGGTGATTGATGCCGCCAACAGCGGGCAGTTTATCCCACAGGCGACCAACCTCCAGGCGCTGGGCGGCATCAGCTTTAAAAAAGGCTGCTATACCGGACAAGAGATGGTGGCACGAGCTAAATTCCGCGGTGCCAACAAACGCGCCCTCTGGCTGCTGGCAGGTAGCGCCAGCCGACTGCCGGAAGCGGGTGAAGATTTAGAGCTGAAAATGGGCGAGAACTGGCGTCGTACCGGTACGGTGCTGGCTGCGGTAAAACTGGAAGATGGTCAGGTCGTGGTACAGGTCGTCATGAATAACGATATGGAACCGGATAGCATCTTCCGCGTACGCGACGATGCGAATACATTGCATATCGAGCCGCTGCCCTATTCGCTGGAAGAGTAAATCTCTGTATCGCATCAGGCATTTATCGCCTGATGCGACGCTGACGCGTCTTATCATGCCTGGGATTTGATGCCTTTATCACAACAAGGACGCGGCCCGTAGGTCGGATAAGGCGTTCACGCCGCATCCGGCGGTTGCGCTCCGATGCCTGATGCGACGCTGACGCGTCTTATCATGCCTACAACGGCGCACCAATTACGCCTGCCCAATATACAAATAGATCGCCAGAAAGTGGCACACGCTGCCGCCGAGCACAAAGCCGTGCCAGATGGCATGATTGTACGGAATGCGTTTGCAGACATAGAAAATCACCCCGAGCGAATAAACCACTCCGCCTACTGCCAGTAAGGTAACACTGCCCGCCGCGAGCTTAACTGCCATTTCATAAATTACCACCAGCGACAGCCAGCCCATCGCCAGATAGGTCACCAGAGATAAAATTTTGAATCGGTGCGCGATGGTCAGTTTAAACAGAATACCCAGCAATGCCAGGCTCCAGATAACAATCATCAACCCGCGCGCTAACGGAGAATCCAGCCCCACCAGCAAAAACGGCGTGTAGGTTCCGGCAATCAACAGGTAAATAGCGCAATGGTCAAATTTCTTCAGCCACATTTTTGCCCGTTGATGAGGAATGGCGTGATAGAGCGTCGAAGCGAGGAACAGCAGGATCATACTGCCGCCATAGAGGCTGTAACTGGTTATCGCTGTGGCGCTGGCATTGAGATCCACCGCCTGAACCAGTAACAACACCAGCCCAACGATACCAAACACCAGCCCAATGCCGTGACTGACGCTGTTGGCAATTTCCTCTGCCAGCGAATATCCCTGCTTAATGAGGGGCTTCTGAAGCATAACTTACTCCGGAGAAACGTACACGCACATGTATACCTCTCCAGCGTAACTGAGAATAGTTCCAGTGAACACCTGTTAGCTAAAATAAATTCTGATTTGAGACTAATCTCCGAAAAATCATGAAATTAAATGCGAAATTTCAACTAACAGGCGTGAGTTCAATTTAAAGGCATTTAAATTCAATCACATAAAACTGTGTCTGGCCGGGATAGATATCGGCAATGACCTTTTTCAGATCAGTCAGGGTCATATTTTCCTGCTCTGCATGTTTTTCCGTCAGTGTATCCAGCGTTACGGTTGAGGTTGCAGTGACTTCAAACGTGCAAAAATAACCGTCATCTTCAAAGCGCCCGACACGAAGCACATCACCCGTTTTGAAGTGCGATTCAGACTCGTCGCGGATGGTGATGGTTTTACGCCCAGCCAGAATGTCATCCTGGAAACGTTGAAAAAAAGTGATGTCGTTTGGCTGCATGGTACTATTTCCTGTAAGAATTGACTCATCTGGAGCCTATGATAGTGAAAAAACTCACCTTACCGAAAGATTTCTTATGGGGCGGCGCAGTTGCCGCTCATCAGGTCGAAGGCGGCTGGAACAAAGGCGGCAAAGGACCGAGTATTTGTGACGTACTGACCGGTGGCGCACACGGCGTGCCGCGCGAAATCACCAAAGAAGTCTTGCCAGGAAAATACTATCCAAACCATGAAGCCGTTGATTTTTATGGTCACTACAAGGAAGACATCAAGCTATTTGCCGAAATGGGCTTCAAATGTTTTCGCACCTCCATCGCCTGGACGCGCATTTTCCCAAAAGGTGATGAAACTCAGCCAAACGAAGAAGGGCTGAAGTTCTACGATGATATGTTCGATGAACTGCTGAAATACAACATCGAACCGGTGATCACCCTCTCCCACTTTGAAATGCCGCTGCATCTGGTGCAGCAATACGGTAGCTGGACCAACCGTAAAGTGGTTGATTTCTTTGTCCGTTTCGCGGAAGTGGTATTCGAACGCTACAAGCATAAAGTCAAATACTGGATGACCTTCAACGAAATAAACAACCAGCGTAACTGGCGTGCGCCGCTGTTTGGTTACTGCTGCTCCGGCGTGGTGTATACCGAGCATGACAACCCGGAAGAGACGATGTACCAGGTGCTGCATCACCAGTTTGTCGCCAGCGCCCTGGCAGTGAAAGCCGCGCGTCGCATTAACCCGGAGATGAAAGTCGGCTGTATGCTGGCGATGGTGCCGCTCTATCCCTACTCCTGTAACCCGGACGATGTGATGTTCGCTCAGGAGTCGATGCGCGAACGCTACGTCTTTACCGATGTGCAGCTACGCGGCTATTACCCGTCCTATGTGTTGAACGAGTGGGAGCGTCGCGGATTTAACATCAAAATGGAAGATGGCGATCTGGATGTACTGCGTGAAGGCACCTGCGATTATCTTGGTTTCAGCTATTACATGACCAACGCAGTGAAGGCCGAAGGCGGCACCGGCGATGCGATCTCTGGTTTTGAAGGCAGCGTACCGAACCCGTATGTTAAAGCGTCTGACTGGGGCTGGCAGATTGATCCAGTAGGTCTGCGCTATGCCCTTTGCGAACTGTATGAGCGTTATCAGAGGCCGCTGTTTATTGTCGAAAACGGTTTTGGCGCTTACGACAAAGTGGAAGAAGATGGCAGCATCAACGACGACTACCGCATTGACTACCTGCGCGCCCATATTGAAGAGATGAAAAAAGCAGTGACTTACGATGGTGTGGATCTGATGGGCTACACACCGTGGGGCTGCATCGACTGCGTGTCATTCACTACCGGGCAGTACAGCAAACGCTACGGCTTTATCTATGTGAATAAACATGACGACGGTACTGGCGATATGTCGCGTTCACGTAAGAAGAGCTTTAACTGGTACAAAGAGGTGATTGCCAGCAACGGCGAGAAGCTTTAAGTCGATGAAGTACCGGATGCAATACTCGTTGCATCCGGTCAGATAACTTTCCTGTTTTATTTTCCACCCGCCAAATCGATAAAACTTCCCGTGACATAAGAGGCTTTATCACTTAACAGCCAGACGATGGTCTGCGCGACCTCTTCCGCCTGTCCGCCACGCTGCATGGGGATGTTCGACTTAACGCGATCAACGCGTCCAGGTTCGCCACCGCTGGCGTGCATTTCGGTATAAATAAACCCTGGCCGCACGCCGTTAACGCGGATCCCCTGCGCGGCGACTTCCAGCGACAGCCCTGTGGTTAACGTATCAATCGCCCCTTTCGAGGCCGCATAATCAACGTATTCCCCCGGAGATCCCAGCCGTGAGGCTACTGAAGAGACGTTGACGATAGCACCGCCATTACCGCCATTTTTAAGCGCCATGCGTTTTACCGCCTCGCGGCAACAAAGAAAATATCCCGTCACATTGGTGGAAAGTACCCGGTTGATTCGCTCTGCGGTGAGATTTTCCACTGAGCATTGGGTAAACAAAATTCCTGCGTTATTGACCAGTGCGGCTAGCGGTTCATCGCGCTGGTCGATTGCCGCAAACATCACCACCACCTGGTTTTCGTCACTGATATCCGCCTGGAGCGCAAACGCTTTGCCACCTGCTTCAGTTATTAAGTTCACAACTTCCTGCGCTGCGTGGCGGTTTTGCTGATAATTAACCGCCACCGTATATCCTTCTTGCGCCAACAGTAACGCCGTTGCTCGCCCGATGCCACGACTGCCACCCGTCACAAGTGCTATAGCCATTTGTTTTCCCCAAAAATAAAGGCGCCAAAGCGCCTTTAGAAGATAGTCGAATCAGTAAATTACTGGTATTCGCTAAT
>OBRI01000315.1_pt1 | contig 9167 bp, 10 predicted proteins | sample 1475581 | NCBI WGS metagenome assembly OBRI01 (sample SAMEA3360675, study PRJEB22359) | human gut metagenome | biome: ENVO:urban biome; feature: ENVO:human-associated habitat; material: ENVO:feces | place: Bangladesh | collected 2011 | reverse complement strand
AAAACGTTTCAAACAGGCTGCTGCCGTAGCCGATGCCGCTGCACTTTCTCGACATCCATGCACTGCAACGCCTTTGTCGGGCAGGCTTCAACACAGGCCGGTCCCGTCGCCCGATGCCAGCACAGATCGCACTTAATCGCCCTCGCATTTTTGCGCGAAGAAACGACCTCCATCGCACCAAACGGGCAAGCCAGCATACAGCTTTTACAGCCAATGCAACGTGTTTGTTCAACGAAAATATGCCCTTGTTCGCGGCTTATCGCGTCAACAGGGCAGACATTCGCGCACGGTGCATCTTCACACTGATGACAGGCTACTGCCGTGGTCCAGCTGTGGTTCAACGAAAATATGCCCATGTTCGCGGCTTATCGCGTCAACAGGGCACACATTTGCGCACGGTGCATCTTCACACTGATGACAGGCTACTGCCGTGGTGTAAGTATGATCTTTAATGACACGAATACGCGAAATAAACTCACCGTGTGACAACGCAGCGCAATCCTGATTCTCCTGATGCGACACTGCGCAAGCCACTTCACAGGTACGGCAACCGATACATTTCGTCGCATCCGCAATAATAAACCGGTTCATGATCACTCCTTTGCACTAAAACAGCAGAGTGCCAGAGAGCGCGTCTCTACTGCTTTGATCCAACGAAGGAAATGTTAAAGTTTTGGCACTTGTCCAAAGCGTTATGTGATCGCGCCCTGGTCGTCCCTGACAGTAAATCCCAGTTCATTAGAAATAGCCTGCGCGGTTTCACGCAGTGGTTTCAGGAGATTTTTCTCCCCCACCTGTTTCAGACGTGATGTCGAAAGCGAAATCGACACGGCGTACGGCACCCGCCCATGAATATCAAACACCGGAACAGCAATACAGGAGACGCCGAGTTCGTTTTCTTCTCTGTCCATCGCCGCTCCGCTTTCACGAATGTGCGCCAGTTCGTCGAACATCGCGGGCAGCTCGGTAATGGTATTGCGGGTTAACGGCTGGATCTCATGCTGATGGCTTTCCCAGTATGACTTCACGTAGTCCGGGTGACCAAACGCCATGTAGATCTTGCCCATTGCGGAACAGTAGAGCGGCATATGCTGGCCAATATAGGCACGGGTTCGCAGCATCCCGGTTGTGGGTTCCAGCTTATAAATCAAAATAGCGTGATCGTCTTCGCGGCTGGAGAAGTTAATAGTTTCACCAGTGGCGATGTTCAGTGCCTCAAGATGCGGAGCGGCGATATGAATGATATTCAGCGAAGACAGCGCCTTCTGCCCGACGGCAATAAATTTGGTGGTCAGGCGGTAACTCCCTGCGGCGGGCGCGGTGGTCACATAGCCGCAGGATTGTAATCCCTGCAATAAGCGATGGACGGTACTCTTATTTAAACCAGCCAGTTCCGAAAGATGCGCCAACGGACAACCGTTTGGATAGTTGCTCAAAATCTCAATCAGCATCAACCCGCGAAACAGACTCTGGCTTCCGGCTGGACGCTCTTTTTCCTGCGCCATCTCGTTCTCTTTTTTTCCCATCACTTCTTTCCCCATTTTGTCGCGTCCTGATGGTAGCGCAAAGTGTGCCGTAGTTCACGATCTCGACAGATAATTTATAACCAATTGATTTTTATGTCTTTTGAAATTCATCAATCAGATTGCTTTGTTAAAAAGTGATCGATATATTTGAAATCAAGTTTCGCATATTGAAATTTTAAGCCAAAAAAGCGATCAAAAAAACAAGGAAACCTGGGATGAAAGTGACATTTGAGCAGTTAAAAGCAGCCTTTAATCGGGTCTTAATTTCACGCGGCGTTGACAGCGAAACGGCTGACGCCTGTGCAGAGATGTTCGCCCGCACCACCGAATCCGGCGTTTATTCTCACGGCGTTAATCGTTTCCCTCGTTTCATTCAACAACTGGAAAACGGCGATATCATTCCTGATGCCCAACCCAAACGTATAACCAGCCTCGGCGCAATTGAACAGTGGGACGCTCAGCGTTCGATCGGTAACCTGACAGCGAAAAAGATGATGGATCGCGCCATTGAACTGGCTGCCGATCACGGTATTGGTCTGGTGGCACTACGTAATGCCAACCACTGGATGCGCGGCGGCAGCTACGGCTGGCAGGCGGCGGAAAAAGGCTATATTGGCATTTGCTGGACCAACTCCATCGCCGTAATGCCGCCGTGGGGCGCAAAAGAGTGTCGCATCGGCACCAACCCGCTGATCGTCGCCATTCCTTCTACCCCAATCACCATGGTCGATATGTCGATGTCGATGTTCTCTTACGGCATGTTAGAAGTTAACCGTCTGGCAGGCCGTCAGCTCCCGGTCGATGGTGGCTTTGATGATGAGGGCAATTTGACCAAAGAACCTGGCGTTATCGAGAAGAATCGCCGCATTTTGCCGATGGGCTACTGGAAAGGTTCTGGCATGTCGATTGTGCTGGATATGATCGCCACTCTCCTTTCCGACGGCGCATCGGTTGCCGAAGTCACCCAGGACAACAGCGACGAATACGGCGTTTCGCAAATCTTTATCGCCATCGAAGTGGATAAATTGATCGACGGCCCCACCCGCGATGCCAAGCTGCAACGCATCATGCGGCCACGAATTTACTACCCTGCTGGCCGAAAACCGCCGTAACGGCATCACTGTTGATGACAGCGTGTGGGCCAAAATCCAGGCGTTATGAGGAGATAAGTCATGATTTTTGGACATATCGCGCAGCCTGACCCGTGCCGTTTGCCTGCCGCCATTGAAAAGGCGCTCGATTTTCTGCGCGCCATCGACTTCAACGCCCTGGAGCCGGGTGTTGTCGAAATCGACGGCAAGAATATTTATGCGCAAATTATCGATTTAACCACACGCGAAGCGGTGGAAAACCGTCCGGAAGTGCATCGTCGGTATATCGATATTCAGTTTCTGGCGTGGGGTGAAGAGAAAATCGGCATTGCTATTGATACGGGAAATAATAAAGTCAGCGAATCACTATTAGAGCAGCGCGATATTATTTTTTATCACGATAGTGAACATGAATCATTTATAGAAATGATACCGGGCAGCTACGCTATTTTCTTCCCGCAGGATGTTCATCGACCAGGTTGTATTCTGCAAACAGCCTCTGAGATACGAAAAATTGTGGTTAAAGTCGCATTAACAGCGCTGAATTAATCGAATAATCGTCTACGCCAGAACGCCTGGGTAATGTTATTGCTCTAACTATATTAATAATTTAGGTTGCTGCACATGCAACTTGAATTATGACAGACATAGCCTCAAGGAATAGCTATGAAAAAAATACTTGAAGCAATACTGGCGATTAATCTCGCCGTACTTTCCTGTATTGTGTTTATAAACATTATTTTAAGATATGGTTTTCAGACAAGCATTTTATCTGTAGATGAATTGTCACGTTATTTATTTGTCTGGTTAACATTTATTGGCGCGATTGTGGCTTTTATGGATAACGCCCACGTTCAGGTCACCTTTCTGGTGGAGAAACTCTCCCCCGCATGGCAGCGACGAGTCGCTCTGGTTACCCATTCCTTAATCTTATTTATTTGTGGCGCACTGGCCTGGGGCGCAACGCTAAAAACAATTCAGGACTGGAGCGATTATTCACCGATCCTCGGTTTGCCCATCGGCCTGATGTATGCCGCTTGTCTGCCCACCAGCCTCGTTATCGCATTCTTTGAACTGCGTCATTTATATCAACTCATCACGCGTAGCAATTCTCTAACGTCGCCACCGCAAGGAGCTTAATCATGGCTGTGCTGATTTTTCTGGGCTGTCTGTTGGGTGGTATTGCTATCGGTTTGCCTATTGCCTGGGCACTGTTGTTGTGCGGGGCGGCGTTAATGTTCTGGCTGGGCATGTTTGATGTCCAGATCATGGCACAAACGCTGGTGAACGGAGCCGACAGCTTCTCCCTGCTGGCGATTCCGTTCTTTGTGCTGGCGGGTGAAATAATGAATGCGGGCGGCTTGTCAAAACGCATTGTTGACCTGCCGATGAAACTGGTGGGGCATAAACCAGGCGGGCTGGGCTACGTCGGCGTGCTGGCAGCTATGATTATGGCGAGCCTTTCTGGTTCTGCTGTTGCGGATACCGCCGCCGTTGCCGCGCTATTAGTGCCGATGATGCGCAGCGCTAACTACCCGGTCAACCGTGCTGCGGGGCTGATTGCCTCTGGCGGCATTATCGCGCCAATTATTCCCCCTTCCATTCCGTTTATTATCTTCGGCGTTTCCAGAGGCATTATGATGGGCGCAACGCTGATGCTCACATGGTGGTGGCAGGCCAGTCGTCTTAATTTACCCCGTCAGCAAAAAGCAACGAAACGAGAAATCTGGCACTCTTTTGTTTCCGGTATCTGGGCGCTATTTCTTCCGGTCATTATTATTGGCGGCTTTCGCTCCGGTCTGTTTACCCCTACCGAAGCCGGGGCCGTTGCTGCTTTCTATGCGCTGTTTGTCGCCACAGTTATTTACCGTGAAATGACCTTCGCCACACTTTGGCATGTACTCATTGGCGCGGCGAAAACCACCTCAGTGGTTATGTTTCTGGTGGCCTCGGCACAAGTTTCTGCCTGGCTGATTACCATTGCTGAACTGCCGATGATGGTTTCTGATTTACTGCAACCGTTGGTCGATTCACCGCGTCTGCTGTTTATCGTTATTATGCTGGCTATCCTGATTGTCGGCATGGTCATGGATTTAACGCCGACGGTGTTAATTCTTACTCCGGTATTAATGCCTTTAGTTAAAGAGGCAGGAATCGATCCGATTTATTTCGGTGTCATGTTTATCATTAACTGCTCAATCGGCTTAATTACACCGCCTATCGGTAATGTGCTTAACGTTATTTCAGGGGTGGCAAAACTCAAATTCGATGATGCAGTCAGAGGCGTTTTCCCTTACGTCCTGTTTTTATATTCATTATTAGTCGTATTTGTTTTTATTCCCGATCTCATCATCCTCCCTTTGAAATGGATTAATTAAAAGGAAAATATTATGAAATTACGCTCTGTAACCTACGCATTATTCATTGCTGGCCTGGCTGCATTCAGCACATCTTCTCTGGCGGCGCAATCTTTACGTTTCGGTTATGAAACCTCACAAACCGACTCGCAACATATTGCGGCGAAAAAATTCAATGATTTATTGCAGGAGAGAACCAAAGGCGAGCTGAAATTAAAACTGTTCCCGGACAGCACTCTCGGTAACGCGCAGGCGATGATCAGCGGCGTACGTGGCGGCACCATCGATATGGAAATGTCCGGCTCGAATAACTTTGCCGGGTTATCACCAGTGATGAACTTGCTTGATGTCCCTTTCCTGTTCCGCGATACCGCTCACGCGCATAAAACGCTCGACGGCAAAGTCGGTGATGATCTGAAAGCCTCACTTGAAGGTAAAGGACTGAAAGTACTGGCCTACTGGGAAAACGGCTGGCGCGATGTCACCAACTCGCGCGCACCGGTTAAAACCCCCGCCGACCTGAAAGGGCTGAAAATCCGCACCAACAATAGTCCGATGAATATCGCAGCATTCAAAGTCTTTGGCGCTAACCCGATCCCGATGCCGTTTGCCGAAGTCTATACCGGGCTGGAAACGCGCACTATCGACGCTCAGGAACACCCGATCAACGTCGTCTGGTCAGCAAAATTTTTCGAAGTACAGAAGTACCTTTCTCTGACGCACCACGCCTATTCGCCACTTTTGGTGGTGATCAACAAAGCGAAGTTTGATGGCTTAAGCCCGGAATTCCAGCAGGCGCTGATCTCATCTGCGCAGGAAGCGGGTAACTACCAGCGCAAACTGGTTGCCGAAGATCAGCAAAAAATCATCGACGGCATGAAAGAAGCGGGCGTGGAAGTCATCACCGATCTCGACCGCAAAGCCTTTAGCGACGCACTGGGGAATCAGGTTCGCGACATGTTTGTTAAAGATGTGCCGCAGGGAGCTGATCTGCTGAAAGCCGTGGATGAGGTGCAATAAACCATGACGCAATACTGGCTGGGGTTAGATTGTGGCGGTAGCTGGCTGAAAGCCGGGCTGTATGACCGCGAAGGCCGGGAGGCAGGCGTGCAGCGCCTGCCGCTGTGCGCATTAAGCCCGCAGCCAGGTTGGGCAGAGCGCGATATGGCAGAACTGTGGCAATGCTGCATGGCTGTCATTCGCGCCCTGCTTACTCATTCTGGTGTTAGCGGGGAACAAATTGTCGGTATCGGCATCTCCGCACAGGGAAAGGGCTTGTTTTTGCTGGATAAAAACGACAAACCGCTCGGGAATGCTATTTTGTCCTCGGACCGCCGGGCGATGGAAATCGTTCGTCGCTGGCAGGAAGATGGCATCCCGGAAAAACTCTACCCGCTGACCCGACAAACCTTGTGGACCGGGCATCCGGTGTCGCTGTTACGCTGGCTGAAAGAGCACGAACCAGAACGCTACGCGCAAATTGGCTGCGTGATGATGACGCACGACTACCTGCGCTGGTGTTTAACCGGCGTCAAAGGTTGCGAAGAGAGCAATATTTCCGAGTCCAATCTCTACAACATGAGTCTTGAGGAATATGACCCGTGCCTCACCGACTGGCTGGGGATCGCTGAAATCAACCACGCCCTGCCGCCTGTTGTCGGATCTGCCGAAATCTGCGGGGAGATCACCGCTCAGACAGCCGCCCTGACCGGTCTGAAAGCGGGTACGCCCATTGTCGGCGGCCTGTTTGATGTGGTTTCCACCGCACTCTGTGCCGGGATCGAAGACGAATTTACCCTTAATGCGGTGATGGGCACCTGGGCGGTGACCAGCGGCATAACCCGTGGTTTACGTGACGGTGAAGCGCATCCGTATGTCTATGGTCGCTACGTTAACGATGGTCAATTTATCGTTCACGAAGCCAGCCCCACCTCTTCCGGCAACCTCGAATGGTTTACCGCACAGTGGGGAGAAATCTCGTTTGATGAGATTAACCAGGCCGTTGCCAGCTTGCCAAAGGCCGGGGGCGATCTCTTTTTCCTGCCGTTCCTGTACGGCAGCAACGCCGGACTCGAGATGACCAGCGGTTTCTACGGGATGCAGGCCATTCACACCCGCGCACACCTGTTGCAGGCCATTTATGAAGGCGTGGTGTTCAGCCATATGACCCATCTCAACCGGATGCGCGAACGTTTTACTGATGTGCACACCCTGCGCGTCACTGGCGGCCCGGCGCACTCCGATGTCTGGTGGCGGCCCGGCGCACTCCGATGTCTGGATGCAAATGCTGGCGGACGTCAGCGGGCTGCGTATCGAACTGCCGCAGGTGGAAGAAACCGGCTGCTTTGGTGCGGCACTTGCCGCCCGCGTCGGCACCGGAGTTTATCGCGATTTCAGCGAAGCCCAACGTGATTTACAGCACCCGGTACGCACCCTGCAGCCGGATATGACCGCACATCAGCTTTACCAACAAAAATACCAACGTTATCAGCATCTCATTGCCGCACTTCAGGGCTTTCACGCCCGCATCAAGGAGCACACATTATGAGCCGACCACTTCTGCAACTGGCCCTCGACCACTCATCACTTGAAGACGCACAGCGCGACGTGACGCTGTTAAAAGACAGCGTCGATATCGTCGAAGCGGGCACCATTCTCTGCTTAAACGAAGGGCTTGGCGCAGTGAAAGCCTTGCGCGAACAGTGCCCGAACAAAATCATCGTCGCTGACTGGAAGGTCGCCGACGCGGGTGAAACGCTCGCGCAACAGGCGTTTGGCGCAGGCGCTAACTGGATGACCATCATCTGCGCCGCACCGCTCGCGACGGTGGAAAAAGGCCACGCGATGGCGCAACGCTGCGGTGGTGAAATTCAGATCGAGTTGTTCGGTAACTGGACGCTGGACGACGCCCGCGACTGGCATCGTATTGGCGTGCGGCAGGCCATTTATCATCGCGGTCGCGACGCGCAGGCCAGCGGGCAACAGTGGGGGGAGGCCGATCTGGCACGCATGAAGGCGCTTTCCGATATCGGCCTTGAGCTTTCCATTACCGGCGGTATTACTCCTGCTGATCTGCCACTGTTTAAAGATATCCGCGTAAAGGCGTTTATTGCCGGACGGGCGCTGGCAGGCGCGGCAAATCCGGTGCAGGTGGCTGGCGATTTCCATGCACAAATTGATGCCATCTGGGGAGGTGCGCGTGCGTAATCATCCGTTAGGGATTTATGAAAAAGCGCTGGCGAAAGATCTCTCCTGGCCGGAGCGGCTGGTGCTGGCAAAAAGCTGTGGCTTTGATTTTGTCGAAATGTCGGTGGATGAAACCGACGAACGGCTCTCACGTCTTGACTGGAGCGCCGCACAAAGGACTTCGCTGGTTGCCGCGATGATCGAAACAGGTGTTGGGATCCCGTCGATGTGCCTGTCCGCACATCGTCGCTTTCCCTTTGGTAGCCGTGACGAGGCAGTGCGCGAACGGGCGCGGGAAATCATGAGTAAAGCGATTCGCCTGGCGCGCGATCTCGGCATTCGCACCATCCAGCTGGCAGGTTATGACGTCTATTACGAAGACCACGACGAAGGCACCCAACAACGTTTTGCTGAAGGGCTGGCGTGGGCAGTCGAACAGGCGGCGGCATCACAAGTAATGCTGGCGGTGGAGATTATGGATACCGCGTTTATGAACTCCATCAGCAAATGGAAAAAATGGGACGAGATGCTCGCCTCGCCGTGGTTCACCGTCTACCCGGACGTCGGCAACCTCAGCGCCTGGGGCAATGATGTTCCCGCCGAACTGAAACTGGGCATTGACCGTATCGCCGCGATCCACCTGAAAGACACCCAGCCAGTTACCGAGCAAAGTCCCGGACAGTTCCGCGACGTGCCGTTTGGCGAAGGCTGCGTCGATTTCGTTGGCATCTTCAAAACGCTGCATAAACTGAACTATCGCGGTTCTTTCCTGATTGAGATGTGGACCGAAAAAGCCAAAGAGCCGGTGCTGGAGATTATTCAGGCGCGGCGTTGGATTGAAGCGCGTATGCAGGAGGCTGGATTTATATGTTAGAGCAACTGAAAGCCGACGTGCTGGCGGCAAATCTGGCGCTTCCCGCTCACCATCTGGTGACGTTCACCTGGGGCAATGTCAGCGCGGTAGACGACACGCGGCAATGGATGGTAATCAAACCTTCCGGCGTCGA
>OBRI01000312.1_pt1 | contig 9189 bp, 6 predicted proteins | sample 1475581 | NCBI WGS metagenome assembly OBRI01 (sample SAMEA3360675, study PRJEB22359) | human gut metagenome | biome: ENVO:urban biome; feature: ENVO:human-associated habitat; material: ENVO:feces | place: Bangladesh | collected 2011 | reverse complement strand
GGCGGAATGCATCCATTCCGCCTCTGCAGTTTCTCAAGAAGAGCTCGGGGCAGTTAATTGTCGTGGGTGCCTTCCGCCTGAAGTTCGGCATGGTTGGCAACACCCGCAGTTCTGAGGGTGTGTTCGGGGGTGTCGTCGGTCGAGGATTCCGTGTGCTTCTGGAAGACGCGAAGCGAACCGAGCACGCCGCCCATCAAGATAACGAAGCCAATCGTCATCGACAGCGTCGGCATTTCGCCGCGCCACATCAGGGCATAAATGACCGCGAAGACGGATTCGAACACGATCAGCTGTCCGCCCAAGGCTGCAGGCAGAATCTGGCTCATCTTGTTCCAGCAGATCATGGCGACCCAAGAGCAGAGCAGACCGATGCCGAGCGCTACGGCCAGAAACTTCATCGGCGCAGCGCCCATCAGCGTGATGCCGGTATCCATCAAACCCGCCGGCCAGGCGAGGATGCCGAAGAGACAGGCGGCAAAAGGCAGCACCGTCACGCCCTGAAGCGCCGTCCACGCTGCGGCATTGTGTTTGGGGTGATTGAGCAGCCATTCGGCATTCATGATGGAGAACCACGTCCAGGAGACAACGGCAGCCAAGCCGAAGCCCACCCCAATCCAGTACTGCATGCCGCCCTCAGCAGAGGCGGCAGCAGCGCGTTCAAACTCGGTCAGATTGGCAACGATCAGACCAAAGAAAATCACGGCGAGCGGCGGAAGAATTTTGCTCCAGGCAACGGCTGACTTGGAACCCGCATAGCGGATGTTGGAGGCGATAGCCACCAGCACGGGAATGACCGCCATAAACATGCCTGCGAGCGGCGCGCCGGCCAGACGAATGCAGATCGTCAGCAGACAGTAAAAGAGCACATTGCCTAAGAGCGGCAGCTTGAAGGACTCCCAAATGTCGGCGCGCGTGAAAGCTTTCAGTTCTCGGCGGAAAACCCAGAGGAAGGGGAGCGAAATAACGCCGAATGCAATAAAGCGGCTCAGTGCCACGAGCACAGGGTTGTACTCGGGGACTGCAAGCGGGGCGATGTAGATGAGCCCCCAGAGGGCACCGGCGGCAACGCCGAGCAGGACGCCTAACAGCATGATTGAGAAACAGCCAGTTTTTCCGAATGCATTCGCCTTTCATTCGAATGCGGATTTTGTGATCAGCGGTCCGCTTTGAAAAGCGGGAAGTCATCGCGGTCCGCTGCCGCAGGGCTGAGTCTTCGCCTCCGGAAGACCTCACGGAGATCTTCGGTGAAGCTGGTCATGAAGCCTCAGCCGCAGCATTCACCGGCTGATTTGCCGGGAGCCGCAGTTCATCGAGTTGGGCAGACGGTCAGACCTGCAGTTAAAGGGGGGATGCTAGTCTGCGGCGCCTCCGACTCCTCAAGAGTTGCCCCATCGTCCGACTCTTTGAACTTGAATTGATGGTATCACTCAGGCTTACGCATAGAATAGTAGGGAGTAATGCTTACTTCATGACTAAATGCAAATCTATCCATTGAGCCATACAAATGGAAGACTGCAAATGCAGACTTATATACGTATATATACTAGAAATAATATTATCAATAAACTAGGAAAAATAGTATTTGCATATCAGAAGAGAGAACTCATCTTCAGCACTAAAGGAAGAGCGCAAAAACGGTAAATTTGTTCAATGGGATGAATCCCGGCGCTTAAAAAAATCAAACGCATGCGGTTCTCAAACCGTTCTTAAGCTCTAGAAATCCGGTGAAGAGTTCAAAGGCTGCCGGAAGACTTTCCTCATCCTGAATGGCAAAGTCAGAACGATGGTGCCCCTTTTGATTGCAGCCGAAAAGGAAATAGCCGGATTTGCCGCCGTGAGCGCGGACTCGATTGATGAGAATCGTGCAGTCGTCGCTGCCGCGGATGTCGTCCCAGAGCTCGACGGCTTCAATGCTTGGGGCTGCGCGCGCAATGCTCACCAGGTCGTCTGTCACGGCCTGATTGGTGATCAGTTCAGAGGCTTCGCCGACTTTTTCAATTCGGGATTTGACGTCGTATGCGAGCGCAGTGCCTGCCGTGATGCGCTTGACGCAGTCAACCATATAGCGATTGACCTCTGCAGTCGATCCGCGTGTTTCGATTTGCAGGCGTGCATGAACAGGCACTACATTGCGGCCTTCGCCTGCAGTGAGGCGTCCCACAGCGATGCGGGTATCGCCTTCGCCGGATCGAGGGATGCCGACGAGCATCATGGCGGCGGAGCAGGCTGCCATGAGGGCGCTGCGGCCTTTTTCAGGATTGGCGCCGGCATGGGCCGGCACGCCTTCAAAAGAAATATCAAGTTTGGTCGTCGCCAGATAGCCGTGCGTGCAGACGGCAGCCTGATGCAGCGGGACGCTTGAGCCGATGTGCGTACAGACAATGAAGTCCACATCATCGAGAATGCCGCTCTCGGCCATGGGCCGAGCACCGCGGGTTCCTTCTTCGGCCGGTTGAAAAACCAGTTTGATCTTGCCGCAGAGTTGGTCTGCGTGGTCCTTAATCCACTGTGCAACGCCCAGCCCGACCGCAAGATGACCGTCATGACCGCAGGCATGCATGAGGTTGGGGCGTTCCGAGGCATAGCCGCCCGCATTGGCTTCGTGAGCCGGATCGGATGTTTCGCCGACCTGCACGCAGTCAATGTCGAAGCGAAAAGCGGTGACGGGGCCAGGCCGCCCAGAGTCCCAAATGCCAACGGCGCCGGTAAAGCCGTCGAGTTCGCTGAGCAGCGCTTCACTGACGCCTTGCCTTTTGGCTCGGGCAATCGCCTCGGCGACTTGATGAGGATCGCGTCCCATGACGAAGTCCGGATGGATGACGGCACGTCCGCAGCGGACTTCGAATTGAAGGCTGCGCAGATGATTGACAATCAGTGCTGTCGTCTCAAATTCGGTCCAGCCTTCTTCGGGGCGTCGGTGAACACGGCGACGAAGCGCTGACATTTGGTCTCGGTAGACGGATGCGCAATGCATGATGGACCTCTTATTTGTTTCGCGGCGCGCTGCTGCGGTGAAGATCTTCTGGCTTTAATTCATGCCGGACGATTGTTCATGCCGGACGATTGTGCTAATTCTGTTGGTCGTTTGGCCGAAGGGCTGGCTCCAGGGGCTTATCGGCTTCGGGTGCTGCGGGTGATTCACCGATCGCTTGGCGAGCGCGCTTCTGGACGGCTTCAAGGTATTGGGCGTCGCGGTCTTCAAGCTCTGAGGCGAGCAAAGATACCGCCGCAGCATAGAAGTAGCTTCGGTTGTAGCGCAAAATGGCTGCAAAGGAACCCGTGCCGAGGTAGTAGTCGACGCCGCGTTCGTTGTTGCTTTTGATCCAAGGCAGATCAACGAGAAGCGCCGGTTCATCGTCTTTGAGCGGAATGGCTTCGAGCGGCTTTACGCCCGCCTTATAGAGCGCGCCGGCGGTGGTATGCGTTTTAATGCCGCCTGAGCCCGTGGCTTTGAATATGGCGTCAGTAGCGGATACCCGATAGAGCGGCCGTTCACCGCGTACCCAGCCGTGCACCGCCAGGTAATTGGCTACTGAAGCGATGCCGTCGGCAGGGGAATTCACCACGTCGATGTGACCGTCGCCGTCACCATCCTTGCCGTAAGCGCGAAGCGACGCCGGCATGAACTGACCGAGCCCCATGGCGCCGGCGAAAGAACCGGTGACGGAGACCGGAGAAATCTGCTGTTTCCAGCAGAAATCGAGGAAATCGGTAAGTTCCGAGCGGTAGTACTTGGCTCGCCGCGTGTAGTCAAAGGAGAGCGTCATCAAGGCGTCGAGCACGCGGAAGCGCCCCATATTGCGGCCATATATCGATTCCACTCCGATGATGGCGGCCACGGCATAACGGCTGACGCCGGACTCCTCTTCAATGCGCGCAAAGACTTCTTGGTGGTCGCGCAGAAAGGCGGTGCCGCGCTCAATGCGTTCGGCATTGACGATGTTGCGTTCGTAAAGCAGAAAGTTCTTTTCCGCCGTCGTCTTCTTGTCTGCATTGGGACGCGGCGTCGTGTAGCGCTCGGACAAAGGCGAATAGCGCGCGAGCGCCACTTCATTCATCAGCCATTCGAGGGGAATGCCTTGTTTATTCGAAATGTCCTTGAGGTATTCCTGCACATCGGTGCGTTCCACATAGTCGCTTGCTGCGGGACTGCCCTTTACGGACTCGGCTGCGGATTTTGTCGGCATGCGCGGCGCGGGCGCTTTCGGCGCTTCAGCGGGCTTAGAAGTCGTCGATGCTGCCGGCACGGCTGCAGGGAGATCGGCCGGCGTTTCCTGCGGAGCGGCAGCCGCAGGCGCTGCTCCTGTGTCAGTCGTCTCAGGAGCGGGTGGAGCTGACTTCACCGCGGTGCAGGCCGACAGCGCGCACAAGGTGGTAAAGAGGAGCATGAGGCGCGAGGCGCAAGGCAGCGGGCGCAGAATATTAGACATCAGCGGAACTTCGAAGAAGACGGAATACTTCGGCGCATTGTAGCGAGGCAGCATGAAGCGGCCGTTATACGTTCCTGGCGAAAATGTTTCGGAGCTTATGCAGATTTGAAGTCTTTTGCGGTGTTTCAAGAGCGGCGGCGCTCATGTGCTAGCCTTTCGGCACTACCAACTCTTTGCAGAGCGAAACTGCATCCGCGCAGCGCCACCCGAAGCGATGATGCAGATTCCTCAGCTCCATAAACGCATGCCAGATACGCTCCCAAAAGACTGGAGACTCCTGCCGACAGGTTATTTCACGCATCAGCTCGTCGGGCTGCCCAATCCCCTTGATGATGCGCCTGAGTCACCGGATCGTATTGAAGCGATTGAGGCCCGGCTGATGCTCGCAGGCTTGGAAGGGCGCGTGCGGCGTGTTGAATGCGGTCCGGCTCCGCGCGAAGCGGTGCTGCTCGCGCACGATTCCCAATACGTTGACGATCTTGAACACTCTTCGCTGGGCGCCCCTGAGGCGCTTAAGCGCTTTACCGAACCCGATACACGGGTGGGTGAGGATACCTTCAGCTGTGCGATGGCTTCAGCGGGCGCCGTGGTGCGTGCGGTGGATGCCATCTACGCAAGGTCGGTTAAAAATGCCTTCTGCGCCGTTCGGCCGCCCGGACACCACGCGTCCCGCAGCCGCGCGAGCGGTTTTTGCTACCTCAACAATGCGGCCATCGGCGCGCTCTGGGCGCAAAAGCGCTGGCGAGCCGAGCGCGTGATGGTGCTTGATTTCGACGCACATCACGGCGACGGCACGGAAGAAATACTGGCGGACCGCCCTGGGGTTCGGTTTTTGTCACTTTTCCAATGGCCGCTTTTTCCGCACAGACGCATGGAGCCGACGCCGAGCAATGCCGTCCTTTCACCGCTCCCGGCCGGTGCCGGCGGAGAAGAGATCCGCAGTGTGGTGGAGAACGTTTGGCGGCCGGAAATCGATAAGTTTCAGCCCGATCTGATGATTCTCTCGGCCGGATTTGACGCGCATTGTGAAGAGCGGATTGCACAGCTTAAGGCCGGTGAAATGGACTATGCCTGCGTGACGCGTCTGCTCGTTGAAGCTTCGTTCGCTTATTGTGAAGGACGTCTGGTCAGCGTGCTCGAGGGCGGCTATGAGCTCCGTTCGCTCGCGCGCAGCGTCTTTACACATCTGCAGGGACTCATCCGCAATCCGCTCTCGGCGGAAACTTGCAAAGACCCCAATTGACGATGACTCCAACGATATTCCAGAAAAATGATTGATAAAAGCGCATTGATGCCGGGGGTGTCCCGCCGAGAGGTCTGGGCCTGGTCGGCCTTTGACTTTGCCAATTCGGGCTACACCACGGTGGTGCTCACGGCGGTCTTTAACGCTTACTTTGTGAGCGTTGTGGCCGCTGATGCCCCCTGGGCGACCTTTCTTTGGACGCTCATTATTGCGGTGAGCAATGCGGTCGGCATTTTTGTGATGCCTGTCGTAGGCGCCATCGCTGATGCCTCGGCGCAAAAAAAGCGCTGGCTTTTCGGAGCGACGGCGATCTGCATTCTCGGCACTGCGGGGCTCGCATTCTGCGGACCGGGAACGATTGTTCTGGCGGCCGTGATGGTGATTCTTTCCAACCTTGGCTACAACGTCGGCGAAACGCTTAATTCGGCTTTTCTGCCGGAAATCGCTCGTCCGGAGGCCGTCGGCAAAGTGTCCGGCTGGGGTTGGTCGTTTGGCTACTGCGGCGGACTGGTTACTCTGGGCGCTTCACTCGCTCTGGTGCAGCTCGGCGGCAGCTGGGGACTCACTATGGATGAGCGCATCGCGGGCACCATGATCATTACGGCCGTTGTTTTCGCCGTTGCTGCCGCGCCGATTTTCCTCTTTCTTAAGGAGCGCGCTCAGCCGCGAACGTCGAGCTTAGGTGCATTAAAGTCCGCAGATGGTCTCTGGACGCTCGCCGGTCAGAGCTTTCGAGAAATTTGCAGCACGCTCAAAAGCCTCGGACGCTTCAGAGATTTTGCCTGGCTTTCGCTCTGCGGCTTTCTCTATCAGTCGGGCATCGCCGTCGTGATCACGCTCTCGGCGGTGTATGCCGCTGAAGTGATGGGGTTCACGACGGTGGATACGCTGATGCTGGTGTTTCTTGTCAACATCACGGCTGCCGTCGGGGCCTTCGGTTTCGGTTATCTGCAGGACCGCATCGGACATAAGCGCGCTCTGGGCATCACGCTGATGGTGTGGGTGCTGATGATTGTGCTCGCCGCCATGGCCGTGAATCGGCCGGTCTTTTGGACCGCCGCCAATCTGGCCGGTCTGGCTATGGGATCTTCACAGTCAGCGGGGCGCGCCATTGTGGCGATTTTGTCGCCGAAGACCCGCTCGGCCGAATTTTTCAGCTTTTGGAATATGGCGCTTTGGCTCGCAGCCATCGTGGGGCCGCTCGCCTATGGCTCTGTGACTTGGATCACCAACAATGATCATCGTTTGGCGATCTGCGTGACGGGGCTCTTCTTTGCAGCAGCCGTTTTGGCGCTTATTCCTGTCAACCTTGAGCGCGGCCGGCGAGTTGCTGAGGAAACAGATGCCGCTTCACGAGGCACGACGTCTGCCCCTTAATGCGCTCGGCCGTCCATATCTGCCGATAGGCAGGAAGGACGTTCGATTCGCTGCGGGGAGCGGCCGAAGCTGTCCGAACGGAAAACGACAGGGGACGGCTTGATCCGTCAGCCGAATGCAAAGAAAGCGCGTTTTTTGCCTTTCTGCGATCAATAAAAAGGCGCAGTCAGAAAAAAATCTGCTGCGCCTGCGGATAGGGTTCAGAGCGGTTAACGCGAGGGCTGAGCGATAGTGCCGTTTTTATTCAGTTCGATGATGCGGCGGGTGTCCGCAGCGAGCTCGGTCAGCTTCAAAGCTTCGTAGCTTTGCGCAATCAGCTCGAGCGCATCGTCGCGCATCGGTGTGTTTTGGAATTCGCGCACGACGCGCTGCGCGCGTTCAATGGCCGCAACATAGGCATTGCGCACGAAGTAGTAGCGGGCGGTCTTGAGTTCATGCTCGGCCTGAGCGAGCACGAGTCCGTGCATGCGGCGGCGCGCTTCCGGCGTGAAGCGGCTGTCGGGATAACGCATGACGAGTTCTTTGAAGATGTCAAAAGCTTCGCGCGAAGCGTTGGCATCGCGTTCGGCAAGATCTTCGCCCGCGAGCTTATTGAACCAGCTGTCGGTTTCGTTCAAGGTCGCAAGCGCCTTCAAATACATCACGTAATCGGCGTTGGCGTGGTTCGGGTAAGTCTGGAGGAACCGGTCGGCAGCCTGCACAGCGCCCGGCGCGTCACCATCCTTCCAAGTGGCATAAATCAGTTCAATCTGCGCCTGCTGGGCGTACTGACCAAAGGGATAGCGGGCTTCCAACTTCTGATAGTAGTCCTTTGCCTGCGTCCAGTTGCTATCATCGAGGGCTACGCGCGCTTCGCTGTAGAGCTTCTCGGCGCTCCAATCGAGCGTCTGATCCTTGTCAAGGCTCTGCAGCCATGAGCAGGATGCCGTGGCGAGCGTCACGGAGAGGAGCGCGCAACCGCGCATCAGGAGCCTTTTGAAGGGATTGGCAGAATTCATGACGACAGAAAAGGTCAATTTAGGATTGGACGATTATAACGATGAAGATTTTGAGGATGGTTTCGAGGAAACGCAACCTCAAACTCTGTCACAAGTAGACTTGCCGAAATTCAGGGTGGAAGGGTTCTGGGGAGAGCGGCTCGACAAGGTGCTGGCAGCGCATCTGCCCGACGTTTCACGCGCGAGATTGGCAAAGCTTATTGAAAACGGCTCCGTGAAGCTCAACGGCACGGTAACGACGAAGATCCGCGCCAAGGCTACCGAAGGCGACGAAATTGAACTGCTCGAGCCGCCCAAGCTCGACGAAGCGCTCGCTTTCGAGCCGCAGTCGTTCGTTGAGTTCGAGGTGATCTATGAAGATCCCTCGATCATTGTCGTGAATAAGCCTGCCGGCCTCGTGGTTCATCCCGGCGCGGGCAACCCCGACGGAACGCTTCTCAATGGCCTCCTTTACCATTTCCCGGAATTAAAAGACGTGCCGCGTGCGGGCATCGTGCATCGGCTGGATCGAGATACCACCGGCCTCATGGTGGTGGCGCGCACGCTCGCCGCGCAGACGAATCTCGTCCGCCAGCTTCAGGAACGCACGGTCAAGCGTGAATACTGGGCGCTGACGATGGGCACTGCGGCGGAGGATTTCGTGGTTGACGTACCGATCGGACGCGATCCGAAGAGCCGCATCCGCTTCAAGGGGTTTCCGGGTTCTACGGGCGTGCGTGCCAAACCGGCTCGTACCCGTGCCCGCGCAGTGGGCTGGTCGTCAGTCGACGGCGTTCCGGCCTCCTGGGTGGCGTGCCGCCTGGATACCGGCCGCACGCATCAGATCCGTGTGCACCTTACCGGAGAAGATCTGCCGCTGATCGGGGATCAGCTTTATCGCGGCCGTGCGCCCGGCATCGCCGTGAAAGTTGAGAACTTCCTTGAATTTCACCGCCAGGCGCTTCATGCGTCTCGCCTGGGGCTGATCCATCCGGCCACCGGTGAAGAAATGGAGTGGTTCGTCGAGCCGCCCGAGGACATGATTGATCTGATGGAGCAGCTCGGCTTTGGTCCCTGGGATCGGCCGGTTACCGTTTTTGAAAAGAAGTAGCGGATTGCGAGGACAGTTGTCATGGCGGAACTCTTTAAGCCGGAGCTTGAA
>OBRI01000310.1_pt1 | contig 9228 bp, 7 predicted proteins | sample 1475581 | NCBI WGS metagenome assembly OBRI01 (sample SAMEA3360675, study PRJEB22359) | human gut metagenome | biome: ENVO:urban biome; feature: ENVO:human-associated habitat; material: ENVO:feces | place: Bangladesh | collected 2011 | reverse complement strand
ATGGAGTTCTACGCCACCTACTGGACCTATAAGGACCAGATGGAGTTTACCGAATCGCTTCTGCGTCATGTCGCGCGTGAAGTGACCGGTTCGGCCATCGTGACGTATCAGGGAATGACGATCAATTTCGAGGAACCCTTCGACAAGCTCACGCCGAAGCAGGCTATTTTGAAGTACAGCCCCGAATACACTGAAAGTCAGCTCATGGACGAAGATTTCCTGAAGAAGGAACTCAAGCGTCTCGGTGCCGACGAGCAGATTGATCCGACGCTCGGCTCGCTGCAGATGGCGCTATTTGACGAAACCGTTGAAAAGAAGCTCATCAAGCCGACCTTCATCATTGACTATCCGACGGAAATTTCGCCTTTGGCCCGAGCCTCGGATGTGAATCCGGACATTACGGAACGCTTTGAACTCTTCATTGCCGGCCGAGAAACTGCTAACGGCTTCTCCGAACTAAACGACCCGGATGATCAGGCAGCTCGCTTCCGCGCGCAGGTTGAGCGCAAGGGACACGGCGACGATGAGGCGATGTATTACGACGCTGATTATGTGACGGCACTTGAATACGGATTGCCGCCGACCGCCGGGTGCGGCATCGGCATCGATCGATTTATGATGTTGCTCACGGACGCACCTACGATTCGTGACGTCTTGCTCTTCCCTGCACTGAGGCCGGAGAGCAAGAATTGATCATTGAGTTGATTTTGTAAACGCAATGGCAGCCGCGCAGGAAAGATTCTCTCCTGCGGGGCTGCTCTTGTTTGCGGCCAGAGGGCAAAAGGGGCCACAAATGACTAAATTCAAAATGAACAGAACGCAGTTCATGCTGCTGACTGCTTTGAACATGTTGGGATCGGGGATCCTGATGCTGCCGGCGAAAGTCGCGCAGGTGGGCGGGATCGGGCTCTTATCCTGGTTTGTTGTTTGCCTTGCAGCTGTTGCGATGGCATACGCCTTTGCCAACTGCGGGATTTATTCCAAATATCGTCTGGGCGGTTTAGGCGCTATCGCCGAAAATGCCTTCGGCATGCCCGGCTCTTTTTTGACCAACTATATTTACGCATTTTCTGTCGTCATCGCCAACGTTGCCATTGCTACCACCGCGGTCGGCTATCTGCTGGGCATTTTCGGCATTCACGCTGATCTGGGCGTTGTGCAGTGCTTAACCATAGCGCTGCTTTGGCTCTCGACGTTAGTGAACTTCGCGGGCGTTAAAGCTATGGGGCGCCTCAGTGCAGTGACCATCTGGGGTATCTTGATCCCGCTCCTTTTTCTCATCTGTGCGGCGCCGTTCAGCTTTGACGCGCAGGTGTTTGCACAGAATTGGAATCCGCGCGACTTGTCGGTGCAGACCGCGGTGACGGCGACGGCCCCCATGATGTTCTGGGCCTTTTTGGGATTAGAGTCAGCTTGCGCTAACGACGACAGCGTCGATAACCCAGAGAAGTCTGTTCCTAAAGCTGTATTGGTCGCCGCCCTTGCGGTGGCATTCATTTATGTTGTTTCAACGACATTGATCGCCGGCTTGCTTCCAGAATCTGAACTGGTGGATTCCGGAGCGCCGCTCTTTGTCATCTTCGTGAGTCTTTTTGGTTCGACGGCGAGCCGCATACTGGCAGTGCTGCTCTTTTTGGCCTGTGTCGGGTCGCTCGTTACGTGGCAGTTCACGATGTACCGAGTCTTCATGACCTCCGCCAAGCTGGGATACTTCCCGGCGTTGTTTAAACGTGTTGGCCGAACGGATGTTCCTTATATGGGACTATTCATTCTCTGCATCATCCAGACGCTGCTGGTGCCGTTTATGCCGGTTTCCAACTTGTTCAGTCAGTTTGATCTGCTCGTGGACATCTCGGTCATTACCAATGTTTTCCCGTATTTTCTCTGTATGGCTGCCACTTTTGTAGTTGTGCGCAGAGCCGGACTTCAAGGCGTCAAGAAGGTTTGTGTTGAAGCGGCTGCCTTGGGCTCACTCATCTTCATCGGGTGGTATTTCAGCCTCAGGGACGGCGATGTCATGAAGTTTGCGACCATTGTCTTCTTCTTGGGCATTGCGTTTTATGGTCTCTTTGTTGCCAAGGACGGGAGCACAGAGCTCCCTGAGCAATAAAGATATTTTGGCTAAGCCCACGGGGCAGTATTTAACGGTTTAAGAGTTTACAGATGTAAATGCTTTGAGGAGACGTTGAATCCGCAGTGCGTATAAATACTGAGTTTATATGTTGACGCAGATAAGCATGAGTACATCACAAATATTTTGATAAACAACGATAAACGTTGAATATGCATTCTTCTTGCTATTCCAATAGGGTGATGTACTCAATCGAACTGATCAACTACAATGAGAAACAGTATAAGGACCGCGATAAATAACAATAGAAGATGGTCAAGATAGTTAATTCGAGAGGGAACAATGGAGAGTGCATTTTTTACTGTTGCCGATTGGGTAGCCAATCCTAGATCAAATTCAATTCGGCGAAAAAACCGTCGAAGCGTCCTGCCGCCGCGGCTGATGGATCTGTTGTTTTATTTTGCGCAGCATCCTATGGAGGTCGTTTCCAGACAAGAGATTATTGATAATTGCTGGGATCGGGATGTTGTAACAGATCAGGCTATCACTCAGGCTATTTTCGAATTACGAAAATTTTTAAAAGACGGCCGCAGTGCTAAAGAGGCACCGGAATATATTAAAACGGTAACAAAACGCGGCTATCGTTTATTGGCGCCGGTTCATCAGCTGACGGTGGAAGAATACATTGCCGCAACCTCTGAAAATGGGGCTCAAGGCACACAGGTGATCGACGATGAGGACGTTGCAGCTGAGAGGGAACTGCAGCAGCCCGTCAGTGCGGCTGAGCCCGAGCATGAAGCGACAACCTCGTTTGAAAGCAAGATTCTGGAGGAGACAGGTACAGCTGCGCTCGAACAGATACCTGCCCGGAGTGCCTCTATTAAGCAAGAGCGCCGAGGAAAAGTTACCCCCCCCCCCCCCCCCCCCCGCACAGAAGGGCGGCGCGGCCAAGAGAAATATTTTCAACAAAATATCCGACGCATTGTGGCTGGATCAAGTGACCTTAGGCTTTAAGAAAGGAGCCTATTAAAAGAACGCTGGGCGCTGCGTCTGTGATCGGCAGCTAGGCTTAGATGACATCCAGGCTGACAGCGGGGCTAAGAGACCTAGCTGCAGAGAAAGCGGGCCGGCGGGGCGTTAGCAGCAAAAGAAAGGGGCTGAACCATTATCAGGTGCAGCCCCTTTCTTTTGCAGATTCGCCGTCTAGGCGTTTTCGCGGTTTACCCATATTGTGATGCCTCTTAGAAATTAGTGCTGTTCGCTTGCGAACGGAACGCTGACAGAACGCATATTGCGGGAAACACCCAGACAGAAGGTATTCATATAGTCTTCCGCAAAGGCAGCGATGAAGGAACCGATCGTATGAATGAGGTACATAGCCATTTTAAAACTCCTAAAGATTCAATGGTGTTGTTAAAAACTTGAGATCTTCCTGACCTCGAGACTTAGATTACCCCTCTCATAAAAGAGATGCAAGTCGATGAAGAATTAAAAAAGAATGAATCGCTAAACTATCAATCTCATTAAGGGCTAATACCTAAAAATAAAATGGCCTTTAATTCTGTCAGACGAAATGTAATAAGTGAAGCTTTTTTGAAAACACAGGTAGAAATATTAATTGAATACGGTACCCTCAAAATGTAAGCTGATAAATAAAAGGGCTGTACTTAAAGTACAGCCCTTTTATTTGGGAGCTTCGTCAACTGGAGGTTTTCGATATTCCGGCATGTTGACTCCTTATGAATGAAAATAGACTTCAAGCGGTGCGAGTTGACGTCGAATTCTCTTCAGCGGGGAACGGTGCGCTGACTTCATGGAGGTCTCGGGAGATGCCCATGCAGAAGGTATTGATAAAGTCTTGGGCAAACGCATCAAAGAGAGCGCCGCAAATTCTAAGAATCGAAGAAAGCATTTTTGTAGTCCAAAATTACTGAATTGTTTTAAAGATGAGATATTCCTGATCTCCCGATTAGAGTACACCAGCTTTATTTAGGCTTGCAAGCAGATAAATCGAAAATCAAACATCTGAGAACCAAACCGACAATTGAGATTAGGGCTAATACCTAGCATTAAACTCTAGTCATGAAAACAGCAATATCGGCGGAGTCTTGATGTTTTGAGGCATAACGATATAAAGAAAGCGTTTTGGTCTTGTGAAGATTGGCAGGCAAAAGAAAGGGGCTGAACCCATTTACAGGTGCAGCCCCTTTATTTCGCAGGATCGTCCGTTGGACGTTTTCGAGATTTATTCATGTGATATTCCTAAAAATCAGAGAATTAGCCGCGCGGCGCGAAGATGCCGAGACCGTGACGATCAAAGCGGGTAAGACGATCAGCATAAACGGAAGGAATCTGGGACAGGCCGTGTTCCCAAGCGATTACCTGACGGGCAGAAACGCGCAGGATATCGGCGAGCTGTTCAACAGAGAGTTCGAGATGTTCGCGAATGGAACGAATGTTGCTGCTGTTCATACTTATTCTCCTATGACATGTATGAGCTGTTAAAAACTTGAGATCTTCCTGACCTCGGGTTCAAGATTACGCGGTCTTTTAAGAAGTTGCAACTCAAACTGGAAAAATCAATTCATCAACACTAAATCATCAACCAGTATTGGTGTTAGTACCTATTCGGAGAATTGGAGCAGATTTATGGAAGAAATACAGAAAGTTATAAAGACATACTTTTATTCTTTGAGCTGGTTATGAATAAAATTGTATTTCGAAATATCAAGCAGGCCGTAAAGATATGCATATTGGTTATACAAAATAGTTTTGTTTACTTTTTTGAAAACAAAACCATTCGAAGGTGGTCGCGATCGGCGGATGGGGGCAAGGTTTGCTTTAGACTTCGCCGAGAAGTCTGATGAATATTGAAGGGCTCACGCTGAATGACAAGCCCGTACCCCTATGTCTCTTGTGAACACACCTGCCGATGATTCGAAAACGGCTGCCGCAGAGGATCATGACGCCGCAGACGCGACAAAATCGGGCCGTCCTACGGCCAAAGATGCTGCGCTTCTTGCCTTTGTTTCTTCCATCGGCCCATTTGCTGCCAATGCGTACGTTCCCGCCTTTGATGAAATAGGTCGGTATTACGGCGTTGGGCTCGTCACCGTGCAGCAGACGCTTTCGATCTATCTGGCCGCATTTGCCTGTACGTCGCTTCTGATAGGGGCGGCTTCGGATGCTTTCGGACGAAAGGCTGTGCTTGCCCTCTCAATGACGGTATTTGCTGTCTCGTCGCTGGGGCTTCTTTTTGCCGACTCGATGGAAGCGTTCTTTATCTGGCGGTTTGTGATGGGGATGGCAGCGGCTGCGGGGCCTGTTGTCACTCAGGCCATCGTTCGTGATCGCTGGAGCGGGGGTGATGCAGCAAAAATCATCGCACTCATCGCGGTTATTTTTGGTCTGGCGCCGGCATTGGCTCCGGTTGTCGGGGGTGAACTGACCGTTCATCTGGGCTGGCGGTCCATTTTTATCTTTTTAGCCGTTTTAAGCGCGGCGATGGCATTTTGCTCAGCCTGCGTGCTTAAAGAGTCGCTCCCTAGCGCACGCCGTGTTTCTTTTCGTCCGTGGGCGACATTGCTTCGTTATGGCGAGGTGCTTAAAGTCCCCGCATTCACGTCGGGCGTTGTTGCGCACGGCTTTATTTTCTTGGGCTTGATTGTTTATTCTGCAGGCGCGGCTGATTTTGTCCTCAATGTGATGGGACTCGGGGTAGATGAATTCGGCTGGCTGATGATTCCGATGGTGGTTGCCGGCATGACGGGTTCTTGGGCCTGTGCTCACCTGCTGGCGATGTTCGGTCAGAATCGGCTCCTTTTTGGGGGAGTAGGCATTTTGGCGGCATCGGGCTTATTCGGCGTGGTATTCGATCACGGCCCTTTTGCCGTCTTCCCCTGGGTGCTGCTGGCGCCGGTTGTTTATAACCTTGCGGCAGCGGCCGTTCGCCCGGCACTCAACGTGATGAACCTTGACTATTTTCCCAAAAGCCGCGGCTTGGCCGCTTCAGTGCAGCAGTTTTTTCAGACGGGCGCTTTTGCGGTTTCATCGGCGCTCCTCATTCCCATCGTTTTGGGGGAGGCCTGGAAGTATGCTGCAGTGATGCTCGGTTCCGGACTGATTGCTCTGGTGCTGCTCCTCGTTGTGCGACGGACGAGACCCGCTGCCCTGGCGGCGGCGGAAGCAGAGGAGCAGGCAGAAATCGAACTGAGGGTTAAGCCGACAAAACTTTCCTAAGGCCAGAGCATTCACGCTGCGGCGAAAAAAAAGCCCGCGGTTCATTGAGAAACCGCAGGCTGACGCAAGGAAAAGCGAAGCGGAGCTGTTCGTGAGTTCTGAATTAACAGCCATGCAGCACACGAGACCATTTGTTCGTTGTGTGTGCTGCATCCCTGCGGCGGTTAATCGAGCTCCGCTTCGTAGTAGTCAAAGCCGGCATCAGGCTGAACGTAGAATTTCTTCAGGTTCTTAACCTTGGCCGAAACATTCTGTTCGTTGATGAGGAAGATCCACGGCGCATCGTTCCAAATGGCATCCTGACCGGCGTTATAGAGCTTAGTTTTTTCAGCACGATCCGTCGTGAGCAGTGCATTCGTGAAGCTGTCATCGAGCACTTTGCTGGAATAAAAGCCGTAGTTGCCTGCCACCGGCGCCCAGCTTTCCGTAGCAAGCAGCGGACGGAGCGCCCAGTCAAGTTCGCCCGTGGAGCTCGACCAACCGGCATAGAGCATGTTGAGCTTGGCATCTTCAGGTTTTTTCAGCAGGTATTCACTACGCTGACCGGCTTCCATGGCAAGGATCGAAACCTTTACGCCGACCTGAGCAAACTGCTGCTGCAGGAACTGAATGACTTTCTGCGCAGTGGTGTGGTTGTAAAGCGACCAGAGGGTTGCGGTGAAGCCGTTCGGGTAGCCCGCTTCCTTCAGGAGTTCGCGAGCTTTCTTGGGATCGTAGGGCCAGGGTTCATAGACCTTGGCATAGTCGACGCCTTCGGGTGCAGAACCCGTGGCCGGAACGGCATAGCCGCTGAAGGCTACCTTGGCAAGGGCTGCTTTATTGACGGCGTAATTGAGCGCTTTGCGTACCCGTACGTCGTTGAAGGGCTTGATTTTTGTGTTGAAAGCGACATAACGCTCAATGATGGAGGGCGAAACAGTCACTTCAAGATTGTCGCTGCCAGTCAAGGTCTTGGCCTGTTCGGGCGGAACCGGGAAGATGAACTGTGCTTCGCCCGTGCGCAGCATGGCTACACGCGTTGAATTTTCCGGCACCGGCTTGAAGTAAATGCCGTCAAGTTTGGGGAGTCCTTTCTGCCAGTAATTGGGATTCTTGACGACATGAAGAATTTCCGACGGGTTGTAATCTTTCAGGATGTAAGGACCCGTGCCGCAGGGATGGAAAGCAATCTGCTTGCCCGGATATTTTTCAAGCGACTTCGGGCAAATCATCACGCCGGCCGGATGGGCAAGCTGATTGATGAAGGCCGAGAACGGCGTATGGAGCGTAATGCGCACCGTATGGTCATCAACGACTTCGGTTTTCGCAATGTTCATGTAGAGCGTGTAGCGGCGCAGCGCATTGTCCTTATTCGTCACGCGGTCGAAATTGGCTTTGACGGCATCGGCTTTGAATTCCGTACCGTCATGGAACATCACGCCTTTTCTGAGCGTCACCGTATAGACCAGACCGTCCTTACTCACTTCGTAGCCGGTGGCAAGGGCGTTCTTAAGCTTCATGTCCTTGTCGAGACCAAAAAGCCCTTCGTACATTGACTTGGCCGAGTTCTGCGAAAGCGTGTCGCCGGCATCGTAAGGATCCATCGTCGTGAAGGTGGAGGCGAGCGCGACGGTGATTTCCTTGGCGGCAGCGCCTGTGGAGACGGCAAAAGCTCCAGCGAGAGCGCCGGTGAGCATCAGCATGCGGAAGGTTTTGGTCATGGCAATTCAACTCTTGAAATAATCTGAAAGGCGGCCGTCATTGAATCTGGCGTCTTGCCTGATTCAATAGGGAGGGACTGTAAAAAATAATGAGCAAAGACGGTGCCAAACTCGTTGGGATGCCTGCTCTTGCAGGCGCAGAGCAAGCCAGGAGCTTGGTGTACTGACGGACTGCTGAGTTCGGATGACGGTGGTCATGCAAGCGCGGGAAGAACGAACCGTCTTTGGAAGCACATGAAAAAGGCGAAGGCGCACTGATGTGGTGCGCCTTCGCCTCTAAGCCATACTTTTCTGCGTCAATACTGATTTCACAGCTTTGGATGGACGACCAGCCGATCTACGAGATGAAAGAGTGCTTTGACGGCCGTTTTAATCTCGGCAACACTGACAGACTCTTTGGGTGTATGCGCGAGCGGTCCGTCGCCAGGGCCAAAATAGAAGGCCGGAATGCCGAATTTCTGCATTGAACCGCCTTCACCCCAACCCGTCATTTCGGTCGTTTCAGGAATATGCCCAAGCGACTCGCCAAGCGCAGCAACTGCAGCCTGTGCCAAGGGCTGCGTCATGTCCGTGGAGAGTGCCGTCCAGTCGCCCGTTACCGTGAGTGAAGTCGAAACCGGAGGAAAGTCGGGGTCTCTTCGAACTTCGCAAAGAATCTTTTCAATGCGGTCACACTGAACTTGGGCGGACTCCACGCCTTGATAGCGAAAGTCAATGGTGACGGATGCGCTTGCCGGAACAACGTTTTCCGCTGCGCCGCCCGAAACAAGATCAATAGAGGATGAGGCCGGACCTGCCGCGGCGTTTTCTGCGAGCAGTTCCGGAAGACGCTTTTTGGCGTGAACGATAAAGAGCGCTGCCGCTTCAATGGCATTGATGCCGAGATGCGGGCGGCTCGAGTGCGCGCTCTTGCCGGTAAAGTCCACGCGGATCCAGCAGTCGCCGCGATGTGCAGAACGTACGCACAGCCCCGTTGGTTCACAAATGACGCAGAGCTGAGGACGCGGAGCATTCGGAGAGCCCAATGCTCTGACGACACCTTGTGCCGCGGTTTCTTCATCTGTAGAGAGAATGAGCCAAAGTACGCCGTCGACGCCTTGACGAGCGGCTTCACAAAATGTCGTGAGCGCACAGGCTGCGCCGCTCTTCATGTCCGTTGTGCCGCGTCCGTGCATGCGGTCACCCTCGATGCGGGCGCTCCAAGGATCTTCCAGGCCG
>OBRI01000297.1_pt1 | contig 9532 bp, 5 predicted proteins | sample 1475581 | NCBI WGS metagenome assembly OBRI01 (sample SAMEA3360675, study PRJEB22359) | human gut metagenome | biome: ENVO:urban biome; feature: ENVO:human-associated habitat; material: ENVO:feces | place: Bangladesh | collected 2011 | reverse complement strand
TCCACAGTTTCTTCACTGCGGCCGCACCCGTCCATGAAGCGATGGGACGCTTACGCTGAAGGCTCTGCCCCCGTTATCTATACCTAATGTGAGGTATCTCTATGCGTCGGACGCTTTTGTCTCTCTCCATTGCCGCTGCCATTTCTCTGCCTGTCCTTGTTCAAGCCAGCGTTCTATCAGATAAGGATGGCAATCAAACCGTTTCGGGTGATCAGACTTACACGCAAGTCCAGGCCACTAATGGCAATACACTAACTTTCACTAATGGTTCTATTAATGTAGATAACTCGGCTAACACTACAGTCAATGCCCCCGCAGTACTTGTCTCCGGAGGCAGTACGATCAATTTCGGTTCGACCGAATCTAAATTGGGCACAGTCTCAGTTCTCGCTAACCCAAATAAAGTCGAATATACTGATAACGGAAAATCTTATCAGGACTATCCTTATTGGACTACGTATGTCCGAGAGGGTGTATTAAACGTCTACGCTCAAAAATACGAACAAAAGAACAGCGGGTACGGCGTTTATGTTATTGGCCAGAATTCAAATGAAAAGGATGTTTCGAGTACGTTGAACCTTTTCGTAGATGAGTTTGAATCAACGTCTGCTTATGAAGCACTCCATGTTCGTCAAGGTGAAGGCGCTGTAATCAATGTTGGTGCAAAAGATCAATGGCTCACTTCGTTCAAAGCAACGAAGACGGTCGAAGAATCTGGGGTTTCTTTGCTGCAGGCGAACGAAGGCGGCACTATCAACATCTTCTCAAAGTACGTTGAACTTAATGCATTTGACACGCATGTCGGCGGGGGTGCTATTGGCACGGGTGCGTGGGGCACAGTTAACATCACGGCTGACGAGCTGAAAATCAAGGGCAGCATCAACGGTGACTATGGCGGATATTCAGCGAGCAATGCGGACAGTGAATACAAGGTCAACATCAATGTTGGCAAACTCACTATGGATGGCGGCATCTATGCTGGCGTGACCGGAAAAGCTGCTTCTGGTGATGTCGGCGTCAGTACAGGAACAGCTCGTAAAGAAATAATCAACATTACAGCAACCGATGCAGCTTCCTCAATTACCGGTGATATCGAGGCTACCAATCGTTCTGAGACCAATATTACCTTTGTAAATGGAGGCACATTTACTGGTGATATTGTCGCCAAGAACATAACAAATGAGGACGGAAAAATTCCGCAAGACTCGAAAGACATCACAACAGTCAGCAAAATCAGTCTTAACGGCCAGATGACTTACAAGGGTGATGCAACGCTTGTTGGTGCTTCCGCGCTTACGCTCAGCGGTGATATCGACGGTTCGGAGAGTACAGTCAATTCTTCAGAAGACAGTGCAGTTTCCGTCGAAGGTTCCATTTCTCTCGGTACTGTAACTTCCACAAGTTCTGAAGGCGTAACCATTACTGATGGTTCTCTCCTGACGCTCTCTAACGGCGAGTCTTCCATTTCCGAGCTTAACAGCGATGGTGACCTCTATCTCAGTGAAACCGCTACGGCAAAATTGAATACCGTTACCGGCAACGCAACAATCACAGTTGACTCCGCTGCAAATACTGCGGCCATTACAAATGTTGCTTCTGGCAGCGCCGTTACGGCCCGCGCAACCGCTCATTTCAATGATGCTTCCGCATCAGCCAGTGATGCGCTCGCTTCTTTGCTTGAAACGGTCACTGTTGGCGATGGCAGCTCCCTCTCGGAAGCCGTTGTCGAAGAAGGCGATGTGAACAACAAGGTCACCGCGACGATTGAGGATGGGAAGGTTGTTTCCCAGACTGAAACAAAGAACTCCAAGCTCGACGCTTTCAACTCCATTGCTACGCTTTCCGCATTCCAATGGCGTCACGAAATGAACGACCTCACGAAACGTATGGGTGAGCTGCGTGACTCAGAAGGCACAATCGGCGCTTGGGCACGTGTTTATGGTTCTGAACTTCAGTATGGCGACCAGAATGTCAAGCAAAAGAGCAACTCCATTCAAGTGGGGTCTGACTTTGAGGTTGCTCCCGGCTTCAAGGTAGGCGCAGCCTTCAACTATACAAACGGCTCTGCCGAATATAACAACGGTGATGCTGACAATAATGCATACGGTCTTGGCATCTATGGCACGTGGATGGCTGAGAACGGCATGTTCCTGGACGTGATCGCCAAATATGTGCGTCTTGACACTGACTTCTCGCTTAACGGCTTTGACGGATCGTTTGACAACAATGCCTATTCGCTTTCGGCAGAGTTCGGCTGGCGCTTTGATTTGAATGATCTGGCCTTTGTCGAGCCTCAGGTTGAACTCTCCTATGGCCGCGTAGCCGGTGATACGTTCACGGCGGCAAACGGCGTGACTGTTAAGCAGGACGACTTCGACACGCTGATCGGCCGTGCTGGTGTGCGTGCAGGTTTTAAGTTCCCGGAAAACAAAGGCAATATCTATGCGAAGTTCTCCGTCGCACATGACTTCCAGGGTGAAATGGATGCCGTGGCAACGAACGGCACAGCTCTGAATACCATGCACTCGGATATTGGCGGAACATGGGTTGAGTATGGCGTCGGCGGTAATTTCCGTCTCTGCAAGAATGCTTATGGCTACGTTGATCTCGAACGTACCTCTGGTGCTGAAGTGAACGCCAACTATCGCTGGAACATTGGTTTGAGAACGTTCTTCTAATCTCTTAGTTCTTGGCAAATCGCACCTAGTTTCCTAAAAAAGCTAGGTGCGTTTTTCTTTGGGCGAACGGCATCCAAAAGGCAGACAAGTGCTTCTCAGGGATGTTCGAATCCGATGTTCTGCCGTTACAATTTGCAAGGTTCTGACGGATATGTTTGATGACATTTCGCCGGATCAAAAACCATTCGCTGCCAGGAGTAAACGCCATGGGTTTTAAGTTTCCCATTCTTATTGCGGGTTTTTGCCTTGTCACAGGTGCCGTGAACGCAGAAGAGCTGAACGCGTACTCGATCATGCCTGAAAAGTATGCTTCGAAAATCTTCGCTGAGTTCACCAAAGACACCGGCATCAAAGTGAATTTCCTGCGCTTTTCTTCCGGTGAGGCCTTGGCTCGCCTGACCGCGGAAAAGAAGAACCCTCAAGTCGACGTTATGCTCGGCGGACCGGCTGACACATATGCGGCCGGCATCAAGGAAGGCATTTTTGAAGCCTACCGCCCGAAGGATTCTGACGCCATTCCGGCCAACCTTCGTGATCCGGGGAACCACTGGACGGGCATCGGCATCATTCCGCTCTGCTTCTTAACGAATACCAAGTTCCTCGAAAAGAACGGCATGCAGGCGCCGACAAAGTGGGCTGATCTCCTCGATCCCCGCTATAAGAACGGTCTGCAGATGGCTGACGCGCGTACTTCCGGCACGGCTACCGAACGTATTTATTCGCTCGTCAAGGTAATGGGCGAAGATGAAGCCTTTGCGTTCCAGAAAAAGCTCAATGCCAACATTCAGATGTACACGAAGAGCGGCGCGGGCGGCGCAATGCCGATTGCGACGGGTCAGTGCGCCTCGGGGATCTTCTACATCGTTGACGCACTCGATATTGCTCAGCAGGGCTATCCGGTGAAGATCACGTATCCCGAAGACGGCGTGAGCTTCGGCATTGAAGCGACCGGCGTTATTGCCGGCGGCAAGAATAACGAGCAGGCCAAGAAATTCGTCGACTGGGCGACCTCAAAGCGCTTTGCAGAATTCATCGTCGCCAACAAGATCAACTATGTGCCGGCTCGAACGGACGTTGAAACGCAGAATCCGATTCTGGATCTCTCGAAGATCAACGTGATCACGACCGACGTGACGTGGAAGGGTGACAACCGCAAGCGCTTCACTCAGCGCTGGATCAACGAGGTGATCCGTTAACTGCCTCGCCTAAGCGGAGAGATCGTCTGACTTTAAGACGCTCTCCGCTTTTCTTTGAGTCTCGTTTTTAGGGTGCTTCATACGATGGCACACACTCAATCGCTGCCCCAACGCGGCGATGCCGCATCCCGATTCACGGTATTGATGCTGTGGGTTTTGCTGGCTGTCTTCGTTGTCTATCCGCTCGTGCGCCTGCTCGCAATGGCTTTTACGGCCGACGGGAGCTTCACGCTTGAGAACCTCCGCCCCTTCGTGGAAAGCTGGTATGACCGGCAGGCGGCAGTGAACAGCATTCTTTTGGGCTGTTCGGTAGGCGTCGCAGGAACCGTGCTGGGTTTTATCTTTGCCTTTGCCGTGACGCGGCTCTCGCTGCCCAAATGGCTGTGCGCCGCGGTAAGTGCCGTAACGCTCTTGCCGCTTATTTCGCCGCCCTTCACAAGCAGTATTGCGCTCACGCTTTCGCTCGGCCCCAACGGCATTCTGCTCGACTTCTTTGGTCTCGGAAACTTCAATTTCTACGGGTTCTGGGGCACTTTCATTTCAGAAACGCTCACCTTCTTTCCTGTTGCGTTCATGACGCTCTCGACGATTCTGGCGCGTATTGATCCGAATCTGGAGGATGCGGCGTATTCGCTCGGAGCTTCGAGCTTCAAGGTCTTCCGCACGGTGACGCTGCCGCTCGCGGCGCCGGGCATTGCCAACGCATTTCTGCTCGTTTTTTCCTGCTCGCTCGCAGACTTTGCGACGCCGCAGGTGCTCGGCGGCCACAGCTTCCCGGTGCTGCCTACGCAGGCCTATCTGGTCATTACCGGCATGTATGACTTCAAGGGCGGCGCTGCGCTTTCATTCATGCTGCTCATTCCCGCCATCATCGTTTATTCACTGCAGCGCTGGTGGGTCGGCAAGAAGAGTTACGTGACGGTTTCGGGCAAGCCCGGACCGCTTCTTTCCTCGGTGATCGTCGCGACGGTTGCCGTGGTGATTGCCTTCATTCTTTATCTCTACGCCATCATCCTCACGGGTTCACTGGTGAAGGTCTGGGGCGTCAATAACGAGATCACGCTCGAAAATTACAGCTACGTCTTCACGCACGGCAGCAAGGCGATTAAAGATACGCTGCTGATTGCCTGCATCGGCACGCCGCTGGGCGGTTTGCTCGCAGTACTCGTGGGCTACGCCACGGCTCGGCTTAAAGTGCGCGGCAGCCGAATTCTGGAAACGGTGTCGCTCCTCAATTACACGCTGCCCGGCACGGTGGTCGGCATTGCGTACATCATTGCTTTTAACGACAAGCCGATCATGCTCACCGGCACCATCTACATCTTGGTGGCGGCTTATCTCTTCCGCTATTCCTCTGCGGGCATCCGCAACGTGATTGCAGCGCTTTCGCAGATTGACCCGTCTATTGAAGAGGCGAGCCGCAGTCTTGGCGCTTCTTCGGTGAAGACCTTTACGTCCATCACGATTCCGCTGGTGCTGCCGGCCATTCTCGCGGGTATGCGGTATCTCTTCATTCATTCCATGACGGCCATCAGTGCGACGATCTTCCTCGTGTCGGTTCACTGGACGCTCATCACCACCCGCATTCTGGAATGTATGACAGAGCTGCAGTTCGCGCAGGCCTGCGCTTTCTCCATTGTTCTTATCGTTCTCGTTTTCATTGCTTCGGGCGTCATCAATCTGCTTGCTCGGGCACTTTGCCGCAGCGGCGACGCCATCGGAGTTCACTGATCATGTCCATTTCACTCGAACTGCGCGGCATCTGCCGCGAGTATGTCAAAGACAACGAATCTTTTTTGGCGGTCGACAACGTGAATCTGACGGTTAACCCCGGAGAGTTCCTTACGTTCCTCGGCCCGTCGGGCTGCGGCAAGACCACCACGCTCAGAATGGTCGCCGGGTTTGAAATACCGTCTTCGGGGCAGATCATTGTGGACGGCTCCGACATTACTCAGCTGCCGGCCAACAAGCGCGACATGGGATTTGTCTTTCAGAACTATGCGCTTTTCCCTCACATGACGATTTTTGAGAACGTTGCTTACGGTCTGCGCATTCGCGGACTGTCGGGCGACGCGCTCGCTTCGAAGGTGCGCGAAGGTTTGGCGATGGTCGGCCTGGGGAACGCCGAGCAGCGCTATCCCAATCAGCTCTCGGGCGGCGAACAGCAGCGCGTGGCGCTCGCGCGCGTGCTGGTGCTGAGGCCCAAGATTCTGCTGATGGACGAGCCGCTTTCCAATTTGGACGCAAAGCTGCGTCTGCACATGCGTACGGAAATCCGCCGCATCCAGCAGGATCTGCGCATCACGTGCCTCTATGTCACGCATGACCAGAAGGAAGCGCTCACCATGTCGGACCGCATTATGGTGATGAACCGCGGACGCATCGAGCAGGTCGGCACGCCGATGGAACTTTATGAAGATCCGGCAACGCCCTTTGTAGCGGACTTCATCGGTCAGGCCAATCTCATTCCCGGGACGCTTTTGGATGCTGAAGACGGCTACGCCCGCTTTCAAATCGGAGAGGCTGTGCTCAAGGCCCGCATGGGGCGTCAGAACCCGCCCGCAAAGGGTGAAAAGGCGCTGCTTGTGGTTCGTCCGGAAAATCTTGGCTTCAGCCAAGATGGGGGCGGCATCGCCATGCGCATCGTCAATCGTCTGTTTGAAGGCGACCGCATCAACTACGAAGTGGTGATTCCCGGTCTGGAGCAGATGAAGCCCTTTGCCATGTCTGTGCCGTTCCTGCCCGGGACGAAATTGGCCGATGCTGATGCAGCCATCTATGCATCCTTTATGCCGGATGCGGGGGTGGTTATCCGCAGGTGAGTTGATGAGGCAAGTGAGAAACTTTGGGTACTCAAAAGTTTCTCACTTGCTTAAATTAACGATTAAGAAGTTTTGTTTTCAGCAAAAGTTTTTTGAAATTTACTTGAAAACCAATTATCAGCACTTTTGTGTTTACTATACACAGATTGCAGTGCATGGCTGATATTGTTTTCAGCGGATCTTTGCCGCATTATCGTCGATGCTTTTAAGCCACAAAATTTGATCTGGAATGTATACGAAAATACAGCCATTTGATTTGGAAGTGCTGTTGTTAACAGGTAAACAGGATATTCCGTTGATCAGGATGATAATGGGTGATGAGGCTGTCAATATTTGTAAACTGTTGGTATATGGTATTTACGTCTAAGATATCTGCAATGTGTTTTAGTGCCTAGTGAATCTCATAGAAAATATCGTATAGGTGCAAACCGCCGAGAAAACTATGTATTCGAAATGGTCTATCACATCAATGTGAATTACCTTGATATTTTCTTAACCTGAAGAGGCTTTGATGAAAACAACTTTGCTGAGTGTTGCACTATTGTCCCTTTTTGCGAATGGACAAGTCTCTGCTAAGAATCTATATACAGACACAGATCTTCCCAAAGATGGGGGGGGGGCGAATTGGATCGAGTCCTACAAGGGTTATGATCAATTAATCGCTACTCGTGAAGATGGTGAGCACGTTATATCTGGATATGACACCGTAAATATCACCCATTATCAGGATGGCGATAAAGCTCTTCTTCATTCTGAAAAAGGAACATTGAAGTTAAGCGCTAATAATGTGACATTGAAAGGCGCAAGCGCGTCAGGCTCAGGTGATGGTCCTATCCTCATCCATGCTTACGGCGGCAAAATAGACGTTGAAGCCACGAATGACATCGTGATTGCTGCTGGGAAAAATAACGCAGTCATGAGCCAAGCAGTCCCTGGCAAGGGAGATTCTTTAGTCAAGCTGCATGCCAACGGGAACATCACGATTACAGCAGAAGGAACGGGCAATACTGTTTCAGTAGCCATGCTCCAATCCAAAATGTCGGGCTTAACTTCTGGTCTCGATATTCACGCCGGAGGTGACGTAACGATTCTTTCTCAAAACGGAGCTGCGCTGCAGGTTTTTAACCGAAATACGAGCCCTCAATATGAGGGTGATGATGGTCACGCAGATGTAAAAGTAACGGCCGATGGAAATTTGACACTGCATGGAAAAACCTATGGCTTGTTCCAAGCTATGCAGGTAGCTGGTGCTAATTCCACCGCAAATGGAACTTATACGGCAGGCAAAAAGATCGATATTTACGGCGATCAGCTGGGCGTCTATATGTCTAGCCCTGTAGCTGGAAATAAAGCCCTGATTGATGCGCCGGAAATCAATATTTCAACCCAAAACTCAGGGGGAAATTTAGCCGCGATTTATGCGCGAGATAATGCCAACTTGACGTTAGGGAATGGTTCAGATACTCGGCAGATAAACATCTCAGCAGATCAAGGCTTTGCTATTAATGGAGCCAGCTCTTCGACAATTACTTTCAATAAGAGCAACACCTTCGTGAATGGGAAGACTTATTCTGAAGGAACTCTCCAATTAAACAATACCGTCTATAACATGGTCGGCTCTTCAGCTATGTGGGCCAAAACCGTTGAAGGGAAGAACAGTTCCATCGTTGTGAATGATCTTTCCCAAACATCAGTTTACATTCAGAACAATAAGGTTGAATCCCTTAATGTCGCACTCGGCAGTACGATTAACGACACTTACGATTCCGTAGAAGACGCCGCAGCTGCTCTTGCAAAATCCGTAGAGATTACAAGTGTTGACAAAGGTTCGGTGATGCTCTCTGGTCAAAGCGGGGTGTTTTCTGATGGTTTTACTGCCGATGAAAAAGGCAGCATTACATCCAGCACGCTGAATCCGACTTTGGATGCCTATGGTAACTACACTGCCATGACGCTCATTGAGTGGCGCAACGAAGTCAATCACATCAGCCAGCGTTTGGGTGATGTGCGCGATTCTTCGAAGACCGTTGGTGCCTGGGCTCGTGTGTACGGGTATGACAGCTCCTACAGCGACAATGTATCTATTGGCCTGAAAACCAATTCAATCCAAGTTGGCGGCGATTATCGTCTCAACAATAGCTGGCTTGTCGGCGGTGCATTCAGTTACACCAATGGTGACGGCACCTTATCGAACGGGACGGCAGATACAGACGGCTACTCGCTGGCCGCGTATTTGTCAGGTTTCTTTGATTGCGGCGCTTATGTAGATTTCGTTGGCCGTGTTGGCCGCCTGTCGACCGATATCACGACATTCAACGACAGCACCACTTTCAAGGCCTCCTATGACAACACGACCTTCGGGTTGTCCGCTGAGGTTGGCTATCGTCTGAATCTCAATAAGACGTTCTATGTGGAGCCGCAGGCAGAACTCGCCTACGGATACGTGAAGGGTGATGACTTCACGGCTTCCAACACTGTTCGTATTGAGCAAGACAACCTGCAAACGCTGGTCGGACGCCTGGGGACACGTATTGGCGCCTCGTTTGCTGAAGGAGCAGGGACGGTCTTTGCACACGCATCGGTCAATCACGACTTCTTGGGTGATGCCGACTACAAGGCTTCCTACGGAACGAAAGCTCCGCGTGACCTCAGCGTGGATATTGGCGGGACTTGGTATTCCTACGGCATTGGCGCACAGTTCAATACCACTAAGAACCTTAATTTCTACGGTACTCTGGAGCGTTCCAACGGCACGGACTACCAAGAAGACTATCGTTATTCAGTCGGACTGAGCTATCGCTATTAAGCCAATGCCCTGAAATGAATTCAGGCGGTT
>OBRI01000292.1_pt1 | contig 9726 bp, 6 predicted proteins | sample 1475581 | NCBI WGS metagenome assembly OBRI01 (sample SAMEA3360675, study PRJEB22359) | human gut metagenome | biome: ENVO:urban biome; feature: ENVO:human-associated habitat; material: ENVO:feces | place: Bangladesh | collected 2011 | reverse complement strand
ATTAAGTGCGGGGTTATCTGCCAGCAGTTGCGCGGTGCCGAGAATACCGTACAGCGGTGTGCGGATCTCATGGCTCATCGCCGCCAGAAACGCCGATTTTGCCTGGCTGGCTTTTTCTGCTTCCGCCCGTGCCTGTCGGTGTTCTATCACCAGTTCCTGCAATTCAGCTGTACGCGCTTTGACCTGCGCCGCCAGCTGTTCACGGTGGCGATTCAGTGCATGAACACTGCTGCGAAACGCATCCATCAGCCGCCCGATGGTGTCCAGCTCCCGCACGCCAGCGGTTTCCGGGAAAGGGGAGTTGATATCACCGTCCAGCAGCCGTTGCAGCGCCTGCGTTTGTTCGGCAAGTGGACGCGTGACTGAGCGATAAACCACGCGCCAGAGGATCAGAATCAGTGCGCAAAGTGAAACCATCCCCAGCAATAACAGGCTGTATTGCCCGCGTGCACTGGCTTTTTCCAGATGCGCCAGTCCGTGCTGATTACGCAGCTCAATGGTGTCGACCAGCTGACTGACTTCGCTACTAAACTGCGCGAACTGGGCGATGTTATTTTGGGCGAGAGTTTGCAGGCGATTGCTGATTTCACTGTCCTGCTGATACAGCGCCAGCAAATCGCTATATTGGCTAACGGTAGTTAACGTTGTTGCGACCTGAGCACGAACTCCCGGATCTTCAATGCGTATTTGCCGACGTTGCAGAATTTTCACCGCATTATTGAGCTGGTGTTCCAGCGTTGCTGCATTTTTCTGGATCTGCTCCAGCCCAAGATTCATCACCATTTGCTGCACCCGCAGGGCGCTAAGGCGCAGTTCATTCATCTGGTTAACATACTCAAGATCGATATCAATCAGCCGATCGAGTGCACTTTCTGCGGCCTGACGCTGATGTTGTTCGATCAAATCGTAAATCCCGGCCTGGGTCGCTCCGGCGGAAGTTGCCGCATTATTCGCCTGACCTTGCGCCAGGCGTGCGATTTCATCGGCGGCGGCGACTATCTGCTGACTGAGTCGCTGTTGTTGCTGGCGCAGTTGCAAACGCTGCCCCACCAGTTCCCCTTGCTGACGTAACGAACGGGAGATCTCCTGCTCCTGTTGTTCAATAGCGGTGGTATCAAAACCTTGTTCCCGTAACGCTTGCAGCAACGCATTAATCTTCAGGCTTTGTGCGGTGAGCATTCGCCCCTGCGCCTGCCACATCTTTTCGTTATCGGCACTGGTCAGGTTCTGCGCGGCGAAAAGTTCCCAGGCGCTGGCTTCGCTCAACTGGCGCGCCATATTCATGGTAGGAATCAATGCCTGAGTGTTGTCTTTTTCCACCTGGCTGATAAAGCGCAGGTTGTACCATCCCACCAGGGTACTGGTCAGGGTTAACAGCGCCATCAGGGCAAAGCCCATCCAGAGTCTTCGGGTCAGGGTTAAATTCACGGTCGGTGCACTTAAGATGAAAAAGGTTGAGTCGCAAAGCGGAATGCATCTAGCATAAAGCCTTATTATTGATGAGGCTATCATGCGCGTACTGCTATTGTTACTTCTTTCCCTTTTCATGTTATCGGCATTTTCGGCTGATAACCTGTTGCGCTGGCATGATGCGCAGCATTTCTCGGTGCAACCCTCTACGCCGCTTAAAACCAAACGTGCATGGAAACTGTGCGCGCTTTATCCCAGCCTGAAAGATTCATACTGGTTATCGTTGAACTATGGTATGCAGGAGGCTGCTCGCCGCTACGGTGTGGATTTAAAAGTGCTGGAGGCAGGCGGCTACAGCCAGTTGGCTACCCAGCAAGCACAAATCGACCAGTGTAAACAGTGGGGCGCAGAGGCCATTTTGCTCGGTAGTAGCACGACGTCATTTCCCGACCTGCAAAAGCAGGTAGCAAGTCTGCCGGTGATCGAACTGGTAAATGCTATTGATGCTCCCCAGGTGAAAAGCCGCGTTGGTGTACCCTGGTTTCAGATGGGCTATCAACCAGGACGATATCTGGTGCAATGGGCGCACGGTAAACCACTGAACGTGCTGTTGATGCCCGGACCCGATAACGCCGGGGGCAGTAAGGAGATGGTCGAGGGTTTTCGCGCAGCCATTGCCGGAAGCCCGGTACGTATTGTTGATATTGCGCTTGGCGATAACGATATTGAAATCCAGCGTAACCTGTTGCAGGAGATGCTGGAGCGCCATCCAGAAATCGACGTCGTTGCCGGAACGGCCATTGCGGCAGAGGCGGCAATGGGGGACGGGCGTAACCTGAAAACGCCGCTTACCGTGGTGTCGTTTTATCTTTCACATCAGGTGTATCGCGGGCTGAAGCGGGGAAGAGTGATTATGGCTGCCAGCGATCAAATGGTCTGGCAGGGGGAACTGGCGGTTGAGCAGGCCATCAGGCAATTACAGGGGCAATCGGTGTCTGATAATGTCAGCCCACCGATTTTAGTTCTGACGCCGAAAAATGCCGACCGCGAACATATCCGCCGCTCGCTGTCACCGGGGGGATTTCGTCCGGTCTATTATTATCAGCACACATCAGCGGCTAAGAAATAACCTTCGCCATGTTGTGTCACCAGTAAATCCGCGCTGAGTTTATGGCGTAAACGACGAATTAACACATCGACGGTGCGCAGGTCAGGGTTTTCCACCCGACGCGCAGAGAGCATACGCAGCAGACGTTCACGGCTAAGAATTTCGCCCGGATTCGTCACAAATGCCACCAACATTTCATACTCTGCGCGGGTCAGTTTAATCGGCTCGCCATCTCGTTCCAGCGTATGGCGCGACACATTCAGGCAATAACCGGCAAAGCGATAGCAGTTGTCCTGAGTGTGCGGTTGAGCTTGTCGCGCGAGGTCGATTCGCCAGAGCAGATTTTTCACCCGTACTACCAGTTCGCGCAGTTCCAGCGGTTTGGTGACGTAATCGTCTGCGCCCATTTCCAGTCCAACAATACGGTCAATCCGATCGCTGCGTCCGGTAACCAGAATAATCCCCACCGTTGAGCGTTCTCGCAGGGCGCGGGTTAACATCAGGCCATTTTCATCGGGCAAATTGATATCCAGCAGAATTAAATCCACCGACTGATTCTGCATAATTTCCCGCAGCCCGGCACCGCTCGCCGTAACGGAAACGGTATACCCCTCCTGAGTGAAGTAGGATTGTAATCGCGCCTGGGTAACCGGCTCATCTTCAACAATAACAATGTGATGTGGCATCAGAGGGTTTTACTCATTCTGTTCATATCTGTTCATATTCTGCCGTAAGCCGTTCATCCTGACCAGTGCCGCTGTTCATATTTACTCATTAAGATCGCTTCACTAAACCATAATTTTACAGGGGCTATTATGCGGAAACTCTGGAACGCGCTACGCCGACCCAGTGCTCGTTGGTCGGTACTGGCGCTGGTCGCTACTGGGATTGTGATTGGCATTGCGCTGATTGTATTGCCACACGTTGGGATCAAAGTCACCAGCACAACCGAATTTTGTGTCAGTTGCCACAGTATGCAACCGGTGTATGAAGAATATAAACAGTCGGTGCATTTCCAGAACGCCTCCGGCGTGCGAGCTGAATGCCATGACTGTCATATCCCGCCGGATATTCCAGGCATGGTGAAGCGCAAACTGGAAGCGAGCAACGACATTTACCAGACCTTTATTGCCCACTCCATTGATACACCAGAGAAATTTGAAGCCAAACGCGCGGAACTTGCCGAGCGTGAATGGGCGCGAATGAAAGAAAACAACTCGGCAACCTGCCGCTCCTGCCATAACTACGATGCGATGGACCATGCGAAGCAGCATCCTGAAGCGGCGCGTCAGATGAAGGTGGCAGCGAAAGATAATCAATCCTGCATCGACTGTCATAAAGGTATTGCCCACCAGTTACCGGATATGAGTAGTGGCTTCCGTAAGCAGTTCGATGAGCTGCGCGCCAGTGCTAATGATAGTGGTGACACGCTGTACTCCATTGATATTAAGCCGATTTATGCGGCGAAAGGCGATAAAGAAGCCTCTGGTTCTCTGCTGCCTGCTTCGGCAGTGAAAGTCATTAAACGTGACGGCGACTGGCTGCAAATTGAAATCACTGGCTGGACGGAAAGTGCAGGACGTCAGCGTGTACTCACCCAATTCCCAGGTAAACGCATCTTTGTTGCCTCGATTCGTGGTGATGTGCAGCAGCAGGTGAAAACGCTGGAGAAAACCACCGTTGCCGACACCAATACCGAGTGGAGCAAGTTGCAAGCCACTGCGTGGATGAAGAAAGGCGACATGGTAAACGATATCAAACCGATCTGGGCTTATGCGGATTCGTTGTACAACGGCACCTGTAACCAGTGCCACGGCGCACCGGAAATCGCCCACTTTGACGCTAACGGTTGGATCGGCACGCTCAACGGCATGATTGGCTTTACCAGTCTCGATAAACGTGAAGAACGCACTTTGTTGAAATATCTGCAAATGAATGCGTCTGACACCGCAGGTAAGGCTCACGGCGATAAGAAGGAAGAAAAATAATGAACAATAACGATCTCTTTCAGGCATCACGTCGGCGTTTTCTGGCACAACTCGGCGGCTTAACCGTCGCCGGGATGCTGGGGCCGTCATTGTTAACGCCGCGCCGTGCAACTGCGGCGCAAGCGGCGACTGAGGCTGTCATCTCGAAAGAGGGCATTCTTACCGGGTCGCACTGGGGGGCTATCCGCGCGACGGTGAAGGATGGTCGCTTTGTGGCGGCAAAACCGTTCGAACTGGATAAATATCCGTCGAAAATGATCGCCGGATTGCCGGATCACGTACACAACGCGGCGCGTATTCGTTATCCGATGGTACGCGTGGACTGGCTACGTAAGCGCCATCTGAGCGACACCTCCCAGCGCGGTGATAACCGTTTTGTGCGCGTGAGCTGGGATGAAGCCCTCGACATGTTCTATGAAGAACTGGAACGCGTGCAGAAAACTCACGGGCCGAGTGCCTTGCTGACCGCCAGTGGTTGGCAATCGACGGGGATGTTCCATAACGCTTCGGGGATGCTGGCGAAAGCTATTGCCTTGCATGGTAATAGCGTTGGTACGGGCGGAGATTACTCTACCGGTGCTGCGCAGGTGATCCTGCCGCGCGTGGTTGGCTCAATGGAAGTGTATGAACAGCAAACCTCCTGGCCGCTGGTATTGCAGAACAGCAAAACCATTGTGCTGTGGGGCTCTGATTTGCTGAAAAACCAGCAAGCGAACTGGTGGTGCCCGGATCACGATGTTTATGAATATTACGAGCAGCTAAAAGCGAAAGTCGCCGCCGGTGAAATTGAGGTCATCAGCATCGATCCGGTTGTCACATCCACCCATGAGTATCTGGGGCGCGAGCATGTGAAGCACATTGCGGTTAACCCGCAAACTGACGTGCCGCTGCAACTGGCGCTGGCGTATACGCTGTACAGTGAAAACCTGTACGACAAAAACTTCCTCGCTAACTACTGTGTAGGTTTTGAGCAGTTCCTGCCGTACCTGCTGGGTGAGAAAGACGGTCAGCCGAAAGATGCCGCATGGGCTGAAAAACTGACCGGCATTGATGCCGAAACCATTCGTGGGCTGGCGCGGCAGATGGCGGCGAACAGAACGCAAATTATTGCTGGCTGGTGCGTGCAGCGTATGCAGCACGGTGAACAGTGGGCGTGGATGATTGTCGTTCTGGCGGCGATGCTGGGGCAAATTGGCCTGCCAGGTGGTGGTTTTGGTTTTAGCTGGCACTATAACGGCGCAGGCACGCCGGGGCGTAAAGGCGTTATTCTGAGTGGTTTCTCCGGCTCTACGTCGACTCCGCCTGTTCACGACAACAGTGACTACAAAGGCTACAGCAGCACCATTCCGATTGCCCGTTTTATCGATGCGATCCTCGAACCGGGGAAAGTGATCAACTGGAACGGTAAATCGGTAAAACTGCCGCCGCTGAAAATGTGTATTTTTGCCGGAACTAACCCGTTCCATCGCCATCAGCAGATCAACCGCATTATTGAAGGCTGGCGCAAGCTGGAAACGGTTATCGCCATAGATAACCAGTGGACCTCAACCTGCCGCTTTGCCGATATCGTACTGCCTGCGACCACGCAGTTTGAGCGTAACGATCTCGACCAGTACGGTAACCACTCTAACCGTGGCATTATCGCCATGAAACAGGTCGTGCCGCCGCAGTTTGAGGCGCGCAACGACTTTGATATTTTCCGCGAGCTGTGCCGTCGCTTTAATCGCGAAGAAGCCTTTACCGAAGGGCTGGACGAAATGGGCTGGCTGAAACGCATCTGGCAGGAAGGTGTACAACAGGGCAAAGGACGCGGCGTTCATCTGCCAGCGTTTGATGACTTCTGGAATAACAAAGAGTACGTCGAGTTTGACCATCCGCAGATGTTTGTTCGCCACCAGGCATTCCGCGAAGATCCGGATCTCGAACCGCTGGGCACGCCGAGTGGCCTGATTGAGATCTACTCGAAAACCATCGCCGATATGAACTACGACGATTGTCAGGGGCATCCGATGTGGTTTGAGAAAATCGAACGCTCCCACGGTGGGCCTGGCTCGCAGACGTATCCGTTGCATCTGCAATCTGTGCATCCGGATTTCCGACTTCACTCGCAGTTATGTGAGTCGGAAACGCTGCGTCAGCAATATACGGTAGCGGGTAAAGAGCCAGTGTTCATTAACCCGCAGGATGCCAGCGCGCGCGGTATTCGTAACGGTGATGTGGTACGCGTATTTAACGCTCGCGGTCAGGTGTTGGCAGGAGCAGTAGTTTCTGACCGCTATGCACCCGGCGTGGCGCGAATTCACGAAGGGGCATGGTACGATCCAGATAAAGGTGGCGAGCCTGGTGCGCTGTGCAAATACGGTAACCCCAACGTGTTGACCATCGACATCGGTACTTCGCAGCTGGCGCAGGCGACCAGTGCACACACTACGCTGGTGGAAATTGAAAAATACAGCGGGACAGTGGAGCAGGTAACGGCGTTTAACGGCCCCGTTGAGATGGTGGCGCAGTGCGAATATGTTCCCGCGTCGCAGGTGAAATCATGACCACGCTGACAGCACCACAGATTGCCTGTGTTTACGCCTGGCTGGCGCAGTTGTTCTCCCGTGAACTGGACGATGAACAACTGACGCAGATCGCCAGTGCGCAGATGGCTGAATGGTTTTCTTTGCTGAAAAGTGAACCGCCGCTCACAGCGGCGGTGAATGAGCTGGAAAACCGTATTGCAGCCCTGACCGTACGTGACGATGCCCGTCTGGAACTGGCCGCTGACTTTTGCGGCCTGTTTCTGATGACCGACAAACAAGCTGCGCTGCCGTATGCATCGGCCTACAAACAGGACGAGCAAGAGATTAAACGCTTGTTAGTTGAGGCAGGGATGGAAACCAGCGGCAATTTCAACGAACCGGCAGATCATCTGGCGATCTATCTCGAATTGCTCAGCCATCTGCATTTTTCGCTGGGAGAGGGGAGCGTTCCTGCGCGAAGAATCGACAGTTTGCGGCAAAAAACACTGACGGCACTGTGGGAATGGTTACCAGAGTTTGCTGCGCGTTGTCGTCAGTATGATAGCTTTGGTTTTTACGCGGCACTAAGCCAGTTATTGCTGGTGTTAGTGGAGTGCGACCACCAAAACAGATAACGTCGTTTGTAGGCCTGATAAGACGCGGCAGGCGTCGCATCAGGCATTAGTGCGCAGTTGCCGGATGCGGCATAAACGCCTTATCCGGCCCACAGGAACAGTAATCTTTGTAGACCGGCTAAGATGCGTCATCACATCCGGCAAACACACATCACGGGTGAGCCACAAACCGGGAAAGCCGCTGGCGCAGCAGGCGGTTTTCCTGCTTCAGGTGCGCAATATCATCCATTAACGTCAGCGCCACCGCGATCCCCGGCCAGTCCAGAGCCAGTTCATGACGTAGACGTACCGCGCGTTGCACCACAATGGCGGCATGGTCGTCAAATACCCAGGTTGTTTCCTGGATCTCACGCGGTTCAACCACCCCCAAACCGACAATTTCATTCAACTCCTCTTCAGAGATGCCGGTATGCAGGCAAAATTCGGTAATAGTAAAAGTCACCGTAACATTAGCCATTATGCTTTCCCCCAATCTTTACGTGGATCAAAAGACGACTGGGCGTCTGCCAGTTGCTGCCACAGCGCGGCAGTGTTTTCATCCGGTTTCGGCGGCATCACGATTTTCAGTACCGCATACAGATCGCCGGTCTGTTTTTTGCTCACCAGACCTTTGCCTTTAACGCGCAATCGTTGCCCGGCCTGGCTGCCAGGCGGGATAGTCAGCAAAATGCTTTCTTTCAGTGTTGGAACGGTGACTTTAGCACCCAGCGCCGCTTCCCACGGGCTAACCGGCACCACAATTTCCAGATCCTGGCCGACAATATCAAACAGCGGATGTGGCGCAATATGAATTACCAGCCACAAATCGCCATTTGGACCGCCGTTTTCGCCCGGCGTCCCCTGGCCTTTCAGGCGGATACGTTGACCATTGCCGACCCCTGCCGGGATCTTCACATTCAGCGTTTTCGGGATTTCCTGTTCGATCATGCCAAAGGCGTTATAAACCGGCAGGTTATAGCTGATGGTACGCTTATGCTCAGTAAGCGTTTCTTCGAGGAATACCGCCACTTCGATTTCAATATCGTGGCCGCGAGTGGCGGGGCGTTGACGGCTCTGGCGGGCATGCTGACCGAAAATTGACGAGAAAATATCGTCAAAATCTTCGGCGTTAAAACTCTGACTGTCGCCATGCTGGAACTGACGGCTAAATTGTGGATCGTTGCGATGTTGCCACATCTGATCATACTCAGCGCGACGTTGTTCATCACTCAACACTTCCCAGGCTTCAGCGACCTCTTTGAAGCGGGCTTCGGCATCCGGTTCTTTGCTGACATCAGGATGGTATTTGCGGGCAAGTCGACGATAGGCGGTCTTGATTGTCTTGAGATCGTCCGTCGGTTTCACGCCCATGATGGCGTAATAATCCTTTAATTCCATAGCGTTATCTCGCGTAAATCAACACAAATTGAAGGAACCCCTGTAAGGTAACTCCTATAAGTGTAGGGTAATCCTCAAAATTTCATATGCCAACACAGAATATGTTATTGAAATCATCGCGGAGAGGAGGTCGCCTCAAGGTGGGGTGCTGAACATATTTTAAACAGGTGAAAAAGGGTGAGCGATTTTTGATAGTTGAACCAGGCACGTTAAGTTTTACTAGTGCGTCATTATTTATTAAATTTTATAGGCGCTATATATGGGTAGTAATATACATGGAATTAGTTGCACTGCAAATAATTATTTGAAACAAGCCTGGCACAATATAAAAAATGAGTACGAAAAAAATCAAACATATTCAATCACGCTTTTTGAAAACACACTGGTGTGTTTTATGCGGTTATACAATGAACTCAGACGTAAAGTAAATGAAGAGGATACTCCATGTCTGGAATGTGAATCACTAGAAAAAGAATTTGAGGAAATGCAGAATGATAATGATCTATCATTATTTATGAGAACATTGCGTACTAATGGTACGGAAATTTATTCAGGGGTTTCAGGAGGTATTACATATACTATACAATATGTTCGAGATATTGATATTGTTAGAGTGTCCTTGCCGGGCAGAGCTTCAGAGTCTATCACAGATTTTAAAGGTTATTATTGGTATAACTTTATGGAGTATATTGAAAACATTA
>OBRI01000285.1_pt1 | contig 9874 bp, 9 predicted proteins | sample 1475581 | NCBI WGS metagenome assembly OBRI01 (sample SAMEA3360675, study PRJEB22359) | human gut metagenome | biome: ENVO:urban biome; feature: ENVO:human-associated habitat; material: ENVO:feces | place: Bangladesh | collected 2011 | reverse complement strand
TATTGAAGGTAATGAGGAGAACAACGTCTGGCTATGCGATTGTGCTAAAGTCTGCGGTCACGCGCAGGTGAAAGCTGGCATAGAAGAAGATGCCATTCCGACGATTCATTACAGTTCGCAGGTGGCGGAATATGCCATTGTGGAAGGTAATTGTGTGTTAAAACATCATGTCTTGGTTGGCGGAAATGCCGTGGTACGTGGCGGACCGATTCTGCTCGACGAGCACGTTGTCATACAAGGTGAGAGCCGTATTACAGGTGCGGTGATAATTGAAAACCATGTGGAGTTAACCGACCACGCCGTCGTTGAAGCCTTTGATGGCGACACGGTTCATGTCCGTGGTCCAAAAGTCATTAACGGCGAGGAGCGCATTACTCGAACGCCGCTGGCAGGGTTATTGTGAATCGATAATACGCGCGTATAAGTTCACATCATCATAGGCATCATTCAGGAACTCAGCCTGTTTCAGGCAACCTTCAAGGATAAAACCATTGCGCAAAGCGACCTGGTTGCTTTGCGGATTGGCCACCCGACATTTGATCACGAAGCGTCTAAGTTCACCAGACTGAGCGTAATGATGAATCAATGCCTGCAGCGCCTGAGAAATGATCCCCTGCCCCTGATGAGATTCGTCCAGCCAGTAGCCGATTTCAGCGGTTTTATTCAGTGGTTCAATACGATTAAACGAGATAACGCCGATAAGTTCATCTTCTTTGAAAATCATGAACATTTTGGCATATCCGCGTTGATGCAACATTACATTGCCCTGCACCGTTTTTCGCGTGTCCTCTTCACTTTGAACAAACTGCGGCCAGTTTAGCGACTGCTGTAGCCAGGTTCTATTTTTACAGATTAACAGATAAAGAGGTGTGACATGACTTTCTGCAACAGCATGTAATTCAAGTGATTCACTTACTTTTATCGTTTCGGTCATCTTATCTCCAGTCAATCCATGCAGTTGTTAAAAAAGCCGCCTGGCTGGCGGCTTAGGAAAGTTTACACCTCTTTGACGCTCTCCTGCTGCAGGATTTTGAGCATCTCATCTTTTAACTGTAGCTTTTGTTTTTTCATGCGGACCACTTCCGCATTGTACCCTCGACCGTCGGAACCTTCCTTTCTGGCAATTTCATGATCAAGTTTATTGTGTTTATCGAACAAGGACATAAAGCGAGGATTTTCGTTTTTCAGACGGGATATTAAATCTCGATATTCAGGAAACATACGCACTCCCTGTTAGTGGCTGACAAGGTGTATCTGAAATACACACCATCAGATTACTCATTTAACTTAGGGAAAAATGCGAGCGGGATCGTGTTTAACCAGACGGCACCTCCCGAAGAAGGTGCCGAAGAAAAAACGATTAACTCATCACGCGGTCGTCAACATACTGACGTTTATCGGGCGCTGGCGGGAAATACTGATACAGCCATGTTTCACTGATAGCGTCGCCCTGACAACGCAGATACATCCGCATATCGACCGGATCAGTGGAGTCCGAAGTCGGATACCAGTCAAACTGAATACGATAACCATCAATGGGTTCAATATAGAGAATTTCGATTTGCTTCGCTTCCCCACTGGAAAGCGTAATCACCGGCTCAATGCCTTTTGGCGCGGCAGCTTTCAGATCACCACCAACTAAATCGACGGCAAAACGACGCGCCCATTTTTCGGGATAGTGTTCACCTGGAGCCCAACCTTCCGGGAAACCACCCATGCCGGTACGCGTCGCCATAACGCGCGCTAATGGGCAATGAACAGGCGGTTGCGCACTCCAGTACAGACGATACTGGAATGCAAACTCATCACCCGCTTTTACAGCTTTTTCTGGCTGCCAGAAGCAGACAATGTTATCCAGCGTTTCGCCCGTTGTTGGGATTTCCATCAGGCCGATGGTGCCCTTACCCCACTTGTTACGCGGCTCCACCCACAGACTTGGGCGTTTGTTATACCAGCCCATAATGTCCTGATAATGGGAGAAATCACGATCCAGTTGCAATAAACCAAACCCTTTCGGGTTGTTGTCGGTGTAAGCATTGAACTGCAATTTTTGCGGATTGTTCAGCGGACGACAAATCCACTCGCCGTTGCCCCGCCACATGGACAAACGATCAGAGTCATGGATTTGCGGATGAATGGTGTCGCACATCCGACGTTCATTAGTACCGCAGCTGAACATACTGGTCATCGGCGCAATGCCCAGCTGTTTAATGTCTTTGCGCGCATACAGGTGATTTTCCACATCCATAATCACCTGACTTTTCTCACAATGGATAGTGAACTTATAGGCACCAGTAATGCTGGCGCTATCGAGCAACGCATAAACGGTAAAGGTAGTTGCCCCCGGTTTTACCGTATCAAACCAGAAGGCGGTAAAGTCGGGGAACTCTTCTTTACTGTCGGTGTAAGTGTCGATCGCCAGGCCGCGGGCCGACAAACCGTATTGATATGTATCATCAACGGCGCGGAAATAACTCGCGCCGAGGAATGATACGACATCACGGCGCGCCAGTTCGGGGGCTTTAAACACGCGAAAACCGGCAAAACCGAGATCGCTTTGCCCTTCTAATTGTTTGGTATCAACACCCGCATCGTTGTATTTGAACAACTCCGGGCGAAAGTGAATTTCACGCGCCAGATGTGTTGCGGGATCAACAGAAAACATACGAACGCGGCGACGGAATCCCATTCCCATATGGAAGAACTGAGCGTCCAGTTGACGGTTCTCAACGTTATGCCAGAGCGATTTTTCGGCGTCGTATTGAATACTGTTATAAGCCTGCGGCGTCATTGTCGCCAGAGTGTCAGGTAACGGACGCGGCGCACCACGCCACGCGGTTTGCGCTAAGTCGTGCGCCATTGACTGTAGAATGGAGAAGTCAAAACGCTGGGTTTGCCCGTCGGCAATATCAGAATCTGCCGCGAATGCCGCCTGAGAAAAAAGAGAAGCAATGCCGCTGGTACCGCACACGGCGGCCATAGCCATTGAACCTTTAATAAATCGTCTACGATCCATACCTGAAAGTGAGTCCTTCTGGTGTTGTGAATGGTCCCGCGCTGGTCGTTTTCAGCGGCAAGAAAGTGCTTATTTATGACCGCTCACTCTAGACAATATTTATTAATAATCCAATTGTTGAACTGAGAGAATATGCATAAATCGGCATTTTTTTTATGTCGATGGGATGAGCCTGATTCGTTTGTAAAATCAGGCAAATTTTTGCAAAGGCGGATGGTCAGAATTTAAAGCAAACCACAGCGACGTTTACTGCGTTCTTCCGCTTCCTGGTAAAGCTGGAACTCATCCAAAACCGGGCAGCCCAACGCCTGCTCAAATGCTTCGCGACTGGCATTACCGTGACTGCGTGCCTGCGTTTCATTACCCAGATTTGACTGGAAGATCCCCGCCGCGCTAACAGGCAAGAAATCTTCATAGGTAATGGGTTGCGCCACTACCCAACCACGTTCAATTAAGGGCTGTGGATCGTCTCCGGAATGAATCGCCTGACGATGCGCCTCACCTGAAGGCGTCAGACGGTACCGGAACCATGCCAACCCTTGCTGACGCATTAAAAACTCACTGTCAGGAAAAGTGCGGAAGGTTTCCTGTAAATGCATTTGGTGAGTGAGATTATCCTGCCCGGTTCCAGCGTTACGCAGAAGATCATCATACAGTTGTCGCCCTTTCGGCGTTAATGCCACACCACGCTGCTCTATTTCACCAAAGCGCGCGGTATGCGTACCCTGTTTCTGCCCTGCAAACAACACCGTCTCTTCCAGTGCTTTAAAGCTGGTCTGGCGTAGTAAAATAGGTACCTCGCGGCGCGGCGGCCCTTCGATCAGAATTTTGGGTTCAATCCCGCATTCAGGCATCATCGACTGCACCCGGTCAATATCCAGCGTACGTGGCGTCAGGTGGTTGATATGGCATCCAGGAAAACAGACCACATCAGCAATCAACCGATGTTCGTTGTGCAATGCGCGATAGGTTTCTTCATCTACCGTTGCTGACTGGTGCCAGCGAAACGTTTCCAGGGCTTCCTGCACAAACTCCTGTGCCTGTGTTTCGTTAAAACCGCCCTGCTGCTCATATTCCTCTAACAGTTGTCGACAACGTGGGGTGAAGATATCGCGCTGACGCAGAATCTCCGCCGCTTTCTGGCGCAAAAATTCGTTCTCGATAAGCTCAAGGCGGAGTAATGAGGTAAAAATGCGGAATGGATTACGCGCCAGAGAAGCATCATCAATGGGCCGAAATGCTGTGGAATGTACCGGCACTCCCGCCTGCGAGAGATCGTAATAGCTCACCGGGTACATCCCCATAATGGCAAACATCCGCCGAAGAGTAGCAAGCTCTTGTGCAGTCCCAACACGAATCGCCCCATGACGTTCAACATTCAGTCGCGCCAGCTCGTCTGCATTTACCATTTTTTCGTGCAGTTGAGGATTGTTTTCCAGCACAGCCAGATTCACATCAGCTACCAGTTCCAGCAGCGTGCCGTACTGCGGAACTTCTTGCTGGTACATGGCTGACATTGCCTGCGAAAACTGTTCCCGAATCTCATCCGCCGTGATGCTGTTCGCCATAGTGTCTGCCTCCAGTGGTCAGTAATCTGGAGTGTAGGTAACCGCATTCACTCCGGCGGGAAGAATTTACAAACTGTGATCTCGCCGCGAAAACATCAATATTATCCATTTTGCTGTAACATAATTGCTTTAATTGTTAATAATATTTTGCAATCAAGTTATCATAATCAAACAACTTCACTTGTCAGCGACACCGCTTCGTTTTTAACATCGCTTATGGAAAAAAATAGTCTGTTTAGTCAGCGCATCCGTTTGCGCCACCTTCATACATTCGTAGCTGTCGCACAACAAGGAACTTTGGGGCGCGCGGCTGAAACCCTTAATTTGAGTCAACCTGCGCTCTCTAAGACATTGAATGAACTGGAGCAGCTGACGGGCGCTCGCTTGTTTGAGCGTGGTCGTCAGGGGGCGCAACTTACCTTACCCGGCGAACAATTTTTAACGCATGCAGTCAGAGTTCTTGACGCCATCAACACTGCTGGACAGTCGCTTCATCGTAAAGAAGGTCTTAATAATGATGTCGTCAGGGTTGGTGCACTACCGACTGCGGCACTGGGGATATTACCTTCGGTTATAGGTCAGTTTCATCAGCAACAAAAAGAGACGACCTTGCAAGTTGCGACAATGAGTAACCCTATGATTCTTGCGGGTTTAAAAACCGGGGAAATCGATATCGGCATTGGTCGGATGTCAGATCCTGAACTGATGACCGGACTTAATTACGAACTGCTGTTTCTTGAATCGCTGAAGCTGGTTGTCCGCCCTAATCATCCGCTACTTCAGGAGAACGTAACGCTAAGCCGGGTGCTGGAATGGCCGGTCGTTGTATCACCAGAAGGCACTGCGCCACGCCAGCATTCAGATGCATTAGTGCAGAGCCAGGGCTGTAAAATTCCTTCGGGCTGTATCGAAACACTGTCTGCTTCGCTATCTCGTCAACTTACGGTTGAATACGACTACGTGTGGTTTGTCCCTTCTGGCGCTGTAAAAGACGACCTGCGTCATGCCACGCTGGTGGCCCTGCCTGTTCCGGGACATGGTGCAGGCGAACCGATTGGAATACTGACCCGCGTAGATGCGACGTTCTCTTCTGGTTGCCAGTTGATGATTAACGCTATTCGAAAATCAATGCCGTTCTGAAAGGTGAAGGGATCTGTCGATCCCTCCTTGAACATTTTCACACCGTAGCGAAACTAACTGGTTCACCCGCTCCGCGAGGTTCTGCCGACACAGAATGTTTGTTCAGACGGAATACGTCCACCGCCTCAGTTAATCGTGCCGCCTGTTCTTCAAGGGACACCGCCGCCGCTGAGGCCTCTTCTACCAGAGAAGCATTCTGTTGCGTCACCTTATCCATTTCTGAAATCGCCTGGCTAACCTGCGTTATGCCTCTGCTTTGTTCATCCGAGGCGGCGGCAATTTCCTGCATGATATGTGTGACACTCGCGACGGCATCAACAATAGTGCTCATGGTTTTCCCTGCCGTTGCCACCTCATCCGATCCCAGGTCAATTAATCTGACTGATTCACTGATCAAGCCTTCAATCTCTTTCGCCGCCTGAGCGCTGCGGCTTGCGAGTGTCCGTACTTCGCTGGCGACAACGGCAAATCCACGTCCTTGCTCACCCGCTCGCGCGGCTTCAACGGCAGCATTCAGTGCCAGAATATTCGTCTGGAAAGCAATACTGTTGATGACGGCGGTGATCTCAGAAATTTTCTTCGAACTCGTGGAGATAGCGCCCATCGTTTTTACTACACCGGAAACCGTCTGCCCGCCATCGCTGGCTTTAATAGAAGCCTCCTGCGCCAGTTTGCTGGCATGATGCGCGTTATCTGCATTCTGTTTCACCGTCGCAGTGAGTTGCTCCATGCTGGCGGCAGTTTGTTCAATTGCCGCCGCTTGTTCTTCGGTGCGAGATGAAAGGTCCGCATTGCCAGCGGAAATTTCGCTGGTGCCACGATAAATCTCTTCCGCGCCCTGTCGAACGGTCCCTACAGTCATCCCCAGTGAATGCTGCATTTGCTGTAAATGACGACTTAAGCGACCGATTTCATTACGACCCGCCGGTTCATCATTCATCGTCAGATCGCCACTGGCGATTTTTTCAATCCGTTGTGCGGCATGTTGCAGTGGACGAATGACGATCCGACGTAGCACTATAAATGTTATCAGCGTCATGACCAGGGCAAGCACAAACGCGCCAATCATGAACATCCCACCCAGGCGGGTGCGCTGATGGGCCAGTTCCGCCAGTTGGTTGGCTCTGGTGCTACGTATCTTAACGGCTTTGTTCAAAATATCGGTATAAGCATTATCCAGCGGTCGGATCTGCTCACTTTCATGATTGATAATCGCTTCAAACATGCCATTTTTGGCATATTTCAACATCGGTTGCATACCCGTGATATAAGCCTGGAAGCGTTGATTTAATTCAGTGTCGAGGGCTTCATCAGCAGGTGTTTTCACCGACCGATTCTGATAAGCACGATAACCTTGCTGCGACTGTTTAATCTCCGATTCGGCTTGCGCAATATTTCGCTTCATTGCTTCCATTTCCGCAATACGACTCGCAGCACCGGCCTGAATCATATTGATCCGGGCTGAACGCAAAAAATCTGAACTGTTCGCTAACCCGGTCCGAATCTCAATCTCCGCAGTAACATCACGCTGATCGCGATCGGCCTGCCAGAGGAAATAGCCAGCCAGAGCAGAACTTAATGCTAATAGAACTAAGATACCGCCAAGAATGCAGGCAAATAACGGAACCAGCCTGATGTGATGCAAAAAACCTAATCGCTGTGAGGGAGTTGTATTCATTACCGTTGTCTCTCGTCCAGGTTTACTCCTGATAGAAAGTCATCGGCACTTGACGGTAATTACTTATGACCAAAAACCTCTTTGCGTCACATTTTTACAACAATTATGGCAGAGAAGAATAATGCCATTGGAATGAAGAGAGTAACGAACGGCTAAACCGAATGACGAAAAATTCTGGAAAACAGCACGCAATTTCGTCAAGTGATTATTTTCGTCCCTAAGGAAACCTCATAGGATGCCTGCGGGTGCCTGAGACTTTCTGTTTTCAGGCTAACCGGGAATCAGAAAGACGAAGGCCCCGACCGATATTTCTATCAACTGTACTGCACCCATTTTGTTAGCCTCTTACCCGCCATCCGGCAAGGAGAAAGGCTATGAAGCGCAACCCTCTGGTGGTGTGTCTGCTCATTATCTGCATTACGATTCTGACATTCACACTCCTGACCCGACAAACGCTCTACGAACTGCGGTTCCGGGACGGTGATAAGGAGGTTGCTGCGCTCATGGCCTGCACGTCCAGGTAAGGGCAAGCGCGGGGATTTTCCCCGCGCATCTGACTAGCAGATTCATTTTCTCATGGCACCCCTTTTACACTTCAGTTAGTGCATGTTTTTTTCGATGCACTAATAGAACCATCATTACAGACAAATTTGCCGCCTGCCGTACAGTGTGAGATCCCCCCTTTCGAACCAGAACAGGGTTTGCGCCCGGCATCGGCATAAAAGGAAACAAGCGCTCCTAAAACCAAGATAAGTGCCAGTTTTTTCATATAACCTCCATGGTTTATCGAATCTTATGTTCGATTTGAACGTTATACGCTGGTTTATTTTGATACCGTTGATGAGATCAAAGATCGGGTGAATTGATTAAAGATAAGCCAGATGGACGTATGGACCAGGATTATGGTTTTATTTGTCATACAAATAAATATAATAGGCGCTTCCGATGTAGACCCGTATTCTTCGCCTGTACCACGGGTCGGTTTTAGTACAGGCGTTTTCTTTAAATATCCTTCAGGAACGTTTACGCGGCATCATGCGTAGAAGTGTGTTGTCCTTCCAGAAATAGTGGTGTGCCAGTGCAGCCGCAGCGTGCAACCCGATGACAAAGTATCCCAGATTCGCCAGCGTTTCATGCCACGACTTTAAGCTATCAACCCGTTCGAAATTGGCCTCTGATGCATAAGGCATCGTCATACCAAACGCAAACCACGGGTTACCCCGGTTATACATCATCACCAAACCAATCACTGGCAGCGCAATAAACAGGAGATAGATCACCAAATGTCCCAAATGCGCCAGTCCCGTCATCATCGGTTTTGGCTTAGGTATAATCGGCGGGGTTGGGTATTTCAGCCTTAACAAAAGACGAACCACCATCAGTACGAGAATTGAGATGCCACAGGAAACATGAATCATGTTGATGAGGGGCCGATCGCTACGTGGGAAGAAACCACGAAACTCCATTGCGCAATACGCTACGATAACCAGCAAAAAGACCAGCCAGTGAATGCTGATTTGTAACCTTGAGTATTTATTTCCCATAACATTTCCTGCTTTAACATAATTTTCCGTTAACATAACGGGCTTTTCTTAAAATTTCATTAAATATTGTTCACCCGTTTTCAGTACGTTACGTTTCACTGCAAGAATGTAGATTGCCCATCCCGCCATCCTGGTCTAAGCCTGGAAAGGATCAATTTTCATCCGAACGTTCCTGACAGGAGAAGACCATGAGTAAAGTTGGTATTAACGGTTTTGGTCGTATCGGTCGACTGGTGTTGCGTCGATTACTTGAAGTCAAAAGCAACATAGACATTGTCGCTATTAATGATCTCACTTCCCCAAAAATTCTCGCCTACCTGCTGAAACATGATTCAAACTACGGACCATTCCCCTGGAGTGTTGATTTTACGGAAGATTCACTTATCGTTGATGGGAAAAGTATCGCGGTTTACGCCGAAAAAGAGGCTAAAAATATTCCGTGGAAAGCGAAAGGCGCAGAAATCATTGTCGAATGTACTGGCTTTTATACCTCCGCCGAGAAATCGCAGGCGCATCTTGATGCTGGTGCGAAGAAGGTGTTGATTTCCGCCCCTGCCGGTGAAATGAAAACTATCGTTTATAACGTCAATGACGACACTCTGGATGGCAACGACACCATTGTTTCCGTGGCGTCATGCACCACTAACTGTCTTGCGCCGATGGCCAAAGCCTTGCATGACAGTTTCGGGATAGAAGTCGGCACGATGACGACCATTCATGCCTATACTGGCACCCAGTCACTGGTGGATGGCCCACGTGGTAAAGATTTACGTGCTTCACGCGCAGCGGCAGAAAATATCATTCCCCACACTACGGGGGCGGCAAAAGCCATTGGTCTGGTGATCCCGGAACTGAGCGGCAAACTGAAAGGTCATGCGCAACGCGTGCCGGTGAAAACAGGTTCGGTCACTGAGCTGGTGTCCATTCT
>OBRI01000280.1_pt1 | contig 10110 bp, 10 predicted proteins | sample 1475581 | NCBI WGS metagenome assembly OBRI01 (sample SAMEA3360675, study PRJEB22359) | human gut metagenome | biome: ENVO:urban biome; feature: ENVO:human-associated habitat; material: ENVO:feces | place: Bangladesh | collected 2011 | reverse complement strand
CCCTGCACTATGAATGAACAAAACCCTCTGTTACTACAGAGGGTTTTTTATCTTCAAGAATTATAGGCTTGAAGTTACTTACATCGATTAATTAAACCAGCTGTCCGATTTGTTCTCTTCTGCTTTGCCCACGCTTTTCATCAGATCGCGACCGCCTTCAGTCATATTTCTGTTTGCGTCAGCTTCAGATTGCACCACATCGGTTTGCGCAGCTTTGTGCTTCAGTTCCTGATCGATAAATTCGTTTTCGCGCTTAACGCGGGCTTCTTCTTTCGCCAGTGCCAGTTTTTGTTTCTGAATCTCTAAGCTGCGTAGCTCATCTTCATAACTTTGATCGCGTTTTTTGTCCGCAGTGGCTTCGGCGTCCAGTTTATCCTGACGAGCTTTCTTATTTGCCGCTGCCGTTGCCGCTCTTTTGTTAGCGGCGGCCTGGGCATTTGCGCGACGTTGCTTCTCTTGCTGGATTTCCCTGTTGCGCTCCGCGACCCATTCGTCATGCTGCCTTTGCTCTTCATTTTTACCTTGCTGTTCCGCTTCTGCGACAGCCGAGAGTTGATCCTGCAATGATGAGGCGATAGCCGGATAGCTAAAGGAGGCTAAGATGGCGCAAAGAAAAACTTTCTTCATGACTCCTCCTGATTATTAGCTCTTTTCAGGACATTTGGTATTTGGCTGAATACGCGTTTCGTTATACGTCGTGGTAATAACAACGGCTAAACCTGTCGTAAACTGGCACTCTTTACCCACCTGGGTGGAGGTATACACTTTGGTGCCTTCCTTATACGTTAGAGAAACACCTTCCACTAAGGTTTTATCATTCACCATAGAACCCGCTGCCGCGCCAACAGCTCCGCCGCCAACTGCACCTGCCGTCGTTCCGGAATTGCTGCCAGACCCCACGTTGTGGCCGATTACACCGCCAGCGACTGCACCAATAAGCGCGCCGAAGGCTTGTGCGTTTCGTTTATTTTGGGAGTTGTCTACGGCAACTTTTGCGGGAAGAATGGAAATAATATTAACGGTTTTAGTTTCTTGTTTGGTATTCAGTTGATCGGTTTGATAAACATCGGCGGCATGATCATCAGCATTTGACTGGCATCCTGCCAGAGTGAATGACGCTAACATTGCCACAGGCAGAAGACATTTTTTAAATTTCATCACTATTCCTTGTTATACACATTACGAAAAATAAGACATTTAAGATCATCAAAAGAGGAAAGTAAATGTATTGCGTATAAAGGAATAGATTAAATTTATTAAAATTCATGTGGAAAATAATTTATAAAAATACATCATTAAAACATATGTATTAATTTTATATTTATTAGATTAAATTTATTAAAATTCACGCAGGGAATAATTTATAAAAATATATCATTACAACATATATATTAATTTTATATTTATTTCGCAGCCAAACAGGATAAACATCAGTCAGGATAAAGACGTAAAATTTAAGATGAAAGAATATCTGCCGCTTTGATAATCCCAAACAGCAAAAGCATCCGACAGCGAAGTGCCGTTATGTTCTGTGAAAGTGGAGAAGGTAACCGCTAACGTTGTACCGGTGATTCGACGGAGAGTGTGGATTGCTGAGCTTCTTTTTTGCTCTGATGGTGCTGCCATGCACCGACGGACGAGTAGATAAAACGGCCAAAGAAGAAGATAAAGCTGATGAGCAGTACGATACGGGTCATGCGACTGTTAAATCGGTGTCGTTTTCGCATACTGGTTGCCTGACTCACAAAAGGTTCCTTGAAGTATGTCCCACGCTGTGGACGGTACTTACATTAAGGCACAACAGGACAAAATGGTCAATTCTTCGTTATGTAAAAAAGCGTCAGTGGATACATATTTTAATGTTATGGAAGTTAATTTAATTATTTACAATGATGATGTAATAATGATGAATTAACATGATAAACGTAATAATTCATTAATCAGGGTTATTTTGTTTGATATATATCAATTGGAACTTTCATATGACACTTAGAATCAATGCTCTCTATAGTGATGAATAATCATCATTCGAAGTCAGGTGGGATGCCTGTCTGAATACACCTCCTTCAGGATGTGGGGGATTCTGCTGAGCATCTATGAAACTGAATGCAACTTATATAAAAATACGTGATAAATGGTGGGGGCTTCCGCTGTTCCTGCCTTCTTTAATCTTGCCCATTTTCGCCCACATTAATACTTTCGCGCATATTTCTTCCGGTGAGGTTTTTCTCTTTTATCTGCCTCTGGCACTGATGATCAGCATGATGATGTTTTTCAGCTGGGCGGCATTGCCAGGGATCGCCTTAGGGATTTTTGTCCGCAAATATGCAGAGCTGGGTTTTTACGAAACGCTCTCATTAACGGCTAATTTTATTATCATTATCATTCTCTGTTGGGGCGGTTACAGGGTCTTTACTCCCCGGCGTAACAACGTTTCACATGGTGATACCCGTTTAATTTCCCAGCGTATATTCTGGCAGATTGTGTTTCCTGCAACGCTGTTTCTGATACTTTTCCAGTTTGCTGCATTTGTAGGATTACTGGCGAGCAGAGAAAATCTGGTCGGTGTCATGCCTTTTAACCTCGGGACTTTAATCAATTATCAGGCCTTACTGGTGGGCAATCTGATTGGTGTCCCGCTGTGCTACTTCATCATTCGTGTAGTGCGAAATCCGTTTTATTTACGTAGTTATTATTCGCAATTAAAACAGCAGGTTGATGTCAAAGTCACCAAAAAAGAGTTCGCACTCTGGCTACTGGCATTAGGTGCTTTACTGCTGCTGTTATGCATGCCGTTAAATGAAAAAAGCACAATTTTTAGCACCAACTATACCTTGTCATTATTGCTGCCCCTGATGATGTGGGGAGCGATGCGCTATGGTTATAAGCTGATTTCGCTGCTCTGGGCGGTCGTGTTGATGATCAGCATCCACAGCTATCAAAATTACATTCCCATTTATCCTGGCTATACCACGCAGCTGGCCATAACCTCCTCCAGTTATCTGGTATTCTCTTTTATTGTCAATTATATGGCTGTACTGGCAACCCGTCAGAGAGCGGTAGTCAGACGCATTCAGCGGCTTGCGTATGTGGACCCGGTGGTTCATCTGCCAAATGTTCGCGCCCTGAATCGCGCGTTGCGTGATGCCCCCTGGTCTGCGCTTTGTTATTTACGCATCCCTGGCATGGAAATGCTGGTTAAGAACTATGGCATCATGCTACGGATTCAATACAAGCAAAAACTTTCTCACTGGCTGTCACCCTTGCTGGAACCGGGTGAAGATGTTTATCAGCTTTCGGGTAACGATCTCGCGCTGCGACTGAATACAGAATCGCACCAGGAGCGCATTACCGCACTGGATAGCCATCTCAAGCAATTTCGTTTCTTTTGGGATGGAATGCCGATGCAACCGCAGATTGGCGTCAGTTACTGCTATGTGCGCTCGCCAGTGAATCATATCTACCTGCTGCTGGGAGAGCTAAATACGGTCGCCGAACTTTCCATCGTGACCAACGCCCCGGAAAATATGCAGCGTCGCGGGGCAATGTATTTGCAACGCGAATTGAAAGATAAAGTCGCGATGATGAATCGGCTACAGCAGGCGCTGGAACACAACCATTTTTTCCTGATGGCCCAGCCGATTACCGGTATGCGTGGTGATGTTTACCATGAAATTCTTCTGCGCATGAAAGGTGAGAATGATGAACTGATCAGCCCCGACAGCTTCTTGCCGGTCGCGCACGAATTTGGTTTATCGTCGAGTATCGACATGTGGGTCATTGAGCATACGCTGCAATTTATGGCTGAAAACAGAGCGAAGATGCCCGCTCACCGTTTTGCGATTAATCTGTCGCCAACCTCGGTATGTCAGGCTCGTTTTCCCGTTGAAGTCAGTCAGCTGCTGGCTAAATATCAAATTGAAGCGTGGCAACTTATTTTTGGAAAGTCATGCTCTGACAAATGTTAAGCAGGCGCAAATCACCTTGCAGCATCTTCAGGAATTAGGCTGCCAGATTGCGATTGATGATTTCGGCACCGGCTATGCCAGCTATGCGCGGCTTAAAAATGTGAATGCCGATTTGCTTAAAATTGACGGCAGTTTTATCCGCAATATTGTGTCAAATAGTCTGGATTATCAGATAGTGGCGTCGATTTGCCACCTGGCGCGAATGAAGAAAATGCGGGTAGTGGCAGAGTACGTTGAAAACGAAGAGATCCGCGAGGCGGTGTTCTCTTTGGGGATCGATTATATGCAGGGTTATCTTATTGGTAAGCCGCAACCGTTAATTGATACGCTGAATGAAATCGAACCCATTCGCGAAAGTGCCTGAATAATGCGGGCCGACATTTCTCGTCGGCCCGCAAAGCATTAAGCGGCGATTTCTGGTGTACTTTCTTCTTCAATTTTCAACCGCCAGCCAGCCACGCCTTCCCAGTATTCTTGCTCCTTTTCCAGATCAAGCAGTACCAGCGCATTCTGACTAAACCAGTCATGCGGAAAACGCAGTGTCCAGTGACTGTCATCGGTAATCAGCGTCAATGTTGGCGGTGTAGTGGTTGCCTGACGTTGATTATTGAGTAATACGCCAAGGCGCAATAGCTGAATCAGTGGCAGGAACTGTTTCTTCTTAAACAAGGTAAAGCGCGGCAGATCGTCGAGCTTAATCGCTTTACGGTGATAGCGCACCAGTGTCGCCATCATTAGCTGTTGTTCCTGATTAAAACCCGGCAAGTCGCTGTTTTGCAGAATATAAGCTGAGTGGCGATGCAAACCGCTGTGGTTGATATTCAACCCGACCTCATGCAGCATGGCGGCCCATCGCAGTAGCGCCTCCAGTTGCGGATGCGCCAGCTTCGGTTGCTGTTCCCGCCACTGTTCGTACATTTGCATAGTGGTATCCAGCACCCGTCGGGCCTGTTCGCTGTCGATGTGATACTGGTTGGCGAGGCTGCTGGCGGTGCGACTACGCACATCCTGATGACGGAAACGTCCTTCCATTTCGTACAGTACGCCTTCGCGTAACGCCCCGTCAGAAAGGCGCAGTTCACGGATGGCTAAAGCATCAAACACACCGCATAAAATCGCCAGTCCCGGAACGAAGACTGTTTTCCGCTCTTCGGAAAGACCCGGTAAACTCAGCGATGCGAAATTACGGTGACGTAAAACTTCTTTTACCAGTTTTTCCAGACGTTCCGGGGTAATTATCCCGTCTTTCTCGCCCATTTCCATTAACACTTCATGGGCTGCTTTTATGGTACCGGAAGCGCCCATTGCCACGTTCCAGCCCTGAATACGGAATTGCCAGGTTAACGTTTCCAGTTTTTGTGCTGCCGCCATACGAGCGCGCTGGAAATTCTCTTTATTGATGACCCCGCCAGGGAAATAAAGCTGGGCAAAGCTGACACAACCCATCCGGCGGCTTTCAACGAGAATAGGTTCGAAATTTTCACCAATCACCAGTTCCGTAGATCCGCCGCCAATATCAATAACCAGTTTGCGACCTTTCTCCGGTTGGGTATGTTCCACGCCCATAAAAATCAGACGGGCTTCTTCATTACCGGAAATAATTTCAATCGGGTAGGGAATGACCTTTTCCGCGCGTTTCAGAAAGTCAGTGGCGTTCAGCGCCTGACGCAGTGTATGGGTGCCAACTATACAGACGCTGGCAGGAGAAAACCCTTGTAGCCGTTCGGCAAACAGCGACAGACAGTTTAAACCGCGCGTCATTGCTTCTTCACTCAACATATTATCTGGCCCCAGGCCGTCCGCCAGATGCACCCGCTGTTTCAGGCGGCCAATAATCTGCATGGCACCATCTACCACACGGGCTATGACCATGTGAAAACTGTTTGAACCAAGATCGACCGCAGCAAACTCCTGCGGACGAGGGGATTTATCGTGTATTGGCATAGGGTTATTCAGGTTGTTCGAGTGATTTGATGTAGTCGTAAATCGCCAACTGCGCCCGTACTTTGCGGCGATTGCCGCGGGGAACGTAGCGATTACTGAGTTCTTTATCGATATAACGTGCTTTGACTGTATCGCTGAATAATATGTCGATGATGTCCAGCACCCGCTGCTTCAGGCGCGGATCGAGCAGCGGTGTCGCCACTTCAATACGATAATCAATATTGCGCGTCATCCAGTCGGCGGAAGAAAGGTAGACCTTTTTATCGCCGCCATTTTCAAAAATATAAACCCGGTCATGTTCAAGGTAACGGTCAACAATACTGATGGCACGAATGTTGTCGCTAATGCCTTCCAGATTGGGGATCAGCGAACACATGCCGCGAACCAGCAGATTAACCGGTACGCCGGAGCTGGAGGCCGCATACAGACGATCAACCAGGCCTTTATCGACAAGGTTATTTAGCTTCAGGGTGATACCGCTGGGCAGCCCTTGCTGCGCGTTGGCGATTTCGCGGTCCACCATTTCATACAACAGGCGGCGGGAGTTTTGCGGCGACACCATTAAATAATCAAATGTCACCGGACGGTATGGGTTTTCAATAAAGTTGAACACCCGCCGTACTTCGTTGGTGATGCGCGCATCGGCGGTCAGCAACGAATAGTCAGTATAAAGACGCGCGGTTTTTTCGTTAAAATTTCCGGTCCCGATGTGTGCGTAACGCACCACTTCACCATTTTCTTTACGTGAAATCAGGAACAGTTTGGCGTGAATTTTCAGCCCCGGCGCAGAGAAGATAACGTGCACGCCTGCTTCTGTCAGGCGCTTCGCCCAGTGAATGTTGGCTTCTTCGTCGAAACGCGCCTGTAACTCAACCACCACGGTCACTTTCTTGCCGTTGTGCGCAGCGTGGATCATCGAGTCGATGATACGTGAATCTTTTGCCACACGGTAAATGTTGATTTTAATCGCCAGCACGCTCGGATCGAACGAGGCCTGCCAGTGAATGTTGGCTTCTTCGTCGAAACGCGCCTGTAACTCAACCACCACGGTGACTTTCTTACCGTTGTGTGCGGCGTGGATCATCGAGTCGATGATGCGTGAATCTTTCGCCACGCGGTAAATGTTAATTTTAATCGCCAGTACGCTCGGGTCGAACGAAGCCTGACGCAGCAGTTCCAGCACATGCTCAAAGGTATGATAAGGATAATAGAGCAACACATCGCGTTCGCGAATGGCATCAAAACCATTGCGGAACTGGGCTTTATCAAACCAAATGTGGCGTAAACGCGGCAGTGGTTTGTTCACCAGATTGGCTTTGCCGACATTGGGGAAATTAATAAAGTCTTTAAAATTATGATAACGACCGCCGGGGACGATGGAGTCGTAGCGGGAAATAGTCAGTTTTTCGCGTAACACTTCAACCAGCGCATTGGGCATATCGCGCTGATAAACAAAACGCACCGGCTCAGCAGTTAAACGCTGCTTGAGACTGGAAGACATCAACTCCATCAGGCTGGCTTCCATCTCATGCACTAAATCGTATTCGGCATCGCGGGTCATCTTCATTGAATAGGCATTCAGCGCGTCATAATCAAAGAAGCCTTTGAAAATATCATCAAGGCAGTAACGCAGAATGTTATCCAGAAGAATCATCGGCTTGCGTCGACGCGGCGCTTCTGGCGGTAAATTCACAAAGCGCGGCACTTTATCTGATGGGATCTCCAGCAGCGCGTAACGGATGGTATCGCCACGGATAATTTCCACCGCCAGATAGGTGTAATCATCTTTCAGGAACTGCACTAAATCAGTGTCAGGATTGATTAAAATCGGCGTAATGTGCTGACGCAGATACTGCTTAAAATAATGACGAAGCCAGTTTTGTTGATTGACGGAGAGCTGGCGTTCATTAATCAGGAAGATCTGGTTACGCGCCATCTCCAGCAGCAGCTCGTTGTAGAGGCCGTCGAATTCCTGATCGGCTTTCAGCACCCGGGACTGAATTTTGCCCAGTAAATGGCGGGAATGAGAGTTGGAGCCTTGTTCTTCGCTAATAATGATGCGTCGCTTCAGTTCAGCGAAGCGGACTTTATAGAACTCATCAAGGTTATTGGAATAGATCCCCAGGAAACGCATCCTTTCAATCAGCGGGTTAGATTTGTCCGCCGCTTCCTGAAGCACGCGTTCATTGAACGATAACCAACTGAGCTCTTTTTCGATGTATAGCTTTTCCTGACCCATTACCACTTTTACTCCGTTTTATTCACGGGACACTGCCTGGATATTATGGCGAGCAATATTGGCAGATGTCCAACTATGCCAGAAAAGGGGGAAAAAAACTGCTGGAGCTTGCGATTTACAGGTGAATTGAAAAACGCCAGCGGCAGAGCTGGCGCTTTAACTACGGGGGCATTACTCGTCGGCAGCGTAGCCCTGCGGCGGCAGACGTTGACCATCCAGCCACGCGGCGTTTTCGTGCATTTTCAGACGACCATCGGCAAACCAGCTAATCACCAGTGGATAAATAGCGTGTTCCTGGGTTTGCACGCGGGCGGTGATGTCATCTTCCGTATCACCAGCAAATACCGGGACTTTCGCCTGTAAAATAACCGGGCCACCGTCCAGTTCATCGGTGACGAAATGCACCGATGTACCGTGCTCCTCATCGCCATTTTCCAGCGCCTGACGATGGGTGTGTAATCCGGGATATTTCGGCAGCAGAGAAGGGTGAATGTTCAGCAAACGCCCGGCATAATGGGAGACAAACGCCGGGCTGAGAATGCGCATAAAACCAGCCAGCACGACCACATCGGGTGCGTACATGTCGATTTCATGAATCAACTCCCGGTCATAGGCTTCACGACTGTCAAACGCGCTGGCGATGAGCGTATGCGTTGCAATACCCGCCTGGCGGGCGCGTTCAAGGCCGAACGCGTCGGCCTTATTGCTGAAAACTGCCCGTACGGTGCCTTTAATTTTGTTGGTTTTGCAGGCGTCAATAATTGCCTGCAAATTACTTCCGCTGCCGGAAATAAGCACCACAATATTCATTATTCGATAACCACGCGTTGTTCGGAATCAGAGGCTTTGATGATACCGATTTTCCACGCGTTTTCACCGTTGGCATTGAGCAGGGCGAGGGCTTTGTCCACTTCCGGAGCAGGCAGGGCAATAATCATCCCGACGCCGCAGTTGAAGGTGCGATACATTTCATGGCGCTCAACGTTACCTGCCGTTTGCAGCCAGTTGAACACTTCCGGCCACTGCCAGGAAGATTCATCAATCACTGCCTGGGTATTATCTGGCAATACGCGCGGAATGTTTTCCCAGAAGCCGCCGCCGGTCAGGTGCGCAATGGCATGCACATCGACCTTTTCAATCAACTCCAGCACTGACTTCACGTAAATGCGGGTCGGTGCCAGCAGATGATCGGCTAATGGCTTACCATCAAGTTCGGTGGTTTGCGGATCACAACCGCTGACTTCAAGAATTTTGCGCACCAGCGAATAGCCGTTCGAGTGCGGACCGCTGGAGCCGAGTGCAATCAGCACATCGCCGTCGCTGACTTTAGATCCGTCAATGATTTCTGATTTTTCTACCACGCCAACGCAGAAACCAGCGACATCGTAATCTTCACCGTGATACATCCCCGGCATTTCTGCCGTTTCGCCACCCACCAGTGAACAGCCCGATTGCAGACAACCTTCCGCGATGCCGCTGATCACCGCTGAAGCGGTATCAACATCCAGTTTTCCGGTTGCGTAATAGTCGAGGAAAAACAGCGGTTCCGCACCTTGCACCACCAGGTCATTAACGCACATGGCGACCAGATCAATACCAATGGTGTCGTGACGTTTTAAGTCCATCGCCAGACGCAGCTTGGTACCTACGCCGTCAGTGCCGGAAACCAGCACGGGTTCACGATATTTTTGCGGCAATGCACACAGCGCACCGAAGCCGCCCAGACCGCCCATCACTTCCGGACGACGCGTTTTCTTCACTACGCCTTTGATTCTTCCAACCAGAGCATTACCCGCGTCAATATCAACACCGGCATCTTTGTAGCTAAGAGAGGTTTTATCGGTCACTGCTTGGGTCCCCACGCGTTACTTGCGGTAGAAAAATAAAATTCGGCGCAATTCTAACAGGGAAAGCAAACGTTTGCGAGACTGCTTTACACAACCTTTTTGCACGTCTTTT
>OBRI01000277.1_pt1 | contig 10220 bp, 9 predicted proteins | sample 1475581 | NCBI WGS metagenome assembly OBRI01 (sample SAMEA3360675, study PRJEB22359) | human gut metagenome | biome: ENVO:urban biome; feature: ENVO:human-associated habitat; material: ENVO:feces | place: Bangladesh | collected 2011 | reverse complement strand
AAACAAAAGTTGATTCTTTAATGCATGAAGGGAGATTTTCACTCTGCCGTCCACTGCCATCGATTCTCAAATTCACGGCTGCATGTTTTCCACTGATGAAATGCGTCGGATCTGGGGTGACCAATCTTGGGCTCAGAAGTGGCTTGACACGGAAGCGGCTTTAGCCAAAGCGCAGGGAGAGCTCGGTGTCATTCCGCAGGAAAAGGCGGAGCTCATCAATAAATATGCAAAGGCTGAACTGCTCGATATTCCTTCAATCGGTGAGTTCTATAAATCTTCAATCACGATCGTGCCGCTGTTGAAGGCTTTTAAGAAGGTCCTTCCCGACAATGCTGGGGAATTTGTTCATTGGGGTGCGACGAGTCAGGATATTGTCGACACTGGCATGGTGCTTTTGCAGCGTGACGCCTATCAGGTGATTTTGCGCGATATGAAGGCATGCTTGGGATACTGCCTTGATCTCGCCAAGAAATATAACCACACAGTGATGGCTGGACGTACTCACGTTGTTCATGCTATTCCGATCACTTTCGGCTACAAGGCCGCAGTTTGGGCCGATGAACTCGGACGAGACATCGAACGTATTGAAGCCATGGCTCCGCGCGTTTTTGTGGGTGAAATGTCTGGTGCAGTCGGTACGCTTGCATCACAGCCGGAAAAAGGCCTTGAAACTCAAAAACGCATGATGGAAATTCTCGGACTTGGCGTACCGACGATTGCATGGCATGTTGCCAGAGACAGTCAGGCAGAGTTTGCGAGCGTGCTCGCGCTTTGTGCTGGTACTCTGGGCCGCATCAATCACGAAATTCTGACGCTGCAGCGTACGGAAATCCTCGAACTCGAAGAGCCCTTTTTTATGGGCAAGGTCGGTTCATCCACGATGCCGCACAAGCGCAATCCGGCTGTGTTGGAAAACGTTCTGGCGCTCTGCCGAAATGTGCGCAGCATCGCCCCGTCGATTGTTGAGTCCATGGTGAGCGAAAATGAGCGGGACTGGGGCTGCTTCCTTTCTGAGTGGGAGGCTATTCCGCGTGCCTGCCACATGCTTGGCTGTGCTTTGGAAAAGAGCAAAAACATTCTGAAGAATCTCATTGTCTACCCCAAGCACATGGAGCGCAATCTCTTCGCGCAGAAGGGACTGATGATGAGTGAGTGCGTGATGATGCACCTCGCCCGCAAGCTTGGTCGTATGACGGCACATTCAATCGTCTACAAGTCCTGCATGGAGGCCTATGAGAAGGAAATTCCCCTCAAGGATGTGCTGATGCGTACACCGGAAGTGACAGCGGCCTTCACTGAGGACGAGATTGACCACATGCTCAATCCCCACACTTACATCGGTCTTGCGCCGGAGTTTGTTGACCGCGTTGTCGAGAAGTGGGCGAAAACCTGCTGACCTGTTTCGCTTTTGGGGGGTGAACGGAACCGCTTCCTGGGAATCCATTGATTTTCTATGGTTCCGTTCAATCTTCCTGAGGCCTCAACTTCACCGCAACGGCAGTGCTTTTAAGCATCGTTTTGGGTGTGAAAGCCCCATTGTCTGCGGCTGAAACTGCTTATCTGCAGGAGTCTTTCGCATCATGAATAAGTCAAAACTCATTCGTTGGTCCGTGCCGATCGCTGTGCTTGTTCTTCTTTGGGTAATCCCGACGCCCGAAGGACTTACTCCCGCTGCATGGCACATGTTCGCGATCTTCGCGGCAACCATTGCCGGCATTCTCGCCGCTCCTGTTGCTTCAGGTGCGCTGATGTTTATCGCGTTGGCGATAACGTATTTCACCAATACGCTGCCGCTAAACGATGTGCTCAAAGGTTTTGCATCCGGCACTGTTTGGATGATTTTTTCGGCCTACGTGCTTTCACTTGGCTTCGTACAGTCCGGTCTTGGGCGACGCATTGCTTATCGTGCACTATCACTTTTCGGCGGATCCTCATTGGGTGTTGCCTACGCGCTTGGTATTGCCGACCTCATCATGGCTCCAGCGATGCCGTCCGTTACGGCTCGTTCGGGCGGCATCATCCTGCCGGTTGCAAAGTCTATCAATGAAGTGTTGGGTTCTCAGCCGGGACCGACAGGGAAGCGCATCGGGGATTTCCTGATCATGACGTGCTTTCAGTTCACGCCGATCACGGGTGCGCTCTTCATGACCGGTATGGCAGCTAATCCGCTTTGCGCGCAGCTGGCGAAAGACGGTCTTGGTGTTGAGCTAACCTGGGGGTCTTGGTTTCTGGCAGCACTCGTTCCAGCGATGATTTGCTTCATCGCACTTCCGCTGCTGACCTTCAAATTCATGGACCCAGAATTAAAGCGCACGCCACAGGCACGAGTCATGGGGCGTGAAGAACTTAAGAAGATGGGACCGATGGGACGACAGGAGCTGCTCGTTGCGGTCGGATTCATTCTCGCGCTGATTGGTTGGGGAACGTCTTTAATTACGGGCTTCAATGCCAATGCGATCGGTTTGGGACTTGTCGCTTTCCTCTTTGTTTCAGGTGCTGTTCAGTGGAAGGATGTTTTGAATGACAAGGCGGCCTGGGATACGGTTGTCTGGTTCGGTGCAATCATTTCGCTTGCTACGGGACTCACGAAACTCGGATTTGTGAAGTGGATGTCACTGGGTTTTGCTTCTTCTTTGGGCGGTCTTGATTGGGTGACAACCTTCTTAATTCTTGGCTTTGCGTACATTTATCTGCACTATGTATTCGCTACGGCTTCGGGTCATGTTGCTGCAATGTACGTTCCCTTCGCATCCGTAGCGATCGCAGCCGGTGCACCCGCGCCGATGGTGGCCATCTGCTTCGCAATCTTCTCAAATTTCATGTGGGGAATCACGGAGTATGCGGGCGGTCCGGGGCCGATCTATTTCGGACAGGGCTATTTCGAACGCCCGAGGTTTTATAAGATCAATTTCTGTATTGTCACTTTCTGCGTGCTCGTTGTCTTTTCAAGCGGCATGCTCTGGTGGAAGGCGATTGGTCTCTACTGACCACAGTCTGTTAGCTTTTGGACACGCCGCCGGATGCTGCGGAAAACATAGCATCATCCGGCGGCGTTTCTCTATCCGACAAAATGGAGGCACCCCATGACGCGCGAACTCCTTAAGGACAAACTGACCGAGAAACTGATCGAAGGTATCTCCTCGGGACGCTATCCGGTTGGTTCATTGCTTCCCAAGGAGCTTCAGCTCGTCGAAAGTGAAGGCGTATCACGTCATACAGTGCGGGCTGCACTCGCAAAGATCGAACGCCTTGGACTCATCCAAAGGACGCCGCATGTGGGAACGCGTGTGGTAAGCCGTGGGAGAGTACAGACATTTGATCAGGAACTCTCCACGCTCTCCGATTTGGGACGGCTTGCAGCACATAATCCGCGTCATATCCTCGATATAAGAGAAATCGTTGTGAGCCGCGAATTGGCTGCACAGATTCAGTGCCCGCCCGGAGAGACGTTTATTCGATTTTCTATGATCCGCATGGGTTCAAAACGAGGAGCTCCGCCCATCGCATGGACGTCGGAGTATGTCAATCGAGAATGGACCAAATTAGTGGCTGAAGCCCCTAAACATCCTGAAAAACTCATGATTGAGTTAATTGCTGAGCTGTATGGCAAAACATGTGTTGAAGTGAGGCAAAGCATTGAGGCCACAACGCTTACAGCGGAAGCGGCAGCTAATCTCAATGAATCCGAAGGAACACCTTGCCTGAGGATTCGCCGCCGTTATGTTTCAGCTCGCGGAAAAACACTCTTGATCACCGTTTCTTATCATCCCGGTGACCGCTACGCCTTTAATTTGAATGTTCGGCTTGACCGACAAAAGCAGTGTGTGGAATCCGATTTGATGGATTGATGTGCCTCAGCGAGCGGCTGCTTGCAGAGGCGGCCAAATGAAGATGCTTATTTGAAAAAAACATCATAAATATGCTCGCTTTGCGAGAAATATTTTGAGAATGTCGTTTATCGGGTTCTCAACATTTCCTGATGCGCAGCTTCACCGGCTTCGGATCCGGAACTTGGTTCCCGCGGATAAAGCTTTTCGAGCGCAGGAATCATCAGTGCAGCGTAGTCCGAGGCGCTGATGCCCGGGCGTCCCGCACCTTCACTCGTGGAGAGCAGAAAGCTCTCGGCTTCCTGGACATGAGCCGAAAGCAGATTTTTGAGTTCGTTGGTCGGGCGCAGGAAGAAAACGGCATTGGTCGTCCGAAGCACCGGGGCAGCGGGGCGGCCCGCAGCGACGGAAAGCGCTGCGGCGGCGAGGACCGTCTGGATCAGGTCTTTGGTGCGCATGGTTTCAGCCCAGCGCAGCGGATCGTCAAAGCGCCCGCCTTTAGATTTGTATTCCAGTGCAATGAGACCGGCCGGGAGTTCCAGCACAGCATCAGGCTGCGCGCAGAGTGCGCCGGCTTTGAACGTTTCGCGGTCCGATTCCGTCAGAAGAAGCTTCGCCGCGTTAGCCGGAAGAAACGGCACCAGTCTCACTGCGTCTTCATCCAAACGGGAAACCGGTTCCGGATCAAAAAAGACCGCCTCCACGCCAATCCCGCAGAGGTCAGCATGAGCCATGGATAAGCCCGATCGGCGTTCAAAGGGAAGCGTGAGGAGAAAGCGAGTGCCGGCGAGCGGATCGGGCGCCTTCGGCTGCAGTTTTGCCGGGGATTCCCAAAAAGCCGGTGCAGCAGCTGCAGGCATCGGCGGCTGCGCTTCTGCGGCATAAGCCGAGACGGCGGGGATGGGTTCCGGAGCTGAAGCAGACTGAACGGACGGGTTTTGTTCCAAAACGGGTTCCGGCAGCTTGGGTTCGGCTGCGGCGGTAATGTCGGGGCCGGCAGCCCGCAGACGGGCGAGCGCAATAGGGGCTTTGGATGCGGCTCGGGCAGATTGCTCTGCGGCCTCACGGTCAAATGCGGCCAGCGGATCTTGAGAGGCGGACTCGTCCGACGCAGGAGAGCTGTCAGTGGTCTCATCGTCCGTATCGGGCGTCTGATCGATCTTGACGCCGCGGCGGCGCAAGAGCGATCCAATCCAGAAAATGAGCGCCGTGAGGAGCAAAACAATGCCGATGAAGGCAACACCGACAACGATGAGCATACCTTCGGGCGTTGATGCGTATTCGATGATGGCGTCCATCAACGACCTCCTTTGAGTGTCTTGACGGGCGATCCTTCAGGCCGATGCGTTTTATAAGCTTGCTTTGGCCGATTGTTGAGGACCGCAGGTTTGGAGGACGGTGCGGGATGGGCACGCTTGCCGCCGGCACATTCCGGTGCATACCGAGGTGCTGTTTTTCCTGGTTTGGCGAGGAAAGCAAAAACAGTCGGGAGCTTAGGCAGTGTGCGCATTGCTTTAGGAATCGCCTTCCAGGCAGCAGCTGTTAATGTGCGGATGGATTCGTTTTGTCCCGTGACGTCAATCGCTACCGTGAGCCGTGTGTCGGGTGCCAGTGTTTCAAGGAGCGCATCGAGGAGCGCAGTGTTGCGGTACGGTGTTTCGATAAAGAGCTGTGTTTCGCTTGCGCGGCTCGCTTTTTCGGCAGCCAGAATGGCAGCGCGCCGTTCGGCATCGTGCTTAGGCAAGTAGCCCGAGAAACGGAAGCGCTGACCGTCGAGTCCCGAAGCCATGAGCGTCAAAAGAATCGAACTGGGGCCGGTGAGCGGTACGACGCGGATGCCCAATTCATGCGCCCGTGCGGCAATCTGCGCACCGGGATCGGCAACGCCGGGGCAGCCGGATTCGGAAAGAACGGCCGCATCGGCGCCGTCCAGCACCGGCTGGAGCCATTCGCTGATCAATTCGGGGGCCGGATCATGGCCAATTTCAACAATGTCCAGTTCAGCAATGGGTTTGGGATGACCCATGGCTTTAAGCGTTGCGCGGGCCGTTCGGGCCGCTTCAACGAGAAAGTGATCAATGCGGCGGGCCGTTTCAACGGTCGACGCCGGAAGCGCATCAAGCGCAGGTGCTTCGCTGATGGGGCATGGCAGAAGATAGAGCTGACCAGACATCACGGCGTCCTTAGAAAAAGGGGAAAACGGGCAGGCTGAATGAAAGTTTCGGGCAATGACTGCGTTTATAGGCCGGGAAGCACCTCAATGCCGGCCTCTTTAAGCAGTGTCGTGAGCTTCATCAGCGGAAGCCCAATCAGTGCTGTGGGATCGTCCGAGGATACGGCAGACATCAGTGCAATGCCGAGCGATTCAATTTTCGCTGAACCCGCGCAGTCAAAAGGTTTTTCGCGGTCGATATAGGCTTCAATTGCGCTTTGGCTCAAAGGACGCATGCGCACCCGTGTGAGGCTTTCGGCGGTGTGAGCATGCCCTTGGGCGTCGATGACGCAGAGTGCCGTCGCAAAGACGGTCTCTTCACCCTGCATGGCGCTGAGCTGCTTCACCGCATTTTCGCGGGTATGGGGTTTGCCGAGCCGCACGCCGTGCAGGTCGGCAGTTTGATCGGAGCCGATGACAACGGATCCCGGATGCTGGTTCCAGACGGCACGCGCTTTGAGTTCGGCCAAGCGGAGGGCTGTTTCGCGCGGCGTTTCGCCGGGCTGAGCGCTTTCATCCACATCCGGAGAAATGGATTCATAGGGCAGACACAGTCGATCCAGGAGCTCGCGCCGGTAGCGGGAGCTTGAGGCAAGAATAAGGAGAGGCTTCATGGTGTAGTGGATTGTAGTCGCAAGCCTCTATAGACACTGCATTTAAAGTGCGGTTCGATGCGGATAGGCTAGACTTGGTGCCGCTCGAACCAAAGAGCCATATACATACCAAGGCTCGATGGGGAGTTCGCTGTGCGAAGGCAGACTTTTGTTGAGGAGCTATTGAGCCATGCTGCAGTTCATTAACATCTTTGAGCTCGCCCGCCGAGGTGAGACGATTGAAGGCGAAGTTGCCGTGAAGGATCTTCCCAATTTGCTCGGCTTCACCGCTACGGAAAACGGCACGCTCCGATTCGTCGCAACGGGGCTTGGCGAACGCCGCGGACTTCCTGCCGTGGATCTCGATATGGAAGGCGACGTGGACATTTCCTGCGCCCGATGCTTGAAGCCCATGTCCGTGCACATTGCTTCCGGAGCAGTCTTTCGTTTGGTAAGAACGGAAGCAGAAGCCAATGCGCTTCCGATTGAGGATGACGAAGAGGACGAAGATGTCCTCGTAGGATCGCGCAACTTCGACCTCGAAAAGTGGGTTGAAGAAGAAGCCATTCTGGCGCTGCCGCGCATGGTCGTGCATGATGCCTGCGAAGAAAAGCGCGAATGGAGCGACGGGGAAGAACCGCAGGAAGAGAAGCGCCCCAATCCCTTCGCAGCTTTGGCGGCTTTGAAGAAATAACCTTCAGCGCATTCGGAAAACAATCGGCCCGTCAGCATCGAAATGCGGCGGGCCGATTCGTTGTGGTTTCGTACGGATCAAGAAACTATTTTTTCAGCACCTTTGAAGACGAGTTCCAAACCTTCAACATCCTGCACTTCAACTTTACGGTAGCCGTTGGCGCGGTGATTCTCCACAGTTCGTTCTGTAATCCCCAAGCGTGCACCAATCTCTGCATTGGACAGTCCGTCCAGAACTAATCGAAGCACTTGTTCTTCACGCGATGTGAGCTTCAAAAGCCTGCGATGGGCTTCCTTAGAGTCAATTACGCCTTTCTTCCGGCGAGCGTCTAAAGCGACTGCAGCTCCTACAGCTTCGAGCAGTTTGAGCGGACGAATAGGTTTCGTGATGAAGTCGAAAGCGCCGACTTTCATGGTATAGACAGCTGTTTCAATATCACCATGGGCAGAAATGAAAATGACTGGAGTAGTAATCGCCCGTCTGGCAAGCTGCCGTTGTACTTCAAGTCCATTGAGCTGCGGCATTTTAATGTCGAGCAAGAGACAGCCGGGACGGCTAGGCTGATCTTCGCAAAAGTAAGTGAGTGGATTGGGCCAAGTTTTGACTTCGTACCCTTCCTGTCTCAGCAGGAAAGAAACGGAGGTAAGGATAGCGTCGTCGTCATCAACAATCCGGATCAGCGGTGTTTCAGTCGAGTGATTCATCTGTAACCTCCGGAAGCTCAATGGTTACGGCAAGACCTCCGAGCCGACTCGATGAAAGCGTCATGGGTCCATTTTGTGATTCGATGATGGATTGAACAACCATCAAACCCATGCCGAATCCTTGTGGCTTGCCGGAACCGAAGTTGCCGACGAGCTCCTGCAGGGCTTCCTTTGGCAGTTTGGGCCCATTGTCCGTAATGACAAGACATAAGCTGTGTTCTTTTTGGGTTAGGTCCAGCTGTATTTCTGGCTGGTCAATGCTTGATTGTGCTTGAGCAGAGTTGCGAAGCAGATTGACGATAACCAGCTCCATTTCAAAGGGATCGGTTAAAACACAGCCATCAGTTTTATTGATCCATCGAACAGGTATGGGAATACGTGATGAAGTCTTAAAGCTGGCGATGGCATCGTCAATCAAAATATCCCATGGGCAGCTCTTTAAACGCCGTTTATGTTCTCGTACGTAAGTGCGGATGCGTTCAACGATGGCCTCTGAACGATCGGTTTCTTTTTCAATGGCTTCTATGGCTTCGAGCATGTCTTGCCTGCTCCCCCGGCGTTCAATAAGACGACGGAGTGAATAGGCAAAGCATCCAATCGCTGAAAGAGGCTGCCTGATCTCATGTGCAAAAATGCTTCCCATTTGATTGATGATGCCTATTCGCTGAAGTTTCTCGAGTCGTGTGGATGCGGATCGAGTTTCCATTTCGAGTTCGCGTTGTCGATTCAGCGCATCAGACAGTTCCTGTGTACGGTGGCGCACAAGATAAGAAACGACAAAGCTATGCAGGCATAACCCTAAAAGCGAAAGTATGGCGACGATGAACCACGAGAGATATTCGTTCCATAAGCGCGGAAGCGACCATCTTCTGAGTTCAGCATTTTCGTCAAGGTCAAGTTTTTTAAGCAATGCGTCAATACGGCTGTAATTTGAAGCTACGCTCCAGAGCAGTCCGTTTGAGGTCGACGTCATTGCAAGCACTGCAGAGGTAATGGGGCGAATAATTCCGCTCGGCGCAGCGGGTGTTATGGCGATTGTGGTTCCTGGGTATAGTGACGTGGAGTTGAAGCAATGCAGCTGTGGGTACTGTTTGGAATCAAGCACTCTAAGTCTTGAAGTGTTAAGAGCGCTGATCTCGGCAAGTTCCTCCAATTTACAGGCCGGCAAAACGAGAGCATCCGCCTGACCGAGAAGCAAAGCGTCAATAAGCTGAGGGATGGAGGTTCGCTTTTCTACGATTCGTCCGATTTTTGGGCTTTCATCTTCGCCAAAGAGGTAATGAAGATATGACGAGCCGAATGCCGGGTTGACTAGAAGTGTTTTGCCGTTTAATTGCTCCAGGTGCTGAAGGACCACCCTTTGGGTGTCAACGAGAATGACGGAACCGTCGACATGGTTGGGATCCGGAGCCTGTTTAGAGATAAGTGCCGCAATGTCCCGCACTCCCTGCATTTTGTTCTGACGGAAAAATTCTGCTGAAGAGATGAAGAGCTCAACTTCACGTCCAGAGATCTTTTGATGCAGCTCTCTTTCAGACAACGTGATAATTTTGATTGAGGTTGCCGGCAGGTCTGCAGATATGCTGGAAATGGTCTTCTCTAGAAGATCTTCGGGAAGGTTGTTGGCTGTCTCGGCAGAGATGCCTATCGAGAGGGTAAGCGGCGCCGGCTCCGCCAATGAAGATGCTGCGGCTAGTGGTGTGGCACATGCAGAATGAACCAACCATCCGATGATGAGGTGTCGAAATACTGCACGCATATCCGGCAGACTCCTTAAAGCAGCCGGCGGGCCATTGCCAGTCCGGCAATTCGGCCAAAAGCATGTGCCTTGGCAAATGCCGTGCCGGTGATGTAGCTTGCACCATGGAACCCCCCGGTCACTTCTCCGGCAGCATAAAGACCGGGGATAATCTGCTTTTTTTGATTAAGTACTTCAGCATCAGGCGTGATGGTAAGACCGCAGTATGTTCCCATGACGGCAGCAACAGCGGGCATGATGAAAAACGGCGGTGATTTGATCTCTTGCGGGGTTCCCCATCCTGAGGAGAGAGAGGTTCTTCCCAAGGGATCTTTACCGTGCGGGGCAAGACGGTTGTATTCCTCCACCGTAGATGTGACGACTGCTGGGTTAAGACCGGCGGCGGCTGCGGCGTCTTCAATACTGTCGGCCGTATAAACGTCATCAGGCAC
>OBRI01000273.1_pt1 | contig 10290 bp, 9 predicted proteins | sample 1475581 | NCBI WGS metagenome assembly OBRI01 (sample SAMEA3360675, study PRJEB22359) | human gut metagenome | biome: ENVO:urban biome; feature: ENVO:human-associated habitat; material: ENVO:feces | place: Bangladesh | collected 2011 | reverse complement strand
CGCGATTCCTTCGCGGGCTTTTCCAGAAAGTCGAAAGCGCCGTTCTTCACGGCATTGACCGCCATGTCGATGTCGGCGTGACCGGAAACAAAGACGATCGGCAGATCGCAGCCGATCTCTTTGAGTTTATTCTGAAGCTCAAGTCCGGACATGTTGGGCATGCGCACGTCGAGCAGAATGCATCCGGGACGACGGAAGTCGTTGGCCGAAAAGAACGTGTCAGCATCGCTGAATTCGACGCATTCATAGTTCTCGCCCGACAACAGGAACGACCAGGAAGAACGAACGCCGGCGTCGTCATCAATGATGCGGATAAGTGGCTTGTTGTTGTTGCTTTCCATCACGGTTGAGGCCTCGAGAGGGTCTTGGGACCGCAGATTTTCCAAACGGGGAAAACGCGGCCGGAAGTTGATTTTGAATATTCTAATATTGTGAGACCGCAGAAGTGCGCAAAATTTCCAATGCGCTCGGCAAAAATCGGCTTGAATCGATCCGCGGTGAAAATAAGGAGACCCTTGTCATGACCATTTCAGCTCAGCCTCAGCGTCCCATGCGCCGTCGGGATCGAGAACTTTCCCGTGAAGAGGCGCTTCGCGCAGCCCGCGCCGCGGGTCACGCTGTGCTGAGTTTCATCCATCCCGACACCGGAGCCCCGCAGGGCGTGCCCATTAGCCCGGCGGTGACGCCTGAAGGCATTGTCTACTGGCATTCAACCAATGAAGCGAGTCTCAAGGGCGAGGGGTTAAAGAAGGATCCGCGTGCTTCGCTCACGTTTATCGCCTATGCTGAAGATCTCCCGGCGGAATATACGGTTGACTATGCGAGCGCCGTCATGACCGGCCGAGCGCATATCGTCACAGATCCGCAGGAGCGGCGGCAGGCCATGCTGGAGATCTGCCGGCGGTATGCGGGTGCCGAGCGTGATGCGGCATCGACGGAATATTTCGACCATGCCGGCAGCCAGATCGACGTCTGGCGCTTTGATCCCGAAATGGTGTCGGGCAAGTCTCGGAGCTGGACGGAAAAGGTTTCGCACATTCTGGCTAAGCAGGGTTTCTGAGGCCTGCGCTATAGTCCGACGACAGTTCTAACGGAAGGATTTACATAGACATGATGCTCAAACGCGCTTCACTTTTTGCCGTCCTCCTTTGTGCCGGTATTGCCGCCGCAGGGTGCGCGAGCAGTCCGAAGTCGCCTGCTGAGCCGGCGGATGAGTCGGCGCAGTTTGCTCCAGTGAACTATCTCGATATCTGCCTCCTCGAAAATAATGAGGTGAAGAGCCCCAAACTTGTTGAGGCCATTGAGTCGGGCTTTCGCAAGGCCGGCGCCAATGTGAAGCGCCTGCGGGCCGGTACGGGTCCTGACGCCTGCAGCTTTGTGGTGACCTATGAAGTGCCTAACAAGCAGGGCTCCGTTAATGTGATTCGCTATCAGACCTATGAACACGGCATTCCCCGTGTAGATGCAACGGGTTCAGCCCCGCAGGGCCGTGCGCTCACGGTGCAGGCCGTGGAGGCTTATTCGGCTGAGCTCTTATCAAAGCTCGCACACCAAAAAGCGGGCGTCGAAGGCGGCCAGTCCGCTCTGCCTTCTAAAGAGTGATCTTCGGACACCGCTTCCGAGGGCTTCTGGCTGCGGGCGGTGCCTGCAGCCGAGGGCGCCGCGGCGAAAAAAAGGGCGGCGCAGCGCTTTGCCGCCTGCGTCCTCATCTCTCGTACAATACTCCCCGTGCGCTGGAGGTATCGAAAGCATCGGGCATGTCCCGCAGCGGCTTCGATTGAGAAACACTCCCAGAACCGGATCAAGTTCAGACTTGCGGCGGGAAGCGCTTCAACATCACTCCATTTGAGGACGAGCTCGACGGGCCCTGCAGCGGCCGTTCGTTCGCCCTCCGAGATGCGCACAGCTGACTTCAATTTCCTGATTAAGAAGGACCCGCGCTGTGAGCACATCTTCAACTGACCCGTCTGCCCGGACTCCGATACCGCCCGTTCTTCCTGCGGAGGATTTGTCCGGTGCTTCCGGTGATCTTGGTCTTTTCGCAGGGCGCCTTCCGGGCGTGCGCGAATACAGCCGATCCGCCTGCGGCGAATTGGTTCCTTTCCGTCGGGTTGATTTGGATCCGACGCCCGCTTCTTTTGGCGGCGGCGTGCAGCCCGCTATTTACCTCTGCGATGTGACTGGTCCCTTTGGCGAAGGCGACGGCAGCCAAAAGCCTCGTCTGCGCAATCGCCCGTCTCCGGGCACACCCACCCAATACGAGAGTGCTCGTGCGGGCGTTGTCACGCCTGAAATGGCCTTTGTGGCTGAAAGAGAGAACCTCAACCGCAAAGTATTTTTGGAGTCGCTCGCCAAGCTCGGAAATCCCAAAGCCCGGGCGCTTTATCAGCGTGCCGCTGAGGCGCCCTTCTGGACGCCTGAAGATGTCCGTTCGCTGGTGGCCCGGCGAGAAGCGGTGATTCCGCTCAACTTCAATCATCCTGAAGCCGAGCCGATGGCCATCGGCAAGGCCTTCTCTACGAAGGTGAATGCCAATATCGGCACTTCAAGCACCAGCAAGGATTGGCATGAAGAGATCGGCAAGCTCAGAGAGTCGCTCCTTTGCGGTGCCGATACTGTGATGGATTTGTCGACGGGCAAGAGCATTGTGGAGACGCGCGAAGCCCTTTTGCGGCGTTCGCCCGTGCCGCTCGGCACCGTACCGGTCTATGAGGCGCTTGAGCGAGCGGGCAGTCCCGAAGCTTTGAATTGGGAAATTTTTCGGCAGACGATGGAGGATCAGGCTGCGCAGGGCGTCGATTACATGACGATTCATGCGGGCTTGCTGAAGTCTCATGTAGCGCTCACCCGAGACCGGCTGACCGGCATCGTTTCCCGCGGCGGCGGCCTTTTGGCGCTCGCGATGAAGCTCACCGGCGAAGAGAACTTTCTTTACACGCACTTTGACGAAATTCTCGAGATTGCCAGGCACTACGACGTCACGCTTTCACTCGGCGACGGCCTGCGTTCTGGGTCTACCCATGACGGCACCGATGCGGCGCAGCTCGCTGAACTCAAAACCCTGGGAGAACTCAACCGCCGTGCGGCCAAAGCGGGCGTGCAGGTCATGATTGAAGGGCCGGGACATATCGCCATTCCGCGTATCCGGCTCAATCAAGAGCTCGAAGAGGTCTGGTGCGACAATGCGCCCTTTTATACGCTCGGGCCGCTGGTCACCGATATGGGAGCCGGCTATGACCACATCACGGCAGCCATTGGCGGCGCGATCATCGGGGCAGCGGGCACTGCCATGCTCTGTTATGTGACACCCAAGGAGCATTTGGGGCTGCCCAATGAAGCCGACGTGCGCGAAGGCATGGCAGCCTTCAAAATTGCCGCACATGCGGCGGACCTTGCCCGCGGTATCCCCGGGGCGGATCTGCGCGATTTGGCGATCAGTGCGGCGCGCTTTGAATTCCGTTGGAACGATCAATTCCGCCTTGCCGTGGATCCGGCCAGAGCGGCGGCATTTCATGATGAAACGCTCTCGGGTTCTGGTGCGCGGGAAGCGCATTTCTGCTCCATGTGCGGACCGAAATTCTGTCCCATGAAGCTTGCCCGCGATCTTTTTGACGGTGAGCCGTCTTCGGGGGCTTGAGAGCCAAATTTGGCTTTGAGCCAAGTCTCGGTCACCGACAAACAAAATGGGTGCGGCAGCAATGCCGTACCCATGGATAAAACACTTCTTGCGGCCATCCGCTCACCCAACAGACGCTGAGCGAGCTGCAAGGCGTGTCAGTCGTTTTCAATGGCTGGGGCTGCTGCTCGGGCTTTTGCGGCATCGGCCTTTGCTCGGCAGTCCTTGCAAAGCCCTTGAATAACGGAACTTTGGAAGTCGAGCTCTACACCGTGGTCTTCGAGCAGGTGGCCCGAAAGCGCCGCCGCCATGCGTTCAATTTCGCTGCAGCGCAAATGAAAGAGCGTGCCGCAGGCGCGGCACTTGACATGGAATTCTTCGGTGTGCGGGTCGTCGAGATATTCATAGACGGCAGCAGAATTCTTATCGACCACGAATTTGCGGACGGTTCCCTCTTCGACCAATGTATCGAGATTACGGTAGATGGTGGTGAGTCCGACCGAAACGCCGAGCTTTTTCACGGCGTCAGCGACATCCTGAACACCGAGATACTGGCCGGTGTGCTCCTTGAGGCAGGCCAAAACAGCTGCTCTTTGGCGGGTCGTATAGCGAGTGGATCTCGGCATCTTGAGCTCTCCCCCTCTGAAAGTGCTTAGAGGTCTTTGGGCCGAATCATACAGTTTCGGCGCTCTTCTTGACAGCAGCGGCCGCCGCACAGTCATGGCGGAACCGGCGGATGGCCGCTCGGCAGATGAGCACGAGTAAGAGTACGGCGACGGAGGCTAAAGCGGTTACGCCGCCGGGCGCTGCGTCAAGCAGGTAGGCGAAAATCAAACCCAAGAAGGCATCAATGATGCTGATGACGATGGCTGCGATCAGCGTTCGCTTGAAGCCCGCTTTGAGCTGGAGTGCCGTGGCAGCTGGGAGCGCGATCATGGAGCTCAGCACGAGTACGCCCACCATCGGAATGGCGGCGGCGACGGCAGAGGCGGTGAGCAGAGAAAAGGCGTAAGACCAGCGCCGGGTTTTGACGCCGGCCGCTCTGGCGGAATCTTCATCAAACGCGATGACGGTGAGCGTTGAGAGCCCAAAGCCTACCCAGAGCAAAGCCGCGGCGGTGATGGCGAGGATGCACCAGAGGTCGGTTTGGCTGATCGTGAGAATGCTGCCGAAGAGAAAACTCTCCGCGTTGCCTTTGACGAGTCCCATGGTGATGAGCGTGAGTGCAATGCCGACCGACAACGCCTGCACGATCGTCAGAACCAGATCTCCGTAATGACGAAAAACGCTGCGAAGCGCTTCAATCATGAGACCGCACACGGCTGTGAAGACGAAGGTCCCCACGACCGGGTTGACGCCCAAAGCCAGTGCTGCGGCTGCGCCGGCAAGCGACGAGTGGCTAAGTGCATCGCCCGTCATGGAGCTGCGCCTGAGCACCAAAAATAAGCCCATGACAGGACAGAGCAGCGACATTGCGAGTGTTGCGGCGAGCGCACGCTGCATGAAGCTCATCTGCAGCGCCTCGAAAAGCGATTCAAACATGCTCAGCCTCCGAGCTTACGTAAGCGCGCTCCTCGGTCTCAATGCGCTTTTGGTATTCAGCCGGCGCATGGAGCGCCCATTGGCCATTTTCAATTTCAAGCACGCCGGAGGAACACTTATAGACGGCTTCAAGATTGTGCTCTACGGCGATGATGGTCGTTCCGTGTTTGCGGTTGAGATGCGTGAGAAGATCATAGATTTCGTCTCTGCCTGCGCGGTCGAGTCCTGTAGAAGGTTCGTCGAGCACGATGAGATCATTGTCGCCGAGCAGCGCCCGTGCAATGAGAATGCGCTGCCGCTGACCGCCGGAAAGATCGCCGAAAAGCGTATGTCTGGCGGCGCTCATGCCGACGGAGGAAAGTGCATGCTCAATCGAGTCTTTGCTGCGGATGCCGCGCATGCGCCGCCAGCTGTCGAGCACTTCTTCGGCTGTTATCGGAAAGGACGCTGCCGCAGGCGCACTCATCTGCGGTACGTATCCGACACCTTGGGCTGAAATTTCGATACGGCCTGAAGTGGGTTTGAGGAGCCCCAGAACAAGCTTGATAAAAGTGCTTTTCCCTGCGCCGTTCGGACCGACTACCGACCAGTATGCGCCGGCAGGAATATCCAGACTCAGATGATTGAGCAGATAGGGGGGCTCTTCCGTATAGGAAAAACAAAGGTCAAAAATGGAAACCATTTTCAAATTTGAAACAAAGCATGTACATCGGGTTTCCCCGTGCTTAAGAAGAGTATGCTACCACCACACTAAAAACGAAAAACGTTTTCGTTTTCAAATTAAAGGAAGGATCATGTTGAGTCAAAAAGTTTTCACTGCGGCAGTGAGTTCGGTGCTTTGCCTGAGTGCCGGCGCTGCTGCAGCGGCTCCGGTAGACGATCTTGTCTGCAAAGATGCTGCTGCTCAGGGAAAAATTGTGGCTGCGGCGAGTTTTAATGCCATGGCGGAATTTACCCGTACGGTGGGCGGAGATTATGTCTGTGTGGAAACGCTGATTCCGGGCGGATCGGAGCCGCATGACTTTACGCCGACGGTACGCACGGTAGAAGCGCTCAAGAAAGCGGATCTTTTGATCCTGAACGGTTTTGGGATGGAGCCCTGGGCGGAAAAAACGGCTGCGGCAGCGGCCAATGATCACCTAACGATTGTGACGGCTTCGGCCGGTGCTTCGCCCGTAGAGCTGACGGATCCTGAAGAGGTGAAGGAGCACGGGGCCAATGACCCGCATCTCTGGCTGTCGCTTTCCGGAGCGTCCTTGGAGGCTAAAAATATTGCTGCGGCGCTCGCCAAGCGCGATCCGAAGCATGCGCAGACCTATGAGCAAAATGCTGAACGTTTTGCCGCTGATCTGGACGTCCTGAAGAAACAGTTCATCAAGGACACGGCCGATGCAAAGCGCCGTGCATTTGTGACGGGGCATGCTGCTTTCGGATATCTCGCGCGTGATTTTGGACTGGAGCAAAAGAGCATTGAGGATCTCTTTGCCGAAGGCGAACCGACGATGAAGACGCTCGCTGAACTAGCCAAATACTGCCGCAAAAACAATGTTAAGACCGTTTTTGCCGAGGAACTCGTGAGCCCGGCTGCGTCAAAGACGCTGGCTGAAGAAGCGGGCGCTAAGGTTGTGGCCATCTACACCATGGAAAGCAACGAGTCGGGGCTCTCCTATCTGGAGCGCATGAAGAGCAACCTCACGGAGATTGCAAAGAGTCTCAAGGAATGATGTGCAGCAGGTAATACCTCAGAACTGGACGCAATCGGAAGACGTACACTTTTACGCATACGTAATGATGCGGAAAATTTATCTGAAAGATTCATGATTTAATTTCTGCATCAATCCAAAAAGCATTCCGTTCCTCTTTTGTGCTGCTCTCCGAGCAGTGCAAAAGAGGATTCTCCAAAGGACAAACCTCATGCAGTTGAAAAAGCTCTTTGCCGCTCTCGCCGTTTCCGGCGGCCTCGTCTTTACGCTCGCCGGCTGCGGCGATAAGGCTCCGGCTGAAAAAACGGCCGCTCCGGCTCAGACCGCCGCCGTCGAATTGAAGATCGGCGTTTCGCCCGTACCGCACGCCGACATCATCAACTTCGTCGCGCCTACGCTCGAGAAGGAAGGCGTAAAGGTCAAAGTGATTGAGTTCAACGACTACGTGCAGCCCAATCTGGCGCTTTCGGAGAAGGAGCTCGATGCCAACTTCTTCCAGCATAAGCCCTATCTGGATACGTTCTCTAAGGAACACAAACTGAACCTCGCGGTGCTCACCGCGGTTCACCTTGAACCGATGGGCGTTTATTCCAAGTCGATTAAGAACGTTGCAGACCTGCCTGACGGCGCAAAGATCGCCGTGCCGAACGATCCGACCAATGGCGGCCGTGCGCTCAAGGTTCTTGAAACCGCGGGCATTCTGAAGGTTCGCCCGGAAGCGGGCATTCTGGCTTCGCCGGCAGACATCGTCGACAATCCCAAGCATGTGAAGATTGTTGAGGTTGAGGCTGCCCAGCTGCCGCGGGCGCTCGATGATGTGGATGCTGCCGTCATCAATTCCAACTATGCGCTTGCCGCGAAGCTCAATCCGACGAAGGATGCAATCGCGATTGAATCGAAGGATTCGCCTTACGCCAATGTGGTCGTTGTCCGCGCGGGCGACGAAAATCGTCCTGAACTGCAAAAGCTCAAGAACGCGCTTCTCACGCCTGAAGTGAAGAAGTTCCTTGAAGAGAAGTATCAGGGCGCTGTCGTTCCGGCCTTCTAATCGGCAAAGACGGGCGGGAGAAATTTTTTTCTCCGCTCTTACACTGCTTTAGCCCAGTCTTCTTTGGGAAGTCTGGGCTTTATCGTATTGGCTCCCGTATTGGGCCGAAAGACCGCGGGCGTCCTTTAAGACGAAAAAGCTCGGCCGTTCCGAAGAATGCCGAGCTTCTTTGATGCCGATTGAAGGGTGACTTAGAAAGTCACTGTATCCGGATGGAGTCCAGAGAACGAGGTCTGCGGCATAGCCGTGAGTTCGTTCACCTCTTCGGGCGTCAGCGAGAAGTCAAAAACGTTCAGATTTTCCTGCTGATGCGCGAAAAGCGTCGACTTCGGGATCGGGGCGATGCCGCGCTCAATGCACCAGCGCAGAGCGACCTGGGCAGGCGTCTTGCCGTGGGCGGCAGCGATCTTTTCGAGCAGCGCATGGCGCAGGAGCGTCCCGCGGCCGAGCGGACTCCAGGCCTGTACCTGAATGTCCTTGGCACGGCAGAAATTGACGGCGGCCGGCTGCGCATAGCCCGGATGAATTTCGAGCTGATTGACCATCGGTTTTACGCGGGCACGGGCAAGCAGCGGAACGAGGTGATGGGGGAGGAAGTTGGATACGCCGATGGCACGGACGCGCCCTTCGGTGTAAAGCTCTTCGAGCGCACGCCAGGCGCCAGCGTTCTGTGCCTGCCAGACCATGGGCTCTCCCTGAGCGGCCGGCCAATGGATGAGGAGCAGATCGAGATAGTCCGTCTGCATCTGGGTGAGGATCATCTCATAGGCTTCGCGGGCGCTCTCATAGGAGCGGTGTGAAGCCCAAATCTTGCTCGTCAGGAAGAATTCAGAGCGCGGAACATCTGACGCGCGGATCGCTTCGCCCATACGCTGGGCGTTGTTGTAAATCTGTGCGGTGTCGAACTGGCGGTAGCCGAGTTGTATCGCTGTCTGGATGGTGCTGTCGAAATTCTCGTTGATGGGAATCTGCCACGTCCCGAAGCCGATGGTCGGCATCTTGACGTCGTTGGCGAGCACGGTCGTTTCGGTAAGCGGTTGAGTCGCTGTCATTGATCTTTTTCTCCGGCCGCAGTTGGGATGCTGCGGACGTGCAGTGAAGGCAGCGGCGCAGAAAACCTGACGTCTTCAGCGGGCTGACGAATGCTTGTAGGGAATGGAGCCGTCAGGAATGCAGTAATACTCCAAACGAACCGGCCTCAATCGTACCCGATAAAAGGCTGATCCCATTTGATCTCAGAGAAAAGATTATCGCGATGTAAAGGTACGCTGAGGATTATCCCAATGGACAAAAAGGCTTTTTGTGTGCTCGGCACATTGTTTGACAGGCCCTGCTGAAGGGCATCCCCGCAGCTCAACAGCATTAAGGTTCGCAGAGCACCGCTTAGAATGCGGGTGCTACTGGCAAAAGAACACTTTTAGGCGCAAGGCATGCAGCACATTGATCCGGAACTTTTCACATGGCTCTTCATTGGGGCTGTCGGCCTCGTTGCGGGGGTTTGGGGTTTGACCCGAGCAGCGTCGCGGCGCCGCGGCGAGGCTGAGCTGAGCCGTTTGGGCAAAACGTCTGCCGCAGCGCCCCGCCGTCGGGAGCGCATTGCTGCTCGCCGTCCGGATGTGCCCAAGGCCGTTAAAAAAGAAACCGCGGAGCCCAAAGCGCCTCAGCATGGCCCTGGCCGTCCGGCCGCCTTTCTTTTGACGTCCGCCGACGGCCGGACGATTGTGCTGCAGCGTGCGCCGGAGGCTGAGTGCCGAGAGGGGCTCGAGCGCATTTATGCCTTCGCGGGCGACACTGTTGCAGCCGAAGAGGAGCAGAAGAAACTCGACGCAGCCGCTCAGCAGCTCGCGCTTCGAGGCGGGGCGCTTGAATGGAGCGTGGATTCTGATCTCGCTCACAGCGCCTTTGTGCTCTGCTGCGCAAATAGTCAAGAAGCTCCCGCTGCCGCCTCCGCCGCCGCTTTGGGGACGGGGGGTCTCCTCATGGGCAACCGCGCCGCGCTCGATGGGGCGGAGCCCCTTTTCGCCGCTGTCGAAGAGGGGTTTCGGATCGCTGCCGCTCCGGAAGGCGCGCTCCTGCTTAGCCTCAATGACTGTCTCGAGAGCGCCGGGAAGCACCTGAGGCGCCTCGAGAAACTCTCTCCTCAGCGCACAGAGGATTGGCTGCAGACGGCAGACAAGATTAAAGCGCTCGGTGAAGAGGCTCAGCGCCTCACGATAAACGGGAACTGGGCAGATTGGGATACCGCGGTGACGCTCGAAACCATTGACGCTTTGACGCAGTCGGTTGACGAACGGATATTGAAGATTGACGCAGCGCTCGAAGCTGAAGCCGATTCTGACGCGCTGAGCGCTCTTGAATCCGCTGACACGGCCTTGAAGCGC
>OBRI01000266.1_pt1 | contig 10503 bp, 20 predicted proteins | sample 1475581 | NCBI WGS metagenome assembly OBRI01 (sample SAMEA3360675, study PRJEB22359) | human gut metagenome | biome: ENVO:urban biome; feature: ENVO:human-associated habitat; material: ENVO:feces | place: Bangladesh | collected 2011 | reverse complement strand
ATCTTTATTTTGTGTAATTGCTATAACTTCATGATATGTCATATAACTAAAGTTTAATAATTGGAAAAGTTTTTCACCCTTACCATAGACAAGAAACTCATTTGTTAGATTGTCATATATATTAATATTTTTATTTCTTAAATCATTTTCTAAAATATCCACTAATACATTATTACATATAGAGCAATCAAGTAAAACACTTGTTTCATTGTCCTTTGTTGTTATGGTAATATTTTCGCTTTCCTTGATTGCGCTTTTAATATTATCTAATGTAAATATCGTATTGCTAGATAATTCTTTAAATTTTAATTTCATTTTTTATCCTCCTTGTTTTTTACACCTACTATTATAAGCGTTTAATATATTAAAGTAAAGAATTATTTTAAATATATCTTTCTTTAATTTAATTAGGTAACTACATTTTACAAAATCCAAACATAGAATATTTAAAATATAATCGAAAACAAAGGCACATAAGTATATTAATGCGTAGCTACCTAATTAAATCAAAGAAAAATGTAAAAGGGTTATTATTTTTTATGTATAGTTATTATTTTTTGCTAAGTTTGTCTATTAATAACATTGCTAGACTAAATACTATAAATAATATCATTGGTAACATAATAAACCACTCCATAAAATTCACCTCCTTATTATGTAATTAATCAATATAACCCTTTCACGTATATTATATTACCATAGTATTATACATAAATCAACAATTATTTTTAGTATTTACAATAGATATCAAATTCTTCATTATCAATTGTTTTAACACTAAGCCATGTTGTACTACTAGTGTATTTATTGCTAGAATGTCCGTTATTAATAACCTCAATAACTTCTTCGTGCTCTTTAACTTCCTCAATTTCATCTTCCGTTAATAGTTCTTTTTCTAATAATTTTCTTAATCTTGTTTCCATTATTGCCATTCTCCTTTGTTTTCAATTTGGTAAAAAATCATGTTTTCGATATATTCGAGCGTGCTTTTATCCAATTTTTGATATGGGGTAATACAAGTATTTGTAATAAACTCGTTAGCTTGTTTGTATTGTAATTCTATAAAACAAGCGCCATCGTTTTCGTTTTCGCAAATTTCTATATAAGTAATAGTAATGTTTAAATTATCCTCTAAAGTATTAATAACTTCTTTAAGTTCTAAAGTTGGATTAAGTTTGTTTTTAATTGGATTATAAGCAAGTACAATTACTAGAATAATTGCCATAATTGTACTTATAATAATCCAATTCTTTTTTGTGGTTGTAAAAGAAATTTTATTGTTCATGTACTTCTCTCCTTTTATTTTTATAATAGTTTAATTCTTCCGTTTCTTTCGTTCCTATCGTGAAAATTCCATATAAGCAAGAGGTAGTATTCATCATCTTCGGATAATGTTAAAGCGTAGTTTTTATGCAACTTTATAAACTTAGTAACATTTTTTAAGACGTTGTTGTCCATCTTTTCTTTTTCTAATAAATATATGGTAGTGTCATTAAATGCCCAATCATCGCCCCAACCATCTTGATTTAGTATGTTTAAATAATCTTGTCTTTCTTGTTCTATTAGTTCTTCATAACCTTTTATTTCTTTGTCGATAAAATTTAATATATCTTCTTTTGTAGGTGTGTTCTCAAAATCATAATTTTGCATCAAAAATTCTTGTAACACTTGTAAATAATCATTAATATCTATATCTTTGTTTATGTTAAAAAATCCCCTATTTATCCAACACAAACAAAGATTGTTAGACTTGTTGTATAAATAACATTGTTGCATACCTTCGTCGAACACATCGCAAACGCTAAAGCTATCATCAAAAGAAATTGATGGCGTATAAAGTGGTTTTAATTTTGTTTGTAACATTTTTATTCTTCTCCTTTTAAAATATTTTCTACTTGTTCCCATAGGTTAGGGATTAAAATTTTATTAATTCTATTATATTCATCTTTGTTTTTTAATAACTCTTTACAAGGGTTTTTAGTGAAGTTACTTCCGCCACGGTACACAAAGTCACTATATTCCCCTAGCGTATATAAAGATTTCATGCATTCTAGCAATGTCCATAGCTCTTTATTGCTTAAAGTTGTTTCTTTAAAATATTCTTTAAAAGCATCGTAACTACTTTTATTTGTCTTAAAGAATAATAAATTAAAATGTGTATGTGTATCAATATCGCTATAATTTTGATTAAAAATTTCCACATATCCAAAACCCCAATACCAATCACAATCCCAGCTAGGTTTTTCTAACCATACTTTTTCATTTTCTTGATTAATTCCCAACAAATAATAATCATTGTTAAATTTTGTAATTTTTTGTTTTTCCATTTTAATTACCTCTTTCGTATGTTTTTTGTAGATATTTTCCACATTATTAATATATCATATATGTATTATAATTGCAATACTTTTTTGCTTAATCTTCTAAACGAATACTTAGCGTGTTATATTGGTAATGCATTTCTTTAATATTATTTGTAATTAATTTGTTGTATTTGGGTTCAAATAATTCATAGGCGTACCCTTCAAAAGTTAGGTCATCGATACCAATCCAAACCCATACGCTAGTTTTTAAGTCAATAAATTTTAGTAATTGGTCTATTGTTGTATTATGTATATTCATTTTTTATCTCCTTTATTTACTTAAAGTCATGGCTTTTTCTAAATTAATAATATGTAATTTATACAAACTTTTAATTAATTTAAGTTTCATTGTTTGCCTCCTTGATATAATTTATATTTGACACTATTAATTATATATTATTTAATTAATAGTGTCAAGAATTATTTTAAATTAATTAAATAAAGTTACAAACTAGTTCGATAAAAACAAAATTATCATCATCGACTTCTTCGCAAATAATAATTACATCGCAAATATCAACGATTTCATTAAAGGGGATATCATCAATCAAAACATCTTTTGCAATGTTATTGTCGCTCAATCTAATATATAACTCATCTTCTCGACAATCTAAATGTTCTAATAATGTCTTTAAATCACGATTTATAAACTCAATGTCATCACTAATGTTATACCAATTATTTAATAAATCGTTGCATAAATCACCTAAGTAATCATACATTTCATCATATAAATCATAATCATTAATGCTTTCTAAGTTTCCGTTACTATCAAAGCGAACATCGTCAACGGTATTATTTACATTTCCAAAAATAATTTTTTGTGCTATATCATAAGTGTTATAATTAAAACATAACTCTTCTAAATCCCAAGTCTCACAAAATTCATAGTCTCCGCAATAATTATTATATGTTTTAAATAAATTTAATAAATCATCATCACTTAAATTGTTTTCTATGTATAATTTTAATATACTTCGTTTCGTTACCATTTTCTTTTCTCCTTAAGGGGTTTGCCCTTTCTTATTTATTTGTTGCAAATTCAATAACTTCTTTTTTGGTTTTAAAGCGCTCACCATTCTCAAAGTGTTGTTTTAAGAATTCTTTTATATGTCTTAAAGTTGTACGACTAAACAATAAACTTTCTTCAATGTTATAATTTAATTCAAGTTTATCATTTGTTAAAGTGCATACTAAAGTATCATAAGAATATAAATATTTAACGTTTTCATATTGAATGACTTTAGCTTTGTCATAAAATGATTTTGTCTTATCGTATTGTGGTTTTAAATAATAATTATTTCTTTTCATTTTTCTTTCTCCTTTTTATCCTTTGATACTATTAATTATATACTACTTTATTAATAATGTAAAGGATTATTTTAAACTAATTTATCTAATTTTAAAAATATCCAAATAATAAGTAATACAATTAATGTTCCCAATAACTATCACCACCTTTAAATTGGTATCTATGGGTGTTAAAAATCTTAATCATAATCTATACTCGATTCCTAATATATTTAATACAAATTCGATTCCATTGTTATAGCCTTGCTCAAACGTTTCGCAAATATCATCAACTTCTTTTTCCAATTCCCCTAAAGTTTCTTTGTTCGATAAATAAATATCTAAAATATACTTTAATTTTTCTTGGGTGATTTTTACTTTTGTTAAATCTTGTGTGATTTTTTTTATATCAAATTTTTCTTTGATTAATTCAAAGCTTTTGGGATAATATCCATACTTTTCGGTTAAGTATTCAAATGCGAACTCTTCACCATCGTTATCGCACGACATGGGGATATGGACTTCATACGGAAGTTCGAGATATTTATCTACATAAATTTGGAACTTATCTAAAGGCATTTTTTCTAACGCATCTTTTAGACACTCTTCCATATCTAAATAGTTTAATTTTAAATCAAACCCCAATACTTCTTCAACTTTGTTAATTCCTTCGCCCACGATTTCTTTGACTAATTCTTCGGCAACATCCCATCTAATATGTTTTGCTTTCATTTTCTTTTCTCCTTTTCTTATTTCTTTACTACATTATATAATAATAAATATATGTAGTCAATATAAAGTTGCTCAAATAAATTACAAATTATACTTTTTTATTAATTTGATATAATTTATACTTTACACTATTAATTATATATTATTTAACTAATAGTGTCAAGAATTATTTTAAATTAATTAAATATTTTTATTTCTTGACAACTTTGTTTCTTTTTGGTAGAGTTTAATTGTGAGGAATAAATGGGAAAATTCGAAATGTCGGAAATCCAATAAAGCGGGGGTTTATCCTTTCTACAAAAAAATAAAGGGTTTAAAATTTGCAATGTCGCAATTCGAGTAAAGCGTACAATGTATAATGTCGCAAAGTTTTAAACCGTGGTATGTAAAATGTGAGTTTAAAAGTAAATAATTTTATAATTGATACTTTTATCGTCGCTTTTGGTTTTAAAAGATATCAATATAAGGGTTCCATAATTGCTTTTGTAGTTATTTTATTACTATGTGATATGGTGATTTTGCTTGTGTTTGGTGCGAGAAATATTTGATTGTAAATAAGATTGTTATAAATACTAGTTAGTTGTATTTGTTATTATATTTATAATTAATAGATTTAATAAAATGTGTTTATAATCTATAAAGTTAATATAATTCACCAAATCTATATATGGGCGTATATAAGCCATATGGCGTTGTGTAGAGTTGTTTTATTGTTTTATGATAACTATATATAATCATTCATTATTGCTTTCATATGGTCGATAATGGAATATTGCAAAGTGTTAATAAATTATATTAATGGTTGTGTTGTTTTAAAAATAGAATTATATTGATTAAATCTAAATAATTTGTTTGGTAGTATTATGCTTATACTATATTAAACGTTCAAAAATAAATAATTGAAATTAAATATTGACATTGGTTAAATATATGATATAATTAGTATCGTAATCAAGGTTTGATATAAAAGATATCAATAAAATTATAATAAAATATATATAGTATCTATATAATAACGCTAAAAATAATTTTTTATTTTATAGTTTTGTTAATAAAAATAATTTTTTATTTTTCAAAATCCTAGATTGCATAATAAAAATATTTTTTCAAAATGGAGTGTCAACAATAAAAATAATTTTTTTAAATTAGAAATGTGGAGGAAGTACGTATGGATAAAAATGAACAAGATAAAAATTTTAAAAGAGGAGATGTAGTGTTAGTTGATTTGGGAGAACAAAAAGAAAATAATATCCAAAGTGGTGTAAGGCCATGTGTTGTTGTTAGTAACAATGTTGGTAATCAATATAGCGATATTCTAATTGTTGTACCATTAACTTCAAAAAAGAAAAAACACTTGCCAACTCATACAATATTAAATCTAAATTATAAAGAAAGTATTTGTTTGTGTGAGCAAATTACAACTATTGCAAAAAAACAAGTTGTAAAAACGTTAGACAAATTGTATTACGATGAAATGGAAGATTTAGAAAATGCTTTAAAATGTGCATTAAGAATTTATTAAAAATTTGTGATTGAATTGTATTGACTTGTGGAAAAATAAATTATATAATGTAGTTGTATTAAGAAAACAAATAGAAAGAGGTTGTGCGAAAATGATAAGAGAAGTAGAAATATTTTTAAATGGATTAATTAAAAATGATGGCAAAGATAATACATATAACATTTATAAAAAGAATGTAGAAATGTGGTTTGACTTTCAAGAAATTAAAACATTAGATGATTTGTTAAAAATTACATCTTTTGATATTGAAGAATATAATTATTTTTTGGTAAAAAAAGGATTATCTGTTAATACTCAATTTAATTATACAATGCCTATCAAACAACTATATAATTATTTTTATCAAAGAGGATTGATTGACAAAAGTCCATATTTGTTAAAATACAAAATTAGAAATAAGAAAGAAACAAAATTTTTAAATACACAAGATGCTTTAAAATTAATTCGTGGTCTCAAAAAACCCAGAGATAAGGCTTTGTACAGTTTAATCTTAGAAACTGGTATGCGTTATGGAGAGGTTACAAATATTTGCATTAAAGATATTCAAGAAAGCGAAGATGGTGGATTCGTTAGAGTTGTCGGTAAGGGAAACAAGGAAAGATTTTTAGGATTTTCTAAACCTACTTTAAACTACATAAAAGATTATATTGTTAATGATAGACCGCAAGCAAATAATAATATTTTATTTATTACTAAACATGGTAATAAAATAGATAAAAGAAATATTAATAACAATTTTAAATCGGTATTAAGAAAAAATGGATTTGAAGATTATAAAGACTTTCATTTCCATTGTTTAAGACATAGTTTTGCAAGTATTCAAATTGAAAATGGAGCAAATGTTAAAGAGTTACAAGAAGAATTGGGGCATAGCGATATTAGTACCACATTAAATATTTACTCTCATGTTACAAAAAATAAAATGGTTAATAGAATGAGTGCTAATGGATTATTAAATCAATTGTAGGCTATTTGTCTATAATTGATTAGGTTATTTGTCTCAAATAGGAGGATTTTATGAAAACAAAGAAACAAGCAATTGGCGTTACAACAGCCTTGATGTTGTCTATTAGTTCGGTATTTCATCCAATTGTAAAATTAAATACTAAACACAAAGAAAAAGTAACCAATATGGCAAAAAAGCAAATGAAAATATTGGACGATAATGTTAAAAAGAAACAATTGGAAAAACAACAAGAAGATGAAAGAATTAGGCAATATTCACTTGCTCAAGCTAGGGCGAGGGAAGAGCAAAGAAAACAAGAAGAGGAGAGATTGAAGTTAGAAAAAGCAGAACAAGAAAGACAAGCTAGGTTGGCTATGTATGGTCACAATGTTGATATTAATACAAATATCAATGGTCAATTAACCAACCCTGACAAGATTAATAACCAAATATTTAAAAATGTTGCTCAAAATTATCCACAAATTGATATTGGATTTGCTTATTCTATATGGAGATTGGAAACAAGTAATGGTACTAGTTCAGTGTGGCTAACTAAAAATAATCCAGGTGGTATTGGCGGACAACAAAATTATCACAATTACTCATCGCAAGAAGATGGTTTTCATGGATTATTTAGATTATTAACAAAATATGTTAATGAATATGGCTTAGATACTCCTTGTGCGATTGGTTGTCGTTGGGATAATAGCGATTGGGGTGAAAAGGTTGTAGAAGTTTGGAGGGAGTATATTGATTAACTTAGAACTTTTATTAAGAGATGTGGAGATTAGAGAAAGAAAAAATTACTTTGACAATAACAAAGATACCAAAAATATCCCTTTACAAGTAGTAGTAAGAAATTTAATTGATTTTGGGATAGTTGATTTAAGCAAGTATAGCAATAAAATTGTAAACTTATTATTATATTATAATATGACTTGTATTTTAGTTGATTATTTAAGAGTTCAACCGCAAGGAGATTATGATAAGATAGATAGTGAATTATTTTATAGTTGTTTAAATAAAAATAAAAACGACCCAAACATTGAAATGGTTTTTAAAGAGTGTATGAGATTGGGTATCTTGAATATAGATAGCTAAACAATAGGAGGGAGATATAGTTATGAGGCTACGTGAGTATGACGTTTCACACGCAAAATCTATTAAGAATGAGTTTGAAGTTGATTTTAATAAATTAGCACAAGTAAGATTTGAGGAGCTATTAGATAAGTTGCAATCGTTAGATATTAAGTATATATTTTTAGATATGGATGGAACTATTGTGGAGTATTGCAATAACAATAGTATGTTTATTGATAATTGGTTTAAGCCACATCAATTTTATTATAAAACGCCACTAGTATCTAATATTAAAATGATTGAAAGATTGTCGCAAAGATTAGGTTGCAAAGTATTTATTTTGTCAGGAGCACCTAATAATTTAGTCATGGAGGCTAAAATGTCTTGGCTAAGGGATTGGACGCCATTTGTTCACGATGTTTTTCTTATTGGTAATCAAGAATGCAAGGTTGATTCTATTCAACAAGTTTTAGAATCTTGTTTGCCTCGTGAAGAAATTGAGGCATTAAATAAAGAGAGTGTATTACTTATTGATGATGAATTAGATAATTTACGTAAAGCAGAACGAAATGGATATAGCGTTTTACACGTATCTAGTTTATGTGTGTAGGGGAGGATAGAAAAAATGAAATGTAAATATTGTGGTAAGGAAATGTGGCTTGATGATGTTGATTTTAATTTTAAGGGTAATAAAGATAATTGTTGGATTTGTAGAGAATGTGAAGCTACTGCTATTGAGAAGATACGTTTTAATAGAACTGTTAGTGTAACATTTGAAAAAGAGGAACAAAAAAATGCCTAAAAGTAAATATAGTTATTATAGAATGATAAATATTTTAAATTATTAGAAAAAATTAGAGAAAGCTATGGTGAGAATAAATGATTTATAATGATAATGTTTCACATCCATCACATTATACAGATGGTAAAATAGAAGTAATTGACTTTATCGAAGATAAGGGTTTAGGATTTAACTTGGGTAATGTAATTAAATATGTTAGCAGAGCAGGAAAGAAAAAATCCAATAATCCTGATAAGCACGTCGAAGACTTAGAAAAGGCAAAATGGTATTTAGATAGAGAAATCAAGTTATTAAAAAAGAAAAACTCTAATTCGCAAAGTCAAGATATATTAAAATTTATCAAAAATGAAAAATAACAAGGGGGGGTGAAAATAATGAGCGAACACAAAATTTCCTCACTTGAAGAAAAATTAGTTAATGATGAAAAGTTTATAAATATTATTGAGCAATTAGTAGAATATTTTAGAGAAAACAAAATCAATAATTCACAACTTTTAATTGGTGGAGAAATAATATTTTCATACGTTCAACCAATAAATTTTAATGATATTGATAGCTTAAAATCATCGGCGTCAAATTCATAAAAAATAAAGATGGTTTGTTAAAACTTGTAAAATTAAAAGCAACTCATTGCGATTAGTAGTTGACAATAACAAATGCGTTTGTTATTATATTGTTAGTCCACGTAATAGATGCGTGTTTATATACAATTATTATTAAAAGGGAATATAACAGGAGGAAGAAAAATGACAAAAAGAGAAGAAAAAATCAAAGTTAATATGAATGGTGAGGTTAAATGGTACAATGAAGAAAATGAATATGGGTTTATTATTTGCGATGACTTAGAAGAAGAGGTATTTTTCCACAAAACACAAGTAGAGAGTGGAGTCACATTGCGGACTGGAGATAAAGTATCTTTCGATTTAGTAAAATTCAAAGGAAAATACCAAGCAAGACAAGTTGTTTATGTGGTGGTAGCATAACATGAATAGGAAACAAAGAAGAGCTCTCGCTAAGAAGATTGGTAATAAATCTATTAGAGATGCTTTGAGAAACAAAGGTTTGGTAAATAGACTAAATGATAATCAAGAAGTTTATCTAAATGTTGAAGCCATTTATAAAAATCATAACGGAAAATTAAATGATAAATATGAAGAGGTTATCAACAAATTAAAGGATAAAATTTGTCATGTTAGAATAATTGATGAGGCAAAAACAAAGATGGGATTATATGGTATTTATGAAGATGAAATGCCATACTTTCACATAAAAGAATTTATATTAAAGGAGGACAAAGATGAGCAAGAAAAGAAAGAGGTTATTTAAATTGTTTCAAGCTGTCGGGTTTCAACGTAATGAGTTTGATGATGAGTTAAAAACTTGGCAAGGTTATACTTATGCTCAAATTAGAAGTCATTATAAAAATGTGACTTTACCTAGTATACAAGCAGAGCATAGTATTGAAAGGGTGGCACAACTCATTAATCGTTAGGAGTGATGAAATGTGAGTGTAGTATCATATGAAATTAATGATTATGTTGACAAATGTATTATAGAGCTAAATTATTTAATTAACAATCAAGAGTATATTTACAACAAGATATTGCTAACACCGCAAGAGGTGGAATATGAAAATGCACCAGAAGTCGTTAGAGATATTATGGATGGTGTGTGCGAATTGTTACAATCGTACTTAGAACACAATAATATATTTGGATATGTATCAAATGAATATGATGGTATCATGATTTTAATTTAAACCAGGAGG
>OBRI01000264.1_pt1 | contig 10544 bp, 8 predicted proteins | sample 1475581 | NCBI WGS metagenome assembly OBRI01 (sample SAMEA3360675, study PRJEB22359) | human gut metagenome | biome: ENVO:urban biome; feature: ENVO:human-associated habitat; material: ENVO:feces | place: Bangladesh | collected 2011 | reverse complement strand
GACGATGCGGTGGCATGGGCTCGGCGAATGGCCGCTCATGGCGCTGACATTATTGACGTCGGCGGAGAGTCTACGCGTCCGGGGTCGAGCCCGGTGTCGCTTGAAGAAGAATCCCGCCGAGTGCTTCCCGTGGTGGAGGCGCTCGCTGCCGAGGGGTTCGTTGTGTCCGTGGATACTTCGCGTCCTGAGATCATGACGGCCGCTGCTAAAGCGGGGGCAAAGATCCTTAACGACGTCCGCGGGTTCGATCTCACGGGCGCTGCAGAAGCGGCGGCAGCCACCGACTGCGGCTTGGTGGTCATGCATGGCTTTGATGCGCCTCGCGGATCGGACATTGTTGCGGCCGTTTATGACTATTTGGCCAAACGCACGACCGCGCTTCGTGAGCTCGGCGTATCGTCAGATCGCATCTGCTGGGATCCGGGATTTGGGTTCGGCAAGACGGTGGAAGGCAATTTTGAACTGATTGCCGCTACGCTTCGTTTTGCTTCTTCCGGCCAGCCTTTGATGGCGGCTGTATCGCGCAAGTCAGCGCTGGGTGCGGTGATCGGACGTGAAGTCCCTAAAGGCCGCACTGCGGCCAGTGCTGCCTGCGCGGTCATTGCCTGCGGTTTGGGCGCTCAGATCGTGCGCGTGCATGATGTGGCTGAGACCCGTGATGAACTTCTCGTCCTGTCGGCTATTGAAAAAGCGGCGGCTCGGCTCGTTCACTGATAACAATACAAAGAAGAACACCCAAGGAGAACCACTATGAAGCGACGTTATTTCGGCACGGACGGTGTGCGCGGCAAAGTCGGCTCAGCTCCGATTACGCCGGACTTCGTGATGAAGCTTGGCCAGGCCGCCGGCCGAGTCCTCAAGCGCCATAACCCAACGGGGCGCGCTTCGGTCTTGATCGGCAAGGACACACGTGTTTCGGGCTATATGCTTGAAGCCGCACTGCAGGCCGGTTTCTCAAGTGCCGGCGTTGATGTGGTTCTCTGCGGTCCCATTCCGACACCCGCAGTCGCGTATCTCACTCGCGCGCAGCGGCTGGATGCCGGCGTTGTTATCTCTGCTTCGCATAATCCCTATGACGACAACGGCATCAAATTTTTCTCTGCCGCCGGACAAAAGCTCCCGGACAGCTGGGAAGTGGAGATTGAAGAAGAAATTGACGAAGGCTTCGCCTGCGTTCCGTCGGCAGAGTTGGGAAAGGCTCGACGGCTCGATGATGCCTCCGGGCGCTACATCGAATTCTGCAAATCGACGATCGACAGCGACATCGATTTAAAGGGCCTGAAGATCTTCGTCGACTGCGCCAACGGTGCGGCCTATCACGTTGCGCCGGATGTCTTTCATGAGCTTGGCGCCGATGTGGTTGCGGTCGGCAATACGCCTGACGGCTTCAACATCAATCGCGGCGTAGGTGCGACACACACTGAGCATTTGTCTGAGCAGTGCCGGGCAGCGGGCTGTCAGGTGGCGGTGAGCCTTGACGGGGACGCAGACCGTCTCATCATGGCTGACGCTGACGGACGGGTTTATACCGGTGATGAGCTGCTCTATGTGATGATTCGCGACCGCCTTTCTAAAGGCATGGTGGCGGGCGTTGCCGGAACGCTCATGACCAACTACGGACTGGAAAAAAGGCTCAATGAGCTCGGTATTCCTTTCGGTCGAGCCAAAGTAGGGGATCGATACGTGCTTGAGATGCTGCTTGAGCGCGGTTGGATTTTGGGCGGCGAAACCTCTGGGCATCTGCTCGCACTCGACCGACAGACCACGGGCGACGGTATCGTGAGCGCTCTGCAGGTTCTTTCGGCGATGCGTCATACCGGCAAAAGCTTGGCGGAGCTCACGGCGGATCTCCAGCTGATGCCGCAGGTGCTCATTAATCGGCCGTTCACGCGCGGTGCCGATTGGCACTCCCTGCCTCAGTTTGCTGCTACAGTCACTGAAGCGGAACGGGCGGTAGCCGGCCGCGGCCGGGTGCTCATTCGGCCGTCCGGAACGGAACCTGTGCTCCGCATCATGGTTGAGGCCGATGACAAGGCCTTTGCCGAGCAGCTTGCCGAGAAGATGGCACAGGCACTTGAAAACAATCTGTTGTCAAAAACATCTAAATGATGACTTGCGACAGCGGAAGTCGTGATAAAGTACTTCACCTAATACGCGTGCATTGCACCTTTCCAACAACCCGTCGTTCGTATCATTTTTTCGACCGACGGATGCATGCGTGAATGCTTAGGAAACTAAAAAATGGCAGAGAATCAGGAACCCGTCAAGGTTGAAGAACAGGGCCCTTTTATTCACCAGCTGCAGCTTTTTTTGGTCGGCGGTCAGCAGTTCACCGTCAATGAACTTTCTGATTCCGTCAAGATGCCGCAGAATGTGATCGCCTTTATCAATGCGTGGCGTCAGAAGCGCGATGTCTGGCACAGCCCGAACAACGATCCGAAGTTCGGCGTCCGTGTCAAAGACGTTTCGCTCTACGAATATCGCGTCGGCAAGGCTTCGGCCGTTAAGCCCGCTGAATCCGTCGCTGCACCGGCTCCGGCCGCTGCCCCGGCTGTTGAGGCGGAACCCGCCAAATCCTCTGTCAAGCGTACGACGAAGGTGGCCTGAGAATGAATGAGTCTCGTCTGTCGGCGGTGCTTCTATGAAGTACTTTCGCAGAAGAGTTGATTCAATCTCAAGAAGGCCGGAGTCCCGAAAGGAACTCCGGCTTTGTTTTTCTTTAGACTTATGCTTTTACAGCGGATCGCAGGTGCGTTCCGCAGCCACTCGATTCAGGTCAAATCAAATGAAGCAGATCGTTGCCGTGATTAAGCCTTTCAAGCTCGACGATGTTCGTGAAGCACTTTCCGAAACGGGCGTGCACGGCCTTACTGTTACCGAAGTCAAAGGTTTCGGTCGTCAAAAAGGGCATACGGAGCTCTACCGCGGCGCGGAATATGTCGTAGACTTTCTCCCCAAGCTTAAGGTTGAGACGGTTGTGGCCGACGACCTCGTGGAGCAAGCCATTGATGCTATTCGCAAAGCTGCCCATACGGGCAAAATTGGCGACGGCAAGATTTTCGTCTACGACGTTGAACAGGTGATTCGAATCCGTACGGGAGAAACCGGCGAATCCGCTGTTTAAATTTCCTGTTGAGAGTAGAGCCGCCTTGAGCGGCTCTATTTGATTTAGCTGCCGGCGTTCATCATTGCTTGGAGCGTCCACTCATCTTTTGGAAAGCCTGTCTTACCGCATCAGAAAGACAATCGCGCAAATGCTCACAGCGCACAGTGTTTTCGACATTCTGCGTCATCTAAGACAGCAACGGAAGAGAACCGCATGTTGTTGCTGAGATATGCGGCAATAAGAGACAAAATCTGTTGGGGGGGGGCAACAATTGATTTCGACAATGGAGTTGTATTCGCTGTAATATATTGAAATATATAAGATATAACAAATTTTTAAGCGAAACAAAAAATAGCGATTCTTATTCGCTTGCCTATCATACGTGGAGCGACAGGTAAACGGTTTCTGCAAGAGTCTTCGTTTATGAGTCGTTCGGGAGACCGGCAGCATACGGTCTCCCACTAATCCATTCTTTATGCGGCTTGATCAAGCCGTATAGCTATGTGAAGGCAACATCATGAAAAAGTCTCTCACCGCTCTCGCCGTTCTCGGCGTTTTTGCCGGCTCTGCCATGGCCGCTGACGTGACGCTTTACGGCGCTCTCGATACCGGTTTTGAATATTTCCATCATAAGACAACCAACTTTGACGGCACCTCTGTCAAGGATGATACGTTTGACATGCAGACCGGTTGGGATACGGGCAACCGCTGGGGCCTGAAGGGCTCTGAAGACCTTGGCAACGGCTATAAGGTCAGCTTCAAGCTTGAAAGCGGCTTCAATGGTGATACCGGCACGATGGGTCAGGGCAGCCGCCTCTTCGGCCGTGAAGCCGGTCTGACGCTCTCCGGCCCGTTCGGTTCTGTTGCCTTCGGCCGTTTCGGCGGTATTGCCTCGTCCTGCGGCACGTATGACATGCTGGGCTATGTTGAATCCTTCGACGGCGGCGACGGTGATGTTTGGGGCTTTGCGGCTTCTGACCGTTATGACAACATGGTTGTCTACCAGACGCCGCGTTTCGCTGGCCTGCAGGCCACTGTCCAGTATTCGTTTAAGACGGATACAAATGAAAATGCCACTGATGATTTCAGTGGTGCGGAAGGTACATCGGACGCTCAGCGCTATGCCTCTATCGGCCTTTCCGGTGAGTACGGTCCTGCTCAGTTTGCCGTTGGCTATGAACTGACGAAGTACGGCTCGAACGGCACGGAGCGTAAGCTCTCCAAGGATGATGGCCATATGGTCTTCGTCGGCGGTAACTACGACTTTGAAGTGGTTCAGCTTTTTGCTGAAGCGCAGTATTTCAAAGGACAGACTGCCGCTGCTGGTGTTGACGTCATGGACAAAGACGGCGACTTTTATGATCTTCTCAATGCCGATCCAGCCTATCGCAGCGGCTTTGAGGGGTTGAAAGGCTACGGTCTCCATGTAGGTGCGGTTGTGCCTTTTGGTGACAATGCCTTGACGGTTGGTGCTTACTACGTCGATGGTAAGGCTGTAGCCAAAAATTATGACGACACTGATTTCAGCTTCGCCGGTGTCTCTGCTCGCTATAACTATTCGTTGTCCGAACGTACGGCTTTGTATGTCGGTGCCGGCTATGGCCAGACGAAGGTTGATGGAGAGGAAGGTGGATCTGATTACAAGGCTCAGGTTAGTCAGGTTTACTGTGGTCTGACCCACACGTTCTAATTCATCATATTTTGCGTGAACCGAACCTCCTCACTAGAGGAGGTCCAAAGATCACAAAAATTTGATGAGGCATTTAGCCTCAAGAACAAAACGGCGCGAAGTTCCATTAGGACTCCGCGCCGTTCGTTTTTTGGGATTTTTTGTTGGGTTGTCCGGTACTGCTGAATGCGGGCGATCAAAGAGCTCCAAGACACCACAGAGCATTTTCACAAAGCATTTGATTGCCTGCTCAACGGCATTCTCATGCAGATGCCGTTCTGGGCCATCTGGCATCAGTTCCAAGAAGGTTTATTAGGATCAATCTTCGTGTTTAGGAGAGTCCGATTCTGCTGGCGTATTTAAGTTCTGCGAGGGGGATTTTGCAGAGGATTTACCCTCTTTAGAGGGCTTGGTCTTATCTTCTAAAGGCGCATCGATAGGGCGCCAGGGCGCTGCCGACGGCAGATTGGCAGGGTTAGCACGTTTATAAATGCGGGGCATTTGCGGTGCGGAAGCCGCAGGCTCCGATTTGGATGACTTAGAAGACTTTGGCGTTTTCAGCAGCCGAGGGGGCTTTGGCGCAGCATTAGAACGCCGAAGGATGCGGGTCAGACTGATAGGTCCGTTCCCAGGGAATATGCGGCGTGAGAGCGGAGAGCGGTATCGAATTTCCCAGTTCACCTTCAGTGTGAACATACGGATCAACACGATTGAAGCGGCGGTCACCAAAATGACGGTTGCTGCGGCAACGCCGTCCGAAAGGAGCACGATCCCGAACCAACAGCCGATAAATGCGGCCAGCCCATAAGGTTTGCGGTCAGAGAGCGCCGCGGGCAAGCGGTTAAGCAGGACGTCGCGGAAGATGCCGCCCACAATGCCGGTGATCACGCCGACCAATGTGCACGAGAGCGGCGGAATGCCGCTTTCCCACGCCAGAACGGTCGCTGATGCAGAAAAGAAACCCAGACCGACAGCATCGGCCCAAAGAAAGAGTTCTCGTGCAATGCGGTCGGAAAGACGGGCCGCAATGACCGGCGCAAAAATGGTGAAACAGATGATGAGCCAGGTAAAAGCTTCGTGTGACACCCAGTAAAAAGGCCGGATGTCGAGCAGCATATCGCGTACCGTAACGCCGCCGAAGGCGCTCGTAAAGGCCAAAATAAAAACACCCACCGGGTCAACGCCGCGCCCGCGAGCAGCCAGAATGCCGGCAAACGAGAAGCCGAGCATGGCAATCGTGTCGACCCATTCAGTCGACGGCGTCAAAGCATTGATTACGGGTGTCATCATGGCGAAAGTGTCCTCCTTGCGGCGTTGCGGAGAGCCCCTTTAGTTGCGGCGCGGGCGGCGCTGCTCGAGCAGCACGATCACGGCGCCGGAATCGCCGTCATGCGGAGGCGCCTGGACAAAGGCCATAACTTCGCTCTTTTGCTGCAGCCAGCGGCGGACCATTTCTTTAAGAACACTTTGACCGCCTTCGGAGTTATAGCCCTTGCCGTGGACGATTCTCAGGCATCGGTGGCCGCGGATCATCGCTGTACGGATGAAGGCCGCGACGGCGTCGCGCGCTTCGTCAACGAAGAGACCGTGCAGGTCAATATGATCCTGCACCGTCCATTCACCGCGATAGAGCTTGCGGGGAATATCCGGCGGCACGTCCGGGCGGCGGAACATCAAGCCGTCGTCGCTCTCAAGAAACACCACTGGATCGCACTGGTCTGAGAGGGATTCTTCGAGAACCGCTTCTTTTTCCAGTTTGCTCTGGTGCGGAACTGGCGCTGGTTTGGCCGGCGTTGTAATGCGGCGTCCGCGGGTGTGGTCTTCATTCTTGACGCCGAGCGAGGCCATCGCTTCGCGGAATGCCGCCGCTTCGGCGCCAAGGCGGTTCGCTTTGGCCGCCTGAACGCGCTTGGCTTCCTGTGCGGCCTTGGCCTGAACCTTGAGGTCGTGTGAAAGCTTCTTTAAATCCGAAAGATCGTGATATTGAGCCATTTTAAAAGTCGGATGTTGCAGAAATGAATGGATTCCAAAAGGTTCGGCAGCGATTGAACTGCTTTTAGGCTGTATATTGATCAGCGGCTCAGTGCCTCAAGGTAGCGCTGTGCATCGAGCGCCGCCATGCAGCCTGCTGCTGCGGAGGTTACCGCCTGACGGTAGACCTGATCCTGAACGTCGCCGGCAGCGAAAACGCCCTCCACCGATGTTGCGGAGGCAGTGGCGTGACCAGTGCCGCGGGTAACGATGTAGCCGTTTGAAAGTTCCAGCTTGCCCTCAAAGATCGTTGTATTGGGTTTGTGCCCAATGGCAATAAAGACGCCCTCCAACGGCACTTCGACAGGCGCTTCGCCGGCGGTGCTCTTCAGGCGCACGCCGGTAACGCTCTTGCCGTCGCCGAGGATCTCGTCGACTTCGCGGCGCAGTGCAAGTTCGATGCGGCCGGCTTTCACTTCATCCATCAGCTGATCAATCAGGATCGGTTCAGCGCGGAAGGTATCGCGTCGATGAATGAGTGTTACTTTGAAGGCAATGTTGGCGAGGTAAAGCGCTTCTTCGACAGCCGCGTTGCCGCCGCCCACGACAGCAACGGGCTTTCCGCGGTAGAAAAAGCCGTCGCAAGTGGCGCAGGCGGAAACGCCCTTGCCCTTATAGGCGACTTCGGAGGGAAGCCCCAGATACATGGCCGAAGCGCCGGTGGCGGCGATCAGCGCGTCGCAGGTCCAAACGTCACCGAGGTCGGTTGTAAGCTTGAATGGACGGCTGGAGAAGTCAACATCTTTCACGAGGTCGTAGACCACCTGGGTGCCGAAGCGTTCAGCCTGCTTTTGCATCTGCTCCATCAAGTCCGGTCCCTGAATGCCTTCAGCAGCGCCCGGCCAATTGTCAACTTCGGTCGTGGTCATGAGCTGGCCGCCCGCTTCCATGCCGGTAATGACGACCGGTTTAAGGTTGGCGCGTGCGGCATATACCGCGGCGGTCCAGCCAGCAGGACCGGAACCGAGAATGATGACTTTGGCGTGATTTGTTTGGGTCATGGTGCTTTACTCTTTAGAAAAGGGTTAACGTCCGGCAGGCCGCCGGCTTTCCAGTCTCGGCACAGCTTAGAGGCGTCTAGATTTGGCGTTTGCAGAATGCCGGCAAAAGACGGCGCAGCTCGGACAGCCATGAACGACAGGGAATTTGCAGACAGCTGAGGCGCCTTATGGCGGCAAAGCTGCAAAGCACTCATTCCAGTTCGCTCATAAAATAATTGGTTTGAGCATACACCAAGGGTTCCGTATGGCGAGAACGCGAACAAAAATTGAAGATGATGCGGATGAAGATCGCATTAAGCCTTCGAGGGCTTCAAAAGCCGGCCGGGCCTCTAAAGCCAGGCGGAATGCGAATGCCGATGCAGAAGGCGAAGTGCTCAGCAGAAGCGGAGCGTCCTCAGCCGGGGCGGATGCCGATCAGGCTGCCCGCCGCGAAGAAGCTGCGGCACGTCGAGCCGCTCGCCGCGAGCGCCGAGCTGCGCTTATGCGCGCATTGAGTGAACGTCTCTCTGAAGCATTTGTGGGTCTTGCCCGGTTCCTCTGGCAGTATGCCTGGGTGTTCGCCATGCCGCTTGCCGCCGCACTCGCCGCGGCGCTTGCGAGCTATTCGCCTGCTGATCCGTCGTTTTCGGTTTCAACGGCTCGTGCGCCGGTTAATCTCTGCGGACTTTGGGGGGCGTGGGCGGCGGATCTGCTCTTTAGCATGCTGGGTTTTTCCGCTTGGTGGCTCGTGCTCGGTCTGGCCATGATGGCTGTTTTTGCGCTCCGTGCACGCTGGCGCATTCAGCGCGGTGAAACCGCTCCCGATCGTGTCAATCCGCCGAAATTCACCGCGTTCATCGGTCTTTGCGCTCTTTTGATGGGGTCTACTTCGCTTGAGGCCCTCCGCTTCGGCGGTGTGGATTTCGGACTGCCGGCAGGCACCGGCGGCATTCTGGGCAACTCTCTGGCGCGTGCGGTTATCTACTATGTCGGCGCCGGCGTTTCGGCTGTCGTCTTTTTGGTGCTGATGGCGATTGGCATTGCCCTGTTGCTCGATTTTTCCTGGGCAGACATCGCGGAAGGGATCGGCCGCTTCATTGATGAGAAAATCGTTGCCCGCTTTCGCAAGGACGCGCCGAGAACGGTCGGATATTCCGACGTCGGAGAGGAAGTCCCTGCTGCAGATGACAGCGCGGATTCGGCAGCGGACATCTCTGCGCTCTATGAGCCAACCGCTTTGCGGCAGGAATTTGAAATCGTCAAACCCGACCTGAAGAGTGCGGGTTCGCAGTCGCTTTTTGTCGATCAGATGATCACGCCGGCACCGCAGGGCTTTACTTCTCCTGCGCGCCCTTCGGTAGAAGAGGCGCATCCAAGTCTTTCGCTTCTGGATACGCCGGATCCCAACGGGCGAAAGACGGATGAGGAATCGATTCAGCTGACAAGCCGTTTGATCGTTGCCAAGCTAAAGAGCTACAACATTGATGCGGAAGTGCTGGGTGCTCAGCCTGGTCCGGTGATTACGCAGTATCGACTGGAGCCGGGGCCTGGCGTCAAAGGCGCGCAGATTGAAAGTGTCCGCGACGATCTGCGCCGCGCTTTGGGCGTGCAGGCTGTGCGCATCGTTCTCTCCATCCCCGGCACCAGCTGCATCGGCATTGAGGTGCCTAATCCCGTGCGTGAGACGGTCCGGCTTAAAGAAATCCTAAAGAGCGAAGCCTATGAGAAGAGCACCTCAGCGCTTACGCTTGCTTTGGGCAAAGACATTGCCGGTCACCCCGTGGTGATTGATCTCGCTAAGACCCCGCATCTTTTGGTGGCGGGTACGACGGGTTCGGGCAAGTCCGTGGGCATCAATGCCATGATTCTTTCGATGCTCTTTCGGAATTCGCCCAAGCGCCTGCGGCTTGTGCTGATCGACCCGAAGATGCTCGAATTCTCGCTCTACAACGACATTCCGCATCTCCTCACGCCGGTAGTGACGGATATGAATAAGGCCAGTGCAGCGTTAAAGTGGCTGACCAACGAAATGGACCGGCGCTACGCCGTCATGAGCCGCGTGGGCGTGCGTCAGTTTTCGGGTTTCAACGAGAAGGTGCTTGAAGCCGAAGCCCGCGGAACGCCTATTCGTGATCCGATGGCGGCCAAGGACGATCCTGCGGCGCCCAACCTCGAGCCTTGGCCTTACATTGTCTGCGTGGTCGATGAGCTCGCTGACCTCATGCTCACGAACCGCAAGGAAGTTGAAGGTGAAATCACCCGCCTCACACAGAAGGCGCGTGCTGCCGGCATCCATTTGATTCTGGCCACTCAGCGGCCATCGGTGGATGTGGTGACGTCTCTGATTAAGGCCAACGTACCGAGCCGAATCGCTTTCCAGGTGGCTTCTGCTACCGACAGTCGGGTCATTCTCGGCGAATCTGGCGCTGAGCAGCTGCTCGGCAACGGCGACATGCTCTTTCATCGTCCGGGCGCGCCCGATGCCCGCCGCATCCAGGGGTGTTTCGTTGATGACGGTGAAGTGCAGCGTGTGGCGGAAGCGCTGCGCCGCCAGGGTTCGCCGAGTTATGTTTCGGGTGTTACAGAGGGAGCGGAAACTGCCGACGAGGACGGCGAATCTTCCGTCGGCGGCCGCGGCCGCAAGTCCGGCGAAAAGGATCCGCTCTACGACGAAGCCGTGCAAGTTGTGCTTACAGAAAAACGTGCTTCCATTTCTCTCGTGCAGCGTCACCTTGCCATAGGTTACAACCGTGCGGCC
>OBRI01000260.1_pt1 | contig 10631 bp, 7 predicted proteins | sample 1475581 | NCBI WGS metagenome assembly OBRI01 (sample SAMEA3360675, study PRJEB22359) | human gut metagenome | biome: ENVO:urban biome; feature: ENVO:human-associated habitat; material: ENVO:feces | place: Bangladesh | collected 2011 | reverse complement strand
GTTTAACTAAAGCATGAGCGCAGTCCGCTGCGAAGCTAGAATCGAGAGACCATTTCTATCATCCAGAAGCAGTCTCTCGATGTATTTCACAGTTCCCTCTTGCAAGCGTCGACTGGCGCTTGCCGCGGTTCTTTTGTCCGCACTGGTGCTTGCGGGCTGCGCTGTCGCTCCGAATACGGGCAGCGGCAGCCGCTCCGGCCATTCCGGGTCATCTTCGCCGCAAACAAGAGACCCGCTGCTTGACGCGCCTCACCATTCCGAAACTACTTGTACAACCGATCGTCCGGTGACAGTGCTCTCACGCATGAGTGAGACGCCCCTCGTCTGCGATGATCTGGGTGTTACAACGACACTCAGTGAAATGCGTGATGCAGGCTGGCGAGTGATCACACTCAGCATTGGGGCTGACACTGAGAGCGAAAAGCACGTGGGGTTCCCTGTGACGGTGATCGTTCGAAAGCTCTTTTAAAGGATGCTATTCATGCAGGCACTTGATCGTTTGGCAAAGCTTCGGGCTGCCATGGAAAATCTGGGCATTGACGCAGTGATTATTCCCACTGCTGATCCGCATCTGAGTGAATATGTTCCGGCCCATTGGTCGCTGCGTGCCGCACTCTCTGGCTTCACCGGAAGTGCCGGCATGCTGCTCGTATCGGCCGAGGATGCTGCATTGATTGCTGACAGCCGTTATTGGGAACAGGCTCAAAAGCAGTTGCCGGCGGAAATTGCCTTGATTCGGCTGACTGGGTCTTTTCTCGATCACGTTACGGCGTGGTGCGAAGAAAACCTGCCGCAAGGTTCGATCGTGGGTTATGACCCGGAGCTCGTGAGTTTGAATTTGTCCCAAAAGCTCAGATCGCTTTTGGAGGATTTAGGCTTTGAGGCGGATGCACTTGCAGGTGAGCGCTCGCTTCCGTTGGGCGACATCTGGCCCGATCGCCCTCCGCTTAGCATGAGTCCTATCCGACTCATGAAGCGTCCCGGCAGAAGTATTGCCGAGAAGCTTGAGGCCGTTCGCAGCATGATGGCAGACAAGGGTGCGCAAAGCGTGCTTTTTTCTGCGCTTGATGATGTCGCCTGGATGACGAACCTGCGCGGCAGTGACGTACCGTGTAATCCGGTATTCCTGGCTTATTTGCTTGTCGAACGGGACAGCGCAGAGCTTTTCGTTGACGCCGAAAGACTTTCAGCAGAAGCTGCGCGGGCGATCGCCGATGCGGGCATTGCGGCCGTATCGCCCTCTACGCTCCACGAAGCGCTTGCGGCGGCTGCGCTCCGCGGACAGGTGATGCTCGATCCTGACCACACCAACAGCTTGCTTGCAGCGCTTGTGCCGCCCGAGTCACAGGTGCGCTCTGCGTCGCCCGCCATGATGCTCAAATGCGTGAAGTCGGCCGAAGAGATTCGGGCCATCGAGGAGGCGCATCTCAAGGATGCTGTTGCGCTGGCGGAGTTTTATGCCGAACTGGATGAACGTCTTGCGGCAGGCGAGGTTTTGACCGAATCTGATGCGGCGCAGATGCTGCATGCTTGGCGCGCGAAAGATCCTGAATTTTTTGAAGAGAGTTTCACGACCATAGCGGCTTATGGCCCCAATGCAGCGCTGCCTCACTACACGCCCCCGATGCAAGGAGGTGCGGTGCTCGAGCCCAATGGGCTGCTGCTCATCGATTCCGGCGGGCAGTATGAATGCGGCACGACCGACATTACCCGCATGACGCCGATTGGCAATCCGTCGACTGCGATGCGCCGCGATGCAGCAATTGTTACGCGTGCGATGCTGCGCTTGCTCCATTTAAAGTTCCCTGCTGGGGCTACTGGGGCGCAAATCGATGCTGCTGCACGCATTGATCTTTGGGCGCACGGCTTGGATTTCGGCCATGGAACTGGTCACGGTGTCGGTTACGTTCTCAATGTTCATGAAGGACCGGTGACGATTTCGCCTCGCGCTCAGCCCGTAGCCATCCAACCAGGGAATGTCCTCTCGGATGAACCTGGCGTGTATCGACCGGGACGATGGGGCATCCGTGTTGAAAACCTGATGGTTTGCGAACAGGAACAGACCACGGAATTTGGAGAATTTCTTAAGTTCCGTGCGCTGACGATGCTGCCTATTGATGTGCGAATGTTCAAAGAGCCTTTTGGCGAAGGCGTAGAACTGCTCAATGCATTTAATGCAGAGCGGCGGAATAAGCTGATGCCGCTTGTGTCTCCCCGTGCTCAAAAGTGGCTCTCTGCAGCGGCAGCGGAACTTCCGGGTTAAGGCATTTCCGGCTGCTGGCTTTGACGGGCTCAGTCACCTTGCCGACGGCTAAATAAGATTCATACCGCAAGGCCGCATTCTTTTTCTGGAATGCGGCCTTGCTTTATCTTGAAATCTGCTGTCGGAAGTTGTTTTCAGAAGGCGCAGCGCATATCGGCCGAATGCTTATCGTTTTGCTTGAGTTTCGTGCCGCTCGAGCGCGCAGTAGTTGAAGTTCTCAGTTGTATTGAACTTATGCGCCGAAACTATTCATCATCCGTGGGTTTTCAAAGACTGTGCTCGCTTGAAGAACGTTGACTTCGACGTTGCCGGAAGCACAAAAGGAAAGCTCCCGCAGTTCATGAACTGCAGGAGCTTTTTACATCGCCGCCACCCGAAGCAGAACTTCGGGGGAAGGAGAACGACGTTAGGTGTTACTTCGCGGGAGCGTACCAGTTGGCTTCAGCAGGAACGACATAACGTTCTGCTTCGGCGTTCTTGGCAACTTGGTCTGCGCCGATGGAATAGTTCGTCCACATCGTGATGGAACCGCCGACGATCATCAGCAGGGCAACGATGAGCATGCCCTTGCGAAGACCCGTGCGGTCCGTGGCAGCGCGCTGGTCCATGATCTTGCTGTCGGGGTTCTTTGCGAAGATGTCCCACTTAACGGCAAGGCGATAGAGACCAATCATGCCGTGGAGTTCCGTGCACACGAGGAAGCTGAACGTATAGAGGAGACCGTTGTGGTAGGTATGGACACCGATGAGGTTCGGGTCAAAGCCATGCGGGTTCGTGAGCATCGTCATCAGATGCGGGAACACGAGGAAGAAGAGTGCGAAGGCCGTGATCAGCTGAACGTACCAGAGGGTCGTGTCTTCATGGTGGACAAGCTTGACGTGCGAGTGCAGATCGTGGAGCTTCTTGTAGGAAGTCGGGAAGCGGCGAAGTGCGCAGAACATATGAATGATCACGCACAAGAAGATGAAGCCCACAAAGAGGACGTGCATCCAGGCGTGGTCGGCACCGTCAAGCCAAACGCCGCCGGAGGTGGCGATCAGGTTGGCGAAGAGGTCCTTGCCGAAATTCACGGAGCCGGTAAAGCCCATGTGGCAGAAAAGGAAGATGCCGAGGATCAGACCGGTGACGGACTGTGCCACGTCGAGACGGGCGGTGCACTTGCTCTGACGCTTGGCGTCTTTGAGGCCGACACCCCAGACATTGTCTGTGGCCGAAGGCGTATGCGCATACTTGATGGAATCAGGGGTCGTCATGATTGACTGTCCTAAGATCGAGAAATGGAGGCGGCGAAGCTGACGCTTCGGAAACACCTGATAAATATTTTTTGCTTCGTGCGAATGATGAATCCATTGTGACGATTGTTACTTGATTTATATCAACATAAAAAATCGAGTAAATCGGCCACAACCCATTTGTACCATCATTATTACGCATATCTACGTATATTAATCTTGCTATTAGACATGAATATTTCTCGATTAAAGGGATTACCCCTATTTTCCATGTTCAAAAAATACTGTTTTCATATTGCAATACTCAGTCCCCTTTCGAGACGCATTGAAGATACTTTAATGACAAACAGTTTTATGTAAACAGAAGAAAGATAAAGCAGTAAGTGCTTCGTCTTCGAATATAAAAAGAGCCCTCGAACATTGTCGGAGGGCTCTTTGCTGAGTAACGGCGCTGCGAGAGTTTGCTGCCGAATTACTTCGTGCCGAAAATGCGGTCGCCGGCGTCACCAAGTCCTGGAACGATATAAGCATTTTCGTTCAGGTGGTCGTCAAGAGAGGCTACGTAGAGATCAACATCGGGGTGAAGTTTCGAGAAAACTTCAACGCCTTCGGGGGCAGCTACGAGTGCCATGAAGCGAATAGAGTCACCGGGGACACCGCGTTTCTTAAGTACATCAACGGCGTGCGCGCCCGAATAGCCCGTAGCTACCATCGGATCGACGACGATGAAGGTGCGGCCGTCAAGATCCGGAAGCTTCACCATGTACTCGACCGGACGGTGATTCTCATCACGATAAAGACCGATGTGACCGACACGGGCCGAAGGCATCAGTGTGAGAAGACCGTCAGACATGCCTAAACCCGCGCGAAGTACCGGAACAATCACGCACTTTTTGCCTGAAAGCATGGGCGACTTGCATTTGGCTACCGGCGTTTCAATGTCTTCAAGGGCAACCGGGAAATCGCGAGTGAGCTCATAACCCATCAAAATAGCCAGTTCAGTAAGAAGTTCGCGGAAGTCGCGAGTGCTCGTGCGCTTGTCACGCATCAGGGAGAGTTTGTGCTGGACCAAGGGGTGGTCGACGATGTGCAGACGCGGGAAGCGAGGATCGAACTTCATGACTACTAACTCAAAGAATGAAAGCTTTTGGGGAGTCTTCGGCGGCATCTTCTTAAAGGATGACACGTTGCTCCAAAGCGGCCGTCGGCGGCCACGCGGTATTATAAGAAGGTTGATTTCCTTCCCCATAGTGGAGAAATAAAGTGAAGCTCCGCACGCTCTGCATGCTCCTTGTCCTCGTTTTGCTGGCCGTGTTCCTCGTGATCAATTGGTCTGCACTCTCGCAAGACATGACGGTCAATCTGGTCTACAAAGAAATTCAAGCGCCTCTGGGTGTGATAGTTGCGGCAGCATTCGGAATCGTTGTCGTGCTTCAGGCTTTCTACAATCTTTGGCAGCAGGCAAGCGTCGTGGTTGAACTTCGACAGGCTCACAAAGAAGCGCGCAATGCACGGGCGGAAGCGGCAGAAGCCGATAAAAACCGTGTCAATGAGCTTGCTCGAGAAGTCCGTGAGGGTTTTGCCCGCATGGAGGCACTTGTCACGCAGCAGCAAGAGGCAACGGCAAAGCTGATTCGAGAAAAAAGCGATCAGCACGACCGTGCTGCAGCAGTGCTGCGCGATCAAATCAAGGCCGAGCAGGATGCTGCTCAGTCCGCAGTGAGTAAGCGCCTTTTGGAAATTGAAAAAAAGGTCTCAAACGTACTTCCTGCAGCGCCGGGCGAAGTGAAGGATGAGAAAAAGACAAAGGAGCTTTTTGGGCAGCTCTTCTAAACTCGGAAACGCTTTCAAAACAAAAAAGCTCCGAACGGTGTAGACCTTCGGAGCTTTTTTGGTGATGTCTGCGCTCAGAAAGCCAGCAGATCAATCCTCGTGGTATGCGGTAGCGCGCTCAACTTCCTCGGCGGCACCGAGGAAAACCGCAACACGTTCATGGATAGAGGTCGGCTTAATCGTACGGATAGCCACATGACCATTCGTAGCGGCGGCTCCGGCTTGCTCCATGATCATCGACATGGGGTTGGCTTCATAAAGCAGGCGAAGTTTGCCCGCGCGTTCGGGATTGCGGGAATCTCGCGGGTACATGAAGATGCCGCCGCGCATCAGAATGCGGTGCACTTCAGCCACCATCGCGGCAATCCAGCGCATGTTGAAGTTCTTGCCGCGGGGGCCGTCCTTGCCGGCCAGAAGTTCGCTGATGTAGCGCTGAACGGGCTTCTCCCAGAAGCGCTGATTTGACATGTTGATGGCAAATTCGGCAGCTTCGCGAGGGACTGTTACGTCGGCAGCAGTCTGACGGAATGTACCCGTCTCATCGTCAAGGGTAAACATCACGACGCCGCGTCCAATGGTGAGAACGAGGATCGTCTGCGGACCGTACATGCAGTAGCCGGCAGCCACAAGCGCTGTACCCGGCTGCAGGAAATCAGCCGCTTCAGGCGTACGCTTGATTTCACGTGCCGGAAGAATGGCAAAAATCGAGCCAATGGAGACGTTGATGTCGATGTTGCTCGAACCGTCGAGCGGGTCAAAGCAGGCAAGATAAGGACCGAGCGGAAGATCGTCACGAACAGCGATGGGTTCTGGCACTTCCTCGCTTACCATGCCGCAGACGCTTCCGGTACGAGAGACAGCCTCCACAAAAATGTCGTTGGAGATGATGTCGAGTTTCTTTTGGTCTTCACCCTGAACATTTTCACTGCCGGCAAGACCGAGTACGCCGGCGAGAGCGCCTTCGCGAACTTTGGCACTGATTTCCTTGCAGGCTTCGGAGATGCCGGTGATCAGACGAGCGAGTGCCGGATCGGGCGTACCGTCCATGCGTTCGGCGTCATAACCGATTTCACGGGAGAGATATTCTTGAAGAGAAAGCGGAGTCACTTTGGAGGGATCCTTTTATATCAGAGGGGATTCTTCAGCGCCTTTTCGATAATCTCGGCCACATTAGGCGAGAGCTCAGACTTCTTGGCGTAGACGGCTTCAAGGGCATCGTGCATCTTCTCGGCAAGGGCCGGCGTATAGCGCCGCCAGTTGTCGAGCGAGCGGGCGACGCGGGCAGCGACTTGAGCGTTGATCGGATCGAGCTTGAGAACCATGTCTTTCCAAAATTCATAACCCGAGCCGTCAGCCAGATGGAATTCAGCCGGATTCTGTTGGAAAAAGGCGCACAGGAGTGCATAGACGTTATTGGGATTCTTGATCGAGAAGAACTCGCAGTTCGTCAGTTCCTTCACGCGCTCCAGGACGAGCGGTTCGCCCGGGAACGAGGTAGCGGTGGCCTGAATGGTGAGCCACTTGTTGATGAGCAGCGGCTCGTTATACCAGCGCTTGAGCGCATCAACCTCCATGTCGGACTTGGCCGGCGTCTGGGAATTCACCATGGTTTGGAGAGCAGCCAGCTTGTCGGTCAGGTTGTTGGCGGTTTGGTACTGGTCCTTGAGCATGATCGCAGCCCGCGGATTCCCGGCGGCATGAGCGTAGGCGAGGCAGAGATTCCTCAGTGAGCGCATGCCGGCCTTCTCAGGCGTGGGTTCATAGGGGCCGGTTACTTCATTGTCGTGAGCGGCCTCAAGAAATGCGGAAACGTTCTTTTCGCCGATGGCTTGCTGGACGGCAACCCAGCCGGCATGAATGGCTTGCGGATCAATGAGCGGATCCTCTTCGGCGACAAGCTTTTCCGAAGGCAGTGAGAGCGCAGCGGCTTTAAAGGCGGGCGAGAGGTCCGGGTTCTTCAAAACCTCAAGGGCGGCCGTAATTACGAGCGGCGACACTTCTTCGGGTGTGCGCAGAAGTTTGGCGCGGGTTTGGGTGTGCACGGCGTTGATGAGCAGCCGATTCATCGCATCCCAGCGATTAAAGGGATCCGTTTCATGACGCGCAAGGAAAGCAAGCTCTTCGTCAGAAAGTCCCTGATCAAGGATTACCGGCGCCGCGAAGCCTCGGTTGAGGGATACGGCGGGTTTGACCGCAAGGCCGCCGAATACGAGCTCGGTATGTTCCTGCGTCAGTTCAAACATGCGAGTGCCGGGGAGCGGCGCTTCATCCTCGCAAGCAAGCTGCACAGGCATCTCTTCGCCAGAGGGCGACAAAAATGCTACAGGGAACGGAATCAAAAGCGGGAGCTTGGTCGGCTGACCGGGGGTGGCCGGCGTGGATTGATCTACGAGGAGCGTAAGGCGATGATTTTCTTCATCCCAGCGGCTGCGCACGACGACGCGGGGCGTACCGGCCTGCGAATACCAACGGCGGAACTGCGACAGATCACGGCCCGAGGTTTTGCTCATGGCTTCCAAAAAGGCTTCGCAGGTGACGGCATGTCCGTCGTTCGTGCGAATGTACTCGTCAAAGCCCTGGCGGAATACCTCGCGGCCGAGGAGTGTTTGAAGCATGCGGATAACTTCTGCACCCTTTTCGTAAACGGTAGTGGTGTAAAAGTTATTGATGCTTTGGTAGCTTTCCGGACGAATGGGATGTGCCATGGGACCGGCGTCTTCCTGAAACTGCGCTGCGCGCAGGAAGGCTACGTCATGGATACGCTGTACGGCACGCGCGGACGGTGAGCCGAGCATATCGGCGGAAAACTCCTGATCACGAAACACCGTCAGCCCTTCTTTCAAAGTGAGCTGGAACCAATCGCGCAGAGTTACACGGTCGCCCGTCCAGTTGTGGAAGTATTCGTGACCGACGACACCTTCAATGCGCAGATAATCCGCATCGGTTGCCACGGTTGGGTTGGCAAGCGCGCAGCGAGAATTGAAGATGTTCAGGCCCTTATTTTCCATGGCCCCGAAATTGAAATCGTTCGTCGCAACGATCTTGAAGTCGTTCAGGTCGAGCTCCAGCCCCCAGCGCTCTTCATCCCAGCGGATGGCGCGTTTCAGGCTTTCGAGCGTGTGCTCAGTCTTGTCGAGATCCTGCGACTCAACCCAAACAGAGAGGTCGACGACTCGGCCGTCCTTCAATTGGACTTTGTCGGCACGGGAGACGAGATGGCCCGCTACCAATGCAAAAAGATAGGAGGGCTTGAGAAATGGATCAACATAGACCACTTCGCGGCGGCCGTCTTCGAGTATGCGGTCTTCGGTCAGATTGCCGTTTGACAGCATAACGGGGAAATCTTCCGTCGACCCGCGGATGATTGTCGTGTAGCGGGCAAGTACATCCGGCCGATCGAGGAAATAGGTGATGCGGCGAAAGCCCTGAGATTCGCACTGGCTCATCAGGCAGCGGCCGGAAGCATAGATGCCGGAAAGTTCGGTATTTGCTCTCGGGCTCATCGTGTTGATGATCTTCACGGTTTTCTTGCCGTTGATGCCCGGAATGATGAGACCGTGGGCGTCCACTTTGAACTGTTCGTCACCAAGCAGCTGACCGTCGACTTCGACGGATTTGAGCGTCAAGGATTCCCCGTTCAAATGCAGTTCGCCAGAAGCGTCTTTGCTTTCAGGGTTAGGACGAGCGGTAAAGGTGCTCGTAACGAGTGTTTCTTCAGCATTGAGATCAAATTCAAGCTGAATGTCTTCGAGCAAATGTGAGGGCGCGCGATAGTCGCTGCGATGAATGGTCTGAGACATGAAGTTCCTTCAAGTCAAAGCGCCGGCCGGTCAAACTGCCCGGCGGGCTGAAGTGGATTCAAACATTTCGAAGAATTCTAAAGAAACCGCAGGCGCTCGGACGGTTAGGCATGCAACGAGACATGATCGAATGAAGGCAACAAAAAATCCCGGCCTCATGGAGAACCGGGATTTTTGTTGCGCTTTGGAGCTGCGTCAGATTAGTTGGCGGCAGCCTTGAACGGGATCACGTAGCCGTAGTTGTGGCCAGCGGTCGGGTGGCAGGCGAGGCAGTCAACCTTCTTTTCAGCATTGGGCCCCATGCCCTTGTGGATGGCGCCGATGAGCGGCTTCTTGGGGTCATACATGCGTTCAACGTCATGGCAGCCGCGGCAGGCGGAGAAGTTGCGGTCAATCATCTGCTGATGGACGGCAGTGGCCATTTCAGGACGCTTTTCGATCTGCTTTTCCGGGGTGCTCATCGTGCCGCGGATTTCGCCGAAGAGCGACTTCGAGCCGGCGATGGCCTTGTCGATCAGGAGAGCCGTGTAGTCGATCGGACCGGCAAAATGATTGGATTCATTCTTCAGGTGGCAGTCAGAGCAGCCAGCCGTCACGCCCGAAGGCGTACGGAAGTGATCGCCCTTCGTATAGGCGGCATAGGTGACGTCCATCGAATGGCAGAATTCACCGCAGAACTTTTCCGTGCCAGCCCAGTGCACGACGCTCGTGAGCACGCCGACAAAGATAATGCCGATCACGACGCCGATCAGGCAGATGCCGGCGAGATACCAAACGCTGTTCTTTTCCATTTGCGGGACCTTTGCTTGTTGTTACGGCTTGATGCGACTGTTGTTTAGTTGTGCCGTCGCTAAGCCGGGGTCAAAAGGGGCGGTTTGAGCCCAATAATTTAGGTTGTAATGATATGCATCCAGATGTTAGCGGAGAAGCTAATGATTTGACAATCATCAATATCTGATGCGTTGACTGAAAGTTGTTCAGCCGGACTTAACAAACCGTTTGGTTTGACCGATCAATGGGTCATCCTGCGATTGCGATGACAATGGACGACGGCGGAATATGGGCGACAGCGCGGTCATGAAGCTTCAGCCCATGGTTGCCGTGCGCAAAGCCAACGATGACGATGCCTGACGGCAGGCGGATGGAGCATTCCCCGCCCTTGCCGGCACGCTCGCTGCGAATCACCTCACCCACAATTAAGTTGTCGTCAATGGCATTGGGGTCTTCGGGGAAAGCGCCGGAAATCTCCACGCCAGTCGCTTTGGTGAGCGCAAGCACTTCCATGCCCTCGCGAAGACCGAGGAGCTGAGCGCTTTCTTTGGTTACAGACGCTTTGAGCAGATGCGTGTCGTCAATACGCAAAATGAGCCGTACCAATGCCGCGCCGAGTTTCATGACCGTGATGCGGGCTGGAAACTGATTGCGCATGGAGGTCTGCAGGGAGCTCGCAGTAGCGCGTGCAAGAAGTCCAGGGGCCGTTGCGTCGTCGGCGTTGTACTTTTC
>OBRI01000252.1_pt1 | contig 10816 bp, 10 predicted proteins | sample 1475581 | NCBI WGS metagenome assembly OBRI01 (sample SAMEA3360675, study PRJEB22359) | human gut metagenome | biome: ENVO:urban biome; feature: ENVO:human-associated habitat; material: ENVO:feces | place: Bangladesh | collected 2011 | reverse complement strand
ATGATGCCGTCATCGGCGGCGACGACCAGAACTGCAATATCGGTCATGTTGGCACCGCGGGCGCGCATGGAGGTGAACGCCTCGTGGCCCGGGGTATCGAGGAAGGTGATGAGGCTGTCGTTGACCTTGACCTGATATGCACCGATGGCCTGAGTGATGCCGCCGGCCTCGCCTGCGGTGACGTTGGTCTTGCGGATAGCGTCCAGGATACTGGTCTTGCCGTGGTCAACGTGGCCCATGACGCAGACGACCGGGGGACGGGTGACGAGATCGTCCTGAGAATCCTCCTCCTGGGTGAACAGGCGCTCCTCGATGGTGACGTGGACTTCCTTCTCGACCTTGGCGTGGAACTCCTCGGCCACCAGAGCGGCGGTATCGAAATCGATGATGTCGTTGATGGCATGCATCTCGCCCATCTGCATGAACTTGGCGATGACCTTGCCGGCCTGCTGCTTCAGGCGGGCAGCCAGCTCACCGACGGTGATCTCATCGGGGATGAGGACCTTCAGCTGCGCATTGCGGGCCTTTTCCAGCTGGATGCGCTGCAGACGCTCGAACTCGGTCTCGCGCTTGCCCTTCTGGAACTGCTGGCGCTGGCGCTGGCCGCGCTGGGTGAACTTCTGCTTGTTGCCCTGGGGGGTGGGCTTGCGGCGGTTCTCGGTGTTCTTGGTGGAGGCCAGATCGTCGTAACGGGCGTCGAAGCGGTCCACGTTCATATCGACGGTGCGGGTATCGACGGTGACCTGATTGTCCTCGCGGCGGACAGAGACGGACTGAGCGGAAGCTGCCGTAGCCTTTGCGCCGGTCTCACGGGCCAGCTCGCTCAGGGAGACGGTCTTCTCCTCGCGCTTCCTGTGCTGCTCGTTCTTCTTGTTGCTTTGCTTGGCAGCGGGCTTTGCCTCGGCCATTGCGGGCTCAGCCTTGGGAGCCTCGGGCTTCTTTTCGGCCTTGGGCTCCGCCTTCTTTTCGGCGGGCTTCGGCTCAGCCTTGGGGGCCTTGGCGCTGTTCAAAAACTCGTCCAGGCTCTTGACACTGTTGTCCTTGCTGAACTTCTCCAGCAGGTAGTTCAGCTCGTTCTCCTCCAGAGTGGAGCTGTTCTTCTTGCCGGTGCTGCCCATGGCGTTCAGCTCGTCGAGGACCTTCTTGGCAGAGATGCTCAGGTCCTTTGCAAAATCGCTCACTTTATATTTTACGGTCATTCGCTCATATCCTCCTCAGTTTGAATCGCTCCGCACGCCGTCAGCCGGTCAAAGCAGAGCTTGGCGAGGTTGCGGTCGGTGACGGCATAAATGGCCACCGGTTTGCGGCTGATGTCAGCCAGCTTATCCTGTGTCAGCGGCATGGGGATGACGTCCACCATATCGCCCACGGCGTAGTTGAGCCGCTGCACGGTCTTGGGGCTGGCGTCGGACGCAGTCATCACGAGCCATGCCTTTCCCTTGACGACGGCGTCTTCCACCGCGTCAAAGCCCATGGTCAGAGCGCCCGCCTTGCGGCAGAGGCTCACGGCCTGGAACAGGGCCTCATTCGGCTCAAGGGCCGGTTTTGCGGGGGCGTTATGCTTCTTTGCCATCGCGGTCGGCCTCCTTTTCTGCTTCCACACCGGCCAGCTGCTGGGCCAGTGCATCGTATACCTCGGCGGGGACCGGCTGCTCAAAGCAGCGCTCCAGCGCCTTCTTCTTTTTTGCCTTTGCAAGGCAGGCGGCATCCGGGCAGAGGTAAGCACCGCGGCCGGGCTTCTTGCCCACGGGGTCGATGCTGATCTCTCCGCTGGGTGCGCGCACCACACGCACCAGTTCCTTCTTGGGGCGGCTGGTCAGACAGCCGATGCACTGGCGGGCAGGGATCTTCTTTTGTGCCATCCGGTTTTCCCTCCTTCGGCAGGTGTTCCGCGCTTATTCTGCGGCGGTGTCTTCGGTCTTCTCAGCCTCGGCAGCCTTCGGCTCTTCCTCGCCGTAGTAGCCGCTCTCGGGGCGGATGTCGATATTGTAGCCGGTCAGGCGGGCGCACAGACGGGCGTTCTGGCCCTTGTTGCCGATGGCAAGGCTCAGCTGCTGGTCCGGCACGGTCACGCGGCAGGAGCGGGTCTCGCCGGGCAGCAGCTCGACCTTGACCACCTTTGCGGGGCTGAGCGCTGCGGAGATGAACTCGGAGATGTCCTCGCTCCACTTCACGATGTCGATCTTCTCGCCGCCCAGCTTCTCGACGACAGCGGCCACACGGTCGCCGTGGGGGCCGATGCAGGCAGAGACGGGGTTGACGTTGGCGTCCTTGGACCAGACAGCCATCTTGGTGCGGGCGCCGGCCTCGCGGCTGATGGCCTTGACCTCGACGGTGCCGTCGTAGATCTCAGGCACTTCCAGCTCGAACAGGCGCTTGACGAGGCCGGGGTGGGTGCGGCTGATCATGACGCGGGGGCCGCGCTCGCTTGCCACGACATCCACGATGTAGACCTGCAGCATCTGGCCCTCGGTGTAGACCTCGCCGGGGACCTGCTCGTTGCGGGGCAGGATGGCCTCGCCGCCCTTGCCCAGGTCGAGGGCAACGATGCCCTTCTCGGGGTCCACGCGGGTGACGGTGGCCTGCACGATGTCGTGGGCGCGGGACTGGATCTCGCTCAGCTGCTGGCTGCGCTCGGCCTCGCGGATGCCCTGACGGATGACGTGCTTTGCGGTCTGGGCGGCGATGCGGCCAAAGTCCTTGGTCTTGAGGGGGGTCACGACGCGGTCGCCCACCTGATAGCTCTTGCGGATGTGCTGAGCCTCGGTGATGCCGATCTCGCTGTGCTCGTCGTACCAGTCCTCATCGGCCACGACGTCCTGGATGAGGGCGACGTTGAACTTGCCGGTGCTGGGGTCGATCTCGACCATGACGTGGTCGTCCTCGACCTCGTAGTTCTTCTTCACGGCGATGACGATCGCAGCCTTGATCTTTTCGATCAGGTACTCCGCGGTGATGCCGCGCTCGTGCTCCAGCATGGAGAGAGCTTCAAAAAATTCGTTGTTCGCTGCTGCCATTTTTTCGGGTTCCTCCTAGTTTATAATGGTATCTTTTCTCAATTCATCTTTGGCTCTCCCTCTGGGAGAGCTGGCGCGGAACGCGCCTGAGAGGGCTGTTCTTAATCAAACAGATGTTCGTCATCACAGAGATGGACGCCGGACGCGGCGTTCACCTCAAAGCTCACCGGGCCGTTCTCTGTCTCGACCGTGACGGTGCTGCCCTCGCGGCCTTTCAGGATGCCGGCAAACTCGCGCACGCCGTCGGCGGTGGGGCGGATGAGCTTGACGCCGATCTTCTCGCCCTTGAGTGCCTCGTAGTGCTCCGGGCGGGTCAGCCTGCGGCCAAGGCCGGGGCTGCCCACCTCGAGATAATAGCTCTGGTCGATGGGGTCTGCCTCATCGAGGATGGGGTCCAGCGCGTGGGACACTTCGGCACAGGTGTCGGTGTCCATGGTGCCGTCCCGGTCGATGAGCACACGGAGATACCAGTCCGGCCCTTCCTTCTCAAAGACCACATCCCACAGGCGCAGGCCCATGCCCTCCACGACGGGGCGGACAAGCGCTTCGACTCTCTGGGCGGTGTTGCCGCCAGACTGCTTCGCCATAAAAAACCTCCAAACAAACAAGAAAAGCGGACCTTGCGGCCCACTTTCCAATAAAACTATAGCGTACTACTAGAATATAGCATACTCTTGCGGATTATGCAAGCTTTTTCGTGAAAAATCCTCTTCTCACAGCACCCAGACGCCGTCGCGGAACAGCTCCACGGTGCGGCCGTCCCGGCACTTGCCGGTGATATGGCTGTCCTCGGCGCCCACCATGACGTCCTCGTGGATGGCGGACTGGTTCATGCCCCGGGCCAGCAGCTCGTCCTTGGTCAGGCGGGTGCCGCTCTCGGTGGTGCCGGGATAGCTGGCACCAAAGGCGATGTGGCAGGCGGCGTTCTCGTCGAAGAGGGTGCTGTAGAACAGCGCGCCGCTGCGGTTGATGGGGCTGGACGCCGGCACCAGCGCCACTTCGCCGATGCTCCGTGCGCCCTCGTCGGTGTCCAGCAGCTGGCCCAGAAGCTCCGCGCCCTCGTCCGCGCCGTGCTCCACGACCCGGCCATCCTTGAAGGTGACATGGAAGCCCTTGATGAGCTGGCCGTTGAAGACGTAGGGCTTGGTGCCGTAGACGATGCCGTTCACCTTGTCCTTGTGGGGGGCGGTAAAGACCTCTTCGGTGGGGATGTTGGGCAGGAAGACCACCCCCTTTTCGCTGACGCTGGCGGCACTCTCCCAGACGGCCTTGTCGGCGATGCCGACGGTCAGGTCGGTGCCGTTGCCGCTCTCGAAGTGGACGCTCTCGAGGTCGAGGGCGTTCATCTTGTCCTTCAGGCCGGTGAGACGGTCGAGGTGGGCCTTCCACTCGCTGACCGGGTCGCCGCCCGTCACGCGGCAGACGTCGAAGATGAGCTGCCAGAGCTTCTCGATGGCCGCAGCCTCGTCCAGCTCCGGGAAGATCTTCTTCGCCCACGGGGCGCTGGGCATGGCGGCGATGGACCACTGGACGCGGTCGTTCATGGTGTACTCCCGCCACGGAGCCATGAACTTGCGCTGCGCGGCGTTCACCCGGCTGATCTTTGCGCCGTCCAGACCGGCGTAGACCTCGGGGTCGTCGGCAAGGAGGTGGAGGACGCAGACCCCGCCCTCGCTCTCGGCGTAGTCCAGATAGCGGCGGAGCTGATAAGATTTGAAGTCGGTCAGGGCTTCCTCGCTGCCCAGCTCCATCCGGCTGCGGGAAACGTCGTTGTCGCTCCAGTTCACCAGCACGTCACGGGCGCCGGCCTCGTAGGCGCTGCGCACGCACAGACGGGCCAGCGGGGCGGCCTCGAGGCAGCAGTTGATGATGAGGGTCTGGCCCGGCTGGGGGTTGACGCCCACACGGACGATGAAATCGGCGTATTTTTTCAGAAGAAGAGTAAAGTTTTCCACGGAATATCCTTTCTGCCGTGCAGACCACGGCGGTGCATTTTCTATCTGACAGTATAACCGCTCCGGCCGGAATTGTCCACCCGATAAAAACAAAACAGATGCTTCTGCCGGTTGAAAAATCGGGAAACATCTGTTATACTAGTGTATGAGAGTGCTGTCTACATAACGGCAGGCGGTCTACACCTTTCCGGCCTTACGTCGGGAAGGCGAGCATTTTTGTTATGCCCCCGACGCTCCACTGCGAAAGGGGGGATGTTCTATGACGCTTTTGGAAACTTTAGCTTTGCTTACGTTGCTTGCAACTATAGGCTTCGGAGTTTTCGATGTCGCCTGGAAAATTTTTAATAACAAAAAATGACCGCCCGGCCCTTAATCCCTGCGGTCATTTTTTGTTATGACTTATCGGAAAGGTGCTGACCGTTTGCCAGACAGCACTTTCTTTGGTTATATTATACCACAGCCCCGCCGAAATTGCAACGGTAGGATTTGGAGTTTTTGATATCGCATGGAAAATTTTTAATAACAAAAAATGACCGCCCGGCTCCTAATCGTGCGATCATTTTTTGTAACTGATTTGCCGGAAAGGTGCTGACCGTTTGCCAGACAGCACTCTCTTCGTTTATATTATACCACAGCCCCGCCGAAATTGCAACGGCGGGGCTGTAGTATTGCTTGCAACTGTAAACTTTGGGATGTTCTATGACGCTTTTAGAGACTCTGGCTCTGCTCACGTTGCTTGCAACGGTAGGTTTTGGCGCGTTCGACATTGCGTACAAGATCTTCAATAACAAAAAATGATCGCCCTCAGTGTCCAAACCTGAGCGGTCATTTCTTGTAATTGACCAACCGGAAAGGTGCTGACCGTTTGCCGGACAGCGCTTTCTTTAGTTGTATTATACCACAGCCCCGCCGAAATTGCAACGGCGGGGCTGTTTTTTCACTCACAAAAGTGAGTTTTTATCAGAACTCGATCTTGCTCTCGATATAAGCCTTCAGCTCGGAGATGGGCATACGCACCTGCTCCATGGTGTCGCGGTCGCGGACGGTGACGCAGTTGTCGGCGGCGATGCCCTTGGCCTCGTCGCCCACGGTGTCGAAGTCCACGGTGATGCAGTAAGGGGTGCCGATCTCGTCCTCACGGCGGTAGCGCTTGCCGATGGAGCCGGTGTCGTCGTAGTCCACCATGAAGTATTTGCTCAGCTCATTGCGAATCTCCATGGCCTTGTCGCCCAGCTTCTTGCTCAGGGGCAGGACAGCGCACTTGTAGGGAGCCAGAGCCGGGTGCAGATGCAGGACGGTGCGGACGTCCTCCTTGCCCTTGCTGTCGGTCAGATGCTCCTCGTCGTAGGCCTCGCACAGGAAAGCCAGCGCCACCCGGTCGCAGCCCAGAGAGGGCTCGATGACGTAGGGGATGTAGTGCTCGTTGGTCTCGCTGTCGAAATACTCGAGGCTCTTGCCGGAGGCCTCCTGATGGCGGCTCAGGTCGTAGTTGGTGCGGTCGGCGATGCCCCACAGCTCGCCCCAGTCGGTGAAGGGGAAGGCGTACTCGATGTCGGTGGTGGCGCGGCTGTAGAAGGCCAGCTCGGCAGGCTCGTGGTCGCGCAGGCGCAGATGCTCCTTTTTGATGCCGAGGCTCAGCAGCCAGTTCTCGCAGTAGTCCTTCCAGTAGCTGAACCACTCGAGGTCGGTGCCGGGCTTGCAGAAGAACTCGCACTCCATCTGCTCGAACTCGCGGGTGCGGAAGGTGAAGTTGCCCGGGGTGATCTCGTTGCGGAAGGCCTTGCCCACCTGGCAGACGCCGAAGGGCAGCTTGCGGCGGGTGGTGCGCTGGATGTTGGCAAAGTTGACGAAGATGCCCTGCGCCGTCTCGGGGCGGAGGTAGCAGGTGGAAGAGCTGTCCTCGGTGACGCCGATGGCGGTCTTGAACATCAGGTTGAACTTACGGATGGGGGTGAAGTCGTGCTTGCCGCAGACGGGGCAGACCACGTCCTCGTGTTCGGCGATGAAAGCGTCCATCTCGTCAAAGCTCATGGCGTCCACGTTCACCTCGGGGTGCTCGTCGCCGATGAGCTTGTCGGCGCGGTGGCGGGCCTTGCAGGCGCGGCAGTCCAGCAGGGGGTCCGAGAAGCCGGCCACATGGCCGGTGGTGACCCAGGTCTGGGGGTTCATGATAATGGCGGCATCGAGGCCCACGTTGTAGGGGCTCTCCTGCACGAACTTTTTCAGCCATGCCTTTTTGACGTTGTTCTTGAACTCGACGCCCAGAGGGCCGTAGTCCCAGCTGTTGGCCAGACCGCCGTAGATCTCAGAGCCGGGGAAGACATAGCCCCGGTTCTTGCAGAGATTGACGATCATATCAAGGGTCTTTTCGCTCTGTTCCATTGTAAGTACATCCTTTCCGTCCGCGGCTGGTTTGCCGTGTCGTGTTGCGTCGTTGTCCCGGCGGCTTTCCCCGCGGCCGGGCCTGCTTTTCCGGTTGAAAGCAGAGTACCTTTACTTTATCATGTTTTGCGGGGATTGTAAAGGCCCGCCCCCGCGCTCCGCCCCGCCCCGTCTCCAAAAAAACCAAGGCCCGGAGCGTTCCCGCTCCGGGCCTTGGAGTCATTTCTCAATGTGTATCACAGACAGGGTCTGTAATGATTTGAGCAGATGGGGTGATTAGGCGTTAGCGCCAGCCTCGAAGACAACGATTGCGTAATTGGTGGTCTTATTGGAGCCGCCCACATTAGTGGTCACGCTCTTGAAGTCAATGCCGAACTTAGCAGTGTACTTGTTAGCAGTATTGTTGTAGTTCTTAATCTTGCCAGTCTCTGCGCCAAAGCCCTTCTGAGTAACAGCCTTACGCAGCTCGACAGCGTTAATAGTCCACTCGCCCTTGTTGCTGGTCTTCACGTCGGTGACATCAACAACGTAGGTGAAGTACTTCTTGCCGCCGTTGGTGTACTCAGCGAGCTTGCCAACATAGCTAGTAGCAAAGGTGGAAGCCTTGCCAGAGTCCATGCCACTCTTATCGCCCCAAGCCTTGCCAGCAACGTTGTTCAGCTCTTTCTTGTAGTCGTACTTGGTGTTCTCCTCCTGCTTCTTCTTAGCGTCGTCAGTAGAAACAGCAGCAACAGCCTTATTCTTGACCTGATCGCTGTTCAGAGCGTTCTCCAGAGCGTTTGCCTTGACCTTGTCGCTCAGAGCGCAGCCAGTCAGCATGGACACAGCCATAACACCGGTCAGGACGACGGCCAGAAGTTTCTTTGCCATTTTCATGATTTTTGCCTCCATAAATAAAAATGAATTATACAGGCAGGCCATCCATTTCCGGCTGTCGGCCTGTGTTATCATTATACCCCACCCATTATTTTTGTCAATATCTTCTTGGCATTTTTATCACCTTTACAAATTCTTCTCTTTTCTGTCGTGCATTTTCCACAAATTCACGGAGGCTTCTCAGGCGGGCCGCAGGCGTGGACAGGGCCCCCAAAGGCTCCCCCTCTGGGGGAGCTGTCGGGCGCAAGCCCGACTGAGAGGGCAAGGCTGCTGCCAAACAGCTCTGACACAGCGATAGCATCGCTCTGACAAAAAGCCTGCCTATCGCTGCGCAGCGGCTCTTTCCTGCCGGGCTTGCCCTCTCCGTCATTGCTTCGCAATGCCACCTCTCCCAAAGGGAGAGGCTTTGGCAGGCCGGGTAACTTTCCACTGGACGACTGAGGTTCGATATGGCGTAAAAGGGCGGGCCTTGCTTGCGGGGGCAGCGGCTTCTGGACAACGCTCCTTGTCAAGCTGTCGCTGGACTAGACAGCGGAGCACTACCGTTTCCGAGATATTGTGCTTCGCTCGTCCAGACGAAAGCTGACCGACATGCCAATGGCTCCCCCTTTGGGGGAGCTGGCGGGCGCAAGCCCGACTGAGAGGGCAAGGCCGCTGACGGCGAATCCCAGACACCGCGATAGTATCGCTCTGACAAAGAGCCTGCCTATCGCTGCGCCCACGGCTCTTTCCTGCCGGGCTTGCCCTCTCCGTCACCTTCGGTGACACCTCTCCCAAAGGGAGAGGCTTTGGCAGGGCGCAAGGCGCAAAAAATCCCCCGGGGAGGTCGCAACTCCTTGGGGGATTTCTCATTGCCGGAGATGAAAGCGCTGGGTTCTCACATTTCTGTCTCTATTATATGCCATTCTCCGCAAAAGTCAAGCACTGCACAGAAAGTTTACAAGCCCGACCGTAAGGCTTTTGCTGGACTCAACCTCTCCGTCACGGCTGACGCCGTGCCACCTCCCCTACCGAGGGGAGGCTTTGGCAGTCCCCGCAAAGTGAACGGTTTCGCCAGAGGCTCCCCTACTAGGGGAGCTGTCTGCGAAGCAGACTGAGAGGTTGTACGAAGGAGAGCCTTTCCTCTGTAGGAAAGTCCGGCTCTTGGCATCTCCTGTATCTTTTTGGCGAATTATATGTTATAATGGTTTTGCGGTTCACCCCGCGTATCTCACGGGAGAGGAGGTGGACGCGTTGGCCTATTTTCTCACATTTTTGGTATCTGTCGGAGCAGATGTAGTGTCGCACTTTATCTGCAAGTGGCTTGACAGGTGCGAAGAGAACCGCAAAGCCTAATTAAAAAGAAATCCCCCGGGGAGGTCGCAACTCCTTGGGGGATTTCTCATTGCTGGAGATGAAAGCGCTGGGTTCTCACATTTCTGTCTTTATTATATGCGATTCTCCGCAAAAGTCAAGCACTGTGCGGAAAGTTTACAAGCCCGACCTCTGTAGCAAGGCCCGTCTTTGTACAACCTCTCCGTCACGCCTGCGGCGTGCCACCTCTCCTTGTAGGAGAGGCCTTGGCAGTCCTCGCAAAGTGAACGGTTTCGCCAGAGGCTCCCCTACTAGGGGAGCTGTCGAGCGAAGCGAGACTGAGAGGTTGTACGAAGGAGAGCCTGACCTTTTCCACGCAAAAAGGCCGCTGCATTTCTGCAGCGGCCTTTTCTCTGAGAATCAGGCGGGGTGACGATTCCCGCATCTCCTAACAATGGGCGACGGCTGCCTGTTCCGTCCTCCGATCCTCTTATCAAGCTTATTATACCAGAACTTAAAAATTTGTCCAATTATTTATGATACTTCATCCCCGCGTTGATGGTGCAGGCGCGGTAGATCTGTTCGGTGAGGACAAGGCGGGCCAGCTGGTGGGGCATCGTGATGCGGCCCATGCTGAACCGGAGCGCCGCCGCGCGCTTGACCTCATCCGAGAGGCCGTGGGACGAGCCGATGACGAACGCCACGTCTCCCGCGCCGCTGTTTGCGCGGTCGGCGAGGAACTGCGCCAGCTCCTCGGAGGAGATCTGTTTTCCCTCGATGCACAGGGCGACGATGGCCGCGCCCCTGCGGACGCTGCCGAGGATGGCTCTGCCCTCTTTGTCCAGCGCCTTTTTCACCACGGCGTCGGAGGCGTTCTTCTCTTCGATTTTTTCTTCCGGCAGCTCGACGATGCGGAAAGACGCAAACGCCACCAGACGCTTCTGGTATTCGGCCACGCCCTCGGCGAAGTATTTCGCGTTGAGCTTGCCGACGCAGATCAGGTCGATGTTCTGCATGGTTCTCGTTCCTCTTTTGTGTGGGTTCTCGCGCTGGTGGCGCGGGGCAGGTTTTCTTTTTCGGTCAAATGGCTTTGCGCTCCGCGCGGGCCAGAGGTAGGGAGGGGTGTTTCGAATCCCCCCTCCCTACCTCTGGACTCCACTCTCCCCGCAACGAGTTAAGGGCTGCTCGCCCTTAACGATTCCAAAGATGAGGTCGAAACGGAAAAAAGCTAGTCGCTGCGCTTAACGCTTTTTTCTCGTTTCTCCAATTTGCTGCTTCGCAGCAGACTTTACG
>OBRI01000247.1_pt1 | contig 11078 bp, 7 predicted proteins | sample 1475581 | NCBI WGS metagenome assembly OBRI01 (sample SAMEA3360675, study PRJEB22359) | human gut metagenome | biome: ENVO:urban biome; feature: ENVO:human-associated habitat; material: ENVO:feces | place: Bangladesh | collected 2011 | reverse complement strand
GCCGATGCCGCCCAAGCGAACACCGAGGAAGATCGCGCCCAAAAGGACGATGATCTGGAGAATGAGCATGATATCCATAATGCCTCCAGGCATGGATGAGAAACCCCGTCTGCCGCTGCTTCATTAATTGGCTCTATTGGCCGCTGCAGCTTGCATCAGAGGAGCGGAGACTGTCTGTCCTCGATCCCTTTACGGATATCTGAGTACCTGAGAATCCCGCTTTGGTGGTATTTGAACCTGCGGCCGTTCCGCCAGGAGCGGCCGCAGCGTTCTATTTCCGGATCTTGCGCCCGGACGTCACCCGATTACTGTTCGAACTTCGGGTTGATCAGGTTGTCGTGCGTGAAGACCTTGTCCCACTGTTCCTGCGTGAGCATCTTCGTGTCGTCGACGATGAGTTCATGCAGGGACTTGCCGGTGAGGAAGCCTTCGCGAGCGATGTTCGCGCAGGGCTTGTAGCCGAAGTGGGGCTTGAGAACCGTGATGATGCCGAGCGAGCCCATCACGAGGTCTTCGCAGTGCTTGGCGTTGACGACGATGCCGTCAATGCACTTTTCACGCAGAGCGTTGCAGGAGTTCGTCAGAACCTTCATCTGCATGTACAGAGCGAAGGAGATGACCGGTTCCATCACGTTCAGTTCAAGCTGGCCGGCGGAAGCGGCAAGCATGACGGAGGTGTCGAGACCGATGGCGAGGAACGCAGCCTGATTCGTCACTTCCGGGATAACCGGATTGACCTTGCCCGGCATGATCGAGCTGCCCGGCTGGAGCTGGGGCAGAACGATTTCGCCAAGGCCGGTACGCGGGCCGGAGGCCAGGAGACGCAGGTCATTGCAGACCTTCGTGAGCTTGACGGCGAGGCTCTTGCAGGCCGACGAGAGGGCGACATAGGCGCCGCAGTCGGACGTGGCGGCGATCAGGTCATCGCTGTTGACGAACGGGATGCCCGTCAGTTCAGCGAGGCGCTTGACAGCCTTGGCCGGGTATTCCGGATGGCAGGTAACCGTCGTGCCGATGGCGGTGGCGCCGAGGTTCACGACCTTGAGGTGTTCCTGAGCTTCACGGATCGTCTTGATTTCGTCGCCGATCGTGGTGCCCCAGCCGTGGAATTCCTGAGCGAAGGACATCGGAACGGCGTCCTGCAGGTGGGTACGGCCCATCTTGAGGACATCCTTCGTCTTTTCTGCCTGCTTGTAGAAGCTGGCGACGAGGTCCTCAACGGCCTTCACGAGGACGTTGGAGCGAAGGATCAGCGAGAGGTGAAGAGCCGTCGGATACGTGTCGTTCGTCGACTGGCCGAAGTTGGCGTGGTCGTTCGGGGAGACCTTCTTGTCACCCTTTGCGAGGCCGAGGTGTTCGCAAGCGAGGTTGCAGATAACTTCGTTGCAGTTCATGTTCGTGGACGTGCCGGCACCACCCTGGAGCCAGTCCGTGACGAACTGATCGTTGTACTTGCCGGCGATGAGCTGGTCGCAGGCCCACACGAGCGCATCGGCAACATCAGCCGGGATCGTGCCGAGTTCCTTGTTCGTGAGCGCAGCGGCCTTCTTCACATAAGCGAAGGCGATGGCAAAGAACGGTTCCTGCGACATCGGCATTTCCGTGATGTGGAAATTCTGCTTGCCGCGCATCGTCTGGACGCCGTAGTAGACGTCATCAGGGATCTCGAGGGAACCAAGGAAGTCGTTTTCAATACGGGACATGTATATGCTCCTCAATATGTCCTAAGCGAGATTTCTGCGTTTGGGTCCGCTTTCATCCGCTTTGTGTTGAACCTTTGGATTCAGTCGAATTTCTAAGTAGAAACTCGTTGGTCCACCGAATCAAAAGGTGTTTTCTTTCGGTTCCGAGCTCTTCAAGCTAAGGGAATCTGCTTATCAGAGCTCGGGCACCTACCGAATAACTAAATATTACTGCGTAATCGGCTTGATGGGAATAGATTTCTTCTGCGTCGGCAGGACCTTATCGTAATTCCCCATACCCTGCTCAGCCATCTTGCGGCGGATGAAGGCGATCTGCGTCTTAAGGGGCAGATCCTTCGGGCAGAAGTCATGGCAGGCGAGCAGCGACATGCAGCCGAACACGCCGGACTCGTCACCGACCACTTCGTAGTAGTCAGCGTCGTTGCGTTCGTCGCGCGGGTCAAGGCGGAAGCGGGCAATCTTATTGATGCCCACAGCACCGATGAAGTCCGGACGGACGCGAACCGTACCGCAGCCGGCAATGCAGCAGCCGCATTCCACGCAACGGTCGAGAACGTAAATGTCTTCGGCGAGCTGCGGGTCCATCGGCACTTCCTTCTTGCGAAGGTCGATTTCCTCGTTCTTCATGTGAACCCACGTTTCCATGCGTTCGGACATGTTGCGCATCCACTTGCCGGTGTTGACCGAAAGGTCGCCGATGAGTTCGAACGCAGGCAAGGGGGCGAGCGTGAATTCCGTCGGAAGATCCTTGGTAAGCGTACGGCAGGCGAGGCCGGGCTTGCCGTTGATCAGCATGGCGCAGCTGCCGCAAATACCAGCGCGGCAAACGAAGTCGAACTGCAGGGTCGGATCCTGCTCGTTGCGCAGATCGTTGAGCGCAATGAAGAGCGTCATCGAGTCCGATTCCTGGAGCTCGTACGTCTGCATGTGCGGAACGCTGTCAGGATCCTGCGGGTTGTAGCGCAGGATGCTGATCTTGAGCATGCGGTGCTGCTTCTTGGCAGCGGGAGCGGCCGGGGCGGCGGGAGCCGCCGGGGTCTTCTGAGCTTCTTGGGTCATTTTTGTTACCAGCTCCAAATTAGTCGTTCAGCGGTTCGTCGATGCGTTCGTTGCGGCCCAGCAGGCGCTTGGGCAGCAGGTGCTGATACGGCATGATCGCGTCCTGAATGGCCCAGCGATCCTTGCCTTCGGCTTCCATCTTCTGACGGATAGCATCAACTTCAGCCTGACGCTTGGCAGATTCGGGGTTCTCGATGTAGTTCTTCACACCGTAGCCGCGGAAGCCCGGGGGAAGTTCCATCTTGCTGATGTCGAGCGGCTGATACGAAAGAGTCGGCAGCGTATCACCGTCCTTCCAGGTCGCAATCGTACGGTTGAGCCACTTGACGTCATCGCGAACCGAGAAGTCTTCGCGGTAGTGAGCGCCGCGGGATTCCTGACGATTGAGAGCGCCGTAAGCGACCGTCAGAGCGACGCGCAGCATCGAGCGGGTGCGGTAGGCATAGACGAGTTCGGGGTTGTTGCCCACGACGTCCTTGACCGGGATGTTGAAGGAACGCTTGTAGAGTTCTTCGAGCTCCGTCACCGCTTCTTCCATATCCTTGCCGCGGCGGAAGATGCCGATCTTGGTCGTCATCACTTCCTGCATGCGGGTGCGCAGCTTGACGGCGTCTTCATTGCCGGTGCACTTAATGAAGCCGTTGAGTTCGTTCTGAACCTTGGCGAGCGACTCGTAAATGATCGAGGTCGGGATGTCGATGCCGTTTTCGGGCTTTTCGCAGAAGTCGGCGATGAATTCACCGACGATCATGCCGGCGACGACGGTTTCAGCAACCGAGTTGCCGCCGAGGCGGTTGAAGCCGTGCATATCCCAGCAGGCGGCTTCGCCGGCAGCGAAGAGACCTTTGAGCTGCGGAGATTCGCCGGTCGGGTTCGTGCGGACGCCGCCCATCGTGTAGTGCTGGGCCGGACGAACCGGAATCCATTCCTTCGTCGGATCAACGCCGAGGAAGTAGTGGCAGATTTCGTAAACTTCACGAAGCTTATGCTTGATGTGATGTTCGCCAAGCAGCGTGATGTCGAGCCAGAGGTGTTCGCCGTACTTGGTCTTAACGCCCTTGCCCATGGCAATGCGTTCTTCCATGCGGCGGGAAACCACGTCGCGGGAGGCGAGTTCCTTCTTTTCCGGTTCCACGTCCGGCATGAAGCGGTAGCCGTCAACGTCGCGGAGCAGACCACCGTCACCGCGGCAGCCTTCCGTCACCAGAATGCCGGCCGGGAAAATGCCCGTCGGGTGGAACTGAATGGCTTCCATGTTCGAAAGCGAGGCAACGCCGGTGGTGAGCGCCAGATCGTAACCCACGCCGTCGCAAATGACCGCGTTCGTCGTGACGCGGTAGATACGGCCGGCACCGCCGGTGGCGATGGCAGTGGCCTTGGCCACGTAGGCCATCAGTTCGCCCGTGATCAGGTCACGGACGATAGCGCCGTAGCAGCGCTTGCCGTCGTGAATCAGACGAAGCGCTTCAACGCGTTCGATCACCGGAACCTTTTCTGCGATGAGGCGGTCGGACACCACGTTGAGCATGGCGTGGCCGGTACAGTCGGAGACGTAGCAGGTACGCCACTTCTTCGTGCCGCCGAAGTCGCGCTGATTGGCGAGACCCGCTGCTTCCTTGCGTTCGGTAATCGTGACCTTTTCACCGTTGATGATCACCTGACGGTCGCCCGGGGTGATGCGGCTCCAGGGACAGCCCCAGGCAGCGAGTTCGCGCACAGCCTTGGGCGAGGTGTTCACAAACATGCGGACGACTTCCTGATCAGCGCCCCAGTCCGAACCGCGGACCGTATCGCCGAAATGGACGTCTTCATTGTCGCCCAAGCCTTTGATCACGTTGCCGAGCGATGCCTGCATACCGCCCTGAGCGGCCTTGGAGTGGCTGCGCTTCGGCGGAACGAGGGAAAGGACGATCGAGTCGTGACCGCGGCGCTTGGCAGCAACAGCCATGCGGAGTCCAGCAAGGCCGCCGCCGATGACCAGCACGTCGGTGTAAATGATTTTCATGAGTTTGTCCGCGGAAATCCCGCCTATTGGGCGGGAGGATCGGAACGCAGCTCCTGTCTGCGCATCCGCCCAGTCTTCTAAGAAGCCCTGCGCCTGCCTTCTTTCGAGGCCGTTCACAGAACCGCTCCGGCTTTTTGAGCCTATTCCCGTTGGTTTTCGCCGCCGCCGCCGCATCTGCCCGCGTTCGTCTGAACGGAACTTCTGTATTGGAAGCGGGGAAAACTTCCTATACAGGTCTTAAAGCGCATTGTCGACGTTCCGTTTCTGGGACTCGCACCCAAGGAGGACATCAAAACCCGAGGCATCATGATGAAGCCCCGCGGCTAGAACCCGGAAGACGCTTAGGGAGGGATGAAAACATCTGCGCCCAATTCACCTGAGTCGCTGTTCTCCTTCGAGCGGCTCAGTCAAACTAAAGGCATCCGAAACCATTCCTGTCGGCGTTTCTGCGGCAACTCGATCTTTTTTCCGGCAAACGGATCCTGAACGGTCTGCACAAAACTGTTGGGTCTCTAAGCTCTTCTACTTAGAAGTCTAACAACCTGTTGCATCTGGAACCACAGTGTTTTATGTTCAGACTGCGTTAATTGCTTATTCCAACGCAAAGAACCCGTGGATTTCCCTTGGCCTTCCGATCTATTTCTAACGGATAAGTATTGAGTCGTCGGCGCGCAGTTTAGCCGTCGACCTATCCCTAGAAATATTCGTATAAACCCCTAGTAAGGCTTAGCTTTTAAAGCAATCCTTCAGTTCAGGCAGATACTGAAATATTCTGATTTATTCCTTTTATTTCAAATAAATAAGAAAATTATGAAGTCTTAAATACAAGCAGAAGCGGTCTACAGCATTAATACTCGCTTATAGGTAGGTATTTACGTTAATATCACCTTAGCATTATTCACCGAACAGTTTGTTCGGTTTTACTTTACGAATATAGGTCTTTTTACCTATATTTATTCAAATTTCAATTCTAATTCAATATCAATAAATTAATTTTAGAGTTACATTTTATAAATCTCTTCGGGAAACCCTAACAAGATATGCCTTTCGACATTTCGCTTAGATCGAATCAGGGGTCATAAATAGCTTCTGCTTAACAACATTCATAACCAGGACCTCTATTAACTCTCCAAAATCGATAGAATCAAGCATCAGACCTTTTTTCCAGGTGCTCTCGGAGAGCACCAATAAGAGGAGAACTCAAATGGCCAACCGTATCGTTCAGACGGATTACGCCCCTGCCGCCATTGGTCCGTACAGCCAGGGCGCTTTCACGCAGATTGCGCTTTACTGCTCGGGGCAGCTCGGCATTGATCCGGCCACGGGAAAATTGGCTGACGGCATTGAAGAACAAGCGGTGCAGGCCTTCAAGAATCTGCGCGCAGTCATCACGGAAGCCGGTCTCACGATGGCCGATATCGTCAAAGTAACGATCTTCCTTACCGACATGGCTAATTTCGACGCCGTCAACAAAGCCATGAAAACCTTTGTGCCGGCGCCCTTCCCTGCCCGCTCCTGCTTTGCCGTAGCGGCGCTCCCGAAGGGCGGCCTCGTTGAAATTGAGGCAATCGTCGACCGCATCGGTCAGCCCTTCTGAGCGTGAAGGCCTCCGCTCCCATGCCGCCGCGTCCTTATGCCCGGTCTGCTGCCGAATCCTCTTCAGCCGTCTCTGTGCGCCGAGGAGGCTCTCGTCCTGCGGGCGAGATCAAGAGCGGCAAGCTTGACCCGCTGCCGGTGCGTCTCAAGCGCTTGGGACTTGTCTCCGACTGGGATTTCGTACTGCATCTGCCGCTGCGCTATGAGGACGAAACCCGCATTGATCCGATCGGTCTCCTGCAGGCGGGGGAAACGGCTCAAATTCAGGGGGAAGTGGTGCGTTCGAGCACCATTTCAACGGCCCGCGGTCCGCAGCTCGTGGCTGAACTCGCTGACCAAACCGGAAGGGTGACGCTTCGCTTCATCCACTACTACCCGACGACGCGCTCGCTGCTCACCATCGGGACAACGCTGCGGGCTTTCGGCGAACCCCGTGCAGCCTATTCCGGCGGCCTTGAACTCATTCATCCCAAACTCAAGAAGCCCGTGGCCGGTGAAGAGGCGCTTCCTTCGTCACTCACGCCGGTTTATTCGCTCGGCGAAGGGGTTCAGCAAACCTGGCTGAGAAAGCGCATCAACCGTGCGCTTCTCGATCTGATGGGGATGGATGATCCGCTGCCGGCGGAAGTTGCCGCAGCGCTGCAGCTCCCCGGTCTCAAAGCTTCGCTTGAGTACCTCCACCATCCGCCTGCCGATGCGCCCCACGAACCGCTGATGAACCGTACGGATCCGCACTGGCAGCGGCTTAAATTCGACGAGCTCCTCGCCCAGCAGATCACGCTTAAGCAACTGCGCGCAGCCGTGGGGCAGGAAAGTGCCCCAGCACTCACCGATTCGGCCGCAAAGCTCACGACAGCCTTTCTCAATGCGTTGCCCTTCGCGCTCACACGGGCCCAAACCCGCGTGTGGGATGAGGTCGCGCACGATCTTGCCGAGCCGCGTCCCATGCACCGCTTGGTTCAGGGAGATGTCGGCTGCGGCAAGACCGTCATTGCCGCCTTGGCGGCGCTTCGCGCGATTGAAGCCGGACGGCAGGCCGCCTTAATGGCGCCGACGGAAATTCTCGCCGACCAGCATTTGGAGAAAATCGCCCGCTGGCTTGAGCCCCTCGGCATAAAAATCGTGCGCCTTACCGGCCGCCTCAAAGCCTCGGAAAAGGCCGCTGCGCTCGCCGCTGCCGCGTCCGGCGAGGCTCAGCTTGTTATCGGCACGCATGCGCTCATTCAAGAGGGCGTTGCCTTCAAGGCACTCGGCCTCGCGATTGTCGACGAACAGCATCGCTTTGGCGTCGAGCAGCGCTTAGCGCTCACGCGCCTCATGCCGGACGGAAGCCGTCCGCATCTTCTGATGCTTTCCGCTACGCCCATTCCGCGCACGCTCGCCATGAGTTATTTCGCCGACATTGATGTATCCGTGATCGACGAACTCCCGCCGGGCCGAACACCCGTTGCCACCAAACTCGTTCGTCTGGACCGACGCGATGCAGTTCTTGCCGTCGTCAACGATACCGTCAGCAAAGGACGGCAGGTGTATTGGGTCTGTCCGCTGATTGAAGAAAGCGAAATGCTGGACCTGACGCCTGCGTCGCGATGCGCCGAAGAACTTGCAGCCAGACTTCCGCACGTTCGCGTGGGTCTCCTTCACGGCGCCATGAGCGCCGCTGAAAAGGAAGCGGTGATGTCGGACTTTGCCGCCGGGCGCATTGAGCTTTTAGTCGCCACAACGGTGATCGAAGTGGGGGTCGACGTGCCCAACGCCACGCTGATGATTATTGAGCATGCGGAGCGCTTCGGCCTTGCTCAGCTCCACCAGCTTCGAGGACGCGTCGGCCGCGGCGGCGGGGCTGCCGCCTGTGTGCTGCTTTTTGACGGCAATCTTTCCGAAACGGGCAAAGAACGCCTGAAAATCATCCGAGAAAGCAATGACGGCTTTGAAATTGCCCGGCGCGACCTTGAGCTGCGCGGTCCGGGGGAGTTTCTCGGCGAACAGCAGTCCGGCATGCCGATGCTTCAGTTTGCCGATCTGGATTCCGACGCTGAGCTCCTTGAGACAGCTTCACGCACGGCCGACCTGATGCTCAAGCAATACCCCGAACAAGCCGCGCGCCACGCCGCAAGGTGGTTTTCCGCTAAAGCGGAGCTCTTAAAAGCCTGAGCGCGGCTGATTAGATACTGATTTTTAAACACCTTCCCAACATTTCCATCATGACACTCACTGAACTGAAATACGTTATCGCTGTCGCGCGGGAACGGCACTTCGGCCGCGCTGCAGAAAGCTGCTGCGTGAGCCAGCCATCTCTTTCGGTAGCCATCAAAAAGCTCGAAGAAGAACTTGGCGTCACACTTTTCGAGCGTCGTTCAAACGACATTGCCGTCACGCCCATCGGCTCCCAAGTGATTGCTCAAGCCCAGAAGGTGCTCGAAGAAAGCCGCCGCATCATCGACATTGCCCACAGCGGCCAGGATCCGCTCTCGGGACCGCTGCGCCTCGGCGTGATTTATACGATTGCGCCCTATCTTCTGCCTGAGCTCATCAGTGCGATGACCGTTGCCACGCCCAAAATGCCGCTCTTCCTTGAAGAGAACTTCACTTCTGAGCTGCTCAACAAGCTTCGCTCGGGGCAGATTGATGTGGCCGTCACCGCCAATACGCTCTCCGACACGGGCTTCATGACCCAAGAGATCTATGAAGAGAACATGGTCGTAGCCGTACCCGCGCATCACCCTTGGGTGAACCGCTCCTATGTAGGACCCGATGAGCTCAAAGACCAGACGATGCTTCTGCTCGGCACCGGCCACTGCTTCCGTGACCAAATTCTCGGCATCTGCCCCACCATGGCGCGCTTCCAGGCTTCGGCCTCCACTGTGCAGCGCACCGTTGAAGGCTCCAGTCTGCAGACGATCTGCCACATGGTCGCTCAAGGGCTGGGCATCACCGTGCTGCCGTCGTCGGCCGTGCCCTATCTTGCGGGGCTTTCCAACACGGTGAAGATCATTCCGTTCAAGAATCCCACGCCGACGCGCCGCGTTGTGCTCGTCTGGCGCAAGAGCTTCACCCGCATGGCGGCGGTGGAAGCGCTGCGCGAGCAGATGAAGAAGCTTCGCCTCAATGGCTGCGTGCCGCTCAACGAACCCGCACTTTTGCGCTGATCTCGACGGCTTCGAGCACTCAAACCAAGGAATCCGCCATGACCGATGACCAGCAGCCGGCCCCCGGCGCAGCAGAACGCAGAAGGAGCACTGCTCGATCTGCTGCCGCCAAGCGAGTGCGCGGCGATTTCGTCGCTCAAATTCCCAAACGGTTGTCGGAAGGTTTTACCGAGCGCATCGACCTCATCATTCGGATCGTCTTTATGGTCGTGGTGGCCGTCGGCTGCTACCTGGTGCTCGAACCGTTCCTGACAGCCATTCTGATTGCTGCCGTACTTGCAGTGGTAACCTGGCCGGTTTTCAAAAAACTTCGCAGCGGCATGCGGCAGTCCTCTACCGCCGCAGCCTCAGTGATGGTTTTGTCGATTGTGGTGCTGGTGCTCATCCCGCTATCCTTCCTGCTCGTCGCCTTGGCGCAGCAGGTGCCTCGCGGGGTGCAGGCCGCAGCGGCCTGGCTCAAGGACCCGCTGCCGATTCTCCAGGCCGTGCAGAGCATCCCCTATGCGGGCGACTGGCTTTACGGAGAACTCGTTTCAGCCATCGATCCGCAGACCTTTGCGCACACAATGCAGCGCATTCTCGAGCCGCTTTCCACGTGGGTGCTTAACGCCGCAGTCAATGTCGGCTCGGGCGTCATGCAGCTCGCCTTCGTGACTTTCATCGTGTTCTTCTTCTATCGCGACGGTTCGTGGTTTGCCGACCGCATTTCGGCCGTGGTTGAACGCGTTTCGGGCGGGATTGCCGAAGAAATCACCAAGATTCTCGTCAACACCACTCGTTCAGTGGTCTTCGGAATCGTGGGCACTGCCATTGGTCAAGGACTCGTTGCCGGCATCGGCTTTTGGATTGCGGGAGTTCCGGGCGTACTCATCTTGTCCTTTGCCGTCTGTGTGCTCTCTGTCATTCCAATCGGCCCTCCGCTCATCTGGCTGCCGGCAGCCGTCTGGCTTTGGAGCAAAGGGGAACTTGGTATGGCGGCGTTTCTCGTTCTTTGGGGAACACTTGCCGTCTCAAGCGTAGACAATTTCATCAAGCCGCTCTTGATTGCCCGCGGCACTTCAATGCCGATCGCGCTCATCTTTCTCGGCGTATTCGGCGGCGTACTCGCCTTCGGCTTCCTCGGCCTCATCCTCGGGCCGCTTCTGCTTGCCGTCGGCATTGCGCTCTTCTCGGCCTGGCTTAAGCGCCCGGTCATTGCGCTGGCCAATGCTGCAGAGCAAGCCTCTGCGGCGGAAGAGCCTGCGGCCGCGCAGAGCGAAAAGCTTTAAGCCTCACGAAGCACTGCGGCGGCTTAAGAAGCCGCCGCAAGAATGAAAGCGCAGCCGAATCACTCGCAGCGCAGAATTTTCGCGAGTCCGCCGCGGCTCGTTTCCCGGTATTTGGCGTTCATGTCCTTGCCGGTTTCATACATCGTTTTAATGACTTCATCGAGCGGCACGCGCGGCGCACTCGTGCGCCGAAGCGCCATACGAGCGGCATTAACAGCCTTAACGGCAAAAATGGCATTGCGTTCGATGCAGGGCACCTGCACCTGACCGTTCACCGGATCACAGGTGAGCCCCAGCG
>OBRI01000246.1_pt1 | contig 11081 bp, 10 predicted proteins | sample 1475581 | NCBI WGS metagenome assembly OBRI01 (sample SAMEA3360675, study PRJEB22359) | human gut metagenome | biome: ENVO:urban biome; feature: ENVO:human-associated habitat; material: ENVO:feces | place: Bangladesh | collected 2011 | reverse complement strand
ACGGGCAATGTGCGAATAGCCAGAATCCCCGCCAACATAATCAAAATGGCGATAACCCAGGCAAAGACCGGGCGGCGAACAAAAAAGCGCGAAAACATCAGGCGTTGCCTCCATTAGCCTGAACTTCAACAGCCTTGACGGTCTGCCCTGAAGTGACTTTGGCAGAACCTTCAACAATCAGTCGGTCGCCGTTGTGCAGGCCGTTCAGCACCAGCCATTTATCACCATACGTTTCTCCCGTTTCGAGCGTTCGCTGCTCTACTTTATTGTCTTTATTCACCACCAGCGCAGTTGCATTGCCTTTAGCATCGCGCGTAACGCCCTGTTGAGGCGCGAGAATAGCGTTTTCCATCACGCCTTCATCGACACGAGCGCGAACAAACATTCCCGGTAATAACTGCTGTTGTGGATTGGGGAAAATTGCCCGTAATGTCACCGAACCGGTAGACTCATCCACCGCAACTTCGGTGAGTTCCAGACGCCCTTTTTCGCTGTAGGTTGTGCCATCTTCCAGAATAAGTGAGACGCTCATGGTGTCACTGTTGGTCGCCAGTGACTGTTTACGCAGACGTAATAAATCGACACTGGAGCGAGTGAGGTCGACATACATTGTATCCAGACCACGAATAGTCGTTAACGCTGTATCCTGCGACGCGGTCACCAGTGCGCCAGGGGTTACCGACGAAATACCAATACGCCCCGAAATCGGTGCGGTTACCGTGGTCCAGTCAAGATTAATGCGCGCAGTTTCCAGTGCGGCTTTTTTCGCCTCTACACTGGCTTTATCTTGTGCACAGGTAGACTGAGCATCATCAGCATCCTGTTGTGAAACACCATTCTCTTTCACCAGTCGGGCATAACGCTGCGCTTTCTGGCAATCGGCTTTTACCAGTGCCTGTGCTTGTTGTAATGCTGCCCGGGCTTCATTCCATGCAGCCTGATAACTGGCCGCATCAATCTGGTAGAGAGGCTGTCCAGCCTTGACCAGATCACCTTCCTTAAATAAGCGTTTCTGGATAATTCCCCCAACCTGCGGACGTACTTCAGCACTGAGCGCAGCACTGGTGCGTCCGGTTAATTCACTGACTACCGAAACCGGTTGAGATTTGAGCGTAACAACGCCGACTTCTGTATCACAACCCGATAAGAGCAGCATTGCCACTACAGATGTTGCTATATACTTCATTATTTTCTCCAGGGTGAGAAATACCCTCCTCATTAAAATTAATGAGGATATGTCAGGGATATTCAGTTATAACGAACCCGCATCGCAAAATGAATTTCGCAATGAAATAAGGGGGATTAATATCCCCCGCTATTGGTTAATTCTGTTCTTATTTATTTATCAACATACTAACAATATCCTGATATATTTCCTGCAGATGTTGTGGATCGCTTTTTTGCGGTGTTAAACGACGATAAACCGTACCTTCCATCATGGTAGCAAACACTTCAACGCAGCAACGAATGTGCTCGTCGCTAAGATGGGGATGCATTCTTTTCATATGTGCACAACCGTTAGCGAACATTCTGGCGTCAGCTTCTTCAAGCATTGCCATAACCCGCGGGTTGCGTGTGGCTTCTGCAGCCACTTCCAGCATCAGCGCGTCGTCGTCCTCATTTAAGGATTTACGCAAGGCAAGGACTTCCGGGAAGTGATCGGTACGCGCGTCAATGTCCATTTGGGCAATACGAAAGTCGATGATACGGCGAACCATCTCTTCAATAATGGCGTCTTTGTTGGCGAAGTAACGATATATCTGACCCACGCTAAGCTGAGCTTCGCTGGCAATTTGCGACATACTGGCGGCATGAAATCCGCAGCGACGAAAACACCGACGGGCGGCGTTAATGATTTCATCCTGACGCTGTTTGTGGCGTATCTCCAGCTTGCTGGTCATTTCTGTCTCCTGGCCTATCACTTGGTGAGAATGATCGTTCTCATTTTTGCTGATTATACGTTTCTCCAAAGTAATGGAAAGTATTTTTATCTTATTCATGGTGCATATTCTGATAATGAAGAGATTGTGGAGATTCTGTGAAAATAGTTGACAATATTAAGTTGGGGTCAATTCATCAGAAAGGCAGCGACTTGTTGTCGCCAGTTCTGTTTTCATCATCAAACTTATCGGAGCTAATACGAATAGTTTCATAGTCAGATTCTATAAGATATTTCCCCAACCTACCCCTTGCAGGCGTCAAGAGTAGATAACGCAAAATGCTCTGTACCGCAGCTTCTCTCCGCTACAGAAAGCGCAACTATAGCCACCCACAGCCAGGTTGATTATAATAACCGTTTATCTGTTCGTACTGTTTACTAAAACGACGAATCGCCTGATTTTCAGGCACAACAAGCATCAACAATAAGGATTAAAGCTATGGGTTTTCTTTCCGGTAAGCGCATTCTGGTAACCGGTGTTGCCAGCAAACTGTCCATCGCCTACGGTATCGCTCAGGCGATGCACCGCGAAGGAGCTGAACTGGCATTCACCTACCAGAACGACAAACTGAAAGGCCGCGTAGAAGAATTTGCCGCTCAATTGGGTTCTGACATCGTTCTGCAGTGCGATGTTGCCGAAGATGCCAGCATCGACACCATGTTCGCTGAACTGGGGAAAGTTTGGCCGAAATTTGATGGTTTCGTACACTCTATTGGTTTTGCACCTGGCGATCAGCTGGATGGTGACTATGTTAACGCCGTTACCCGTGACGGCTTCAAAATTGCTCACGACATCAGCTCCTACAGCTTCGTTGCAATGGCAAAAGCTTGCCGCTCCATGCTGAATCCGGGTTCTGCCCTGCTGACCCTTTCCTACCTTGGCGCTGAGCGCGCTATCCCGAACTACAACGTTATGGGTCTGGCAAAAGCGTCTCTGGAAGCGAACGTGCGCTATATGGCGAACGCGATGGGTCCGGAAGGTGTGCGTGTTAACGCCATCTCTGCTGGTCCGATCCGTACTCTGGCGGCTTCCGGTATCAAAGACTTCCGCAAAATGCTGGCTCATTGCGAAGCCGTTACCCCGATTCGCCGTACCGTTACTATTGAAGATGTGGGTAACTCCGCGGCATTCCTGTGCTCCGATCTCTCTGCCGGTATCTCCGGTGAAGTGGTCCACGTTGACGGCGGTTTCAGCATCGCTGCAATGAACGAACTCGAACTGAAATAATCGTTCTGTTGGTAAAGATGGGCGGCGTTCTGCCGCCCGTTATCTCTGTTATACCTTTCTGATATTTGTTATCGCCGATCCGTCTTTCTCCCCTTCCCGCCTTGCGTCAGGATAACGATTTCCTTTACGACCAAGGAGCGCCCATGGAACAACGCCACATCACCGGCAAAAGCCACTGGTATCATGAAACGCAATCCAGTACTGCGGAGTATGACGTTCTGCCTCTGGTCCCGGAAGCCGCAAAGGTCAGCGATCCCTTTCTGCTCGACGTGATCCTTGATGAAGAAACGCTGGCACCCTTCCTTTCATGGCTGGTCCCTGCGCGCGTTCTTGCAGTAGAGTTGTTCCCTGACCAGCTTACCGTGACCCGTTCACAGACCTTCACCGCTTATGAACGCTTGTCGACGGCCCTGACGGTTGCTCAGGTTTGCGGCGTCCAACGGTTATGTAACTACTATTCGGCGCGACTTACGCCGCTCCCCGGGCCTGATTCCTCCAGGGAAAGTAATCATCGGTTAGCACAAATCACGCAATATGCCCGCCAACTGGCTAGCTCGCCTTCTATTATCGACAACCGATCGCGCCAGCATCTGAATGACGTCGGCCTAACTGCCTGGGACTGTGTAATCATTAACCAAATCATTGGTTTTATTGGCTTTCAGGCGCGGTCAATTGCGACATTTCAGGCTTATCTCGGGCATCCGGTACGCTGGTTACCCGGTCTGGAGATACAAAACTATGCCGACGCGTCACTGTTTGCTGATGAATCAATACGCTGGCGAAGCAGCTATGAGGTGGAAAAACTCCCTGAAGAGCACACAAAAAGTTCAACTGCAGAACTTTGCCAACTGGCCGAAATACTCTCTCTCCACCCTATTTCACTTTCCCTTCTCGAAAAGTTGCTAAACAGCACACGGGTCAATACACAGCCGGATAATCAGCTTGCGGCGTTGTTATGCGCGCGGATAAATGGCAGTCCTGCTTGTTTTGCCACCTGTATGGATTCATCAAATGAATATAAAAAAATCAGCGCGGGCGAAAATGAAATTAACCAATGGGCTGACCGTCATTCTGTTGAGCGCGCTACCGTTCAGGCGATACAATGGCTGACCCGAGCACCCGATCGCTTTAGCGCCGCCCAGTTCAGCCCATTACTCGAACACGAAAAATCATCAACGCAGATTATTAATCTGCTGGTATGGAGCGGGCTGTGTGGCTGGATAAATCGCTTAAAAATCGCGTTGGGTGAGACATATTAACCTTGCCGCGTCAGACAGATTCGCGTAAAACTGTCAGCCGCTCTAATGGCCACCAAAATAGACAATTATGTTTCAGGACAACCCGCTGCTAGCGCAGCTTAAACAGCAACTGCATTCCCAGACGCCACGCGCTGAAGGGGTGGTAAAAGCCACAGAAAAAGGCTTTGGCTTCCTGGAAGTCGACGCGCAAAAAAGTTATTTCATTTCGCCGCCGCAGATGAAAAAAGTCATGCATGGCGACCGAATTATCGCGGTGATCCACAGTGAAAAAGAACGTGAATCCGCAGAGCCAGAAGAACTGGTTGAACCGTTCCTGACTCGTTTCGTGGGTAAAGTTCAGGGCAAAAATGACCGTCTGGCCATCGTTCCTGATCATCCACTCTTAAAAGACGCCATTCCTTGCCGCGCAGCCCGTGGCCTGAACCACGAGTTTAAAGAAGGCGACTGGGCGGTTGCCGAAATGCGCCGTCATCCGCTGAAAGGCGATCGTTCTTTCTATGCTGAACTGACACAATACATCACTTTTGGTGACGATCACTTTGTACCGTGGTGGGTTACCCTTGCGCGCCATAATCTGGAAAAAGAAGCACCAGACGGCGTCGCTACCGAAATGCTCGATGAAGGTCTGGTTCGTGAAGATCTGACTGCGCTGGATTTTGTCACCATCGACAGTGCCAGCACAGAAGATATGGATGACGCCCTTTTCGCTAAGGCGTTGCCGGATGACAAACTTCAGCTGATTGTGGCGATTGCCGATCCAACCGCGTGGATTGCTGAAGGCAGCAAGCTGGACAAAGCCGCGAAAATTCGCGCATTCACCAACTATCTGCCTGGCTTCAACATCCCTATGCTGCCTCGCGAGCTTTCTGACGATCTCTGCTCACTGCGCGCCAATGAAGTCCGCCCGGTACTGGCATGCCGCATGACGCTCTCCGCTGATGGCACCATTGAAGATAATATCGAATTCTTTGCCGCCACCATCGAATCCAAAGCGAAGCTGGTGTATGACCAGGTTTCTGACTGGCTGGAAAATACCGGTGACTGGCAGCCTGAAAGCGAAGCAATTGCCGAACAAGTCCGTTTGCTAGCGCAAATTTGCCAACGCCGCGGCGAGTGGCGTCATAACCACGCACTGGTGTTTAAAGATCGCCCGGATTACCGCTTTATTCTCGGTGAAAAAGGTGAAGTGCTGGATATCGTCGCCGAGCCTCGTCGCATTGCCAACCGTATCGTCGAAGAAGCGATGATTGCCGCTAACATTTGTGCGGCCCGCGTACTGCGCGATAAGCTCGGTTTTGGCATCTATAACGTGCATATGGGCTTTGATCCGGCGAATGCCGACGCGCTGGCAGCGTTGCTGAAAACCCACGGTCTGCATGTCGATGCCGAAGAAGTGCTCACGCTGGACGGTTTCTGCAAACTGCGTCGTGAACTGGATGCGCAACCAACTGGTTTCCTCGACAGCCGCATTCGTCGCTTCCAGTCATTTGCTGAAATTAGCACTGAACCCGGTCCTCACTTTGGCCTCGGTCTGGAAGCATACGCCACCTGGACATCGCCGATCCGTAAATATGGCGACATGATCAACCACCGTCTGCTGAAAGCGGTTATCAAAGGCGAAACTGCGACGCGTCCGCAGGATGAAATCACTGTCCAAATGGCCGAGCGTCGCCGTCTCAACCGAATGGCAGAACGTGATGTTGGCGACTGGTTATACGCACGCTTCCTGAAAGACAAAGCCGGGACCGACACCCGTTTCGCGGCGGAAATTGTCGATATCAGCCGTGGCGGCATGCGTGTTCGTTTGGTTGATAACGGCGCTATCGCCTTTATTCCGGCACCTTTCTTACACGCTGTGCGCGATGAACTGGTTTGCAGCCAGGAAAACGGCACTGTACAAATTAAAGGTGAAACGGCTTACAAAGTGACTGACGTTATTGACGTCACCATTGCCGAAGTCCGCATGGAAACCCGCAGCATTATTGCGCGCCCGGTCGCGTAATCTCCTTTCACGGCCCATTCCTCATGAATGGGCCGTTTATTTCCCCGCTCCACCTTCGTCATATCCCGGCAGATTTTTTAACTGACTTTCGTTTGAAAACTGGCGTTTTTCCAAAACTGGATTACAAATAAATATATAAAAAAAACAATGCGTTTAGCCGCCGTTAATTTCATGTAAGTCATGTTGTTCCTTTTATTTAACCGCGGACTCCGCTGTTAACCGGAGGATATGCATCATGAAAACCGTTAGGGAGTCCACAACGTTGTACAACTTTCTCGGATCGCACAATCCATACTGGCGGTTAACGGAAAGCAGCGATGTTTTGCGCTTTTCTACCACCGAAACCACAGAACCTGAACGTATGTTGCAGTTATCTGCCGAACAGGCTGCTCGCATCAGGGAAATGACGGTCATCACCTCCAGCCTGATGATGAGTCTGACCGTCGATGAAAGCGATCTTTCTGTGCATCTGGTAGGACGAAAAATCAATAAACGGGAATGGGCTGGCAACGCGTCTGCATGGCATGACACACCGGCAGTTGCTCGTGATTTATCACACGGGCTTTCCTTTGCTGAGCAGGTAGTTTCTGAAGCACATTCCGCAATAGTGATTCTCGACAGCCGGGGGAATATCCAACGCTTCAATCGGTTATGTGAAGATTACACTGGGTTGAAAGAACACGACGTCATTGGCCAAAGCGTGTTTAAACTGTTTATGAGCCGTCGTGAAGCTGCGGCATCCAGGCGCAATAACCGTGTATTTTTTCGAAGCGGCAATGCATATGAAGTCGAACTGTGGATACCAACACGTAAAGGCCAGCGGCTGTTTCTGTTTCGCAATAAATTTGTCCACAGCGGCAGTGGCAAGAACGAGATTTTTTTAATCTGTTCCGGCACCGACATTACCGAAGAGCGCCGCGCTCAGGAGCGACTGCGTATTCTGGCAAATACCGACAGTATCACCGGACTGCCGAATCGTAACGCAATGCAGGAGTTAATCGATCACGCTATTAATCAGGCAGATAACAATAAAGTTGGGGTTGTGTATCTTGATTTGGATAATTTTAAAAAGGTCAACGACGCCTATGGGCATTTATTTGGTGACCAGTTATTACGCGACGTGTCATTGGCCATTTTAAGCTGTCTCGAACATGATCAGGTGTTGGCGCGTCCAGGTGGCGATGAGTTTCTGGTACTGGCATCCAATACCTCACAAAGCGCGCTGGAAGCAATGGCATCACGAATTTTGACCCGCTTACGACTCCCCTTCCGCATTGGTTTAATTGAAGTTTATACCAGCTGTTCAGTGGGTATTTCACTCTCTCCCGAACATGGTTCGGACAGCGCGGCTATTATTCGTCACGCCGACACAGCAATGTACACAGCGAAGGAAGGCGGACGAGGACAATTTTGCGTTTTTACCCCAGAAATGAATCAACGGGTATTTGAATATCTCTGGCTGGATACCAACTTGCGTAAAGCACTGGAAAACGATCAGTTGGTTATTCACTATCAACCGAAAATCACCTGGCGTGGCGAAGTGCGCAGTCTGGAAGCACTAGTACGTTGGCAGTCATCTGAACGTGGGTTGATTCCACCGTTGGACTTCATTTCCTACGCCGAAGAGTCAGGGCTAATTGTGCCTTTAGGCCGTTGGGTGATTCTCGATGTCGTACGCCAGGTGGCAAAGTGGCGGGATAAAGGTATTAACCTGCGAGTGGCGGTAAACATTTCTGCACGTCAGCTCGCCGATCAAACCATTTTCACCGCCCTGAAACAGGTTCTCCAGGAACTCAATTTTGAATACTGCCCTATTGATGTTGAACTGACGGAGAGCTGCCTGATTGAGAATGATGAACTTGCACTGTCTGTTATTCAACAATTTAGCCAACTAGGTGCGCAAGTGCATCTGGATGATTTTGGTACCGGCTACTCTTCACTTTCGCAACTGGCGCGCTTTCCGATCGATGCCATCAAACTTGACCAGGTTTTTGTTCGAGATATTCACAAACAACCTGTCTCGCAGTCACTGGTCCGGGCGATCGTCGCTGTGGCCCAGGCATTGAATCTTCAGGTGATCGCCGAAGGTGTAGAGAGTGCAAAGGAAGATGCTTTTTTAATCAAGAACGGGATCAATGAGCGGCAAGGATTTTTGTTTGCCAAACCGATGCCCGCCGTCGCCTTCGAACGCTGGTATAAACGCTATCTGAAGCGCGCATAAGTAGATGAATATATATACTTAGCGATATATTCCGTCATTATATATCGTATTACTGGATGATAATTAGCCGTTGCTGTTAAACACTTCTCTTTTAGCGGCAATTTTTGCATTATTCCTTTTCCACTTTTGCTATAAGGATGTCCTTGATGTCTGAATTTGATGCCCAGCGCGTTGCCGAACGTATTGATATTGTGTTAGATATCCTTGTGGCAGGCGATTACCACTCTGCGATCCATAATCTCGAGATACTTAAAGCAGAACTCTTGCGCCAGGTTGCTGAATCTACGCCAGACATCCCGAAGGCACCGTGGGAGATTTAACAATCGTGCCTTCAGGTTTTCCTATTTGAGGATGCCCGGCGCGTCAGTATTTTTTTATTTAGTATTATAACGTTATAAGAATTACAGCGATGAATTCCCGACAACAAACTATTCTACAGATGGTCATTGACCAGGGTCAGGTTAGCGTAACCGATCTGGCAAAAGCCACTGGAGTTTCTGAAGTTACCATTCGCCAGGATCTCAACACCCTCGAAAAACTGAGTTACCTCCGCCGTGCACATGGCTTTGCAGTTTCGCTTGATAGTGATGACGTCGAAACCCGTATGATGAGCAACTATACGCTGAAGCGTGAACTCGCCGAGTTTGCCGCGTCACTGGTTCAACCGGGCGAAACCATCTTTATCGAAAATGGTAGCAGCAATGCCCTGCTCGCCCGGACTCTGGGCGAGCAGAAGAAAAATGTCACGATCATCACGGTCAGCAGCTACATCGCGCATTTGCTGAAAGACGCGCCTTGTGAAGTTATTTTGCTCGGTGGCGTGTACCAGAAAAAAAGCGAAAGTATGGTTGGTCCATTGACACGCCAGTGCATCCAACAGGTGCATTTCAGCAAAGCATTTATTGGTATTGATGGCTGGCAACCTGAAACTGGGTTTACCGGTCGCGATATGATGCGTACCGATGTGGTCAATGCCGTGCTGGAAAAAGAGTGCGAGGCGATAGTCCTGACTGACAGCTCGAAATTTGGTGCTGTACATTCATACTCCATCGGCCCCGTTGAGCGATTCAATCGCGTGATTACCGATTCGAAAATACGCGCCAGCGATCTGATGCATCTTGAGCACAGTAAACTCACCGTTCACGTCGTTGACATTTAACCATTTCCCTTCTCTACGGATGATTTGCAGTTTGGCAAATCATCCGCTCTAAGATGATTCCTGGTTGATAATTAAGACTATTTACCTGTTATTAACACTCTCAAGATATAAAATTATTATCAGCGATATAACAGGAAGTCATTATCACCTGCGTGATATAACCCTGCGCGCGAGCGGATTTCACGGAATAATTTCACCAGGCTTATTCTTAGCTATTATAGTTATAGAGAGCTTACTTCCGTGAATCATAAATTCAGGAGAGAGTATTATGTTTGTAACGAGCAAAAAAATGACCGCGGCTGTTCTGGCAATTACCCTGGCAATGTCTCTGAGTGCCTGTTCTAACTGGTCTAAACGGGACCGCAACACCGCAATCGGCGCGGGTGCAGGGGCATTAGGCGGTGCAGTACTGACCGATGGCAGTACGTTGGGTACATTAGGTGGTGCAGCCATCGGTGGTGTTATTGGTCACCAGGTCGGTAAATAATCGTAAATAAATGTCGATTATCGACTCGCAATTATAATACGCTTGATTCTGTTCAGTACGAAATAACTGAATAATACACACAGTAAAATATTCGAAAGCCACGGATATATCCGTGGCTTTTTATGTTAGCCGCCTGCGAGTTTTACCTTCATCCCTTTCGCTTCAAGCAGTGATTTTAATAAATCACGCTTATCGCCCTGGATTTCAATAACTCCATCTTTAACTGCTCCGCCGCAGCCGCATTTTTTCTTCAGTTCCGCTGCAAGTTTTGTCAGTTCGGCATCATCGAGATCGACACCGGTAATCAGGCAAACGCCCTTACCTTTACGTCCACTGGTCTGACGCTGAATACGCACCACACCGTCGCCTTTAGGGCGTACAGGGGCCGCTTTTGGCTCATCAATACGTCCGGTTTCCGTTGAGTAGACCAGACGGCTGTTGGAATCACTCATCATGCACTCCGCTGTAAAGAGGCGTTGATCGCTTTCAGCGTCTGCGCTGGATCTACCGATTGCGTTACCGGGCGACCAATCACCATATAATCAACACCAGCCGACAACGCCTGTTCTGGCGTCATAATGCGGCGCTGGTCACCTGCTTCACTCCCCTGCGGACGAATGCCCGGTGTAACCAGTTTGAACGCCTGACCGAATACCTGTTTAAAGCGCACAGCTTCCTGAGCAGAACACACCACACCATCAAGGCCACATTTTTGCGTCAGTGCCGCCAGACGTTCTGCATAATCTGCAGGTGACAGTGTCATGCCAAGATCGACCAGGTCGCTGG
>OBRI01000245.1_pt1 | contig 11105 bp, 6 predicted proteins | sample 1475581 | NCBI WGS metagenome assembly OBRI01 (sample SAMEA3360675, study PRJEB22359) | human gut metagenome | biome: ENVO:urban biome; feature: ENVO:human-associated habitat; material: ENVO:feces | place: Bangladesh | collected 2011 | reverse complement strand
AAAGTCATTCACGGTGCCTCTCAGGTCTTTAAAGATCTATGGGGCGAGGCAGGCATAGCCGCTCGACTTGCTCTGGGTGCCAATGAACTGCCCGAAGGCAGTCCTGTCGAGATCATGGCGGTAGTGGAATTAGCACACTAGCGCTCGCGCTCTATGAAGCGTCTTGCGTTCTGCAGGACGCTTCTGCTCAGTGAATGAGATTAAGGAAGAATTTTCGTCCGTACAGTTTGACCAGACGAGCTTCACATTCTTTCTCGTAATCGCCGAGTTTTTGCGCCCACCAATTGGAAAACATTCGAATTTGACGAATTTTCCAGTCATCCTCCTTGCAAACCACATAATTTTGGTGACTTGGCCGGTGCCATCCTCCCAATACCGGCACTAAGCGTCCGGCTTCGAGATCATCAATGATGAAAAACAAAGGCATGCAAGGTGCTATGCCGGCATGTTCAAGCACAGATCTTCGAGTCATCTCAACATTCGAATAACGAATCGTATCGATCGCTTGAAAACTGCAGCTCTGCCCTTTTTTCGTGAGCTGATAGTTCGAGTTAAGCGAGAAGCTGTTCGGGTAAAGATTGCTGAATACTCGGTGGTGCAGAAGATCGTCAGGATGATTGATTGGCCCGTGTTCTTTTAGATACTGAGGCGTCGCAACCGGCACAAAAATCATCCGTCCTCTCGGCAGCATGATGCAGTTGGAGAGCTGTGCCTGTGCACTCAAACAGATGACGTCCGCCTTGCCCTCCAGAAAACTCGGCACATCCGACGGTGAGAGCATGTTAAAGCGCAGTTTTGGAAACTGTTCTGCATATTCCAAAATGAACTTCGTCGCGAAGTTGATGTGAGCATTGCCGATCATGACTCGGATCAGCATGGCGTCGTCGCTTTGCAGACGCCGGTAGTAGGTTTCAATCTGCTGCCGCTCCTCCAGAATCTTCTTAACAGATCCAATAATCGCACAGGCATCAGCCGTCATTTCAAATGGGCGCTTTTCCCTGTTGATCAATTGTCTGCCTAACTGCGTTTCCAGCTTTGTGAGTTTACGCGAGGCTGTTGGGCTGTCGATACCGAGCGCCTGAGCAGTTTTTTGAATCGATCCTGTTGTACACAAAGAAGCAAATACTTCCAATGCTTCGAGGTCATTAAGCATTGATAGATCCTTTTTTATCAGCCTTAACAAGGTTCTTTGCAATTTTAACAATGGAGGAATGGATACAACCGCAAACAAGTCCTATCCCATATTAATGTTCTAACACATAGTTGTTAAATATGAACGTGTAAGATCTATTATGTATATGTTAAATGTATGAATGAATTACAACTATCAATCATTCATAGTATTTTCAGCTAGTCCGTCAAGGAATTCTGACAGCAGCATCTTCTGTCCAGACGACAATTCAATCGACATCATTTGTTTACCAATAGACCTCGTAGTAACTGAACAAATACTATATAAAGCGATGTCGTAAAGCAGATTCTCACATTCTTTTGGTTTTTGTTTAGAGAGGTGCAAAAATCCATACCAAAGAACATAATCATTTATATATTTTGTAGCTACACCTCGAAATTTAAGATTAATCGATTCCTTAATTCCATGCTTAAATTTTCGTACAGCATCAAGCGCCCTGTCTTCATTAATACCTTTAACAGTCGTTAAATTGACATTTCTTAATGCTTTTTCATGTTGATTGTTTTTGGATATCTCAGCATCTGTAAGAAGTTTTGACTGTGATGTCAAATGATCTTTTATTGCCGACACGATAGTGTCTGTGGATGAGCGACCCAAGGTTGAAACTTTCCCTGTAAATCCACCATCTCTTCCAACAGCCAGCGGGACACATACTTGCTGCAGAGATTCTTTGTTTTTATCGTATTTTTCAATTAGTTGCTTAAACTCAGAAGCTTGTCTGCTGCCTTTAAATGAAAGGTTAAAGAAGGTTCTGTCCAGCTCTACGGTGCCGGACAACATTTGATGCTCGCATGTATTTCGCAGCGCATTGAGAATTTTATGTCTCCAAGCAAATGCTGTAGGGACAGTAATTCCACAAATTTTTGCACTTTGACGAACACTTAATTCTTTACACATACAGTTGACGTACACTCTCAACTTCTCTTGATTTTGATATGTATTCTTTCCCAAAACAGTATTGGTTGTCGCCTGAAAAACTTTCCGACAATCTGCACATTTAAATCGTTGAGTGCCGTCTGGTCTTTTGCCATATCGAACAACATGGCGAGATTCACAATGAGGGCAGAAAAAATCATTCGCAAAACGGTTGTTTTGAACCTTCTCCGGCATCAGAATGGAAGGTTCCTTTTTCTCAGCCCGCCTTTCCTCTTCTACAGATTTGATCTTAAGTAGAAACGCCTCCCTATCTTTCTTCGAGAGCATTGAGAAAGCTGAAAACAACTCATCAGACTTATTCATTTTTCCAACTATCGAAATATTAAATCAAATAGATTATTTATAAAAACAAATCAACCCTATGCTTAAACATAGTTTAGGGCTTTTCGACGCCGTTCGTTCAAATTAAATTGGTTGCAAAACATGTGGAACCCCCTACCTCAGCATGTTTTTCCACTAATCAAGGAGTAAGAAATGAAGATCGTCAGCGTCGACATCATTGATGTGAAGAATCCTCTTCAGTCGGCTGTAGCTAAATGGCGCCCGGTTGTCGTGCGCATCAACACCGATGAAGGTGTCTCCGGTTTTGGCGAAGTCGGCATGGCATATGGTGTCGGGGCTTCTGCGGGCTTCGGCATGGCAAAAGATCTGGCTCGTCTTCTGATCGGTGAAGATCCCATGCGCAGCGAATACATCTGGGACACGATGCAGAAGAAGACCTTCTGGGGTCAGGGCGGCGGCACGGTTGTTTCTGCCGGCATGAGCGCCATTGATATTGCGCTTTGGGATATCAAAGGCAAGGTCCTCGGCGTTCCCTGCTACCAGCTTTTCGGCGGGAAATGCCGCGACGAACTCCGCACGTATGCGAGCCAGCTGCAGTTCGGCTGGGGCAATGCGGAAAAAAAGGAAATTCTCACGACGCCTGAACAGTATGCGACAGCTGCTGAACAGGCATTGGCAGACGGCTATGACGCCATCAAAGTTGACGTTAACGAAATTGACCTTGAAGGCCGTGCCAAGAAGCGTAATTTGTACGGCTGCTTTGCCCGCCGCGATCTGTTGGTCGGCTACGAACGACTCAAGGCAATCCGAGAAGCTGTCGGCGACAAGATCGACATCATTGTTGAAGCTCATGCACTGACGGATACGACGTCAGCCATTGAATTCGGCAACATGATCGAAGAATTCCGCATCGCCGCTTATGAAGAGCCCGTGATGGCCCTTAATCCCGGCCAGCTCAAGCAGGTCAAGGACGGCATCAATATTCCGATTGCCGCCGGCGAACGTGTCTACACACGCTGGGGCTTCCGTCCGTTCTTTGAAGACCACATCATTGATTTGATTCAGCCTGACCTGGGTACCTGCGGCGGCTTCAGTGAAGCCAAGAAGATCTGCGACATGGGTCATATCTATGACACGACCTGCCAGATTCACGTCTGCGGCGGCCCAATCATGACTGCCGCTGCGCTGCAGCTTGAATGTGCAATTCCTAACTTTGCTATTCACGAACTGCACCGCTACGCGCTGCTCGAAGGCAATCGCGTCACTTGCAAGTACGACTATCTGCCGGTCAACGGCAAGTATCAGATTCCGGATCTTCCCGGCATCGGCCAGGAACTCACAGATAAATCCATTGCTGAATCGCCCAAGGAGACGGTGAAGTAACCAGCTTCAAATCGAGAGAAATCGCAGCCCCCAATGCATTCCCATTGAGGGGCTGCGGCGAGAGACCACCAAGGAGACCAAGCTATGGGAGCTATAGCGAATACCATCGCAATCGTTGTGATTGTTTGCGTTGGCTATCTGATCATCAAAAAAGTGTATCCGACGGCAGTCTTGATGATTGCCGGCCTAGTGCTGTTGTGCTGCGCCGTACTGCTTGATGTAGAGCCCGGACTGGCCTTGAAAAAGGGCACGGGATCAGAATTCTTCGACATCTTCAAAATCATTCAGGATGTCTTTTCAACCACGCTGGGCGGCCTGGGCTTAAACATTATGTGCATGGGCGGCTTCGCCAAGTACATGGACAAGCTTGAAGCCGGCCGTTCGCTCTATGACGTTGTCAGTGCGCCGCTCAAGTACGTCAAGCATCCGTATATGCTCGCCATGGCCGGTTTCATTGTCGATCAGCTGCTTGGTATGGCGATTCCCTCAGCTTCCGGTCTCGGTCTGCTAATGATGGTCACCATGTACCCGGTGTTCATCCGCGCCGGTGTCCCGAGAATGACTGCTGTCTGCGTCATTGCTGCGGGCCGCTTCTTCGACCTCGGACCAGGTTCCGCCTCTTGCAATATGGCCTGCAAAACGGCTGGTATTGAATGGGCCGACTACTTCCTGAATTGGCAGATGGGTATTTACTGGGCCCTGCTTCCGACAATGCTTGTGACGATGTACTTTGCTCAAAAGTATTGGGACAAGCGCGAAGGACTTGATCCGGATTTTGAAGCGCTGCGCGAAAAGTTCCGTCAAGAAGAAGCTGACGATACTAACAAAGCTCCTAAGATCTACGCTCTGCTCACCGTTCTGCCGCTCTTCCTCCTGCTCACGTTCAACCCGATTGTGACTGAGTACTTTGGTCTGCCGACCATCAAGCTCGGCATCCCGGCAGCTGTCATCATCACGATTTTCGTTTCCATGATCTTCGAATACATCCGCAAGCGTGAATTCGCTGAAGTCATGGCCAGCATGAAGGTCTTCTTTGAAGGCATGGGCAAATACTTTGCCGTCGTCGTCACCCTCATTGTTGCGGGTCAAGTATTCGGCAAGGGCCTCACGGCAATCGGTGCTGTCAATGCGCTGATCGCAGGGGCGGAATCGATGGGTCTCGGCGTCATGTCGCTGATCATCGTGATGGGCATCATCATCGGCATCATTGCCTTCTTGATGGGTTCGGGCAACGCTCCGTTCTACTCCTTTGCCTCTATCGCTCCGGCTATTGCTGAAAAGTTCGGCGTCCATGCTGCTGACGTGCTGCTGCCCCTGCAGACCATGACGGGCTTCGGCCGCACGATGTCTCCAGTGACTGGCGGCATTGTGGCTGTGGCAGGTATGGCCGGCGTCTCGCCATTCCGCGTTGTAAAGCGCAACATGGTTCCGCTGCTTTGCTGCTACGTGGTGAACTTCTTGGTTGTCTACCTCTTCATCCTTCCGTAAATTAGCCGCAACCTCATTGGCACTAAAAGCACTGCTCGACTACTTTAAGAGCAGTGCTTTTTCATCTTGAGAACTGATCATGCAAGAACCTATTCAACATGAACTAGCATCTTTTATCGCCAACTGCGATTGGGAAAAGATTGCCCCGCATTTCAAGGAAGATGCTGCCTATCGGGTATTGGACTGGGTTGGCTGCGCCGTGGCCGGAGAGCACTATCCCCAAGTTGAAATCGCTCAGAAGTACTTTATTGAAAACGGTGATCAGGGAAACTCTACTGTCATTGGTCACCAGACCAAATGCTCACCCCGTACGGCCGCCTTTCTCAACGGCATTGCCGGACATGTCTGCGAACTTGACGATGGGCACCGTACAGCCATCGGGCACCCTGGTTCAATTGCCGTCCCGACGGCACTGGCGCTTGGCGAGCACCTCAATGCCAGCGGAGCCGATGTTTTAAAAGCGGTCATTCTCGGTTATGAGGTTTTTTCCCGCTTGGGGCGCACTGTCAATCCGTCCCATTACCGGACCTGGCATACAACCGGCACTTGCGGGACTATCGCCGCTGCGGCCGCAGCCGCCAGTCTGCTCAAACTGTCCGCAGAAGAAACCAACAACGCTATTGGTATCGCCGCGACGATGGCAGGAGGACTGGTGGAGTCCTTCGGCTCACATGCCAAAGCCATCAATATTGCGGAAGCTTGCCAAAACGGGATTGATGCCGCCTCTCTCGCAAAGCTGGGGCTGACGGGCTCTCACTCTGCGCTTCTGGGTAAAAAAGGTTTCGTAGCGGCGACCTGCACTGAACCGCATACAGAAAACCTCACCCATTTATCTGAAGATGCACTGGTGTCCGATTCAGCGTTCTACAAGGTGTATTCGTCCTGCGGACATACCAATTCTCCCCTTGATGTGCTCTTTAAACTGATGGCTAAATACACCATTAATCCAAAAGAGATTGAACGAATTGATGTGGCCACCTACAAGGTCGCTTTCGATCTGACCTCACAGCTCAAAACGGCCACCGAAGATGAAGCGAAGTTTTCGCTTCCCTTCTGTTTTGCCATTTCGCTGCTCAAAGGGAGCGTCTCCTTAGCAAACTTCTCGCAGGCCGTGCGAACCGACCCTGAAGTACTTGACCTTGCCCGACGAGTGCACGTCATTGAAAGTCCGGAAGCCACAAGCCGCTTCCCGCATCGTCAGGCTGAAGTGTCCATTGTGATGAAGGACGGGACGGTTTATGCCGACAAAACCCTTGACGCGCACGACAGCACTACGCCAGAACAAATCGTCGCTAAATTTGAAGCTGCGGTGAATGAAATGGATGCTTCAAAGCGTCAGCGCATTATCCAATTCGTGATTGATCTTGGAAAACAACAGTCCATTGCCCCCTTGATGGATTTGCTCGCTTAACTCACCACGGGTACTAGAAAGAAGCACGTTCTCCAAAGAGACAACGTGCTTCTTTTTTGAGCGAGCCTCTCAATTCGAACGCAGCCACATTGAAGAATTGCCGTAGGGAACTCCAGAGAGAGAGATCCCAAGTCATTGCAGCTCATGGTATTTGTGAGGCTTTAACGATCGTTGCTGCAGCAGGCCGCCACAGTCCGCTTCAGCCTTCCAAGTTTTTAATCGCTTTGTTTATCTTGGAAAATAAGCCCTCTGCAGCCCTCAAGCACAGTGGCAGTGGTGGGACCACCGGGACTCGAACCCAGATCCGACCCTTAGGAGGGGCCAGTTCTATCCAGTTGAACTATGGTCCCACCGTGCTTGATCTCTCTCCGAGGGCTGCCCGGAGAAGATTCGGATTCTATCAGAGGCCGCAACAGGCCTGCTGACTTCTGCAGAATCATCCGGCGTGATGCAGTTTCTCTTTAGCAACCCGCAAAAGAAGATCTTTTGTTGACGAACCGAACGTAATGCGAAGCACCGTCGTATCGCCCGAACCAATCACGGCTTTAACGGTACCCGCCCCAAAAACATCATGACGAACACGGTCGCCGGGTTTATATCCGCAATCGTCTTCAGCCCGGCGCTGCTGAGCGGCCGCCAGACTTGCGCCGGCGCCAGCAAAGCTGCGCCGCCCGCTCTCGGAAACAACCGCATCGCTTACGCGGTTAGAACCATACGAGCCGCCTGAACTGCGTCCGGATCCGTAGCCGCCGTAGCCCTGACCGGAACGACCGTAGCCGCCGGAATAGCCCGATGAGCTGCCTCCCCAGCGAGCCCCGCGCCCATAGGAATCGTCGCGGTCGCGTCCGTAGAAATGGCCGCCCTGCCGATCTGAATCATCATCCTCATCGTCATCAAAGAGCGGCTCCATCTGCACGAGTTCCGCTGGAATTTCTTTAACGAAGGATGAAAGCGGATTATTGAAGGTTGTGCCGTATGTTCGACGAACCTTGCAGTGCGTGAAGACGAGCCGCTCCTTAGCACGGGTAATAGCCACGTACATCAGGCGCCGCTCTTCCTCTAGCCCTCCCTGACCGCCTTCGGAAACGGTTTTCACAGCAGAAAAATGCGGAAAGATACCTTCTTCTGCGCCAACGATAAATACCCAGGGGAATTCGAGCCCTTTGGCGGAATGCACGGTCATCAGCTGCACGGCATTGACATTCTGGCCTTCGCTCTTGTCGCCCGCTTCAAGCGTAGCCTGCGTGAGAAACCCCTCCATCGGCGTCGGAACCTCATCATTAGCTGGCGAGAAAGCCAAAAGATCTTCCGGCAGTCTTTCGTTTTTAAACCACCCTTCAGCGGCTGTGATCACTTCCTTCATGTTCTCAAGGCGATCCGGGCCATCCTTATCTTTTTCGTAGCAGGCCTCGAGCCCGGAAGCCTTAATGACATGTGCCACGGCATCGGGAAGCGTCATATTCTGCGCTGTCTCACGCAGCGTAAAGATCAGGTCGCGAAAGGCTGCCAGGCGCCCCGACAGCTGGTCGCCCATGTGAAGCAGTGTGGCCCAAAGGCTCTGACCACTTGCGCGGGCTGACTCCTGGAGCGTCTCAATGGTTTTCGCTCCGATGCCGCGCGTCGGAAAATTAACCACCCGCAGAAAGCTGGTGTCATCCCACGGATTGGTAATCATCCTGAGATACCCCAGCAGATTTTTGACTTCCGCGCGTTCGAAGAACCGAAGACCGCCATAGATGCGATACGGCACGCCTCGGGCCGTCAGTTCGGCTTCAAGCGCCCGTGACTGAGCGTTCGTTCGATAAAGAATCGCCAACTGACGCCACGACGCATCGCCTCCAGTAAGGCGCTGGGCTCGACGAATCGAATCCACCACCCAAGCGGCTTCATCCATCTCGCTCTCGAGCTCCTTCACCAAAATCTTTGCGCCTTGACTGCCGCTCGTCCAAAGGTTTTTGCCCAAACGTCCGTCATTATTGGCAATCAGAGCATTGGCGGCATCCAGCACCGTCTTTGTCGAGCGATAGTTCTGTTCAAGTTTGATGGGCTTCTCAACATGAAAGTCCTGGAGAAAGTCCGCCATGTTGCCGATGTTGGCGCCGCGGAAAGCGTAAATGGACTGATCGTCATCACCAACCGCGAAAACCGCATTCAAAGACGTACCGTTGGGCCCTAGCTTCTCACCGGCCAAGATTTTGAGCCAGCGGTACTGCAAAACGTTGGTATCTTGAAACTCGTCGACGAGAATATGACGGAAGCGCTTTTGATAGTGCGCGCGAACAAGGTCATTGCGGGTGAGCAGCTCGTAGCAGCGAAGAAGCAGTTCAGCGAAATCCACTACCCCCTGCTTCTGACATTCCCGCTCGTAAGCTTGGTAAAGCCCGAGACGCAGATCGGACGCATCCTTCGCTGAAACGCCCGAAGACCTCAGTCCGTTTTCTTTGCACCAATTAATGAAATTGACGACCTGCTTGGGATCCGTCTTTTCCACATCAATATTGGCAGCTTTCATGAGCCGCTTCACCAGCGAAAGCTGATCCCCGGAATCCAAGATCTGGAAGGTTTTCGGCAGCCCCGCTTCCTGCGCATGAATGCGCAGAATACGGTTGCACAGGCCATGGAAAGTGCCGACCCACATGCGGCGAAGGTCATAAGGAATCATGCCTTCCAAACGCGTGAGCATTTCCTTGGCGGCCTTGTTGGTAAAGGTCACCGCCAGAATCTCTCCCGTCGTCGCCAAATTATGCTCAAGCAGCCAGGCGATGCGCGTGGTCAGCACTCGCGTCTTGCCGGATCCCGCGCCGGCAAGAATGAGAACGCTCTCTTCAGGTGCGGTCACTGCCCGATGCTGCTCGGGATTGAGGTTGGCCAGAATATCGCTCGACATAGGCAGACTTTCGATGGAATAGTTTTTCTGAAGACAATGCAAGAAATGAATTTGCGGCCGAAAAGGTAGCACAAGCAGAGCCAACTGCACCGCTTCGATTCAAAACTGCCAAACAGCACACCATATTCAAAGTCTAAGGACAATATCGTAGTTTTCTATTGCAAACCGGAAAAGCCGGTTCAGTGAGCCTCACTTGCATCACTCAACAGGTATTCCAGAGGGATCTGAAGGCGTTCCCGCCAAGGTCTGGCGGCTATACTTAACAACTATTCTCAAATTTCCCCCCAACTTATTCACACTGGACAAAGAGCGTTATGCGCGAGACATACTCCCCGCAGGAGGTCGAATCCGAAGTTCAGGCGATGTGGAAGGACAAGGACGTCTACCGTGCCAAAGAAGATGCCGTAGACGCCAATGGCCATCCCAAGCCCAAGTTCTACGTGTGCTCCATGCTTCCTTACCCGAGCGGCAAGCTGCATATGGGCCACGTGCGCAACTACACCTTAAATGACGTCATGTACCGCTTCCACCGCATGAAGGGCTACAACGTCATGACGCCGATGGGCTGGGATGCCTTCGGACTGCCGGCCGAAAATGCCGCCCTGGCAAAAAAGGTTCAGCCGGCTGCGTGGACATACAGCAACATCGCCGATATGAAGGCCCAGATGGAGCCCTTGGGTCTTGCTTTCGACTGGTCGCGTGAAGTCGCTACCTGCAAGCCCGAGTACTATCGGTGGAACCAGTGGCTGTTCCTCAAGATGCTGGAAAAAGGCATTGCCTACCGTAAGACCCAGATCGTCAACTGGGACCCGGTCGACAAGACTGTGCTGGCCAACGAGCAGGTTATTGAAGGCCGCGGCTGGCGCTCCGGCGCGATTGTTGAAAAGCGCGAAATTCCGGGTTATTACCTCGGCATTACGCAGTACGCGCAGGAACTCCTCGACAACATCAAAACGCTTGACGGCTGGCCCGAACAGGTTCGCCGCATGCAGGAGCACTGGATTGGCCGTTCCGAAGGCGTGACGCTTTGCTTCCCGTACGAACTGGCCGGCGAAAAGAAGCGCCTCTCCGTTTATACGACTCGTGCCGATACGCTCATGGGCGTGACGTTCGTCGCCATCGCTGCCGAACATCCCCTCGCTTCCTACCTCGCCAAAAATCGTCCGGATCTGCAGGCCTTCATTGCTGAATGCGCCAAGGGCGGCGTGTCGGAAGCCGACATGGCTGCCATGGAAAAGAAGGGTGTTCCGACGGGCTTTTACGTCGAGCATCCGCTCACGGGCGAACCCGTTGAAGTCTGGATTGCCAACTACGTCCTCATGGGCTACGGCGAAGGCGCCGTGATGGCTGTCCCGGCTCACGATGAACGAGACTTTGCATTTGCCAAAAAGTTTGGTCTTCCGATCAAGCAGGTGGTTGCGGTTGACGGTGAAACCTTCTCTACCGATGTCTGGCAGGAATGGTATGGCGACAAGACGCGCGAAACGCATCTTGTCAACTCCGGCGAATTTGACGGCCTGAGCATG
>OBRI01000238.1_pt1 | contig 11370 bp, 14 predicted proteins | sample 1475581 | NCBI WGS metagenome assembly OBRI01 (sample SAMEA3360675, study PRJEB22359) | human gut metagenome | biome: ENVO:urban biome; feature: ENVO:human-associated habitat; material: ENVO:feces | place: Bangladesh | collected 2011 | reverse complement strand
TGGCCGCCGTAGACGGAAGCTCAATGCCCCAGAATGGCACACGCCACAGAATCGGAGCAAGCACCACATCAACCATTCCGAATTCGTCGGAAAGGAGGAACTTCGTATCGCCCACTCGATAGGCAAGAACACCCAGACTTTCGCTCAGGCGCTTGCGAGCATGTGCTTTTTTCTCAGCAGGTGCCGCCGAATTTTCCAGTGTACGCACATGCGGGAAAAGTTCACGGGCAAGTACGTGCAAAAAGAGTCGTGTGCGAGCACGTCCAACCGGATCCGACGGCATCAATTGCGGATGCGGGAATCGCTCGTCAATGTATTCGTTGACGACATAGACGTCGTAAAGGAAAAGATCGCGCTCCGTAAGAACCGGAAGCTCCCCATAGGGACTCATCTTCACAACGGCAAGATCGGCCTCACTGGGCCCAACGCCCTCGTAATCGATGGACTTGATTTCAAATTCGCATCCCTTCTCATTGAGAACGATGCGGCTCATGTGGGAGAACGGGCAGCTCGGGCCCGAATAAAGAATCATCATGGAGTGAGCGTAGCCTTCTGTGACGGGATCCATTTGCACCGCATGCGCAGTGCCGTGACGTCTGAGTGGAACACTGGGGCGACCAGAGAAAAAATCCGCCCCGGCACAAGCCGGCATGGCGGAGACGCGTCAGTGACAATTTGGAATTTTACATCAGCGTCAGTCTGTTACATTTAACAAAACCAGCAATGATCCTGTTTTTTATTCTGTGAGAATCAACTCAGTGTTTGTTTCAATATGTTTTGCGACTTAATGAGTCGCATTATTGTCAAACAGGATTATCCTGCGGCACATATTCAATCACAAGACCAGGAAAAACCTTCTGCAAGTGACGTCCTAATGCTTGAATGCCGAACTGCTCTGTTGCCGTATGGCCAGCCGCTAGATATGGCACGCCCGATTCTATGGCCTCAAAAGTGGTATGTTCACGAATTTCTCCGGAAAGGTAGAGATCACACCCTAAGGCGGCGGCAGCCGCGAGTTCATCTTGGGCAGCGCCAGAGCACCATCCGATGCGCCTGACCATTTTTTGCGCATCGCCCACAAGAAGCGGGGCTCGGCCAAGCGCTGCATTAACTCGTTGGGCAAAATCGGCTGCCAGCATCGCTCCCGAAATGATCTCTCCAACATGCAGGAGTCCATACTCACCATGACGGCTTTCAATCGTAAGGCCGAGTACGCGAGCGAGTTCTGCATTGTTGCCGACCGTTTCATGCGCATCAAGCGGCAGGTGATATCCCACAAGATGCATGCCGGACTGCATCAAATGTCTGATTCGACACCCCTTGACACCAGCAATTCGTGGTGATTCCCCCTTCCAAAACCAACCGTGGTGTACCAACACAACATCGGCGCCAAGGCGCGCAGCTTCATCAATAAGCCCTAACGAAGCAGAAACACCGAGCACGATGTGTTCAACCTCCCGAGTACCCTCAACTTGCAGGCCGTTCGGGGCATAATCATGAAACTCTCCTGCACGCAGATACGTGTCAAGATATTGCGTTAATTCCTGAATCCGCATCTCATCTCCTCTGTCGTCATTTTTAAAAAATGGCCATCCCCGCTCAAGAAGCATCCGTCACACAGTCGACAAAGCAGAATCATCCCGGTACTCTCCGCCGCCTTTGGCTCCTTTTTGCCCAAACAGCAACGGTTATTATGGGAGCCGCCCTAGGCCTCAAAGCCGCCGGCATTCTGCCCGATGACGCTTCGCAAAAAGTGGATCCGCTTTTTCTGGAGCTCTCAGCCATCAGTCGCCAAAGTGACTTCAGCGGTGCCGTCGAACGCGCTGCGCCCTCTGTGGTGAACATCTTCACACGGAAGTCCGCAGCTGCGCATTCATCCGATGCAATCGGCGTCAACTGGGACGGCGATCCCGAGACGCACATGAAAGCACTGGGCAGCGGCGTTATTGTCTCCGAGCATGGGGACATTTTGACAAATTACCACGTGGTTGACGGCATCTCCAATTTGAGCGTAGCACTGGCCGACGGCCGTACATTTGAGGCCAAACTGCGGGGCAAAGACGTAGAGACTGATCTCGCGCTTTTGCAAGTGAAAGCTGAAGGACTGACCGCCGCCGTTTTGGGCGACGCTTCCAAGCTCAAGGTCGGCCAGACTGTTCTTGCCATAGGCAATCCCTTCGACGTCGGTCAAACCGTCACCGCCGGAATCATCTCAGCGCTTGGGCGCCATGGCTTTGGACTCAACAGCTATGAAGACTTCATTCAAACCGATGCCGCAATCAATCAGGGCAACTCGGGAGGAGCTCTGATCAACCTTCAGGGCGAACTTATCGGCATCAACAGCGCGATATTTTCTCCTGACCGAACAGAAGCTTTTGTTGGCATTGGCTTTGCCATCCCGAGCTCTATCATCAACAACGTGCTGCCGGCACTGCTCGCAGGCCGCAATATTGAACGAGGCTACCTCGGTCTCGTTCCTCGGCAACTCTCTCAAGAACTCGCTCAGGACTTAAGCCTCGGCGTTAGCTCAGGCGTGTTGATCAAACGGGTTTTGCCCAACTCTCCCGCTGCCCACGCAGATCTTCGCAGCTTCGACGTCATCCTTGAAGTAAGCGGCACCCCCGTGCGCCGAGCCAATCAGCTGCTGCAGATCATCGCAAGGCTTAAGCCCGGCACCCCTGTTGAGGTGAAGATACTTCGTTCGGGGCGAGTACTTACCAAACGTATCCTCCCGACTAAGCGGCCACGAGGCTCTTTGGAAAAAGAGGCGCTGGTGCCGCCGTCATCGATTGAAGGCGTCGACATGTCTGGGTCTTGAGTGATGAAAAAAACGCCGTTTGACACTTGTCAGACGGCGTTCATGTTTTTGGTAAGCGCAGAGATTAAATGCCTTTGGCCATTTCTTCTTTCTTTTTTTCCTTCAGCTCTTCAACCTCTTCATCGCTCACACCGGCAATCTTCACACACCAAATGCCAACCTGATAAAGGATGACCAGAGGCAATGCAAGCAGAATCTGAGAAAGCGCATCAGGCGGCGTAAAAATAGCCGCAAGAACAAATGCTCCGACAATTACGTAAGGACGAGCCTTGGTCAGTTTGGAGTAAGTCGCAATACCCACACGATTCAGTACCACCACGATGATCGGCACTTCAAAAGTCATGCCGAAAGCGAGGAACATCGTGAGCACAAAACTGAAATAAGAATCAATATCTGGGGCAAAGTTCACCGAATCAGGCGAGAAGCCAGCGATGAACTGAAAGACCATCCGAAAGACGATGAAGTAGCAGTAAGCCATACCAATCGCAAACATGACGATCGAGGAAATCAAGATCGGGAATGCGAGGCGTTTCTCACTGCGATAAAGCGCCGGGGCAATGTAGGCCCAGGCTTGATACAGCACCACCGGAAGCGCAATCAGGAATGCCACAAAAAGCGTCACCTTAAGCGGTACGAAGAAGGGCGCCACCACACCTGTTGCGAGAAGTTTGGCGCCTTGCGGCAAAGCAACCATCAACGGCTGACTCAGGAAGTCGAAGATCTGCTTCATGAAAGGTGAAAGACACGCGAACACGACAATAATCGCGATCACCGATTTCATCAAACGATTACGCAGCTCAATCAAATGCGCTACGAGCGGTTGCTCGTTGGCGGGATCGTCCGGCGCTTCGAGCTGAGGATTGTCCTGGCTCATGATTCCTTACTCAACGATAAATACGGGTACGAAGATTTTTAGCACGAGGAGCAAGTGCGCGGCGTCGGCCTGAGGCGCCCCCCATATTGGCTTCGCGCATACCGAGTTCACGACGCAGTCGTTCAATCTCGGCAGCGAGGTCATCAACCGACGGTCCCGAGTGATAGCGTTTAGGAAAGACTTGCGGCTCCAGCCGCCATAAGCACTCGCTGGAGTCATTATTTCGCTGTCTGTATTGGCATCACCCCAACCATAGACTGACGAAATATCGTCCGCAGAAACGCCTGTCGTCTTCGTTGAAACCGTCTCTGCCGCATCAGCTTTAACTGATTCCACCGCGCTTTGCGCATCCTTCACCGCAGACTGGGCTTCACCCGCAACCGAGCTTACATTGGTCTCGATTTCTCCTGCAGTTTTCTCAACGGTTGACTTAACGTCATTGGCGAGTGCTTTCGCCTCGTCCTGAATCTTTTTGAGTTCCGAGAGCTCCGTCTCCCGGTCGATGTCGGACTTCACCTGCGCAACGAAGCGCTGGGCCTTGCCGATCCATTCACCAGCCGTACGAGCAACGACAGGCAGTCTTTCCGGGCCGAGCACGACAAGCGCGACGACACCGACGATGATCATTTCGCTGAAGCCGAAATCAAACATGACGTCTCACAAACTTAAAAAGGCCGCGGTGCGCGCTGCGCTGCCGCGGTCTTCCTGATTCAAGGGAAAACGGTCTCTATATTGAGGAGAGACCCCCAAGCCTTTGGATTAGGCCTTGGGTTTTTCCTTGGCGTCGACGTCAATCGTGTCGGCCTGCTTGGCCTCGGCAGTCTGCTGCTGCGGGATTTCCTTGGCAGCCGTCTGATCAGCGGGCTTGTCATCGGCCTCACGCATGCCTTCCTTAAAGCCCTTGATGGCGCCGCCAAGATCCTTGCCCATATTCTTCAGCTTGCCTGTGCCGAAAACGAGCACAACGATGGCAAGGACGATCAGCCAGTGCCAAACGGAAAGAGAACCCATTTTTTTCTCCTGAAATTAGTTCTTCCACGGGCGGGGACCGCCAAGGACGTGGATGTGCAGATGAGGAACTTCCTGACCGCCGTCGCGGCCGGTATTAATAATCACGCGGAAACCGTTGTCGCAGCCTTGTTCCTTGGCGAGCTTGCGCACAAGGCCAAGCATTTTACCTAAAAGCGGCTCATCGGCAGGCTGCGTTTCGGCGAGAGAAACAATGTGCTTCTTCGGCACAATGAGAAAATGCACCGGCGCCTGCGGATGAATGTCCTTGAAGGCAATGACGTCGTCGTCCTCATAAATCTTGGACGAAGGAATATCACCTGCGGCGATCTTGCAGAAAATGCAGTCAGACATGCGTAAACCTTTTTGCGCGGCGGCCTGCATATACTGCAGTCCGCCCCCTGAATTGTAATGACGAGAACCGACTTCCCGACAGTTTGAATATTGGCTCATTTACTTCGGCCGGTCAACCTCGACCAAAGGATAGCGCTGATGTGTCAGCTGCGCACGCGCTCAATGTCGGCGCCGAGTCCACGGAACTTTTCCTCCATGCGCTCATAGCCACGATCAAGATGATAGAGTCGATCAACTGTACTTTCACCGTTGGCAGCGAGCGCAGCAATAACAAGCGACGCCGAGGCTCGCAAATCAGTTGCCATCACCGCTGCGCCTTCGAGCCGAGGCACACCTTTGACAACCGCGGTCCGTCCAACGACATTGATTGAGGCGCCCAAGCGAGCAAGCTCAGGGACATGCATGAAGCGGTTTTCGAAAATGGTTTCCGTGATTTCCGACACGCCATCCGCCCGAGCAAGCACTGCCATAAACTGCGCCTGCATATCCGTGGGAAATCCAGGATGCGGCGTAGTGCGGATTTTGACGGGTTTGGGGCGCCCTGCCATCTTGAGCCGAACCCAATCGGGGCCAACATCAACAATTGCCCCCATTTCCCGAAGCTTCAAAATCACAGCTTCCAAATCTCCGGGAACACAATTCGCAACCAACACGTCGCCGTCCGTTGCGGCTGCCGCACAGAGGAACGATCCAGCCTCAATACGATCAGCGATCACCGCGTGTTTGGCCCCGTGAAGACGTTCAACCCCTTCAATCACCAGTGTGGGCGTACCAGCACCAGAGATCTTTGCGCCCATAGCATTGAGGCAATTGGCCAAGTCAACCACTTCAGGTTCACGCGCGGCATTTTCAATGACCGTCGTTCCCTCTGCGAGCACTGCAGCCATCATCAAATTTTCCGTACCGGTGACCGTCACCATATCGGTGGCAATATGTGCAGCCTTCAGACGGGCGCTTTCTACGACAACATAGCCATGGTCAATTTCAACCGCAGCGCCTAGAGCCCGCAACCCCTTGATGTGCTGATCAACCGGACGCGCACCGATGGCGCAGCCGCCCGGAAGACTCACCCGAGCAGCACCGAAGCGGGCCGTGAGCGGGCAGAGTGTGAGGATCGAAGCACGCATCGTCTTAACGAGATCGTAAGGCGCTTCCGTTGAGGTAATGGCACCCGCATTCAAAGTAACGTTTGAACCGGAACGCTCCACCTTGACGCCCATGCCGGCAAGCAGCTTCAGCATCGTACGGACGTCTGCGAGATCAGGCACGTTCTTCAGTTCCAGATCTCCCGCCGTAAGAAGTGACGCTGCGAGAATCGGCAGTGCCGCATTTTTTGCTCCGGAGACGCGCACCTCGCCAACAAGACGGCGAGCGCCGCGGATTTTCAGTTTTTCCATTGGTCTTTCCCAAAACGGTCAATTCACTTCAGTCTTTGAGGCGCTCTTAGGAAGTCCTAAAAGATCTGCTACACCGTAGAGCTGCGCAAGCTGAGCAAGTGCCGGCGACAGATTGAGAATCTGCAGATCAGGGGCCATTCGCCGTCCAGCCAAAAGAACAGACAGCAAAGAACTGTCGCCCCCTGAAACGCCGGCGAGATCCACAACACGATCTCCCGCTGCGATTGCCGCTAATAGCTCTCTTTTGAAAGTCAACGCGTCATCGAAAGAAAACTCAGTCCACTGCGGCGTCACGCCTTACCCCCCGAATTCTTTACCTGACGAGCAAGCTCCTCGCCTTTTTCGTTGAAGAGTTTGATAAGTCCCTCAACCCCATCCTGACTCAGCACGGAAGCAAACTGCGAACGGTAGTTTTCAACCATCCAAATCCCTTCAATATTGACGTCGACAATCTTCCAGGTGTCGTCTTTCGCTCGATAAATTCGGTAATCAAGCGCGATGGGCTCCGCCCCGCTGCTTTTCAAAAGCGTACGAATCACCATCTCAGGCTGAGCCTTTTTTACTCGAGTCGGCCGCAGCTCACATTTTTGATCCTTCACTGCCGTAAGACCGCCCGCATATACGCGCAGCAACAGCGTCTCAAAGCCGCTCTCGAGAGCCTTCTTTTGCTCTGCCGTTGCGGTGCGCCATTTGGGACCGACTGTCATACGCGTCATCATGGTGAAGTCGGTTGCCGGCAGAACGATCTCATCGACCAATTTGCGAAGACTATCAACATTTCCGGACTTCAATGCCTCGCTCGAACGGATACGGTCAAGCACAGCATTGGACAAATCGACCACAAAGGCAAAAGGATCGCCTTTGGCATCGTAGGGAAGCCCGTCAGCGGCCAATGCCGCAGGCATAAAAACTACAGACGTGAGAGCGGCACCGACAATCATCAATGTTCTGCGCTGCATATTTTTCTCCTTACTCATTGTCTACCGGGAGCGGTGTAAGCATCTGAAGCTCTTCGGCTTCATCCTCAACTGCACCATCGCGCACGTCGCTCGCCCGCTTGGCGAGATACGCATCGCGAACTGCGGCATATTCATCAATAGTTGACGCACGAAGCGCGTCAAGCTTCATCAAGCGCGCACGACCATCAACCAAAGCTACGGTCGTTGCTCCGGCTGACCAATACCACTCCTCATTCCAAAGCGCATAGGTAAGCGGATCGGTGGCAATAGATACCGGCCACCTCGTCCAATCACGCGTTGACGAGGGCCCTAAAATCGGAAGTACCAGATAGGAACCGGATCCTACCCCCCAAACGCCCAAAGTCTGCCCAAAATCCTCGCTGTGCCGCTTGAGCCCGATTTCATCGGCCACATCGAAGATACCGGCAATGCCGAAAGTCGAATTGACCAGGAAGCGCATCAGACTCTCAATGCCGCGGTCCACTTTTCCTTGCAGGGTGTTGTTGACAGCATTGCCGGGATCACCGAGATTATCGACAACATTGGAAACGCGGGTGCGTACCCACTCCGGCGTCCATTCAACATAAGTTTCTGCCACCGGCCGAAAAACCGCACGGTCGATTGAATCATTGAACGCGTAGATATTGCGATTGACGCGTTCATATGGGTCCGACGGGTTCTCCCCCGCATTAGGCGGAACTTGAGCACAGCCCGCCAACAAAACTGCGGCAGCGGCCGTGCCGGCGAGGCTAGTGAGTAGTTTCTGCATGATCACTTCCCGCCGTCTTCAGCTTTGGAATAGAGAAATTGACTGATGAGATTTTCGAGCACCACAGCACTCTGCGTCCGGCGAATTTTTGATCCTTCAACCAGATTGGCTTCATCCGCACCGGCCTCAATCCCAACATATTGTTCACCCAAAAGGCCCGCTGTCAGAATCTTTGCCGAGCTGTCATCGGGGAATGGATAACGTGCATCCATGTCCATGACGACGCGCGCTTGGAAAGTCTCCGGATCGAACACGATGGATCGTACACGGCCAACAACAACCCCTGCGCTTTTCACCGCTGCGCGAGCCTTGAGGCCCCCAATATTGTCAAAATCCGCCGTTACGGCGTAAGTCTTCTGGCCGAAAGTGAAACTTCCCAAATTGGCCGCCTGCAGCGCCATAAAAAGAGCAGCGAGGAAACCAAGCACAATGAAGAGGCCGACGGCGGCTTCAAGCTTGCGGTTTGAATGCATTTGCTAGTACTACCTTTAAACCGTTGTGAACATCCAGGCCGTCATGATGAAATCGAGCCCGAGAACAAGAAGAGAGGAAACTACGACCGTCGTCGTGGTCGCACGGGCAACGCCGTCCGGCGTCGGGCGTGATGCCCAGCCTTGATAGAGTGCAATCAGCGTCACGGCTGCGCCGAAGACGACACTCTTAACGAAGCCATTGCAGATATCGGAGAAAACATCGACTGCACTTTCCATCTGCGACCAAAAGGCGCCGTTATCGGTACCGATCAGCAGTACACCGACCATCCAGGCACCAATGATGCCTACGGCAGAGAAAATCAGCGCCAGAATCGGCATGGAGATAAACCCCCCAATAAACCGCGGAGCAAATACGCGGCGAATGGGGTCTACGCCCATCATTTCCATGGCCGCTAACTGCTCACCTGAACGCATTAGACCAATTTCAGCAGTGAGCGCTGTGCCAGCGCGGCCGGCAAAAAGCAGCGCCGTCACCACTGGTCCAAGTTCGCGCACAAGTGAAAGCGCAACCAACGTTCCCAAGGCTTCTTCGCTGCCGTAGGTAACGAGCACGTAGTAACCCTGCAGTCCGAGCACGAAACCTACAAAAAGCCCCGAAACACTGATGATAAGGAGCGAGTAGTTGCCGATGAAATGAATCTGGGAAATGATCGGACTCAGTCCGGCTCCGCCAAGACGGGCGAGAACACGCCCCGAAAAAATACCGAAGCGTCCTACAGATGAGAGCAGACTGAGAACCCAGCTGCCGAGCTGGGCGAGAAGGTTGACGATCACGCTTGGTCTCCTTTGTGGTTCGGGAACCCGAGATCGGTCGCATAGTCTGGGGCAGGATACTGAAAATGGACGGGACCATCCGGCAGCCCGTTGATGAACTGCCTCACAAAAGGATCGTCCGAAGCACGGAGCGCTGCGGGTGTGCCCTGCGCAGCCACTTTGGCCGACGAAATCATGTACACGTAATCTGCAATCTCAAACGTTTGTTCCACATCATGCGTAACCATCAAAGAGGTCGCACCAAGCGCATCGTTGAGACTGCGGATTAAACGCGCAGTCACCCCCATCGAAATCGGATCAAGCCCTGCGAATGGTTCGTCATAAAGAATTAACGCAGGATCGAGTGCAATCGTACGAGCCAAAGCCACTCGTCTTGCCATACCCCCGGAGATCTCTGACGGCATAAGCGGCGCCGCTCCGCGCAGTCCCACCGCGCTGAGCTTCATCAGTACTAAATCTCTTACGGTTTCTTCATCCAAGTTTGTCTGTTCGCGGATGGGAAAAGCGACATTGTCGAAGACGGACAAATCCGTGAAGAGCGCACCAAATTGAAAGAGCATCCCCATACGGCGGCGCAGTCGGTAGAGCGCCTTTTGATCGTTTGTATCAACACGGCAACCCGCGATGCAGATCTCTCCGGCCTGAGGCGTCAAAAGTCCGCCAATGAGCTTTAGCAGTGTCGTCTTTCCCATGCCGGAGCCGCCCATGATGGCAACCACCTGACCGGATCCGAAGCGCAGCGATACATCTTCCAAAATCGTGCGGCTGCCGTAGCCAAAGGTGACATTCTTAATGGAAAGGAAGTCCTTCATGCATCATTTCCTTCAGTCTTCGCCCAAAAGGCTCGGTGCCGGCTTCCAACGTGGCGAGCGGTCGACGCCAAGTGCTTTAAGCTCAGCATTTCCCGGTCCTATGAGCGTAAACGAGGCTTCAATATCTGGATCGAGAAATGCCGGGCGCCTCCTAGCCAGATCAATGAAGACCCATTCAGTAGCCCCCGCCATCACAGGCATCCCTTCACGCTGCATCACATACCGACGCAGGCTTGCCGGACCGCGCAGACTCTGGACCCATGTCGTGATCGTGAGTTCGTCTCCGGCGAAACAAGGCTGCAGATATTCAATCCAATGCTCACGCGCTACCCATGAGCGGTTCCTCGCCTTGAGCGTCTCAAAGTCCCAACCGAGAAGCGCCGCGTGCCGTGTCGCCACACCCTCCATCCATCGCAGATACTCACGATTATTGACATGCCCCTGCACATCAATAGAAGTGTCTGCAACAGTAAAGACCTCTTGATAGATACGGCGTTGATCCGTCATGCGAAAATATTGAACGACCGTTCAATTTCCTGTGCGTAAAAAACCCCGCTGCACGCATGCTCGGGGACGATAAGGTTGCATTGTACGTCAGGGATCAATGCAACCCGTCATACTGGTACGGATTTGCCTGTTGAAACTGCAAAAGCTTGTTGCCACGACGCACCGCTTCCCGCTCCGCGTACATATGCAGCTTTTTTTATAATGCCCGCCAATTTTTCTATTTTTTATCCCTTCGGGCGCAGAGGGCCCACCTAGTGACTGCAGTACAGAAAAAACGGCCGGCCCAACGTTCGGGCGGCGGGCTCTGGAGCGCCGTTAAGTGGACGATAGCGATCGGCGCCGCCGGCGCACTTTCAGGCGTATTCCTCCTTATCTTCGTCTTTGCCTACATCTATCAGCAACTGCCCTCAATCGACGTGCTGACAGACTATCGTCCGAAAGTACCGCTCCGTGTTTGGAGCGCCGAAGGACGACTCATTGGCGAGTTTGGTGAAGAGCGTCGTGATTTTGTCCGTATTGCCGACGTCCCCAAACATGTCAAGGATGCCATTCTCTGCGCGGAAGACGACGGCTTTTATGAGCATCACGGTATTGAGTTGATGGG
>OBRI01000235.1_pt1 | contig 11497 bp, 9 predicted proteins | sample 1475581 | NCBI WGS metagenome assembly OBRI01 (sample SAMEA3360675, study PRJEB22359) | human gut metagenome | biome: ENVO:urban biome; feature: ENVO:human-associated habitat; material: ENVO:feces | place: Bangladesh | collected 2011 | reverse complement strand
GAGCGTCCGGGAAATCTCGGCGGTAGGCTGCCTCATCGACCAGAGTCTTATCCAGCCGAAATAAAAGGTTCCTTGGGGCACTGAGGAAATGCAGTACGAAATTTGGCGGTGATATTAACGACAGAATCGGCTGCTAAGAGGCCGACATACTTGCGGGCTGAGTATTTTGATTTCTTAGCGACCGGATCCCACTGCGGTTGTATCGACCGTTTTCATCCAATCATAAAAATCGTAGATTCGGTTGTTCTAAATGTTGTTTCGATAAATTTTGTAAAATAGCTTAATTCGAGCTAAAAATATATTTTTAGTTGCCTCGCCATCTATAATCTCCAATGCATATTTAACTGATCGTGAATCTAGGGTGAACAATTCATAAATTGAAGCGTCACGAATTGCTTTTTTGGAAAAATTTCGATAAATCACTAAAAGCTCATTACTTTTCTGATACCAATGAATGCTTTTAGATAAAAAATACAGAAAATCCTTGCAGGATAATACATTTTGGCAAAACAATAAATTTGTTTTAATATCAAGGATAGACGTTTTTCCCTTAGACAAGCTATTCGTGCGCTGTCTCCAATTGACGCTTAAAGAATCAGATTCCATAATTTTCCATTCTTGTTTTAGGCATAACACCATTTTAATGAATGGAATTACATCCTCATATTTCATGTCGGTTGGGTACGCTTGAATCACCGAGTGAAAAAACTTTTTAGTATACAACTTACCCCAAGCGCAAACAAATGTTCCTCCTAAAAGATATTTCCTGTTAGCAGGAAATGATAAAAATTTAGGTTTATTAATAAAATCTTTAATCTTGCTACCTTCTTGAGTTATCAAAGAAATTGAGCCAAAGACAGCATCAACATTAAATTTTTTTATATCTTTGAGCAAATGCTCTATAGCATTGGGGCATAAGGTATCATCCGAATCCAAAAAGAAATAAAAATCTCCTTTCGCAAAAGAAACTCCAGTATTGCGAGCCGCACCCAATCCCCTATTCGTCTCGTGTTTGATAAATGTGTACTTAAATTTACAATCGTTTCTTAAAAAATGCTCTAAGATTTGAACTGAAGTATCGGATGAACAATCATCAACAAAAATAACTTCAAAGTCTTTAATTGTTTGCCTATTTAAACTTTCCAAGCAATCATGAAGATATAATTCGACATTGTAAATAGGTATGATAATAGAGACCATTCTATTTTATTCTTTTAAATGACTACGATTTTATAAGTTTGCTTCGTTATAAATTATTTCCCTTATAGTTTTTATAAAGTCAGGAACATTATGAACTTGTTTTACATAATTTATAGCAGCCTCAGCTTTTTTTACTCGTAATTGTTCGTTCTCTATAAGAGTTCGAATAGCCTGAGTGTACAAATCAACCTTATCAAAACCGTCGCCAAGAACCTCTCCTACATAAATCCCAAATTTTTCTGTTAAATTCTCAGGATTTCTGTTACTTACTAACAAAGTACCATACGATAATGCCTCAAGGAATGAAATCGGCAAAGCCTCATGAATTGACGTGTTAACGAGAATTTTAGCCTCCATCAGATATTTCTCTTTCTCAATACCATCAACATGTCCTGAAAAATGTAAATTCGGAATACTCAAATATTTTTGCATCACGGCTGAGTTCTCTTTTTTCTCGCGAAAAGTCTGACCAAGGACATAAAATTCCCACTCAGGCATGCGTTCCGCGATTTCACAGAATAACCAACCTCTTTTTACAGATTCAATTCTACCCAAAAATATAATCTTGTTCTTTTTTTGTAACGATTTCAGGTCAAAGTTATCGTCTATATCGATGGGGTTAGGACAATATTTTATTGTTATATTCTCAGGTAATCGATATAAGTCCCTGGCTTTCTGATTCAGAAAATATCCTTGTGATATAAAGATCACTCTCTTTTGCTCATTCCAATCATGAACCGTATCATAAATGTCCTGATTGTAATAGCTCTTTTCGGGAAACAGTTTGACTGTATTAATTTCGTCCCATTCATATTGTGGACGAGGATCTTGAATCCAAAGAATTAGTTTTTTATTTGGATTAGGCTCATATTTTAGAATATAATTTGTTGTAAGTTCGATAGAAAAATAGATGTCGTAATTCATCTTTTCTAACCAACGGCGGGCCATAAACCCAATTTTCGGCAATTTATACAAATCAACATCATCTTCTCTAAAATGTTGCGCTGAAAAATACTTTTTACCTCTTCCGAGCAAAACATCAATCTGAATATCTTCGTTCGGTATATATCTAGCAATGTAACGCCTAGCCAAAAAACCGTACCCACCAAAGGCTGTACCTGCTCCACCAAAAAATTCGTCAACAATCAAACCAACTTTAATCTTCTTTCGCATATCAAAACCATTTATTCCATACGCAAAAATTTTTCACACTCTTTCAGAGTATTAAAATATTGTTTATCCCAATACGATCTCACACGAATCCACGGCTTGTTAGGACCGGTGAAATGAACAATATATGGATTTCTGAATCGAGCAAATAAACGACGTCGATCACGTTCATAAGACATCCAGTTCATCATTTTATCTAAGAGGATAATTTTACCGTTAAAAGTGTAGTTCAAGATATCTTGATCCTGAAACTGAATTTTATCCTTTAGCTGCTCATCATTAATAAAAAAAGCCTCTTGCAAGTTATCCTCCCTAATTTTATTTAGGTTCAATAATAAGACCCCTGCATTGATATATCTGCTTTTTAAATGTTCCATACCTACGTCATATAAATACTTTCCGTTATCCCTATTTTCGATGCAACGATCGTTAATGCCTGCTGCATATAAATTACCTAAAGACACTTCAAACACATCTTTGAGATTTCTATTAACCAAAATATCTGCATCTAAATACAATGCTGTTGAGGTATTTGTTAATATCTCCGGGATTAAATACCGGTAATATGTTGCCTTAGTAATATATTCAATATTCGATTTTTGCTTTTCAAATCGATTGTTGTCAATACAATGAAGCGTTAATTTGTTCGAAAATTTTTTGGTAATTCCGCTTAAATTTATTAGAGTTTTCTTGCTTAATGCCGAATATCGAACATGTACTTCTGCCGAAGAAGGATTTTGTTTACAGAACGAATAGATAGCCACACTCAACGGTATGGAGTACTGCTCGTCAGCTGCAAAAATCACATGGTTCATTCTTAAAGTTCCTCTTCTAAAATTTGCAATAATTTTGGCTATTCCATATTATTAATATCTCATCTGTTTGCTAAATGTCATCAGTTATCTTTAGTCACCATTGTTCGCTTAAATATGTTCGATAATCAAATTGCATAACGTCCGCTCAATGATAATTATTCATGAAAACTATCCATTATTTGTCAAAGCTTCTATCTGTAGTTTCTGGATAATGAGTGATTTCTTCGAGTTTTAGTTTATTGTAATTATTTAGGATTTTTTTAAACAAGCGCCAAGGATGTAAAGCATATAGTGAACGATTTTTATCGGAGCGTCCAAGGATTATAGTTTTTGTGTTATTGCATCTTTTGACTATTGTGCCACGTAATCGCCAATGGTCAATTGTTGATGCGTACGATGAAAAATAACCAAACAGAAAATTATCAACAGGCTCAAAAATTTGAGAAGACATTTGTAAGGCAACCCTAGCAGCATCTCTTGAAATAAAATATGCATATGTTCCTATAGGAGGAGATGCCTTAACGCGTAAAAGAGTATTTCCATCATTTAGTGTTATGCTTTTATCCGCGAAAATGTTCATCCCATCCCTGTTACAAAAATTAATTAAATTGCAACCTTCTGGAATCCAGTTTGTGTTTGATAAGTATCTAGTGGCTGAGGCAGAAAACGTACAGTTATCCTCTAAAATTAAAGCCCACTCTTCATTTGACTTTATTAAAAGTTCCCAACATTTTTTATGACTCAAAAAACATGCGATTTCACCTGCCGACAAATGATGAGGATATCGTGCATTGGGCGATTTTGTTGTATAGTCTACTGGGGAAATTTTATTTCCATCAATACCTGATACTCTTTCAAAGTCCACCCTAATTGTTTTAAGGCGTATTTTCATTTCCTCCAGTCGGTCTATAGAACGATCCAAATTAATTAGATAAGTTTTCATTTTGATGTTCAGTCAGAAATTGTAGTTTTCTATACTTATTAAAAGTGTATCTTGTATATCCCAAACAAAAAAGAAATCCTAAGCGGCCGTCTAAAAACCCTTTTTTGAAAAGATACATTTTTAGAAAAGCAAATCCTGAACGGCATAACGTTACTAGTACGCTCGTCTCCCTACGGCCTTCATTAAAGTATTTCAGCGCAGCAAGTGTGGCGTACTTTTGCATCTTTGCCTCATATTGCTCCCAGGAATTGTATGTGAAGTGCAGCATTTCTCCTGACAAACACTTCTTTTGAGCTGTACTATTGAAAGTCTGGTGAACCAGCCCTTCAACAGAAGCACCTTCACGCGGCATTAATCGAAGCACCCAGTCGGGAGATAGAGGGCCATGCTTCAACGGCTGCCCTTTGAAATGATTAATACGGCGCACTACGTAAGCGTTGGCCGGCTTTTCTTGGACAAGGTATTGGATTTCTTTCGTCAACTCTGGCGTGCAGCGTTCATCGGCATCAATAAAGAAGATCCAGTTGCAGTTAGCTTTTGTGATAGAGAATGCCTGTTGAGCTCCAAAGTTACCATTCATCGGTTTTTTAAAGACATGAGCTCCTGCTGCTATTGCCAGTTCTACCGTTCGATCGTCACTCATGTCGTCAATAACGATAAACTCGGTAGCAAATAACCGGCAACTTTCAATGCACGCACAGATATTGCTCTCTTCATTCTTCGTCAAAATTAAAACGCTACAAGGCATGGTTCTGGACTTTATTTGTGAATTGAGAAAATTGATTTATGGTATTTTCGCAATAAATCCTGCGCGACTTGTTCCAATTTCGCAAACAATCTCCTTGATTAATCGTTTTGATTGGTGCGGTGAAACCATTTTCATGTAATTTACAATCCCTTCTACGACAAAATAGTCAGAAGAATTATTAATAAGCTTCTCTGCGAACACTGTCAACCGATGTTCAGTTAAATATAAACAGTTATATTTCGCAATGATATTAAATACCTTCATACTGCCATTACAAATGGATGATTTTTCTTGATTTAAATGTAGATTCGACTTTTCTATGGCTTTGAGGATTCTCTCGGATGCTGATTGGATAAGTTTTTTGTTATCAGATGAAATGATAATATCGTCAACAAAAACCGATAGCTTTAGATTGTGAAGTTTCGATAGCTTACTCAACTCGCGCCCGAGATAGCTTTGATCGAGAACAATACTTCCGATAAGTGGTGATTGAACAAAGCCAAAAGGCAAAACCTTTTCGGAAGATCCAATGTTAGTTACTGTTGAGGCATTAGCGATATCTTTAGCCATTTGATAACCAACAAAACACTTTGTGGCTTTGATAACGTTATTTTTATTGATGCTACCAAAAAAATTCGTTATGTCAAAATATGAAAAATAGCGTGAATTTTTGATTTGACGTAGGTCACTTCCATTATATAAATGCAACTTAAGAGCGGCTATATGACCGCCCTTTTGAAGGTGATAAAAGTATGACGGGGAATGCCAAAAGGTAGAGAGCAACCTTATAATATTCGCCCCTTTTATTCTGCATTCATCTGTTGGAATGTAAATCCATTTCCCTTTCTTCGATTTATAGCGATGAGACCAAAGAGGAAATGACATTTGTTTTTTTGGGAGAAAGTAATTAAAGAGAGTAAGGATCTTTACGAGCAGATCAATCAGTTCGTTAAGAAACTTCACTGTATAGTAACCTGCAAAAATGATCCTGCAATATCGATGATTCATTTTGATTCTCCGGAAGGTCTGGCTGATAAAGCGCATGACGCTACTCTCTTCATTAACGCGGAACGCAGACCGAAAACTTGATCCGAGAACGTAGACCGCAATGCGATACGCGCAAAGCGATAGCAGTTGCGAAAGGCAACACCGGAGAAATCTAAGGAGGCCAAAGGTCCCTCAAGCCAGACCTAAAAAGCTTACCACGATAATCAAGGGGAAGTTGTGGTTACACCCTTTTGTGCTTAACAACGGTTGCACAGACTCCGATATTAGGCGGGCAAGATCGTGTTGGCCCAATTGCTGCATTACACGCCACCTCTGCTCGAGGAGTTCTCTTCCCTGATAGACTTTTATTTACTCTTTCTCGTTGTCCGTTGCGTGCAGCAAGCTTTTCTCGGCCAACACGCGGTCAATTTCTTCTTCTGCCGGGTCAAACAGCAGCCATGAGCCGACGTTGTGAGCCCTAATTTTGCGCTGTTGTTCTTCTCTAAATTTCCCCCTGAAGGTAATTACTCGTCGGCCAGGTGGGCTTCTACGTCAAACACGCCGGCAAACCAAAGCGAACAGCAATTTGACGCTGCCGTTGGATAATTTCCAGCACTCACCAATGGTCGTTGCCGTTGTAGATAATGCGAATCGGCCTAAATCTGATTGAAGGGCATTCCTTTTGCCAACAACACAAGCACTTTGACTTTCCCCTTTTTTCGTGGTTATCGAAGTCATCTCCTCCCGCATGCGACGATACAGCTTGTTGAGGATCGTCATGCCACAGAAACTCAGATGAAACGCTCGTCAGTCGTGGCATTTGAATGAGTTCGGACAACATCCATTTCCGAGCACGTTTTAACAACTTTGAAGCTATTATCGAAGCTGTCCCGCATCTGGTAATCCAACAAAACGTCTTTAGCAACAGACTCAAAAGTTATGACATTCCACAAGAATCCGAAGTATCGAACCTCCGTTTCGATGGCATCTGGGACAAGTTGATCCTTGCCGGGTTCCGGCAGTCTTCCGTCCACCTTGTTTTAGAACTTCATTAGCGGGTTCTTTGAATGGCAGAATAGTCTGTCTGTACAAGTTTCCTCTGATTTTCAAAACCATCCAGTTTTGCGTAGAACTGCTCGTTCTGGTTATGCGACATCTTATCGCTACGGTAAACGTTCACCCACACCTTTCGTTTATTCCCGCCCAGACATTCAAGCTCCATAGGAACGATTGTACTTTCGTTGCCCGAGTCAGGATTGCAGAACTCCGCCTCGATGACGTAGTAAGCTTCCAAAGCCTTGAACCCCTCAGTGAGCTTACGCGAGTGATTGAGCGGTCGTGGTTGCACTCACCCTCGCCAACATCTTGGGGCAGATGACCTTGGCAACGGCCGTCGATATATGGCTGCAACGTAGCAACCTTGGTACACGACCTATCACGCTGAACATCTGCGCCACACCGTAAGCCAGACATTCGAAGTTCTGAGCCAGCCGACAAGACCTGTGTCGGTTGGAAAACATCCTGACGAAGATATGGTAGTGGCGCACCAGCATAGACATTTCCCTAAAGTCCGACTGTTCCAAACCCTTGTCGTGCCAGAGGTTGAGGCAGAGTTCCTTCAGGTTAATTAACAACGACAGCCGAGTTTCCTTCACAACCTATTCCACCGCGTGAATGGAAAACGTCTTCGCGGGCAACTTATTCGTAAACATGATGTTGCACAGCATGACATGGATGCGCTTGACGGTGAGCTGATGCTTTTGTCCCTTTTCCCGATAAACATCCTCGATGAACGGGATGTACTGTGAAATCGCCAAACTGCGAGTTCGATTGAAAGACGCCTCGGAGGCGACCTCCACTTTGATGCACTTGGTGTACCACGCCACGATCAATGCCCATTTCTCTGGCGATCGCTCTCATTGAGGCGCCCGCGTGGATAAGAGATTTGACAGTCTTGATCTATTGTATTGATAACATTCCTGCTCCCCCTACATATATATACACATGGGGGTCTTGATTAATATTCATGGACTTTTTCGTTTTCTGCCCTGTTTTTTTCTACCAGAGAGGTACGATGCTGGTCAGAACCAAACCGATTTTATTGACGGGGATTTTTATTGACGATTCTGGCTGATTTTTTACCGCAAAACATCGCAGAAACTCCTTTGTTGTCAAAGTCTCCGCAACGCGTTTACTACGGTCATGTTCGTCCATGAAGCGATGGGACGCTTGCCTACAACCCACCTTAACTATCAAGATGCATGCAGAGTATTTCTGTAGAAAAATTTGGAATGCACTTTGCTGTCATACAACGATAGGCTCTACATTGCTTTAATCTCGGTGCGATGAAATACTCGCACTGAAGCAAAAACTCCTGCCAAAAGAAGCACCATACCTACACTCATTAATGTTGTAGGCAAAGCCTGTCGCATAATGTGTGCATAGATCACTGCAAAGATCGTTTCGAAAATAATCATTTGACCGCCCAATGCAGGTGTCAATCTGCGACTCATATCATTCCAAAAACAAATGGCAAGCCAGGAGCACACGATCCCCAAAAATAATACGCCGATTAAAAAATGTGTCGGTGTAGGCTGCCAGAGTGAAGTTGAGGGCTCCGTCATAGCGGTGTAAGCTGCCAAACCAATGGCTGCTGTCGGTAGAGTCGCAGCTCCTTGAGCTGCCGTCCAAAACATTGGAGAAATTTTCGGATGCGCAATTAACCAGTTCGCATTGCTGATTGGATACCACGTCCAAACCAACAAACTTAAAAATGCATAGAACACCCCCAGCCAGAATCCTGCAGGAGGCTCATTAGAATTCGCAAGGAAGTAGCTGAACTCTGTCCAGTTGAGGCAAACCATACCGGCAGCCACCAAGCTGAGTGGAAAGACGAGACTGCTCCATGGCACTCCAGCCCCACACCGCCTTGCTGAGGAATTTGCCACAATGGCTACACTAATTGGAATAACCGCAGTAAAAGCACCCGCAATCGGCGCTCCAGCCAATTGAACGGCAGACGCCAAAAGCCAATAGAAAAAAAGATTTCCCACCACGCCTAAGGCAGTAGCGCAAATCCAGTCTTTCTTGGAAACTTGAGCCAGATATTTTCCGTTAAAAACCAGCAGTACTGCCGAAAAAAGACCAAAAATTGTGTATCTAGCCAGCGCTATCAGCATCGGGTCATATGTCGAGAGCCACAGCGGGATGATGTAGACAAGTCCCCACAGAGCACAGGCGATGATGCCGAAAATGATCCCGATGAACATGAAGCAGACTTCAGTTCTCTTTCGAAAACTGAAGAGTATAAAGATGGTTGTATAATCCGCCTTTCGCAAGCAACTCTTCATGCGTACCAATTTCGGCGATACCGCCATCCTTCATCACAATAATGCGGTCAGCATTGATGATGGTTGACAAGCGATGTGCAACAACAAATGATGTACGTCCCTTAAGGAGCGTGTCCAGCGACTTCTGAATGTGCTTTTCACTTTCCGTGTCCAAAGCACTCGTTGCCTCATCCAAAAGTAAGATGGGTGCGTTCTTAAGAAACGCTCTGGCAATAGAAACACGCTGCCGCTGCCCACCAGACAAATGGTTGCCGTTGGGTCCTGCCGGAGAGTCCAACCCTTCCGGTAGGGTGTTGATGAAATCTGTCAATGCTGCAGCCTCTGCTGCAGCTTCAATTTGATCCCGAGTCACCTTGTCACGACAACCATAAGCAATATTGTTAGCTATTGTGTCATCAAAAATTGTTACGTCTTGACTGACGAGACCTATTTGCTTACGCAAACTCTTGAGAGTGAGCTCACTCTGAGCGATGCCGTCAAAGTAGATCTCACCTTCTGTAGGAACCCAGAAGCGAGGGATCAAATTGATGAGGGTCGATTTACCTGCTCCGGACGACCCGACTAACGCAATCATCTCCCCAGGCTTAACTGATAGCGAGAAATGGCTAATCGTCTGCTTATCCTCGTTAGGGTAAGCAAAACTCACATCGCGGAATTCTACGGCACCACTATAGTTTTCTAGAGTCTTTGTACCGGCATCTTTTTCCGGCAGTTCATCAATCACGCGAAATAAGCTTTCTGCAGCGGCAGTCATTGCTGCCGTTGTACCGTTGACGCTAGAGAGTTTTCGGATGGGCGGCAGTAACAGAAGCATTGCCGCTAAAAATGTTGTGAACTCCCCAACAGTTAGCAGTCCCATATTGGCCTGCATCAGGGCGAAAACAATAACAATCGATACCCCGGCCATCGAGGTGAACTGAGTGAGCGGCGTCCCTGCAGAGTAAACCTTTTGCGCTTTCAAAGTAAGTGAACGTAGTTTTTCATTGACATCACGAAAACGCGCGTTCTCATAGTCATAGCCATCATAGACTTTGACAACTCGCTCTCCGCTGTAGCTTTCCTGAATTGTGCCGATCAGCTCCCCAAATGTTTGTTGAGTCTGCGTTGTCAAACGCTTGATATGTCGGTTCACCCATTTAAGAATTAAGGCAATGACCGGCCCCACGATGAAGGTCACTAATGTAAGCAACCAGTTATGCCAAAAAAGCACCCCTAAAAGGCAGACAATTTGAATGGAGTCACGAATGATGATGGTGAGTACGCCAGCCGCATTGGTCAGAGCTGTGGAGGCTTCATTAATGAACTTCGCCTGCACCTCTGCGCAACGATACTTCATAAAGAGATCATCCCCCCAATGAAGAATTCGTTTGAACATTAACGTTCGGATCTCAAGCATTACTCCTTGCGCTACACGCACCAAGAGAAATTGGCTAAGGTACTGACTGCCGCCATGTAATACTGAAATACCAAGGAGAGCAATAGGAGCAAGATAAACAACTACCGAATCCTGCTGGTAAAAAGCCATATCGGTCAGCTTCCCGAGTACTAATGCAATCAGCGAAGAAGCTCCGCCGCCAGTGATCATGGCCAATGCAGCTCCAATAATATATTTTTTGTATGGCGGTAAATAACGGAAAAGGCGCATTAGTTGCGGATTTCCGAATATGGGAAATTGCTTGAAATTCACGTTGAGCACAGCATTCAGGATAGATGCGTCATCATACAAGGATTATCTTTTCACTGGCATCATTACTACCTACAAGTGATGCGTACCAACCGCATCCTTTATTGTCAGCGAAACTCTTAAAAATATTCCCAGAAGAGATCTTCATCATGCTTAATGTTCTCTGTCGAATCCCCAATCATGTCGGTGATTGCTGCATGGCCTTGCCGGGGCTACGACTTCTTGAGGCTAGCGGCCTCACTCCTGCATTGACAGGCAAACGTTGGGCTGAAGATCTTCTAGCCGGTACAGGCTGGCGCTTCGACCCTATTGAAGGCCATGTCACTGAAGACCTAAGTCGCATCCGCAATATTGCACATCGTTGGGGAGGCCATCCCAAGGGTCTGCTCTTTCCGAACTCATTAAGCTCTGCGCTTCTTTACCGCATTGGGGGTATTCGCAGTGCGGGGTTCCCCACAGATTGCCGACGTATTCTGTTGGATATCGTTGTACCCGAACCTGATGCAGTAATGCATGAAGTTGAGCGCTTCTTCACACTTGCTCATGAAGCACTCGAAGCTTGGAATATCAAGCCTGCCTGGGATAAAGTCCCTCCAAGCC
>OBRI01000221.1_pt1 | contig 12164 bp, 8 predicted proteins | sample 1475581 | NCBI WGS metagenome assembly OBRI01 (sample SAMEA3360675, study PRJEB22359) | human gut metagenome | biome: ENVO:urban biome; feature: ENVO:human-associated habitat; material: ENVO:feces | place: Bangladesh | collected 2011 | reverse complement strand
CGCATCATGATGCTGTAACGCATCAGGCGCTTCGGGGAATTGCACTCATGTCGACAGAGTCTATTCAGCCGAATTGCTCGAATAATTCGGCATGGAATGATCCTTCTGCAGGCATGGGGCTGCGCCTCTTGGCATTGCTCGGCAGCGTCGTTCTGACGCTCTTTAATCCGCAGGTGCGGATTGACCGCAGGGGATTCGCGATTGGGCTCGTCGGCTGGCTGCTTGCGGCAGCTGCCGCCTATGCTTTGATGGATCCGATCGCTGACGCGGCATGGATTTCCGACAGTGCAATTTTGGTGATTGCCAAGATCTACGGCTGGGCAGCGGGCCTGTGGAGCATCGGCGTAACCGTGCTTTGTGCAAGAAGAGCGCACGATTTTGGGCTCTCGGGGGCCTGGGCACTGCTGCTCTCTGCAGCCGGTGTCAATATCCTCTTTCTGCTTGCATGCCTTTGCCTGCCGGGACGCCCAGAGGGTCTGGCATGGCCCAGGGCCGATGATGCAGCCGAACTTTTTCACGGCACGCATCAAACGGTCTGCCGGAACGAATAACCACCCCAATGAAGGCAGGTGCGGCAAAATAGCGCACTGCACTAGATATTTTCTATTTGAGAGACAAACGCAATGGCTGATGCAATCCGCAAGGGCATGCTGGTAACGATCTCCCTCGTGATGGCTGATATGACGGGCCGAACGCTTGAAGAAACCCCGCCCGAAGGCATGGTTTATCTTCATGGCGAAGGCGATATTTTTCCGCGTCTGGAAAAAGCGCTCGAAGGGCATTTCGCCGGCGAGGGCTTCACCATTCATCTCGAACCCGAAGAAGCTTTTGGCGAATACGATGCCGATGCGATTCGGTGCATACCCGTGGAGAACTTTGCGCATCCCGAACGTCTGGAATTGGGAGAGCTCGTGGACGAAGTGCCCGGCGAAGCGCCCGACGGCCGCTCCTGGCGCGTGACGGATATGGCCGACGGCATGGCCGTTCTGGAAGCCAATCATCCGCTCGCCGGCGTCGGACTGCAGTTTGCCGTCAAGGTTTTGGATGTTCATGAACCCTCAGAGGCCGAGCTTGAAAGCATGGAGGACGATGGTTCCGCTTCGCTCGTGCCGCCATTCCTGCGGCTTGCCGACAAGATCGTTTCGGAGGACGACGATGACGATACGCTTTATGAGGCTGCCGACGGGGAGTCGGCAGACCCCTACAGCGACGGATCGTCCATGGCTAAGCTCGCTAAGCCCCCTCGCATCGTGCGTTAAAGCGCCTGCAGTTTGCCGCGAGGCGAACGGAGCACCATTGAACAGAAACGAATGGGCGGTTCAGCAGGTCCTTTCGCAGGTCGGAATACGCCCGTCATCAAAGATGCATGGTTAGCCTTCTTCACTGCCATTGGCAGACTGCACGCTTGGGCAGCATCAAAAGCAAAACCTGCTGAGCGTCATCAGCTTGGGCGCTGCATCTGAAATCCGGCGCTTGAAATCAGTGAGCGGCTTCCGTTTGTCTGGCACATGACAGGCATGCGGGGAGGTATGCAATTCTTTGTGTGTCTCCCGCGGTCCAAGCATGGTTAACCGGGGGACCCAATAGGGCGGCTCTGATGTCTCATAAGCCTATGAGCATGCGGGCGTTTGCCTGATTTGACAAACGATTATGAAGTCCAGAGGCGTCCGTCAGTACGCCGTTTGGGGAGCTTGCCTGTCGAGCTTTTGACTAAAAAACAACAAATACGCCTGCATATCTAAGTAAACATTTAGGTGGTTTTACCAGTACTTATACTGCGAACTATTCTCATTTTTAGTTGCATTTGCAATAAGATTCGCAATGAATACTCGCAAACCGCTCTCTTGCATTTCCACAAAGCGCCCCGCACGCAAGCGCTTAGCCATTGCATTGTCTCTGGTGTTTTCCGGCTTGGGGACGCTCTCGCTGTCTCAGACCGCAGCTGCCGCAGATGACTATCAAACGATTGACGGCGTCGGCGTGACGGCTCAGGCTCTGAAGATTGATGTCTCGCTTCAGGATACGCCGCAAAGCGTCAACATCATCACCCGCGAACATCTCGACAATACGGTTGCTACCAAGATTGACGATTCGCTTCGTTATACGCCGGGCTTTTGGAATTCGTTCGGTCCGGACTTTGATACCAATTGGATCACCATTCGAGGTTTTGAATCGTCTGTGCTCGTTGATGGCAAACGCCAGTACAAAGACGGCTATTTTGCAACGATTGTTGAACCCTTCGCTTTGGAATCTATTGAAGTTGTTCAGGGACCATCCTCTGCGTTATATGGCAATTCGCAGCCGGGCGGCGTCATCAACATGGTGACAAAGAAACCCACCAAAACACCGCTTCATCAGGTATCCGTTTCTGGCGGCAGCAATGACTATGTTCAGGGCGGCATTGATATCTCTGACAAGATCAACGAAGATGGTTCACACCGCTACCGCGTAGTTGCGATGGGCAGCCGTTCGGATGGCGTGCTTGATGGTGTGGATGGCTGGCGAGCATACATTGCACCAAGCTACACGATTGACATCAGTCCCGACACGTCTCTCACGTTAACCGCAAGCTATTTGAAGGATCGCCGCGTCAACAATTCGGCCTTCTTCTCGACCTATGGCACACTCATTCCGGTCAATGGGAAATATGTTTCGCGCCATACAAACTACGGCGACCCGGAGCATGACAAGCAGGATACGAGCCAGTTCACGCTGGGCTGGGACTTCTCGCACAAATTCAACGATGCATGGACATACAAGAATTCATTCACGTTCATGCATCAGGATTTCTATATGCGCAATACAGCCGCATACAATGCGACGAATCCGGATTATTCGGTAATACCGGATAAGCTGCAGCGTTACTCCATTCTCAATGATGGGAAGACGATTAGTTTCAGCTTCGACAACAACCTGACCGGTCAGTTTGAGACGGGGGACTTCGTCAACATTGTTCAGCTGGGCTTGGATTACAACCAAAGCAAAAATGATTTTGTTGGCACACCAAGCAATGGACAGTTAGTAGGCGGTCTCATTGACATCTTTAATCCCACATATGGTGGTTTGCCAGACGATTCAGGACTGACGCTTTTCAATAATAATATTTCGCAAAAGCAGCTCGGCGTCTACGCTCAGGCGCAGACCACTTGGAACGAAACCATCGTTGCCAAGATTGGCGGGCGTTATGCCCGCATGAAGATTGAAAACGATACGGAGTACACCAATGCTGTCAGCCCGCATCAGTCGCTCGACAAGGGGAACTTCTCATGGAATGCAGGTCTGATGTATTTGTCGCCGATCGGTGTGTCGCCCTATGTGAATTATTCTGAATCGTTCTATGCTGCCGCTTCGCTTGCCAATACAAGTGATTGGAAGTTGATTTTGTCAGACCCAATTGAGTCCAAGCAATGGGAAGCGGGTGTGAAATTCACGCCCGAATGGCTTGACGGCTATATCAATCTTGCCTATTTCGATTTGAAGCAGAAAAATGCGCTGTCGCAGACAATGGTAGGCGGTACGCTTGCCACTGCCGTAACGCCGGAGAAGGAAACGCGCGGGGTTGAGATTGAAGCTCACGCAGCACTCACGAAGTCGCTATCTACGGATCTGACTTATACCTATATGTCAGCAACTTACGGCGACCAAAATACACGTGCAGACTACATGCCGCACAACATTGCCACGGCTTGGGTGAACTATGACTTTACGAGCCTTGGTGTTACAGGCCTGACGCTTGGGACTGGTGTGCGCTACCGTGGTACATCCATCAATACGGCAACGAAGGATAAGGTAGACGATGTGCTTCTTTGGGATGCCGCGGCTTCTTGGAAAATTGATAACCACTGGAAGTTGAACGGCACGATCTCCAACATTACTGACAAAGTATTTATCAGCGGTGCATACGGCAATATTGCTTACTATGGCGAAGGCCGTCTGATGAAGGCAACCGTGACTTACTCCTGGTAATCATTGTGGTTCGAGCTGCGTCTTTTCATACAAAGGATGCAGCACCGTACGTTTCTTGAGCCGTCCGTGACGCACCAACATTAATTTGGGCGTTCGGACGGCACTCCCATTTCTAGAGCCTCATCCAGAATGTACGAATTAAACGGCATCAGCATGGTTCGCAATGATCGAACGATTCTTTCAATCGACCATCTCGAAATTCCGACGCATGAGCTCACACTCATTTTGGGTCACAACGGTTCGGGAAAATCGACCTTAGCTTCGATCATTTCCGGACTGGTTAAGCCCGATGCCGGGACGACGAAACTCGAAGGTTGCGACCTCTTTACTCTTTCTGAGCGAGAACGCGCTCAGAGAGCAGCTTTTCTGCCGCAAAAACTTCCGGCATCGGAAGGTTTGACTTGCCGTGAACTCGTGCGTCTGGGGCGCTTTCCCTGGCGCGGGCTTTTTGGCCGATGGCGCGCTGAAGATGAGGCAGCTGTTGATGAGGCACTTGCGGCTACCGGCACGGTGCAGTATGCACAAAGCTACGTTGACGATCTTTCCGGCGGCGAACGGCAGCGCGTGTGGATATCGATGCTTCTCGCGCAAGCTTCACCCGTAATGATTCTTGATGAACCGACTTCCGCGCTGGACGTTCGTCACCAATACGGGACATTGGCGCTCTTAGAGCGCCTTAATCGTGAAACGGGACGCGGCGTCATTGCGATCATTCACGACATCAATCTGGCACTGCGGTTTGCTACACATATCGTGGCTTTGAAGGAGGGGAAGGTTCTCTTCTCAGGCGGAGCAGAACTTCTTCATAGTGAAGAAAATCTCAGGACACTCTTTGAGGCGCCGGTCAAACTCATGCTCCATCCGGATCCGCCGGCAGCCTATACCGGCGGCAAGAAGCAGCTTCCGCTTGATGTGGCCGTGGTGTGCGAATGAATCTCCTTCCTCCATTCTCCATACGCTTAAGCCGCCGAGAGGTGCTGAAGCACTGCGCGGCCGGTTCGCTCGGCGCTGCGTCGCTGCCGAACTTTGCTTCGAATGAAAAGTTGACTGAGGTCTCGGGCATCACCATTCGCGATGACTTGGGCGAGCACGTCTTTCAAACCATCCCGCAGCGCCCTGCCGTGCTTCAATGGGATCTGCTGGAAAACTTGGTTGGTCTTGGCGTCAAACCCGCGGGCGCCTGCGACATCTCCAGCTGGGACACCTGGGTGCGTGAGCCCGCGCTGCCTGCCGGCATTGAGGATCTCGGTACCCGAGCTGAACCTAATCTTGAACGCATTGCCAAACTTAAACCTGACGTTATTCTCATCGGTCCCACTCAGCTCGATCTGATGCCGGTGCTTGCCACCATTGCGCCGGTACTGCTCTTTAGCAACTACCGCGCCGATGCGCCTGAAAATGAAGCTGAGACGGCTCTCAAGCAGTTCCGGGAATTAGCAAAACTCTTTCAGCGCGAAGCCGCTGCTGAAGCTGAAATTGCTCGATGGTTTGCGCAAATTGACGCTTATGGCGACGCCATCCGCAAAGCTTTTGGTTTTGCTCCTCAAATTCAAGTTATCCGCTTTTCCAGTCTCACAACGCTTTTTGTTTATACGCCTAACTCTATTGCGGACTGGGTTGTGCGGCGCATGGGAATGGCGCAGCCGCTAACTCGGCCGGCAAGGGCCTATGGCCTCACGCAGGTGAGGATTCGCGACCTCAAAAATTTAACGGATGCCTATGTCATCTACATCCGTCCTTTCGCTCAAGAAGCCAAGGTGATGAATTCCATCCTATGGTGTGCCACGCCATTTGCCCGCAAACATCATGTGGCACCTGCGGAACCCTACTGGAGCCATGGCGGAGCGCCCTCGATTCTGACAACTGCAAAACGCATTACTGAAGCACTTTTGACGCTGGCTCCATCTTATGCCGGCAGAACGGAGCAGGAGGGAACTTCAAAATGAAGAGTTTCTCCGTAGGTGCACTCATTGCTGCGGCGGCTGCGCTGGGTCTTTCCATTCTCTGCACCTTTACGTTAGACAATGCGCTTTCCTGGACTGACCGCGTCAATCTCATCTTCGATCCGGCGTCAGCAGAGAGTTTTGACGCGTACTATTTTGCTTTTGGAACGCTTCCGCGATTTGCCGCTGCGGCCATTGGCGGCGCACTGCTCGGTTTGGTGGGGAGCCTCCTGCAGCAGCTCACGCAAAATCCCATGACTTCTCCCTTGACGCTGGGCACGTCATCGGGCGGCTGGCTTGCAGTTGTTTTGATTTCCGCCTTCTTTCCCGCGGCGGCCGGCGCATGGCTTTCATTGGGGGCTTTTGCTGGGGCGCTCGTCGCCTTCGGACTCATCCTGCTTATTGCCGGTCCGCGCGGCATGACGGGGGTCGCACTGATTATCGCCGGTATGGTTGTGAACCTTCTTTTTGGGGCCATTGCGACGGCGGTTGTGCTGCTGCGTGCTCAGTTTGTTGAAAATGTCTTCCTCTGGGGGGCCGGCGACCTCGCGCAAAACGGCTGGGGCGGCATCACTGCGCTTTTGCCGCAGACGGTTCCGGCGGTGATTCTTTTATTGATTTTTGCGCCGCGCGCACTCGCGCTCATTTCGCTCGGAGACGAAGGTGCTCGGGCTCGAGGCTTGCCTATCGTGCCCGTCTTCGGTGTGTTGGCGGCTCTGGGCATCTGGCTCTCATCGGCCTTTATTGCAGCGGCCGGCGTCATCAATTTCACGGGACTCATTGCACCCAATATCGCGAGAAGAGTTGGGTTCGTCAATCCGCGCACTCAGCTCTGTGTAAGCATGCTGATTGGGGCGGCGCTCCTCTGCGCCACCGACGCTGCGGCTCAGGGACTCACCTCGCTTACCAGCAACATCGTGCCCACCGGCGTCGTGTCAGCCATTATCGGAACGCCGATCTTCATTTGGATTGCCCGGAAAAGCCTCTCTGCGCTTGCGCGCGGCGGTGCGCAGCCTGGTCAGGCATCCGGCATGGTGCGTTCGTCGCTTAAGAAACTGTCCATTCCTGGGCTCATCATGCTTGCCGCAGCAATGCTGCTCCTCATCGTCCTCAACTTTACGTTCATTAATCGAGAGGGCATATGGACATTTGCACTGGCAGATAAGTTTGAACTGCTTCTGCGTATTCCTAGGTTTATTACTGCCGCCGCAGCCGGTGCCGGCTTAGCGGCCGCGGGCGTCATTTTGCAGCGTCTGATTCGCAATCCGCTCGCCAGTCCGGACATTCTTGGAGTGTCGTCCGGCGCAGCTTTTGCGATGGTCGTGAGTGCACTTTATTTTGGCGGCGCCGTGGGATCTCTGGGGTCGCTGACGGCTGCCGGGGGCAGCTTTGTGGTGCTCTTGGTGCTGCTTGGCCTCTCAAAATCGTCTCGTTTTTCGCCTGACGTCGTCGTCCTGATGGGTATTGCGATCTCGGCTTTCCTGGATTCCGCCGTCACGCTCGCGCTTTCGCGCGGAACCATGGAAAACTACTTTATTCTCCAGTGGCTTTCAGGCTCAACCTACCGCACTACCCCTCTTGCGGCCGCAATGCTCTTGGGGGCCGTTCTCGTACTTATCAGCATTGCTTTTGCCGCTTCAAGAAGCATGACGCTGCTTTCCATCAGCCGAGACTTTGCGCAGTCCCGCGGGCTCTCGCTCACGCGTTCTGCGCTGGGGCTGCTCACGCTTTGTGCGCTCCTTTGTGCCTCAGCTACTGCTGCCATGGGGCCTGTAGCCTTTGTGGGACTTGTGGCGCCGCACATGGCCGTCATGATTGGTGCACGAACGGTAAAAACGGAACTCTGCACGGCAGCGCTTTTAGGGGCTGCACTCGTTTCCTGGGCTGATTGGCTCGGTCAGGTGCTGATTGCTCCCGCACAGATCCCGGCGGGTACATTGGCGTCGATTATTGGCGCAGGGTACTTCCTTATTCTTTTGGTTGTGTCACGACGCTGAGTCAAATGGAGTCTGTTATGGCGCGAGCGGAGAGAGATTCTCAATGAATGGACTTTTGACTTCTGCCATCGTTTCTCTATGTGATTTATAGATACAAGGCAGAAGTCAAAGAACCGCCCAGCCCAAGCCGACCGATAGTGAACAGTTTGTCTGCACTCATGACGACGAAATGCTTGGCGTATTCGTCCAGAGCGTGCAAATGAAATCGCTTGACGAAACTGTCAGTGCGTCAACTAATGCGGTTGAATTCTTTAATGACATGCAGCGGCGCTATTTCGCCAGACTTTTTGAACAAACGAAAGATCGTATAGCGGGTCCGCGCGGTGCGGCGGAATTTGCCGGCACAAACGTGAATACGCTGTGTTCAAGACTTCGGCGACTCGGATTGGAGCGTTGCAGTTGATCTTGATTAGTAGGCATCCTGCGGAGCGTTTTTCCAGGAGAAAGCTGCTCCGAAAAGAAGAAAGGCACAGCCTGCCCAGAAGAGGCTTTCAACGGAGAAGGATTCCGAAAGCAGCGGGAACGCAAAGGCCGCTCCCATGGAACCAATTCGCGAGATCGTTGTCGTCAGGCCAACGAGACGGGCACGACTGCCGGCAGGAAAGAGCATGTTTGGGAAAACAAAATCCAGCGGAGTTTGAAGACCGTACGCAAGCGCAAAGAGAATGAAGGCGGAGCCCATGAGAACGGACGAATGAATATCCTGCCCCAGCGCTATGATGCCGAGCGCAAAGGCCATCAGAAAGAAAGTGCCGATAAGGACGGCCTTGGGACGTTTGGCAAGGGCAGGGTGCGTTGAGGGGAGTACGCCGATAAAGAAGCACCCATAGAGCAGCAGTACCTGAATAAAAGTACTCTCCGTATCCAGAAAGCCCGAGAGAATCTTCGTCGAGTAAAACATCAAGACAGTTGCGGGGATCGTTTGGCAGAGCCAGAAAACCGTACAAAAAAGAAAAGCTGTGAGTGTTCCTTCTTCTGCAAAAATGCCATGAGCCGCCTTTCTGTTGGAGCTGTTGGCCGCGCACCTGGCTTCGCTCCAGGCAGCAGACTCAGGAACGCTGCGGCGGCCAAACCAAAAAAAGATCGCAAGCAGTGCTTGAATCCAGAGAAATGAGAGCCAAGGAAGATCAAAGGCACGTAAAGGCCAGGAAATCAATACAGCAAAGAGTGCCCCTGCGTACCAACCGAACATCAGGAGCGAAAGGTGACGTGCACGATCTTTCGCGGGTATGAGTTCGGCGACAAGCGCCTGACCGACCGGGTAATCGCCTCCAAGCAACAGTCCCGTTACGCCTCTGAGTGCCAGCAAAGCGAGAATTGGTGCGTATCCAAGTGCTGCATCAGGCCCGTTTTTCAACGACAAGAAGGCTGCGCAGAAAAGTGTGACGAGTGCAAAACAAAGCATCGAGCCTGCAAAGAGCCTGCGTCGGCCAAAATGATCAGCAAGCCAGCCGAAAACTATCGCCCCAACAGAAAAAGTGAGGAGATAGAGGCTTGCAAATGCGCCCATCTCCCAGGCGGTAAGCCCCGGGATCATCAGGATCAGGAACGCAGCGGATCCCGTTGAATAGCCGTCGAGGAATGGCGTTCCTGCAGCGGCTGCACTGAAACGATAATGTTGGAAAACGGTGCTGCTCATACTGCTTGCTGAAAAATGCCCATTCCGATCAGTGCTCGGTTTGAGCAGCTGCGTGGTTGTGAACGAGATTTTCGAGAATGAAGTGCCAGGCCTGAATTTTCAGCTTGGGTGAGACGAGGTCAACTTCGAATTTATGCGAATAAAAGAATCCCTCGATAGCCATGATGGCCACAAGTGCTGGTGTTCGAACATCTTCGGGTAAGGCCGCAATTCGAGCATGCAGTCTCTCGTACCAGAGTCTGACAGGACGCATGAGTTCTTCGTCGTGCGCGAAATGGGAATGGATGGCGAGCCCAACCGTCGACCAGCCGTGGTTGTCATGATCAAAGCTGCGGAACCATTCGATGAAGCCCGGAACCAGCGTTTCCTCGGGAGGTCCGTCAAAAAGCGCTTCGTGCCGAGCGAGTTCCGAGGAAAGGTGTGCGGCGTACTCCTCTACCAGTGCTGCTTGCAGTGCCCGCTTGCTCTTGAAGTGGTACATGCAGGCGCCTTTACTGATGCCGGCTTTAGTTGCCGCACGCTCCATAGTGAGCGCACCAATACCTTCCTCAATGATGATGGCTTTCGCCGCATCGAGGATGGACTGTCTGGTTTTTATTGCTTTATCACTGGCCATTTGGGGAAGAAATGCACAGAGGAAAATCCATAGTAGGAGCCATTGTAGGGCTGTCGAGTGTATCGGATAACGCGGACGGCCTGCGACTAAGTAAAGGTCACAGGCCGTCGGGAACGGAGTGATTTTCACCCGCATCGATAGAATTCGATACGGGTGAAGACATTACTTCGCAGCTTCAGCTGCAGCCTTGCCGGCGATTCGACCGAAAACGATGATGTCCGTGTAGGCATTGCCGCCCAGACGGTTTGTGCCGTGCGTGACGCCCGTCACTTCACCCGCAGCCCAGAGTCCCGGGATCACCTTGCCGTCAGCCGTCAGCGCCTGCGCCTTTTCATTGATGCGCACGCCGCCCATCGTGTGGTGCACGCTCGGCACCGCCTTGATGACGTAGTACTGACCTTGGCTCATGTCGACAAGACCCGCACGATGGCGGAAGTCTTTGTCATTGCCCTTGCCGGCCATCGAAGTAACGCGGTCAACCGTGCCCTTCAGACTGTCGTACGGGATCTTCGTGAAGTCGGCAATGCACTTCAGATCCGGGCAGGTCGTCATGATGCCCTGCTTGGTGAAGGCATCGTATTCCGTCGGGTGTTCTTTGACAGTATTCGATACTGCGCCGATCTTATCGTTCCAAAGCACCCAGCAGTAGCCGCCCGTCTGATCGAGAATGGCTTCGGAGAGCACGTCGCGGCGGCCGAGCTCTTCAACGAAGCGCTTGCCTTCCTGGTTAAGCATGATGGCGCCGTCAAAGCGGGCATCCGCGATCAGTTCAATCACGCCCGAGATTGGGTCACAGATCGGATAGGTCTGGATGTACTGCATGTTGACGAGTTCTGCGCCCGCACGCTGAGCCATATAGAGGGCTTCGCCCGTGGTGCCCGGAGCGTCCGTGGTCTTAAAGCGCTCGTCAATCTTCGGGTTGTACTTCTTCACCATCGCGGGGTTCGCGCCAAAGCCGCCCGTAGCCAGCACCACGCCGCCCTTGGCGTTGAACGTGTATTCGGCGCCGTTCATCGTCGCCTTGACGCCCACAACGCGGCCGCTCTTATCTTTGATGAGCTCCTCGGCCTTCATGTTGGTGATGACGGGGATCCCAAGTTCATCGGCCTTGGCCTGGAACTTCGTGATGAATTCCGTGCCGGTGTGGCCGACCGGAATCAGCGCGCGCTTGCGGCTGTGACCGCCGAAGAAAAAGAGATTGTCCGGCTCAAAGCGAATGCCCAGATAGTCGCGGCACCATTCTGCACCGGCCAAGGCGTTGTGGGTCATTACGTTGATGACATTCATGTCGCCCTTCTTGTCGCCGCCTAGATACGTATCCTTAGCATGCAGTTCGGGAGAGTCGTCTGTAATGCCGAGCTTAGGCTGGACCCAGTTTCTGGCAACATTCATTTCCGCGCCGGAAATGAGCGAGTTGCCGCCCACCTGCGGCATCTTTTCGAGGAGCACCACATTGGCGCCGGCGTTTTTGGCTTCAATAGCGGCAGAGAACCCTGCACCGCCCGCACCAATCACCACGACATCATAGGAAGCATTCTTCGGTAGATCCTTAACCGCGGCTTTGAGCGCCTTTTTATCGGCCTTGCCGAGTGTTACACCGGCCTTCTTAGCGGCATCTTCAATAGCGTCGAGCATACCTTTCGACGTGAAAGTTGCGCCCGAGACGATGTCGACCTGCACGGAGTTGGCGGCAGCAACCTGATCCTTCAAATCCGTGAAAACTTTTTTGGCCAGAACAGGGTTTTCGGCATTCTTCAGAATGTCGATTTTCTGAATTTTGCCGTTGTCAAAAGTAACAGCAACTCGGATGTCGCCGTGTTTGCCGACGCCGACTCCTTCAGTGGTGATAGGGGCTGCAAAGAGAGTGGTCGAAGCGGCGCCAAAAGCAAAGGCGGCAGCAATTGTGATCAAGGTTTTCTGGAACTGCATGATGAAATAGAGCCTGTTACCTACTACGGAGGGTTGAGGGAATAAGTCTGTGAGGCATTATATGCAAAACAAAC
>OBRI01000216.1_pt1 | contig 12385 bp, 10 predicted proteins | sample 1475581 | NCBI WGS metagenome assembly OBRI01 (sample SAMEA3360675, study PRJEB22359) | human gut metagenome | biome: ENVO:urban biome; feature: ENVO:human-associated habitat; material: ENVO:feces | place: Bangladesh | collected 2011 | reverse complement strand
TTTAAGAATTTTGCTTCGGAATGGTGCGGCGCATCTCGCAAAAACAAACAATAAAACAGCAATACCTTTACATTTATCCAAACTAAATGTTACCTAACAAACACAACACTGCACAATAAAGTCGCAGATGATAACAACACAAACACTCACAACGGGTATCCATGCGTTTTTAACGCAGAAGATAAAGGAGTTGGATATGCAATTACGTAAACCTGCCACAGCAATCCTGGCCCTGGCGCTTTCCGCAGGACTGGCACAGGCAGATGACGCCGCCCCGGCAGCAGGCAGCACGCTGGACAAAATCGCCAAAAACGGCGTGATTGTCGTCGGTCACCGTGAATCTTCAGTACCTTTCTCTTATTACGACAATCAGCAAAAAGTGGTGGGCTACTCGCAGGATTACTCCAACGCCATTGTTGAAGCAGTGAAAAAGAAACTCAACAAACCAGACTTACAGGTGAAATTGATTCCGATCACCTCACAAAACCGTATTCCACTGCTGCAAAACGGCACTTTCGATTTTGAATGTGGTTCTACCACCAACAACGTCGAACGCCAAAAACAGGCGGCTTTCTCCGACACTATTTTCGTGGTCGGTACGCGCCTGCTGACAAAAAAAGGCGGCGATATTAAAGATTTTGCCGATCTGAAAGACAAAGCCGTCGTAGTCACTTCCGGCACCACCTCTGAAGTTTTGCTCAACAAACTGAATGAAGAGCAAAAAATGAATATGCGCATCATCAGCGCCAAAGATCACGGTGACTCTTTCCGCACCCTGGAAAGCGGTCGTGCCGTTGCCTTTATGATGGATGATGCCCTGCTGGCCGGTGAACGTGCGAAAGCGAAGAAACCAGACAACTGGGAAATCGTCGGCAAGCCGCAGTCTCAGGAAGCCTACGGTTGCATGTTGCGTAAAGACGATCCGCAGTTCAAAAAGCTGATGGATGACACTATCGCTCAGGTGCAGACCTCCGGTGAAGCGGAAAAATGGTTTGATAAGTGGTTCAAAAACCCAATTCCGCCGAAAAACCTGAACATGAATTTCGAACTGTCAGACGAAATGAAAGCACTGTTCAAAGAACCGAATGACAAGGCACTGAACTAATTACAAGAACCAGGGGCGGAAATTCCAGCCCTCTCGATTGTTACGTAGCACGGACAGACTATACGCCTGGTGGTCGTTCCCCATCGGGCCTGAAAACCGCAATACGCTGGGTAACAATCTTCGAGGGTAGCAGTTAACGCTGCTACCCTCTTTTTTCTGGAGTAGATTTATGTCTATAGACTGGAACTGGGGTATTTTTTTACAACAAGCCCCGTTCGGCAACACCACCTATCTTGGTTGGATCTGGAGTGGCTTTCAGGTGACGATCGCTTTGTCGATCTGCGCCTGGATTATCGCTTTCCTCGTCGGTTCATTTTTCGGCATTTTACGTACCGTTCCAAACCGTTTTCTCTCCGGTCTGGGTACGTTGTATGTCGAACTGTTCCGCAACGTGCCGTTGATTGTGCAATTCTTTACCTGGTATCTGGTGATCCCGGAGCTGCTGCCGGAGAAAATCGGCATGTGGTTTAAGGCCGAGCTGGATCCCAATATTCAGTTTTTCCTTTCATCCATGCTCTGCCTGGGGCTGTTTACCGCCGCCCGTGTTTGCGAACAGGTACGCGCCGCCATTCAGTCGTTGCCGCGTGGGCAAAAAAATGCCGCGCTGGCGATGGGGCTGACGCTGCTCTGCCTGGGGCTGTTTACCGCCGCCCGTGTTTGCGAACAGGTACGCGCCGCTATTCAGTCGCTGCCGCGTGGGCAGAAGAATGCCGCGCTGGCGATGGGGCTGACGCTACCGCAGGCTTACCGCTACGTACTGTTGCCTAACGCTTATCGCGTTATCGTCCCGCCGATGACCTCCGAGATGATGAACCTGGTGAAAAACTCCGCCATCGCCTCGACTATCGGTCTGGTAGATATGGCGGCGCAGGCGGGTAAATTACTCGATTACTCCGCTCACGCCTGGGAGTCGTTTACCGCCATTACGCTTGCGTATGTGTTGATTAACGCTTTTATCATGCTGGTGATGACGCTGGTTGAACGTAAAGTTCGCCTGCCCGGCAACATGGGGGGCAAATAATGTACGAGTTTGACTGGAGTTCCATTGTTCCTTCCCTGCCGTATCTGCTGGATGGGCTGGTGATCACCCTGAAAATCACCGTCACGGCAGTCGTGATTGGTATTTTGTGGGGCACCATGCTGGCGGTGATGCGCTTGTCCAGCTTTGCGCCCGTAGCGTGGTTTGCCAAAGCCTACGTTAACGTATTCCGCTCGATTCCTTTAGTTATGGTTTTGCTGTGGTTTTACCTGATTGTGCCGGGTTTTCTGCAAAACGTGCTGGGATTATCGCCAAAAAATGATATCCGTTTAATCTCGGCGATGGTGGCGTTTTCGATGTTTGAAGCGGCCTACTATTCAGAGATTATCCGTGCCGGTATTCAAAGTATTTCCCGTGGTCAGTCGAGCGCCGCGCTGGCGTTGGGGATGACTCACTGGCAGTCGATGAAACTGATTATTCTGCCGCAGGCTTTCCGCGCGATGGTGCCGCTTCTGCTCACTCAGGGCATCGTACTGTTCCAGGATACCTCACTGGTGTATGTGTTATCTCTGGCCGATTTCTTCCGTACCGCCTCAACCATTGGTGAGCGTGATGGTACGCAGGTCGAGATGATCCTGTTTGCCGGATTTGTTTATTTCGTTATTAGCCTTAGCGCATCGTTGTTGGTCAGCTACTTGAAAAGAAGGACAGCATAATGATTACCCTGAAAAATGTTTCAAAATGGTATGGTCACTTTCAGGTGCTGACCGACTGCTCAACCGAAGTGAAAAAAGGCGAAGTGGTGGTGGTTTGCGGCCCGTCTGGTTCCGGCAAATCAACGCTGATTAAAACCGTCAACGGCCTCGAACCGGTGCAGCAAGGTGAAATTACCGTCGATGGTATCGTGGTTAACGATAAGAAAACCGATCTGGCAAAGCTGCGTTCCCGCGTCGGGATGGTGTTCCAGCATTTTGAGTTGTTCCCCCATTTGTCGATTATTGAAAACCTGACTCTGGCGCAGGTGAAAGTGCTTAAACGCGATAAAGCGCCCGCTCGTGAAAAAGCATTGAAATTGCTGGAGCGCGTCGGGCTTTCCGCTCATGCCAATAAGTTTCCGGCGCAGCTTTCCGGCGGTCAGCAGCAGCGTGTGGCGATCGCTCGCGCATTGTGTATGGATCCTATTGCCATGCTGTTCGACGAACCGACATCGGCGCTGGATCCGGAGATGATCAACGAAGTGCTGGACGTGATGGTGGAACTGGCGAACGAAGGAATGACCATGATGGTGGTGACCCACGAAATGGGCTTTGCCCGTAAAGTGGCGAATCGGGTGATCTTTATGGACGAGGGTAAAATTGTCGAAGACTCGCCGAAAGATGCGTTCTTCGATGATCCGAAATCGGACCGCGCAAAAGACTTCCTCGCGAAAATCCTGCATTAATCACTCTGGCGCGCATACCCAAGTGCGCGCCATCTCACGCTTTATCGTTTCGCTCCTCGTATCTGTTACATCCTGGCGGTACCCTTGTCGCAAAGAAGCACACAACAAGGAGCAACAATGGCACTGCCAATTCTGTTAGATTGCGACCCTGGTCATGATGACGCTATCGCAATCGTTCTCGCCCTCGCCTCACCAGAGCTTGATGTCAAAGCAATTACGTCTTCCGCCGGAAACCAGACACCAGAAAAAACCTTACGCAATGTTCTGCGTATGCTGACCTTGCTTAATCGCACCGATATTCCGGTAGCAAGCGGTGCGGTAAAACCATTAATGCGTGATTTGATTATCGCGGACAATGTGCACGGCGAAAGCGGTCTCGACGGCCCTGCATTACCGGAACCGACGTTCGCACCGCAAAACTGTACGGCGGTGGAGCTGATGGCGAAAACGCTGCGTGAAAGTGCGGAACCTGTCACCATTGTTTCTACCGGACCGCAAACGAACGTTGCCTTGCTGCTCAATAGCCACCCGGAACTGCATAGCAAAATTGCCCGTATCGTGATTATGGGCGGCGCAATGGGGCTTGGTAACTGGACGCCAGCGGCTGAATTTAATATTTACGTTGACCCGGAAGCGGCAGAAATTGTCTTCCAGTCAGGAATTCCGGTGGTGATGGCCGGTCTGGATGTTACTCACAAAGCACAAATCCACGTTGAAGACACTGAGCGTTTCCGCGCGATTGGCAACCCTGTTTCAACCATTGTTGCCGAACTGCTGGATTTCTTCCTCGAATATCATAAAGACGAAAAATGGGGCTTTGTCGGCGCACCGCTGCATGACCCATGCACCATCGCCTGGCTGTTAAAACCGGAGTTGTTTACCACTGTTGAGCGCTGGGTTGGCGTGGAAACACAAGGGAAATATACCCAGGGTATGACGGTTGTTGATTATTATTATCTGACTGGCAATAAACCGAATGCCACCGTAATGGTCGATGTTGATCGTCAGGGCTTTGTTGATTTACTGGCTGATCGTCTGAAATTTTACGCTTAACACACGTCATTGATTAAGATCACCACGCGTTACCTGGGTGGTCTTAATCTGTTTATCTCTTTTTCTTTCAAGATATAAATGCAATGGATAATGCAGAACTCGCCATTGGTATCGATCTCGGTACTACCAATAGTTTAATTGCCGTCTGGAAAGACGGTGCCGCGCAATTAATTCCAAATAAGTTCGGTGAATATTTAACACCATCCATAATTAGCATGGATGAAAATAATCATATTTTAGTCGGAAAACCGGCTGTATCACGGCGTACTTCGCATCCGGATAAAACGGCAGCGTTATTTAAACGTGCAATGGGCAGTAATACCAACTGGCGGTTAGGCAGCGACACATTTAACGCGCCAGAACTGTCCTCTTTGGTATTACGCTCATTAAAAGAAGATGCCGAAGAATTTCTGCAACGTCCGATTAAAGATGTGGTGATCTCCGTTCCGGCTTATTTCAGCGATGAACAACGCAAGCATACCCGTTTAGCAGCGGAGTTAGCCGGGTTAAATGCGGTACGCTTAATTAATGAACCCACAGCAGCTGCGATGGCATATGGCCTGCATACGCAACAAAATACCCGCTCGCTGGTTTTTGATCTCGGTGGCGGCACGTTTGACGTCACGGTGCTCGAATACGCCACGCCGGTGATTGAAGTTCACGCCTCCGCTGGCGACAACTTTCTTGGCGGCGAAGATTTTACTCATATGCTGGTGGATGAAGTTTTAAAACGCGCCGCAGTGGCTAAAAACATGCTCAACGAAAGTGAGCTGGCAGCCCTGTACACCAGCGTGGAAGCGGCAAAATGCAGCAATCAATTACCGCTGCAAATTAGCTGGCAGTGTCAGGAAGAAACGCGTGAGTGCGAATTTTACGAGAACGAACTGGAAGATTTGTGGTTGCCGCTGCTCAATCGCTTGCGAGTACCGATTGAACAGGCGTTGCGCGATGCACGTCTGAAGCCAAGTCAAATCGACAGTCTGGTGCTGGTTGGCGGCGCATCACAAATGCCGCTGGTGCAGCGAATCGCCGTGCGTCTGTTTGGCAAATTACCGTATCAAAGTTACGATCCGAGCACCATTGTCGCGCTGGGCGCAGCAATCCAGGCCGCCTGCCGCTTACGCAGTGAAGATATTGAAGAGGTGATCCTCACTGATATTTGCCCTTACTCGTTGGGTGTTGAAGTTAACCGCCAGGGCGTTTCCGGCATTTTCTCGCCGATTATTGAACGAAACACCACTGTACCGGTGTCGCGGGTAGAAACTTAAACACCACTGTGCCCGTGTCGCGTGTAGAAACTTATTCGACCATGCACCGGGAACAGGATTCAATTACGGTTAACGTCTATCAGGGAGAAAACCACAAAGTTAAAAATAACATTCTGGTGGAATCCTTCGATGTGCCGTTGAAGAAAACCGGGGCTTATCAGTCGATTGATATTCGCTTTAGTTATGATATCAACGGGTTGCTTGAAGTTGACGTGCTTCTGGAAGACGGCAGCGTTAAGTCCAGAGTCATTAATCACAGTCCTGTAACATTGAGCGCACAGCAGATTGAAGAGAGTCGGACGCGGTTATCCGCATTGAAAATTTATCCGCGCGATATGCTCATCAACCGCACCTTTAAGGCCAAACTGGAAGAGTTGTGGGCGCGGGCGCTGGGTGACGAGCGAGAAGAGATCGGCCGGGTGATCACCGATTTTGATGCGGCGTTGCAGTCAAACGATATGGCCCGCGTCGATGAAGTTCGGCGACGGGCGAGCGATTATTTGGCTATTGAGATCCCTTAAACACGGCTGCCGGATGCGGCATAAACGCTGCATCCGGCATCGGCGCAAAAAACACATCCTCAGCTAAACAACATCGCGATTTTTCCGAGAGCATAACCTATCACCAGCACCGTTAAGCTGATTTTGATAATGCTGGTAATGCTCTGTGGTTTTTCATCCTCATCATTTTTTTCTTCGTGGTTTTCAGGTGTTGGCTCATCGACATCTTCATCCTCCGGCTCGAGTTTCACTTTCGTCAACAGCATCCGCGTGATAATGGCCTCTAATGGATGAGCATCTCCACCTTCCAGCCTTGTATTAAGACGGGCCAGCATCTCTTGTTTCGGGAACGCTTCCAGCACAACCTGTTCCGCTACCCGATACAAATCCAGTAACGGTGAATCTTGTTCTGTCTCGCTACCGACTCTCGATTTCCACCATGCCCATGCTTTGCGCTTGAAGAATAACGACTCAATAAACGATTGACCTAACGGCGATAATTTTCCGCTATGTAAAATTTCCGCCCATAACAGCCGCGTCCGGGCGCTCTCACCAGGAACATATTTCAACGGTTGACCTTGCGCATCTATCATGCTTCGCGCTTCGATAACCATCACTAATAACGCGAAATAATCCGGGCAATGACGCTTGCTCCACTGCAACAACAAATTATCAGCTTGTGTAGATGGGTAACTCTCCCGGTATGCGCAGAGATCGGCAAGCAGGCTTTCCCCCTCGCCACAGTACAACCGTTGCGCACACTGGTAATAACGGGCATCTTCGCTTTCTGGATTTTCTGCTTGCCACTGTTGGGCAACAGGAATAAGTTCCGCCATACCTGTTTTCACCGAGCTGTACCAGCGCAACAGTTTGCGATGTAACTTGACATCATCAGGAATGAACCACGGACCTTCCATTGCCATAAACGCAGTGACATAGTCAGGATGGTAACGGCAGCAGCGTTCCAGCGCGAAGTAATACTCAACAGTCTGGTTCTGCAACGCGACGGGATATTCCAGAAGGCTAAGGAAATCGAAACAATCACCAGCCTGAATGGCCTCAAGAAAAGCCTCCCTTTCTTCCTCATCCATTCCTTCGCTGTCATTAAACGAATGCCAGTTCAAACGCTCTGCCAGCAAAGAAGCACAATTTAATGAAAGATATCGCGCTTCTATAGCGACTGCACACAGCGGCCAGCGTAATTGATCGACATCCTCCATGTTCCAGGTATTTAATTGCTGAATAAATTTCTGCCAGGCGGAGGGCTGAAAACGATCACTTTCAGAATCCAGTAATGCCCTGAATGCACGTAGTATTTCATGTTCAGCGGCGGCATCTTTTTCTTCATCATCTGCCTCCTCGACAGGATTTACCGCCAGTCGCAGCGCCTCTTCATAGGCCTGGCGTAATGCTTTAAACCCCTGCGGATCGGTTTCGGGATGACACAACGGTAAGCGAACAAGATAAGCCTGGCGGATAATGTCTATTTGCGTCGTGCTTTCAATTTCGAGGATTTGCCAACATGTTTTCATAGGTCGCTCACATCCTTAAGCGTTACCGGGCATTCAGGCTGGACAGTTAATGGCTGCCAGGGAAGCGTGGCATAGAAACGGTCGCTTCCCGCTGCCAGCTCTTCGAACATCCGACTCCCGGCGCTATCGTATTTGTACAGGGTTAGCGCCTCGCGTAGCGAAGCGTTGTCTTCGCACTGAGAAGATTGCCAGTAGAGACGCCCTAACGAATAGGCGGAAAAATAGTGCATCCAGCTGTGATAGTAATGGTGTGCTCGTATATAGACGCGCGATTGCAGCCATAAACTCTCGTCTTCCGTCAGCCACTTGTTGAGCACACCAACCCGTGATAAAAAACCCATCCGCACATAATCCCAGGCTTTGATTCCCCCTTCCCCACAACACATAGCGGTTTGGGCAACGAATTGGGTATAAATCAACCCTCTCTCCGAGCCACCAGCATTTAATGCTTTCCACTCTTCAGGGGAAGAGCGATGCCATGTCAGATATAAGCCAGCTAAATCATTGGCATGACCATCATCGGTCATCTGATAAATAGTCTGAATTAAATCATCACGATTATTTATTCCCCAGGATGATGAGAGATCGAATTCTTTTATCCCGGTATACATTTTTGGCGAGTCATGCGCGGGCTTGCAACCCTGATTAAGTATTTCCATGGGCGTAGAAAGCGCAAAAAGAAGATATTGTTCTTCCTTATTCATTTGTTAATAATCCCTTAAGTGCATTAACTGACTACTTTTTTATTATTGATGAGTATAAACTTGACGCTTTCAAAATAAAAAGAAAATCGAAGCATTCACACATGAATAAAAAATTAATGTATACATTCGCAATATTTATAGTTGCAGCAATAACCTGTATTAGCCAACCCAAGAAAACGACGTTGCGTGATAAAGCCATGGCGAATTATGCCTTTGATTATTTAAGCTCACCGGGCAGTCTTCCATTCACCACGGCAGCCACGGAGCTTTCCGCGATTCATGGTCACTCAACGTCGCAATATCGCCTTGGAGAATTTTATCTTCATGGTAGCGACGGTAAACCACTGGATTATACACAGGCGAGATACTGGTATGAGCAATCAGCGGAACAGGAAAATCCACGCGCGCAAAGTAAACTGGGGTGGATCTACCTCAAAGGTCTGGGGGTCAAACCCGATACCCGTAAAGCAATTCTCTGGTATAAGGAAGCAGCTGAACAAGGGTATGCTCATGCTCAATATACTTTGGGTTTGATCTACAGAAATGGCTCAGGTATTAATGTTAACCATTATGAATCTCAAAAATGGTTAAAACTGGCCGCCAAACAACATTACAAAAACGCGGAAAGATTACTTGCCGGGCTTCCCGCACATTAACGTCGACTGTCACCCGAACAGATGGAGTATTTTCCCTATTAAACCGGCAAAGATAAAAATGTAGAAAATAATTTTGATGACGCCCAGACAGCCCGGCCCACCATCGTCAACGGGCATCGACTGCGGTTGCGGCTCCGGTTCGACGGTTTGCTTCTCGGTAAAATTCGCCGCCTGAATTAATAACCGTCGAATAATTAATGCTTCCAGAGGACAACGATCTTCTGCATCAAGGCGGCTCACAATCGGCATTAATGATTCTTCTGTCGGTTGGCTGGCCTGCACTAATTGTTTGGCAACTAGATATAATGACCATAAGGTATGTTCTGTATCACGCGTGAGTGAGATCCGCGGCTTACGTCCTTTGTGCAAAACCATCTCGACCAGAGAACGCCCCAGCGCAGAGAGTTTTTCATCACTGAGTATTTCGTATAAATGAAAACGCGTACGAGCGCTGTCACCAGGGACATAAAGTAGCGGTTTTCCCTGATCGTTAACCAGATCACGCGCTTCAATCATCATCACCACTAACGGGTAATAATCGACCCGATGCTGACGGCACCATTGCAATATTAAAGCATCCGCCTGGGTGGAGGGATACTCGCGCCAGTAGTCACAAAGTTCTGCCAGCAGGCTTTCGCCTTCTCCACAATAGACGCGTTGCGCGTATTCATAATAACGCGCATCTTCATTATCAGGTTCAGCTTCCCGCCACGACCGGGCGTAATCCAGAAGTTCGGGGATATCCAGACGGCTTGTGCTATACCAGCGGAGTAAATTTCTGTGCAAATTTGCATCATCGGGGATAATCACTGCGCGATGTTGCGCTAAATACAATGTCAGCCATTCTGGATGCGATGACCAAATCCGAGCGAACATTTGGTAAAAATCAATGGTGTCATTTTGTACGGCAACGGGCAGATGCAGAATGGTCTGGAAGTTAAAAACATTCCCCTTCGCAATGGCATATAAAAAGGATTCCAGTTCTTCTTCGTCTATTTCCCCGGTATTTTCCTCCTGTAACCACCGCAATCTTTCTGCTAATAACACCACGCACTCGAAGGATAAATGGGCAGTGTTCATGGCTATTGTGCACAGCGACCAGCGTAATTCATCAATCTCATCCATCGAGCAATAATTTAATTGCTGAATGAATCGCTGCCAGGCGGAGGGCAGAAAACGTTCACTATCAGAGGCAAGTAACGCACGAAAGGCGAGCAGAATTTCATGTTCTGCTACCTCATATTCTTCTGGTTGCCAAACAGATTTAGCAGGCGACTGCGCAATCCGGAGCGCTTCCTCATACGCCTGACGAAGTTGTTTAAAACCCTGCGGATCGGTTTCTGGATGAAAGGACGGTAACAGCGCCAGATAAGCGCGGCGGATAATATCGACGTCAGTCGTTTCCTCTATTTCGAGAATCTTCCAGCAATTTTTCATAGGTCGCTCATATCCTTAAGCGTTTCCGGGCATGTGGGGTAGTCAGCCAGTGGTTGCCAGGGTAAGGTCGCGTAATATGCATCGTCACTGGCAAATAATTGATAAAACATATCATTGCCGGAATCGTCGTATTCTTTACGCGCTAAGAATTCACGTAATAAAGGCAGATCATCATCCTCGGGAGACTGCCAATATTGCCGACCAAAGGTATAACCGGCAAAGTATTGCTGCCAGTTACTATAATAACGTAGAGCCCGTAGATGAATGCGCGACTGGATCCACAGGCTTTCTTCTTCACTCAACCAGTTATTAAGTACGCCCATTCGGCTTAAAAAACCCATCCGGACATAATCCCAGGCTTTGATTCCCCCTTCGCCACAGCATTCGGCGGTGCTGGCGACAAATTGCGCATAAGCCTGACCTTGCTCATTTAATTCAGCAAGATAGTCACGCCATTCACATGGCGAATAACGAAACCAGCGGTGATAAAACCCTGCCAACCGAGCGGCATGACCGTTATCGATCATTCGGTGAATTGTGCGCAGCAGGTCATCACGGTCATCAATTCCCCAGGAGGAAGAAAGGTCAAAAAAGCGTGTACCTAAATACATTTTGGGGGATGAATGCGAAGGTAAACAGCATTCATTGCGTATTTCCATCGGAGTGGAAAGTGCAAACAATATTTTTTGCGACTCCATGTCCATATAATTTATCCTTAAATATTCATTCAATGAATATTAACCACGTTGCGAGGCTCATTTATTTATACTTTTCTGACGCCGTTTATTTATACTTTTCTGACGCGACATAATACGCATAAAATAAGGCTTACGCAAAAATGGAACACATAAAAATATAATATGCTTTATATGCAACCATAAGGAAATGATAATGATTTTTACGTCAAGTTGCTGCGATAATTTATCAATAGATGAGATTATCGAACGTGCTGAAAAAGGCGATTGCGAGGCTCAATATATTATTGGGTTTTATTATAATCGCGATAGCGCAATTGACTCTCCGGACGACGAAAAGGCCTTTTACTGGCTGAAGCTTGCCGCTGAGCAAGGTCATTGTGAAGCACAGTATTCCTTAGGGCAAAAGTATACCGAGGATAAAAGCCGTCATAAAGATAATGAGCAAGCCATCTTCTGGCTGAAAAAAGCTGCCCTACAAGGCCATACTTTCGCTTCCAACGCCCTTGGCTGGATACAGGATCGTGGAGAAGACCCCAACTATAAAGAAGCGGTTGCCTGGTATCAGATAGCCGCGGAGAGCGGAATGTCTTATGCGCAAAATAATCTTGGGTGGATGTACAGAAATGGCAACGGAGTCGCAAAAGACTATGCGCTGGCATTTTTCTGGTACAAACAAGCTGCATTACAAGGCCATAGTTACGCGCAAGACAACCTGGCCGATCTCTATAAAGACGGAGAAGGCGTTGCTCAAAATAAGACACTCGCCGCATTCTGGTATTTGAAAAGCGCACAGCAGGGTAATCGGCATGCCCAGTTTCAAATTGCATGGGATTATAACGCTGGCGAAGGGGTGGACCAGGACTATAAGCAAGCGATGTACTGGTATCTGAAGGCTGCCGCTCAGGAAAGCGTCGGCGCTTACGTCAACATCGGTTATATGTATAAACATGGACAAGGCGTTGAGAAAGATTATCAGGCCGCCTTTGAATGGTTTACGAAAGCCGCTGAATGC
>OBRI01000190.1_pt1 | contig 13561 bp, 9 predicted proteins | sample 1475581 | NCBI WGS metagenome assembly OBRI01 (sample SAMEA3360675, study PRJEB22359) | human gut metagenome | biome: ENVO:urban biome; feature: ENVO:human-associated habitat; material: ENVO:feces | place: Bangladesh | collected 2011 | reverse complement strand
AGCTTACTTCTTCGGTTGATCCTTTTTCGGCCAGTCGTCGTCATCGTCCCACTTATCGTTGAAATCACGATGCGGGGGAAGCTCCGGCTTGTTGGCGAGAAATTTCTTATGGTCGACGCGCTTGAGATCTTTAATCACGTTCAGCAGGACGCCTACCAAAAAGACAATCACCAGAATCCACCAATATTTAGCCAGCCAGTCCATGCTTATTTCCTCTTGCGGAACCACTCATCACGCGACGAGCTGTTCCATGATACGTTGATACATACGGGCAAGTAGCTGCAGGTCGGCAGCGTTCACACATTCATTAATTTTATGAATAGTGGCATTGACCGGCCCGAGTTCCACCACCTGCGCCCCCATGCGGGCAATAAAGCGCCCGTCGGACGTTCCGCCTGTGGTCAGTAGCTGCGGTTTAATTTCATTATAGTGCTCAACCGCGTTAACGACCGCATCCACCAGTTTACCGCGCGCGGTCAAAAATGGCTGCCCGGAAAGCCACCAGTCCACCGTATAACGCAGTTGATGTTTTTCAAGCAGGGCAAGCACCTGCGCTTTGATCATCTCATCAGTCAGTTCGGTGCTGAAGCGGAAGTTAAACTGCACAAACAGTTCACCCGGAATAACGTTGTTACTGCCCGTTCCCGCCTGAATATTGGCAATCTGCATACTGGTCGCCGGGAAGAATTCATTGCCCTGATCCCACTCAATAGCCACTAATTCATTAAGGAAAGGTGCTGCGCGATGTACCGGATTGTCAGCCAGATGTGGGTAGGCAACATGCCCCTGCACGCCATGAATGGTGAGGTTGCAGGTTAACGATCCGCGACGACCATTTTTCACCACATCACCTACCACTTCGATACTCGACGGTTCGCCGACCAGGCAGTAATCGAGACGCTCATTACGTGCCATTAACGCCTCGACGACTTTTACCGTACCGTTGTGGGCACTGGCTTCTTCATCAGAGGTGATCAGAAATGCCAGTCGACCTGCATGGTTGGGATGTTGTGCGACAAAGCGTTCTGCCGCTACCACCATCGCTGCCAGCGAGCCTTTCATATCTGCCGCGCCGCGCCCGAATAACATGCCGTCACGAATGGTCGGTTCAAACGGCGGATTGATCCAACGATCGGCGTCGCCAGGCGGCACCACGTCGGTATGCCCGGCAAAGGCTAACGTTTCACCCTGCCCACGCCATGCCCAAAAATTCTGCGTATCGGCAAAGTCCATGCGTTCAACGGTAAAACCGATCGCCTGCAAACGTTCAATCAACAAAGCCTGGCATCCTGCGTCATCAGGACTCAGGGAAGGGCGGCGAATAAGCTGTTGTGTCAGCTCAATAACCGGGCACGACATAGACTACACCTCATGGAAAAATTGCTGATAACTGGATTCACTGAAACCCAGCAGCATAGGCTTACCAGGCGCGCAGAGCAATGGACGTTTGATAATTGCAGGCATTTCAGTCATTAATGTCGCCGCAGAGGCCGCATCGGTGATTTTATTGCGGGTGGTTTCGTCCAGTTTACGCCAGGTTGTACCACGGGTGTTGAGTAACGCTTCCCAGCCTAATTCGTTGATAAAACCGTTCAATAATTCGCTGTCCAATCCATCGACGCGGTAATCATGAAAACGATAGTCGATGTTATTGGCTTCCAGCCAACGGCGAGCCTTTTTAATGGTGTCACAATTTTTGATGCCGTAAAGTGTAACCATAATGAATCCTTTTTCGATTTATGAGAATAAATACTCATTTAAGGGTGAAAACATTTTGCCTGCAAATGATTATCAGGAAATATAACATTATCGAAGTATTCAAATTAACAACTATTAAATAATGTTAAACATTTTTAACGTAAACATTAAGAATATTCATCTTGTTATCTGTCTGTATTTTAACCAGAATTAAATCAGTATTAGATGCCGTATGAATATCTCGAAATGTTGCTGTGTATCACATACAAATTATCACCGCAGGACCATAGTATTTACATAAGGTTTGTCCCCCGGAGGTAGTCATCGCAGCAATCGAGTAAATTAGCTTCACCACGGTATATTGTTTCCGTAGAATACCCATAATTATAAGAGAGGTTGTTATGATTGAACGTGAACTGGGGAACTGGAAAGACTTTATCGAAGTTATGCTTCGTAAGTAATTCCTGAGACAAAGTACAAACAGCAAGAACCCGCTGAGCAGGTTCTTAATCGGAAAGTTGAAAAAGGCGACACATTAGCATGTCGCCTTTTTTATTGCTTATTCCGGGCGCGGCTTCAGCGGGAAGCGGCGGCGCACCAGCACAAAGAACAGCGGCACGAAGTAAATAGCCAGAATAGTGGCCGAAATCATCCCGCCCATTACGCCAGTACCCACCGCATGCTGACCACCGGAACCGGCACCCGTGCTGGTTGCCATTGGCAATACGCCGAAGATAAATGCCAGCGAGGTCATCAGAATCGGGCGTAAACGCTGACGGCAGGCGTGGAGCGTCGCTTCAAACAGGTCGTGGCCTTTTTGGTTCATCTCGTTAGCAAACTCGACGATCAGGATGGCGTTTTTCGCCGATAAACCAATGACCGTTAACAGGCCCACCTGGAAGTAAACGTCGTTTTCCAGCCCGCGCATCCAGGTTGCCAGCAGCGCGCCGATAACCCCCAGCGGCACGACCAGCATTACCGAGAACGGCACCGACCAGCTTTCATACAACGCCGCAAGACACAGGAATACCACCAGCAAGGAAATAGCGTACAGCGCCGGAGCCTGCGCGCCGGAAAGCCGCTCCTGATACGACATCGCCGTCCACTCCAGACCAAAGCCGTTTGGTAACTGCTTCACTAACGATTCCATAATATCCATCGCCGTACCGGTACTGACCCCCGGTGCGGCTTCCCCTACAATCTCTACCGCAGAATAACCGTTATAGCGTTCCAGACGCGGCGAGCCTGTCTCCCAGCGTGAGGTCGCGAAAGCAGAGAAGGGCACCATGCCGCCATCTTTATTTCGGACATACCAGAGATTGATGTCATCTGGCAGCATGCGATACGGCGCAGCTGCCTGCACATAGACTTTCTTCACGCGACCGCGATCCATAAAGTCATTCACATAGCTCGAACCCCAGGCGGTTTGCAGTGTGTCGTTAATATCGTCGATAGCAACGCCCAGCGCCTGAGCTTTACGCTGGTCGATATCAATCTGCAACTGCGGACTGTCGTCGAGGCCGTTATGGCGCACACGGGTTAGCTCCGGGTTTTCCGCCGCCAGCGCCAGCAACTGATTACGTGCTGCCATCAGCGCATCGTGACCCGCTCCAGCGTGGTCCTGCAACTCCATATCAAAACCCGCAGAACTACCAAGACCGCTAATTGCTGGCGGGCTGCTGGCGATAACGCGAGCTTCTTTAATTTGGTTAAACGCCTTCGTTGCACGCTCGATAATGGCAAACGAGGTGCCGGTCTTACTGTCGCGTTCGCTCCAGTCTTTCAGGCGGATAAACATTCTCGCCACGTTTTGCCCGTTACCCCCAGGGCCAGAACCAACAGTGGCAAACACCGACATGATGTTGTCTTTTTCATGGGTGAAGTAGTATTTCTCGATTTGCTCAACGACTTTCAGGGTCTGTTGTTGGGTTGAACCGCTGGGCAACTGTACCGAGGTAGTAAACATGCCACGGTCTTCAAGTGGCAAGAACGACGTCGGCAAACGCAGGAACAGGAACACCATGCCGCCAAGCAGCAGGACATAAATCACAATCCAGCGCAGGCTACGGTGGAGAATTTTCGCCACCCCTTTTTCGTAGCGTTCGGCGTTGCGGTTAAACATCTGGTTAAACCAGGCAAAAAAGCCTTTTTGCCCGTGATGCTCACCTTTTTTCAGTGGCTTAAGTAGCGTGGCACACAGAGCCGGAGTGAGGATCATCGCTACCAGTACTGACAGCACCATTGCTGCAACAATGGTAATAGAGAACTGGCGATAGATGGCACCGGTGGTGCCGCCGAAGAAGGCCATTGGTACAAATACCGCCGAAAGCACCATCGCAATCCCGACCAGTGCCCCCTGGATCTGCCCCATCGATTTACGTGTGGCTTCGCGAGGAGTGAGTCCTTCCTCACTCATAATACGTTCGACGTTTTCCACCACCACGATGGCATCATCCACCAGCAGACCGATCGCCAGCACCATCGCGAACATGGTTAAGGTGTTGACGCTGTAACCGAAGGCATAAAGTACGGAGAAGGTTCCCATCAACACCACCGGCACGGCGATAGTGGGTATCAGCGTGGCGCGGAAGTTTTGCAGGAACAGATACATAACGAGGAAAACCAGAGCGATAGCTTCCAGCAGCGTTTTCACCACGTCTTCAATGGAGGCTTTAACAAACGAGGTGGTTTCATACGCCACCTTGTATTCCAGTCCGTGCGGGAAGTACTGCGCCAGCTCGTCGAGACGATTGAGCACCAGCTCCGCTGTCGCCATTTCGTTCGCGCCGGAGGCCAGTTTTACCCCCAGCCCGGAGGCTGGCTTACCATTGAAGCGGCTAAGATAATCGTATTTTTCCGCCCCCATTTCGACGGTGGCGACATCGCCCAGCCTTACCTCTGAGCCGTCCTGATTCACCCGCAAGGTGATATCGCGGAACTGTTCTGGTGTTTGCAGCAGTGACTGGGCGTTAATGGTGGCGTTGAGCGCCTGCTTATCGACGGAAGGCGTACCACCAAGTTGCCCAACCGCAATCTGCGCGTTCTGTGACTCAATGGCATCAGTGACATCTTTAGCTGTCATCTGGAAACTGTTGAGTTTCGCCGGGTCCAGCCAGATACGCATGGAATATTGCGAACCATAGGCATCGATATCCCCGACGCCATTCACGCGGCTTAACGGATCCTGAATATTACTGGCAACGTAATCGGCAATATCCTGTTTATCCATCGAACCATCGGTAGAGACGAAGGCAATGGTCAGAATGTTGGTATCGCCGGTTTTACGCACCGTCACGCCCTGATTTTGCACCGCCTGCGGTAACTTTCGCATGGCTGATTGCAGCTGGTTTTGTACTTGCTGCACGGCTTCGTCCGGATCGGTGCCTGCTTTAAAACTTAAAGTGACAGATGCCTGACCGGTGCCGCTGCTCTGAGATGACATATACATCAGATTATCGAGGCCGGTCATATTTTGCTCGATAACCTGGGTCACGGTGTTTTCCAGCGTCTGGGCCGATGCGCCGGGATAGTTAGCGGTCACTCGCACATTCGGTGGCGCGAGATCGGGGTATTGTTCAACGGGCAATGAAAAAATCGCCAGGGTACCTGTCAGACACAACAGGATTGCCAGCACCCAGGCAAAAATGGGGCGATCAATAAAGAAATTCGCCATTAAAAGAGGACCTCGTGTTTCTGCGTATCGTTGTAGGCTTGACTTGCTTCACTGTAGCGGCAAGGTACGAGCCAATCGTGGAGAAAAAAAGGAGTTAATGTAAATTATCATGCCCTTTTATACTGAACCTTAAGTGCCACTATTCTTTGGTCAATAAGAGGCATTACATCAGCTGACTTTCCTCACCCTCCGCAGAGCGAAAGCTAATACTCACTAACGTGCCGCCGCCGGAAGGTTGCGAAAAAGTCAGCGTCCCACCCAATCTTTCCGCGCGTTCGCGCATGATATTCAGACCATAATGGCCTTCGGGTTCTTTCGGTTCACCGATGCCAATCCCGTTGTCGCGAATATAGACTGTGTGATTGCCATCCGGCGCTGTGACGCAGCTAACGGCGATTTCGCTGGCGTTGGCGTGCTTCATCGCATTCAGCACCGCTTCGCGAATAATTTGCAACAAATGCACCTGCATTTGCGCATCCAGCGCCAGGGTTGGCAGACGGCAGTCGAGGGTCAGTTTGGCGCTGGTTTGATTTTGTAACGTATCCAGCATTTCCCTCAATGCGGAGGGGAGATCCGCCTGCTGCAGCGTCAGGCGGAAAGTAGTCAACAGCTCGCGTAACTGCCGATAAGCATCATTCAACGCCTGGGAAAAATCGGCCATGATACTTTGTGCGGTGGCGTTATCTTCCGGTATCGAACGCTTCAGTAACGTCAACTGGATACGTAAGTAAGAAAGTACCTGAGCCAGCGAGTCGTGCAATTCGCGGGCGATGGTCGCACGTTCTTCCATCAACAATAACTGCTGAAAATGCTTCTGCGCCTGATTAAAGTACAAACCGCGTCCCAGCATCGACGAAACGCTGTTAAGCAGCGGTTCTGATGATGAAACGTGACTATTTTGCCAGTGCAGTTCGCCGTAAACCGTCTCTTGCATTGTCACCGGTAAAATCTGCATCGGCAATTCCGGGTTTGGCTGCCCTTCGCTAATCCGCCAGTTGTCACCGACATTTAACTCCAGATATTCAGCCGCTTCATTGTCGCGAACAATCTGCAAAATATGGCGGAAACAATGCACATCAATCTGGCTGGTGTTCAGCGCCTGCGAACACTGATACAACACCTCCAGACGACGCTTGGCCTCGTGGAGATCGCGGGTCTTTTCTTCTACTGACGCCTCCAGCGAACGGTACAATTTATGTAGCTCGCTCGACATCTGGTTAAAGGTTTTTGCAAGCAGACCAAGCTCATTCGGCAGGTTGGTATCCAGCGGCGGCGAGTCGAACTGCCCGTGTTCAATACGCTGACTGGCGGTAACCAGCTGATTCAGCGGGGCAACCACCTGATGGCGTATGCGGCGCAAAGTAAAAAAGACCAGCGTGAAAATACCGATGCCGCCAGCCAGGGAAATTGCCACCACCAGCAGCATTTTGCGTTCAGCGTAGTGCTGTAAAGCCAGCACGAACAGGTCTATCTGATTAACATAATTATTAATATTGGCCTGATACCACGGCAAGTCGCCCTTGCTGAGCCGATTATTCATCTCCAGCCAGTTGGCATTCAGATGCGCATAGCGGGTTTTTACTGCCTCTGGCACATACCAGACGTTGAGATTGGTTAATACCGGTGAATGCAGTGCCTGCTGAAATAACTGGCGATGTGCATTGAGTTGTGGACTGCCACTTTGCAAGTCGTAGCCCAGGCGGTAACTCTGCATACGCAGCGATCCGGCAATATTGATAGCCTCAGCGTCGCGTAAACTGCTCGCCAGCGTTAGCAGAGCGATACCCGTGGAAAGAATCGACAGCAGCACAATGTAAAAAAAGGCCCGGGCCAGACTGGCCGAGACGGGTCGTTTAACAATCACACGCGTCTTCTCCACAAAAAATCATTAATGTTCCAGTTCGCTGAAACGCAATTTAGTCAGTGATGGGATTATTTGATCTGCCACAGTTTATAGCGAAATAGTTACTTATTCTGGGCACATGAACATTGCCGATTCCCCTGTAAGTCGGGTAATAACAACACTCATATAAAGAATAAGGTTTTTACAACCAAAAAAGAAGGTCGTTATGAATCGTTTTATTATGGCCAACAGTCAGCAATGTCTGGGTTGTCATGCTTGTGAAATCGCCTGTGTCATGGCTCACAATGACGAGCAACATGTCCTGAGCCAACGCCATTTTCATCCCCGAATTACGGTTATCAAACATCAGCAGCAACGTAGTGCAGTGACCTGTCACCATTGTGAAGATGCGCCCTGCGCCCGTAGCTGCCCTAATGGCGCAATCAGCCACGTTGATGACAGCATTCAGGTCAATCAGCAAAAGTGTATTGGCTGTAAATCCTGCGTGGTGGCCTGTCCATTTGGTACGATGCAAATCGTCCTGACACCCGTTGCGGCTGGCAAAGTTAAAGCCACGGCGCATAAATGCGACCTTTGTGCAGGGCGCGAAAACGGTCCTGCCTGTGTCGAGAATTGCCCGGCAGACGCGCTGCAACTGGTCACTGATGCCGCACTCTCCGGCATAGCGAAATCCCGCCGCTTGCGCACAGCACGTCAGGAACATCAACCGTGGCATGCCAGTACCGCGGCACAAGAAATGCCGGTAATGAGTAAAGTCGAGCAAATGCAGGCAACGCCCGCGCGTGGCGAGCCGGACAAACTGGCGATTGAAGCGCGCAAAACCGGTTTTGATGAAATTTATCTGCCATTCCGTGCCGATCAGGCACAACGGGAAGCCTCGCGCTGCCTTAAGTGCGGCGAGCACAGCGTTTGTGAATGGACCTGCCCGCTGCATAACCATATACCGCAGTGGATTGAACTGGTGAAAGCCGGAAACATCGACGCCGCCGTCGAGCTTTCTCACCAGACCAACACCCTGCCGGAAATTACCGGACGCGTTTGCCCGCAAGACCGTTTGTGTGAAGGTGCCTGTACTATTCGCGATGAGCACGGCGCAGTAACTATCGGCAACATTGAACGCTACATTTCAGATCAGGCGTTGGCGAAAGGTTGGCGTTCTGACTTAAGTCATGTCACCAAAGTGGACAAGCGAGTGGCGATTATCGGTGCGGGTCCGGCAGGGCTGGCCTGTGCGGATGTTCTGACCCGCAATGGCGTAGAGGTGACGGTGTACGATCGCCATCCAGAAATCGGTGGCTTGCTCACTTTCGGCATTCCTTCTTTCAAACTGGATAAATCCCTGCTGGCACGCCGTCGGGAAATCTTCAGCGCGATGGGGATTCACTTCGAACTCAATTGTGAAGTGGGTAAAGATGTCTCTTTGGATTCGCTTTTGGAACAATACGACGCGGTCTTCGTTGGCGTAGGCACTTACCGTTCCATGAAAGCGGGTTTACCCAATGAAGATGCGCCGGGCGTTTATGACGCGCTGCCGTTCCTCATTGCCAACACTAAACAGGTGATGGGGCTCGAAGAGCTACCGGAAGAGCCGTTTATCAATACCGCCGGACTTAACGTCGTGGTACTGGGCGGCGGCGACACCGCGATGGACTGTGTGCGTACCGCACTGCGCCACGGCGCGAGTAACGTCACCTGCGCTTATCGTCGTGATGAAGCTAACATGCCAGGCTCGAAGAAAGAGGTGAAGAACGCCCGCGAAGAGGGGGCCAACTTCGAATTTAACGTCCAGCCGGTGGCGCTTGAGCTGAATGAACAAGGTCACGTCTGCGGGATTCGTTTCCTGCGCACGCGTCTTGGCGAGCCGGATGCCCAGGGGCGTCGGCGTCCAGTGCCGGTGGAAGGCAGTGAATTTGTCATGCCAGCCGACGCGGTGATTATGGCGTTTGGCTTCAATCCGCACGGGATGCCGTGGCTGGAGTCGCACGGTGTAACGGTAGACAAATGGGGCCGCATCATCGCGGATGTGGAAAGCCAGTACCGTTACCAGACCACCAATCCGAAAATCTTCGCTGGTGGTGACGCCGTGCGTGGTGCGGATCTGGTGGTTACCGCAATGGCAGAAGGACGTCATGCGGCACAGGGGATTATTGACTGGCTGGGGGTAAAATCAGTCAAATCTCACTGATAGCCTGCGCAGACAAACCCGACTTCACAGCGTAAGATAATTGTTCATTTCGCGCTGTGGAGTCGGTATGACGCAACAAATCACCCTCATTAAAGACAAAATTCTCTCCGATAACTATTTCACCCTGCACAACATTACTTACGATCTCACGCGCAAAGACGGCGAAGTTATCCGCCATAAACGTGAAGGATCTCCCGCGCAAAGATGGCGAAGTTATCCGCCATAAACGTGAAGTTTACGATCGCGGTAATGGTGCGACGATCCTCCTGTACAACGCGAAGAAAAAGACCGTGGTTCTGATTCGTCAGTTCCGTGTCGCTACCTGGGTTAATGGCAATGAAAGCGGGCAGCTGATTGAAAGCTGCGCCGGGCTGCTGGATAACGACGAACCGGAAGTGTGTATTCGCAAAGAAGCGATTGAAGAGACGGGCTATGAAGTGGGCGAAGTGCGCAAATTATTTGAACTGTATATGTCGCCTGGCGGTGTGACTGAGCTAATCCACTTTTTTATCGCCGAATACAGTGACAGCCAGCGCGCTAACGCGGGCGGTGGTGTCGAAGATGAAGATATTGAAGTGCTCGAGCTGCCGTTCAGCCAGGCGCTGGAGATGATCAAAACCGGCGAGATACGTGACGGTAAGACGGTGTTATTGCTTAACTATTTGCAAACGTCACATTTAATGGACTGAAAAATAACAATAATATTTCGTTGTTTATTATTGGCTCAATCCGACAAATCCGATTGAGCCGCGCTACCTGCGCAACGAAGATACGACTTGTGCTGTTTGTTTGAACTTCTGGGGTCGTACCGTCCATGCGCTATCGCATTTTCCTTCTCTTTTTTTTCGCTTTGTTGCCGACGTCTTTGGTGTGGGCGGCACCAGCGCAACGGGCGTTTTCCGACTGGCAGGTTACCTGTAATAACCAAAATTTCTGTGTAGCGCGCAATACGGGCGATCATAATGGACTGGTGATGACCCTGAGCCGCAGCGCCGGGGCGCATACCGATGCCGTTTTACGTATTGAGCGCGGCGGGTTGAAGTCGCCGGATGCGTCTGAAGGGGAGATAGCGCCACGGCTGCTGTTAGATGGTGAGCCGTTGGCGTTAAGTGGTGACAAGTGGCGAATTTCACCATGGTTACTAGTAACCGATGATACGGCAACCATCACCGCGTTTTTGCAGCTGATTCAGGAAGGGAAGGCAATCACCTTACGCGATGGCAATCAGACCATTTCTCTGAATGGCTTAAAAGCGGCGTTGTTGTTTATTGATGCTCAGCAAAAGCGCGTTGGCAGTGAAACCGCGTGGATAAAGAAAGGGGACGAACCGCCGCTCAGCGTACCGCCTGCGCCTGCGCTGAAAGAGGTCGCGGTGGTTAACCCAACGCCGACGCCACTCTCACTCGAAGAACGCAACGATTTGCTGGATTATGGAAACTGGCGGATGAATGGTCTGCGCTGCTCGCTTGATCCGTTACGTCGTGAGGTGAATGTCACTGCGCTGACCGATGATAAAGCACTGATGATGATTAGCTGTGAGGCAGGGGCCTATAACACCATTGATTTGGCATGGATTGTGTCGCGTAAAAAGCCACTAGCTTCGCGCCCGGTTCGGTTGCGTTTGCCGTTCAACAACGGTCAGGAGACGAATGAACTGGAACTGATGAACGCAACATTCGATGAAAAATCGCGTGAACTGGTGACCTTAGCGAAAGGGCGCGGATTAAGCGATTGTGGCATTCAGGCGCGCTGGCGCTTTGACGGTCAGCGTTTTCGCCTGGTGCGTTACGCCGCAGAACCCACCTGCGATAACTGGCATGGGCCAGACGCCTGGCCCACGTTGTGGATCACCCGTTAAACAAAATCGCAGATGCGGCCCTAAAAAGCGCACGGACCGTCCCCTCGCCCCTCTGGGGAGAGGGTTAGGGTGAGGGGAACATACAGCATCCGGCGATCACCATCAGGCACCTTTCACTCCCAGCACCTTATGCGCTTTTGCCACAATATTCTCGGCGGTAAAGCCAAAGAACGGGAACAGCTTATCCGCCGGAGCAGATTCCCCATAACCTGTCATCCCGACAATTGCCCCTTTCAGACCAACATACTTGTACCAGTAATCGGCGATGCCTGCTTCCACCGCTACGCGAGCCGCAACGTTAGAAGGCAACACCGACTCCCGATATTCCTCATCCTGGGCGTCGAAAATATCGGTCGAGGGCAGGGAAACTACGCGTACATTGCGACCTTCTCCCGCTAATTTCTCTGCCGCTTGCAGGGTGATTTCCATCTCTGAACCGGTGGCAATCAAAATAATATCTGGCTTACCGCCGCTGTCTTTCAGTACATAACCGCCACGAGCAATCTCTTTAACCTGATCCGGCGTACGTTCCACCTGGGCCAGATTCTGCCTGGAGAGGATCAGTGCCGTCGGTCCGTTGTGGCGCTCAACCGCCAGCTTCCAGCCCACCGCTGCTTCCACCTGATCGCACGGTCGCCAGGTGCTGAAATTTGGCGTTAAGCGCAGACTGGCCAGTTGCTCAACAGCCTGGTGCGTAGGACCATCTTCGCCCAGGCCAATTGAGTCGTGGGTATAAACCATAATCTGCCGCGCTTTCATCAGTGCCGCCATCCGCGCGGCGTTACGGGCGTATTCAACAAACATCAGGAATGTCGCGGTATACGGCACAAAGCCGCCGTGGTGCGCAATGCCGTTGGCGATAGCGGTCATGCCAAATTCCCGCACCCCGTAGTGAATGTAGTTGCCCGCCGGATCCTCCTTCAGCGACACAGAACCTTTCCAGATGGTCAGGTTGCTGGGAGCCAGATCCGCCGAACCGCCGAGCAGCTCCGGTAGCATAGGCCCGTAAGCGTTAAGCGTATTTTGCGAAGCCTTACGGGTAGCGATTTTCGCCGGATTCGCCTGCAACTCATTGATATATTTCTGAGTCGTTTTCTCCCAGTCCTTCGGTAAACCACCGCTCATCCGACGGGTAAACTCTTCTGCCAGTTGCGGATGAGCCTTTTTATAGGCGGCAAACTTCTCATTCCAGCTCTGCTGCGCTTTTTCGCCTTTTTCACGGGCATCCCAGGCGTGATAAATCTCTTTAGGGATCTCAAATGGCGGATGGTGCCAGCCCAGTTTTTGCCGTGCCAGCGCCACTTCTTCTTCCCCCAGTGGTGCGCCGTGCGCCTCTTCCTTACCTGCTTTATTCGGCGAACCAAAGCCAATCACCGTACGGCAGATAATCAGCGACGGCTTATCTTTCACGCTTTGCGCTTCAAGGATCGCTTCCTTCACCGCCTGCGGATCGTGACCGTCGATCTCGTGGATCACATGCCAGTGATAGGCTTCAAAACGTTTTGCTGTATCGTCGGTAAACCAGCCTTCGGTTTCACCGTCGATGGAAATACCGTTGTGATCGTAAAAACCAATCAGCTTGCCCAGTCCCAGCGTGCCCGCCAGCGAACAGACTTCGTGGGAAATACCTTCCATCAGGCAGCCGTCGCCCATAAACACATAGGTGAAGTGATCGACAATTTCATGATCTGGCTGGTTAAACTGCGCCGCCAGCGTACGCTCTGCTATCGCCAGCCCGACGGCGTTCGCCAAACCTGGTCCAAGTGGACCGGTGGTGGTTTCAACACCAGGCGTATAGCCGATTTCCGGGTGGCCTGGGGTTTTCGAATGCAACTGACGGAAGTTCTTCAGTTCTTCCAGCGGCAGGTCGTAACCGGTCAGATGCAGCAAACTGTAGAGCAGCATCGACGCGTGACCGTTGGAAAGAATAAAGCGGTCGCGATCATACCAGGTTGGGTCGGTAGGGTTATGTTTAAGAAAATCGTTCCACAGCACTTCGGCAATATCGGCCATGCCCATCGGCGCGCCGGGATGACCAGAATTGGCTTTTTGCACCGCATCCATACTGAGTGCGCGAATCGCATTGGCAAGGTCTTTTCGGGACATATAACACTCCGTGGCTGGTTTATAGTTTGGCGGCAAGAAGATCTTCCAGTTTGCGTTGATCAACGGCGAATAGACGAATGCCTTCAGACAGTTTTTCTACCGCCATCGCATCCTGATTGTGCTCCCAACGGAACTCCGCTTCGCTCATGGGAGCTGGGCGTGGGAACGTCTGAGAAG
>OBRI01000183.1_pt1 | contig 13930 bp, 10 predicted proteins | sample 1475581 | NCBI WGS metagenome assembly OBRI01 (sample SAMEA3360675, study PRJEB22359) | human gut metagenome | biome: ENVO:urban biome; feature: ENVO:human-associated habitat; material: ENVO:feces | place: Bangladesh | collected 2011 | reverse complement strand
GCCGCTGCTGTATCCGCAGCCTATACAGACGACGGCGGTCAGACTGCCTATACGACGCTTGATACATCCGTCGTTTCTGCTGCCGGCTATGCGCAGGACACCTCTGAAGCGCCAGCAAGCGTTTCCGTCATCACCGAGAAAGAACTCGCCTCAAAACCCATCACCGATATCGGCAGTGCCGTTGGTGATGTTCCGGGCGTCGATATCTCTCAGAACAAGATGGGCGCAGCGGATATCTCTATCCGCGGTTTTGGGTCCAACTACACCATGATTCTGGTTGACGGTCGTCGTCAGAATACTTCTGAAAGCATGGTCAACAATGGGTTTGACCCCGGGCGTATCTTTATGCCGCCCGTGGGGGCTATTGAACGCATTGAAGTGATCCGCGGACCGGCCTCGACCATCTATGGCTCCGATGCTGTCGGCGGCGTGGTGAACATCATTACCAAGAAGCATGTCGATCAATTCACCGGAACGATCTCCATTGACCGTACACAGTTCCAAAACGACGATGACTACGGCAATCGCTGGGGGACGGGCGTTTTTCTCGGTATTCCGCTTAAAGAAGATGTTGCGTCACTCTTGCTCCGCGGCCGTTATCTTGAACGCGAAGCATCTCACCTAAGAAAACCGAATGCAGAGGCAGGTAAAAATCCGTATGCAGCGCATTCACCCTCGGATGGCTTTACCGGCAACATCGGCGGCCGCCTCAATCTGACGATCAATGAGTCCAATGATGTTTATGCAGATTTGGATTTCACCCGCTACAAAGGCGGCGCGATGAACAGCAGCGGTAATTCCTATCAAACGTATCGCTGGTGGAATAAATACAACGGCGTAGTGGGCCATAAGGGTGTCTACGATATCGGCACGCTGGAATCTTATGTCCAATACAACGCGCTCGAACAGGTAAAAACCTTGAGGAGTTCAGATAATGGTAATGCGCCCTGGACGACCGAAAAGGGCAGCCCCATGATGGCGAGCCGCACATGGACGGCGGCGACGAAGCTCGTTTCACCGATTGAATTGGGCAGCGTCGGCAGCATCATGCTCTCAAGCGGCCTTGAGGCCAATTATGAGACCTTTGAAGATGCTGAAGCAAACAGCCACACAGCTTTAGCCGGCAAAACGCTCGATCAGACGACGTTCGCGGGCTTCATGGAAGGCGAATACTTTATCAATGATGAGTGGATCGCTACGCTCGGCGGCCGCGTGCACTGGAGCGACATCTTCGGGGCTCACCTTTCTCCTCGTGCCTACTTGGTTTATAAGCCCGCCCAATTCATCAGTTTCAAAGGCGGCGTAGCCAACGGTTATAAAACCCCGCAGGTTAAGAAGCTGACGGACGGTATTTACAACTATTCGAGCGGTAAGAGCAATACGGTCAATTACGGCAATCCCGATCTCAAGCCTGAAGAGAGCTGGAGCTATGAACTCTCTACGACCCTCAAGCTTGCTGACGCAGCAAATCTTACGGTTGGTTTGTTCTATACCGATTTCAAGAACATGCTTGACCAAGAGAATATTGGGACAGAAACCATTGATAACAAACAATTTGATGCCACAAAAGAAATTAATCACGGCAAGGTGACGGCCAAAGGAGTGGAAGTTCTTCTCAATACGGCGAGCTTCCACGGCTTCCGATTTACGGGCGGCTACACCTATACACACGCTGAAATTAAAGAGGGAGCATGGTCCAAGCGCGGCGGCGATTGGGCGAATAGTCCTAGCAAGCGACCGAATGAATTACCCCGTCATTCGCTTACCGCTCGCATTGACTACGAATGGAATGACTTCAGCGCCTACGTGAAGTCCGTTTCGAAGTTCGACAGCGAACAGCAAAACATCAAGGGCGGTCCGAATGTGGATAAGTACAAAAACTACACGTTAGTCGACCTTGGTGCGTCATACGTCTTCAAGAAACAGCATCGGTTCTCCGTGGCTGTCAACAATGTTTTTGACACGGGCCTCGAATGGGTTCCTTCGGTAACTGCGGGCAGTTATGCCAATGCCTATAAGGAATATATCGACGGCCGTAATTTCTGGTTCTCTTATGCCTATTCATTCTAACCGACATCCTTAACTTGGATTATCAGGACATTTTGTCCTGTCGTTAAAACTCGGTGCATTATTTCAGCTCGCTGAAAATGCACCGAGATTTGCCGTTTTAAGGATTCACAATTCTGACTTAATTAAGAGGTACAACTTAAATGGAATTTCTCAAGGAATCAGTCGACTATGCCATCTTCTTCATTTTGGGACTGATGGGCTTTGTCTCGATCTGGCTCACGATTGAACGTGTGATGTTCCTAAGGAAGGTGAATCCGTCGGACTACCCCACAAAGGATGAGTACGATGCGGCGCTGACGAACAACCTCACGACCCTTTACATCATTTATTCCAACGCACCGTATGTCGGTCTTCTGGGCACGGTCATCGGCATCATGATTACGTTTTATGACATGGGTCAGTCCGGGAACATCAATGCTTCGGACATCATGACGGGCCTTTCATTGGCTCTGAAGGCGACGGCCTTAGGTCTCACGGTCGCTATCCCGACGCTCATCTTTTATAACGGGCTGCAGCGCCGCATCAATGTGCTGAGCACCCGCTGGACTGAACGCAGGGGGGCATGATCATGATTGAGATTCCGAAGAAGGAGCCCCTAAACATTGTTCCCTTCATCGACATCATGCTCGTTCTTCTGGCAATGGTTCTTTCTATTTCCACCTTCATTGCCAAGGGTGAAATTCAGATCAACCTGCCGAAGTCTAAGACCGCGGATGTGCCCAAAGAGGCGCCTGAACAACGAATCGTTCAGGTGGATGCCATGGGAGATTTTTTCCTCGACAGTCAAAAGCTCTCTTTTGAAGAATTGGCTCAGGCGATAGCGAATCTTTCGCGTGAGCAGCCTGTACTCCTGAGAGTAGACAAGGACTCAACCTTCGACCACTTTATTCAGGTCATTGATCTCTTCAAAGCGAACAATCATGAAAACTTCCGCATCGCCACAGAGAAGGAAGGACGCTGAACGCTCCGCTCTGTCGTTCGTGCTTGCTGCCTGTGTGTACCTGCCCATTCTTTGGGGAGTGTTCTGGGCTGCGCCCGCGCTCACCTATACGCCGGCGGGACAGATGGCCGCTGTATCGCTTTCGTTTGCTCAATTTTCCGGCGGTTCTGCGGCAGCTGAAGAGGCGCCGGAGCCCGCGCCGGCAACCGCTCCAGAGCCGGCGGAGGAAGCGCCGCCTCCAGAGCCTGAACCGGAGCCCGCGGTTGAACCCGAGCCAGAAGTTCAGCCTGATCCCGAACCTGAACCTGAGCCCAGTCCTGAGCCTGAGCCTGAGCCAGAACCTGAACCCATTCCAGAACCTGAGCCTGAGCCAGAGCCTGCTCCCGCTCCTGAACCGCCGCCGCCCCCGCCGGAGCCTAAACCCGAACCTAAGCCTGAGCCTAAACCCGAGCCCAAACCGGAACCTAAACCGGTTGAAAAGCCGGTCGAAAAGCCTAAACCCGTGAAGAAGGCGGTTAAGAAGACGGAATCGCCTAAGCCGGTAAAAGCTGCTCAGGCGAGTGTCAAAGGACCTGAGGTGAAGCCGGCCGCCGCTCCTGCGGCACCTGCCGGTCTGGCTCCGGTTCAGTCGGCCGGCGCACCTGTGTCGGCTGGCCAGGAGGGTATTTCAGAGCTTGTTTATGGACAGACGACCGATCCGTTCCTGGCAGAGGTGAAGCGTGCGGTTGAATCTGCTCTGCATTACCCGCGAAAGGCTCGAATGTTTCACATTGAAGGCACTGCGGTAGTGCAGTTCATTGTCGATTCAAACGGCAAACTGACTGAACTGAAGATTTTCAAGTCGGCAGGACATCCGCTTTTGGATAAGGCCGCAATGCGGGCTGTGGCAGATGCTGAATCGAATTGGAGCCGGCCAAAAGGTACGGTTCGGCTTCGTTTCCCGATTCAATTCAAGCTGCAAAGCTGATGCCAAGGATTGCCGTCCCTTTATTCCATATTTGATGAAAAGCGCACCTTTGAAATATTCGAGGGTGCGCTTTATTTTTTGGAATGGAGAGGATTTGGCTTCTTTATTAAAACAGTTCTTTTATTGATTATCGGCCGCTTGGGCAAAAATACCTCTCAGCCATTGATGCTGCGGGCTGGCATCAACGCGTTCATGCCAGAAGAAACGAGCAGTGAAGGGCGTTTCGGAAAACTCTGCAACATCAAACATGGCCAGCGACGGCGCGAAGTTTGCCCAGAAGGTCGCAGTCGGACGCGGCAGCACCAATATGAGATCGGTGCCTGGGAGCAGCAGAGGCGGGCCGAGAAAACTCTGCGTCGAAAGAAAAACCTTCACCGAATCCTCGTCCTTTTCAAAAGAAAGCGGACGAGTTACGCCTTTGCTCTGAAGCGGAACTCGAATTTGCAGCTGAGCAAACGGAGTCAAATCCGCGCGGGTGATTAGTTCACCATGCATTGCTCGCCGCACCAAAGGGTGTTCGCGTGCGGCGAGTACGGCGAAATTCGACCGTGCCGCAATCATTGAATGAAAGTCTCCCGGAAGCGTCGCATTGGCGCGCAGACAGAAGTCCAGGTGTCCCCGCCGCATGTCTTCAATAACGCCTTCGGTCTGCGGAGTCAGCTCCATTTTTAAGTTGGGCGCCGCTTCTCGGATACGCCGCACGGCCGGTCCGAGCATCAATGGAATGAAATTATCAAAGCATGCGATGCGAAAACGCATCTGCGAAAGTGCTGGGGAGAAGATCTTTACGTCGCCGGCGAGCACTCTGTCCATACCGGCGGCAAGCGCTTCAAGCTCCGGCATGAGTTCGGCCATGCGGGTGGTTGGCGCCATACCCGTGTTTGTGCGGCGAAAAAGCGGGTCGCCAAAAAGATCACGTGCATGAGAGAGCACGTAACTCGCCGATGGCGTGCTGATCCGCAAAGCTTCTGCAACAGCGCGAAGCGAGCCTGTGCGGTAGAGCGTGATGAGCAGGCGGATGAGTGAATGATTGAGCTCTGGAGTCGACATATTTTAATTTTTTAAACGTCATTTTCGAAGCTGTTTAATTTTATCTAGGATTAAATCTAATGGTCTAGATGAATCTACTTCTTCATGATTACTACCGTTTTGCAATTACCTCTCTTCGTGTTTTGAAGAGTTCGGAGAAATCAAGATGAAGCTGAACTTCCATCCCACTCGTGCAGCCGTGCTCGTGGGTGCCGCACTTCTTTCTGCGACGTTTGCCTTTCCCGTCATGGCGGCCGGCGGAGCGTCCGGTCCTAAGGTTGCCTACATGGCGCAGGGCAATATCGGCGAAGTCATGGTCAATCCCTACCGCATTGCTCCGCTGACAGCCGTTATCCGCAGCGGCGGCTATGTCGTGAAAAACGCTTCTGTGCGGATCGTCCCAAAGCAGAACGGTCAGGAAATTCGCTATTCGGTGTCTGATGAAAATGTTCGCACTGCAGGCGGTATTCCCGTTTTTGGTCTTTATCCGGACTGGCTCAACACGGTTGAAGTCGAATATGACCGTGTGTTCAACGGCAAAACCGAACACTTCTCCGATCGCTATCAGCTGTATGCTGCTCCGGTTTTCCTCCGTTCAAACGGTACGCCCGGACAGACTCATACCACCTTCAACGTGAAGGTGCTGAAGATGGATCCGGCCTTTAAGGACCGTCTCTACTTCATCAACAACCTCATTCCGACCCCGCCGGACGCTTCCCGAGTCGTCTGGAACAATCCGATGGGCGGAGCACTTGAATGGGCATTCGGACCGGAGAACGCGATTGTTGACTCGACGGGTACTGTGCGCTGGTACCTCAACCCGGATGTCGAAATGTACGATCCGGATCAGCCTTATAAAGCCGGCATCATGATGGGCTTTGAGCAGACAGCTGACGGCGGACTCCTCTTCGGGTACGGTCAGCGCTATGCCAAGTACGATATGACAGGCCGAGAAATCTTCAACCGCCGCCTGCCGATGGGCTACGCTGATTACTCTCATGGTCTGGATGCAGCGCAAAACGGTCATATTTTCCTGCGTGTTTCGGCTGCTGACCACCGGCGACTAGACGGCAAGCGTGTTCACACCGTCCGTGATGTGATCGCTGAAGTGGATCAAGATGGCCGCGTTGTTGATGAATTCCGTCTCTTTGAGATTCTCGATCCGTATCGCGATAATGTGATCAAGGCGCTCGATCAGGGGGCTGTCTGCCTCAACATCGATGCCTCTCAGGCCGGCAAGACCCTTTCGGCCGACGAACTCGCTGCAATGGATAAGAACGACCGTTTCGGTGATATTGCCGGCGTTGGCGCAGGCCGCAATTGGGCGCACGTCAATTCGGTTGATTATGATCCGACCGATGACTCGATCATCATCAGTTCCCGCCATCAGTCCGCGATTATCAAAATCGGCCGCGATAAGAAGGTTAAGTGGATCCTCTCTGCACCCGAAGGGTGGAAGGGCGACTTTGCAAAGAAAGTGCTTCAGCCTGTTGATCAAAACGGGAAGGCACTCAAGTGCGAAGACTCCAAATGCGAAGGCGGGTTTGACTGGACTTGGACGCAGCACACTGCCTGGCGCGTCGATTCGAAATCCTCGGGTGATGTGATCTACGTCTCTGCTTTTGACAATGGCGACGCCCGCGGTATGGAGCAGCCTGCATTGGCTGATGAAAAGTTTACCCGCGGTGTTATGTACAAGATTGACCAGAAGAAAATGACGGTTGAGCAGGTTTATGAGGTAGGCCGCAAGGAAGGTCACGCCTATTATTCGCCGGTCACGGGGCTTGCGCGGTATATGGATGATAAGGATTCCTTTGTTGTTTATTACTCAACCTCCGGTCTCTCCGGTCCTTCCGGCGGGATGAAGGGGCCGATCAAGCCGCATCCTTATCTTGCTGAGTACAAGTTCGGTTCAGCCGATCCTGCAGTGCTGATGCGTTTTGAAAATACCATGGGCTATCAGGCTTGGCCGTTCGATGTGCAGAAGGCTTTTAATCCCCAAAAATAATTTTCTGATGACTGTTTCTGATCTTTGCTTCGGGAACTAACAGAAGATCTCACACAGACAGGGCGCTTCGGCGCTCTGTTTGTTTTAGAGCGGTGCGCCCGGGCAGCGCACGCGGGCGTCCTTCACCACAATTAGAGAATGGCAGTTTGATCCGCAGCCTGCTTAAAGCATGAGTGAATAAAAACAAAAGCGGAAGACGCTGTGCGAACTCCCGCTTGAAAAGGTACAGGTTTCGACGAAAGACCAGCTCTGTCCGGAAGCACATTCCGACCGCGGCATTTCGTTGTCTTCGTCGACACAAGCATTCTGTCAGCCGAAGGTAACGAAGCGATTTCACTGAAGTGAATCTTTTGTGACAATGCGGGGCGTCAATTTCTGCCCAAGCCAAATTTTCGCCGGCTGAGGAAGAACATCACAGAGCTCAACAGCAGCGCAGCCGCTTCAGTGGCGGGTGACGCCATCCAAAGACCTGCGGTGCCGAAGAGTTCCGGCAGGATGAGAATGCCGATGCACGGAAAAATAAGCGTTCTGGCAAACGCGAGAATGGAAGCGCTTCGGCCGTCTCCCGCTGCCGCGAAGAAACTGCTTGAGAGCATATTGGAGCAGAGCATTAGGATCATGAGTGAATAGATGGGGAATGACTCCACTGCCAATTCGAACGCTTCGCCGCCTTCATTGGAAAAGAATCTCAGCACGCTGCGGGCAAAGGGAAGTGTGAGCAGATAGGACGCCAGCGAAAGGAGGCCCGCAAGCGCATAGCTTTGAAGAAAGACACGGCGAACTTGATGCGGCTCTTTTGCACCGACTTTGAAGCCGAGAATGGGGGACGAGGCTGCACAGAAGCCGTGGAAAACACAGTTGAAGGTATAAACGGTAAAGCTGCACATCGTGAGCGCTGCTACGCCAGCCGTACCCAAATGACTGATAAAAACACGGTTGTAGAGCCAAATGGCAACCACGTAGGAAAGATTGGAAACGAACTCCTGAAGACCGTTGCCGGCTGCCGTTCGCAGCAGCTTCAGGTCGGGAAGGTGAAGCACGAGTTTCAGCGGGGACTTCTCCCGCATAAAGTACCAGAGCCCGCAGGCAGCGCCGATCAACCATGAGAGCGCCGTGGCCCAGGCAGCCCCCGTCATGCCCATGTCTAAAGGTCCCATGAAGAGAATGTCAAAGACCACGTTGGTGATGCCGCTCGCTGCGGAAGCAGCAAGTCCGGCTTTGGGGCGGCCGGCAGTGGTGTAGAAGACTTCAAAGGTCGCGGCTGCGAGGAAAAGCGGTGTCGCCGGGAGCAGCACGCGCTGATAGTCGCGGGCAAATTCAGACTGCTCGGGCGAGATGCCAAGCAGTTCGAAAACCCAGTCTAGTCCGAACCAGGCCAGCAGCCCAAGCGTTAATCCGAGTATGACATTGGTTGTAAGAGCCGTCGAAAACGCTCTTAACGCTTCTTCATGCTTTTGGGCGCCTAAAGCACGAGCCGCTACCGCCCCGCCGCCGGCAGCAATCATGAAGCCCGCGGCGATCAGCAGTGCTGTGAGCGGATAACTCATCGAGAGTGCTGAAAGCGCAGTGGTGCCGACGAAGCGTGAAATCAGCACGCCGTCGGCCACGAGGTAGCTCATGATGAGAAGCGACATTGCCATGCGCGGCAGCGCAAGACGCATCTGCCGATTGACGGTGATGGTGCCGGCAAAGGTTTCGGAGACTGTCTGCATGCGAAGTTATCTATCTGGGGGCGGCGAAGAGACGCAGCATCAGTTTTCGGTGCCTTCGGGCTGCTGCAGTCGATCGTAGTAGCCGGAGAGCTTTTCGAGCACTTCTACGCGAAGACCGGGGAGCTTTTGGCCAAACTGCTTGCGCAGTATCGCTGCAATACGCTCGAGCTCCTTTTCTGCGTGAGGCGTTTTTTCGAGTGAAGCCCGTTCAATGTGAAGTCTGGTGTCGCCAGTTTTTGGCATGCGGATCCGGAAGCGGAGGTTTCGGCCAACCGGATCCTGGGCAACGAGAAGTTCAGCATCGGCAATCGCCTCAAGCTGGCTGCTTTGCGGCGTTGCGCCATAAGGGAAGCGAGTCAGAAGGCAGGGGCGGGCAGCTTGTTCAGGGTGTGGAAATCCGACGATCCTGCCGATTTCGCGAATACGGGGTTTGCTGATGCCGGCCTTGACCAAAGGCGATTCCACTTTGAGTTCACGGAGGGCTTTGATGCCGGGACGATAGACGGAGAGGTCCGACGTGTTCGTGCCGTCGCAGATGGGGCCTTGGCAGCCGGATTTGCGGGCAATGTCGATGAGTTCTGTGAAGAGATGCGTTTTGCAGACATAGCAGCGGTTGACGCCCGCGCGGGCAAGTTCAGGAAGCGTGAGCGAAGCTGCTGGCACAAGAATGGGTTCCAATCCAAGCTCCTCGGCATCCTTCAGGGCGTCAGCCGTTTCATCCGGCGCAATCTGCGGTCCGATGATGTGAAGGAGATTCACTCGAAATCCGAGCTTCTTTGCACAAAAGGAGAGGAATCGACTGTCTAGGCCGCCCGAATAAGCTACGCAGATTTCATGTTCGGGTGCGATTTCTTCAAGTACCGTTTTGAGACGGACAATTTCGGGGATAGTGAAGAAGTTTTCGGGTGCTGACGGAGTCATGGCTGCGGTGCGGCCGGGATCGAGCCGCGGTTTGGTGATGGAAAGGAAATGCTAAAACTCTCGGAGTTGGAACTGCAGATCCGAAAATGGCAAAAAATGATTCAATCCCGTTCGGCTTCGCAGCTGAGCGGAGTCGAGCGGGATTGTTCAGTCATTTTGCTGGGCGCTGTGAGTGCAGTCACAGCGCTCTATCACTCACTAGGCAGAGCGCCGAACATTTATTCGGCAACGCGAGGCACGGTGAGCGAACCTTCCGGCATCAAAATAGTGGCGGGGTGCTCGCCGAGCAGCTCGTGAGCGAGTTTCAGGGCTTCGTCCACCGTGTCGACGGCTGCCGTAAAGTGCATGCTCTTGGCAAGGCTGCGGTTGAGTTTCGTCACCAGACTGAACTTCGCCTTTTGCTGCGGCCGCGTAATGGCGAAAGCTTTGTTTGCGCCGATCTGGAAGTTTTCTTCAAGCTCGTGCTTAATGGCTGCCGGTGTCGACAGGCGATTGAAGGTTTCTTCGAGTTTCGCTGAACCCGATCCCTCAATACATTCGGCCAGGAGAATGACTACACCGCCCTTCTTAACGGCGCAGGCGGCATTGTCCATGGTCTTTTGCATCTGATAGACATTGATGTCTTTGGGCCAGCCGCCGCAGGAAGCGATGACGAGATCGGCCTCACGCGGAATCTTGCTTCCGTATACCTCATCGACGAACTTACAGGCTTCTTTATGAGCTTTGACGTAGTCGCCGGTGAAGATCCGCAGGAATTGGTGCTCAGCATTAAGGATGGCGTTCAGAAGGAAGAGCGAGCGTCCCTTGGCAAAGAGTGCGACCCCTTCCATCTGGTCGTCGTAGCAGGGGTTGCCTTCCATCAGTCCGAGGCCGGCCTTGTCTGACAGCATGTGGCTGTGGTTCATGCGAACCGTTTCCATGGCTGCACAGCCCGGCAGCACGGCTTTGCGGCCGCCGCCGTAACCGGAGAAATAATGGTGGACGATTGTGCCCGTCAGGAACACATGATCAACGTCACAAAGGAGCTTATTGATCCAGACCGGCGTGCCGAGCGTCGTCTTGCCGAAGTATTGGAAGTCATCAGCATTGGTGGCGATGCTGTTGAACATCGGCAGGCGGCCGGCAACCTCTTCACCGACCTGTTCAACCATCTCTTCATGCGTCATCGCCCGGTGCGTGCCCAGTGCGAAGACGATGCGCATATTGGCGTCGGGCACGCCGAGGCGGTTAAGTTCATTGACGAGGATCGGCATGAACACAAAGCTGTTGGCAACGCGGGTCGGATCATTGCAGATGAAGGCGACGGTGTCGCCGGGCTTCACAATCTCGCTGAGCGGCGGAAGCCCGATAGGGTGCTCGAGCATGTCGAGCAGATGCCCTTTGACGTCTTCGAGTACGGGCTGAGGCTCCGTGCGTACGACCTTCAGAACGTCGGCGTCGTCGTATTCAAACGATTGTGTGCCGCGGCCGTAGGCGAACTCATATTTCTGCAGTGCCATGTAAGTTTTCTCCTCTTGTCTTTTTTAAATTGCCGTCGGTGATCAGCTCGCTCGGCAATGAATGGGGACCGAGCGCATGCGTCCCGCGTACCAATCTTTAAGGCGAAATTTTAGAGTTTCTGTGGTCATATCGGACGGCTCCTTAATTCATGAAGCGGGGGCGAGATGGCCTAAAAAATATCCAAGAAAATCATTCAATTTTCAAAGGCGCTGCCTATTTATGATTGACCGCAAAAGGCTGGGTGTTTGTTTAGGATCAATGCTGCGCTCCTCGATAGAAAATATTTGCGTACGCTTTGATGGATAGGATTTTGGGTGCATCCTCAGGAGGCATATCTTTGCTGCTGACGGCAGCCCCAAGGAGAACATTGAATTGATCGTCAATACCCCACAGCAGACATTGCGCGCAGCGCTCGGACAATTCTTTGTTAAAGAAACGAGCACAGAGAATCTCGCCGCTGCACGGTCATTTATTGAACGCTCGGAAACGGCAGGCGCCGATCTGCTCGTGCTCCCAGAGTGCATCATTGCGAGAAAGCTGGGCACGCCCGAGTGGGGACAAAAACATGCCGAAGCGCTCGACGGCCCTTTTGTGAGCGGACTGCGCGAAGCAACGCGCGGCCGCCGCGTGACAGTGGTTTGTACTGTGCAGGCAAAAATTCCAAACGAGTCGCGCTATGCCAACGACTTGCTGGTCATTCAGGACGGTGAGTTACGGCTGATATATCAGAAAATTCATTTGTATGACGCTTTTCGCGGCAAAGAAAGCAGCTATGCCGCCCCGGGCGATATTCTTCCGCCAGTGCTTCAGATAGGAACCTTTAAAGTTGGATTTCTAACTTGTTATGACGTTCGTTTTCCGGAAATGACGCGGGCATTGGCGTGTGCCGGTGCAACGCTGCTCGTCGTTTCAGCCGCCTGGGTTAAGGGGGCTCTGAAGGAAATGCAGTGGGATCTCTGTCTGCGGGCGCGTGCGCTTGAAAATACCTGCTATCTCATTGGCGTGAGCGAATGCGGGCCGGCAACGGTAGGATCCTCCAAAGTGGTCGATCCGATGGGTGTGGTTATTGCACAGTGCGGGATTGACGAGCAACTGCTCATGGTTGATCTGGATCCGTGCAAGGTCGAAGCCTCTCGGCGTGCGCTTCCTGTGCTCGAGAACAATCGGTTTGCTCCGCCGGTGCTCCAAAAGCTGCCGCAGCAGTGAAATGAACGAACCGGCGAGAAGTGCTCGAGCCGGTTCTCTTGAGGATGAGGCCGCCTGAAACTGGTTTTTGCTACTTGACAAAACGGCGGGGTTCCGTAAAATCTCTTTTCTCACAGTAATGTGAGCGCAAAAATTCGAACGGTGGGTGTAGCTCAGTTGGTAGAGTCCCGGATTGTGATTCCGGTTGTCGTGGGTTCGAGTCCCATCTCCCACCCCATCCTTTCCAAAAGATCCTGCAGGTCATGCGGCCCGCGGGATTTTTTGCATTTGGGCATTTGGAATATGCACTAGAGCTTCGCTCACAAAAAAGCGGAAGCCTTCGAGAGCAGCTGTGCGCCGAAGAACTTCCGCTCAGGCAGTCAGCCCCTAAATCAATTAGGCCTGCTTGAGGAGTTCAAGCAGCTCGCCCACATGTGTTTTGGCTTTGACGCCGCGCAAGGCATGAATGATTTTGCCTTGAGGATCAATGACAAATGTGGAGCGCTCGATGCCGAAACATTTGCGGCCGTACATCGTTTTTTCTTTGAGTACGCCATAAAGGTTGCAGACGGTTTCTTCCTTGTCGGAGAGCAGCGGAAAGTTGAGGTTCTGCTTGTCGCGGAACGAGCAATGGCTCTTTACGCTGTCTCTCGAGACACCGAGCACTTCATAGCCCAAAGCCTTGAAGTCGGCGAGATGGTCACGGAACCCTTGAGCTTCTGTCGTGCAGCCCGCCGTATTGTCTTTCGGATAGAAATAGAGCACGACGCCGTTGCCGCGCAGGGCTGAGAGCGAAACCGGCGTACCGGCGTCGCTCTCGAGCGTAAAGTCCGGTGCTTCCATGCCGGCAGTAAGTTCTGTCATCTCTTGTCTCCTTGAAATAGGTCACACGCAGTCAAATCGCGCGGGCGGCAAAGCGCCCGCTGACGGTGCGATGAGTGTTCATTCTAAGAACGTTGAACTGGCCCAAGCCTTTGTCAAAGCAACGAAAGGAAACAGAAATAGAGCGGTCAGAACGCTGCCGCGGTGCGGTTCACGCCGGAGAGGGGCTGCGCACCGGAAGCGATCATTTCTGGAATACGGCTCTGGGCAAGGTATTCTCGCGCCGCTTCCGGAAGCAGAATTTCGCTGCCGGTCGACTGCATGTAGTCGTGAAAAACGTCAGCTGCAGTTGGCAGAATCCATTCGCCGTTAGCTTGTCTGACCGATGTTTCATGAAGGCGAGCGGCACTGGTGCCGCACGTCCACACTTTGTAGTTGCGCATATAGGTGCAGAGGCAGCACTTTTCTTTGGCCGGCATTTCAGATGCAGGTGTGCCGTTGGCAGCGGCTTCCTGACGAAGACGCCATTCTTTCAGATAGCTGCAGTCACCATGATTGAGAAGATATCCGTAGGCCTCACAATTTGGCCGAATGTCACCCGTTATGGCCGGAGACTGACGAAGCATGCGCATAGGGTAGCCAGTGGGCGAAAGGTGGTTGACGAGGATGTCTTCTGGCTTCGCATTGAAATAGGCCTGCTTGACGGCATAGGGCAGGCCGCTCTCCTGCGCAACGGCAAAACGGGTTGCAGCCTGAATGCCGTCGCAGCCGGTATC
>OBRI01000177.1_pt1 | contig 14475 bp, 9 predicted proteins | sample 1475581 | NCBI WGS metagenome assembly OBRI01 (sample SAMEA3360675, study PRJEB22359) | human gut metagenome | biome: ENVO:urban biome; feature: ENVO:human-associated habitat; material: ENVO:feces | place: Bangladesh | collected 2011 | reverse complement strand
GTTCCGTTACAAGTTTTTCGATATTGTTCAATTTTCAAGGTCCTGCAGCGCCTCAGCCATACGGCTGACGACTTGATTATTTTATCACGGAAGCGATTTTTTGTCAAGCTCTTTTTTCGAAGTTTTTCGTGATTCAGATCTCTCCGGCGAACTTGGAGCGTTCTCGGTTTCTCGGCGCTGGCCGGAACTTTCGGACGTCTATTGGTTCTTTTCACTTCACTTCCTGCCGAGACTCAGAAGTCATTCTTTCGTCTCGGCGCTTGGCGCTCAAGTATAATACCATACGCCGGGCCACTTTGCAAGCCTTTTTTACAAGTTTTTTGCTCTTTTTTCGCTTTTGTATACATCCGCCAGTTTTTTGCTTGAAATCAGTCCCTGCTTTGACACCCGTTCGGCACGCCTGCGGTGTGCTGCCCCTCCAAGTGGGAGGGGCTGTTACACTATATAATAAGGAGAGCATCCGCCGCCCTCATTGGGCAAACGGATGCTCTCTCTTATATATAATAGTTACTTCTGGGCATACACCTGCTTGAGGTGTTCCGTGAGCTTCATATTCTCACCGTAGTCCACCGGTACCACGATGACGCTGGGGACATCCTGTTTGAAAGCCTCTTCCAGCGTGGGGATAAGTTCCTCTGCCTTCTCAACACGATAGCCCTTGCAGTGCATAGCCTCTGCCAGCAGCTTGAAATCGGGATTCGAAAAATCCACATAGCAGTGCTCGCCGCCGAACTGCTCCTGCTCCTTCCACTTGATGAGGCCGTAGCTGGAATCCTCCCAGATAAGGGTCACAAAAGGCACATGCTCCCGCACCGCTGTTTCCAGCTCCTGACTGTTCATCATGAAGCCTCCGTCGCCGCAGACCGCCAGCACCTTTTTCTCCGGGTAGAGAAGCTTTGCCGCGAACGCGCCCGGGATGGAGAAGCCCATGCTGGCGAAGCCGTTGGAGATGAGGCAGGTGTTGGGCTCATAACAGTCGTAGTGGCGGGCGATCCACATCTTATGGGCGCCCACATCGCTGACCACGATGTCGTCGCGGCCCATGACCTTCCGCACATCGGCGAGGATGCGCGCCGGCTTCATGGGGCAGCTGTCGTCCGCCGCCATTGCCTCATGCTCTGCCACCATCGTCTGGCGGAGAGCCAGTGCAAATTCCGGCTCACCGGTGCGGTGGGCGCAGCGCAGGATCTCATACAGGCTTTCTGAAATGTCGCCCACCACTTCCACAGCGGGCTGATACCGTTTGTTGACATCGGCGGGGGCGCTGTCGATGTGGACGATGGTCATATTCTCCCGTGCGCCCCACTTGGCCGGTGCGCACTCCACGATGTCGTAACCGATCGCGATGACCACATCCGCCCGATCGAAGAGCTGGTTGACATAGTCTTTCTGCGGGATGCCGATGGTCCAGAGGCTGTATTTGTCATCCATCGGGATGATGCCCTTGGCCATCATGGTGTTGACCACCGGGATGTGCAGGCGGTCAGCCAGCTCGGTGACAGCGGCGGCGGCATGGCCGCGTACCGCACCCGCGCCCGCAAGGATGACCGGATTTTTCGCCTCGCTGATGATTTTTCCTGCCGCTGCAATGTGGCCCGGGTCGGCATAGACCTCATGCATCTGCTGGCGCTTGAGCGGCACGGCGTCGGCGGGCATTTTTGCAATATTCTGGGGCAGGTCGATATGGGTCGCGCCCGGCTTGCCCTTTTCGGCGTGCTTGAAGGCCAGCCGCACGATCTCGCCCACCGTGTCGGGGCGGATGATCTGCTTCGAGCGCTTGGTGATAGGCTCAAACATCGCAGTCAGGTCAAGGTACTGGTGACTGGTGAGCTGCATCCGGTCGGTGCCGACCTGTCCCGTGATGGCCACCAGCGGCGCACCGTCCAGATAAGCATCCGCCACACCGGTGACAAGGTTGGTGGCACCGGGGCCAAGGGTGGACAGGCAGACGCCGGCCCGGCCGGTCAGACGGCCATAGACATCCGCCATAAAGGCCGCACCCTGCTCGTGGCGCACCGGGATGAAGCGTATCTTGCTGTCCCGAATCGCAAACATCAGATCCAGCGTCTCTTCGCCCGGAATGCCAAACATCACATCAACGCCCTCAGCTTCCAGACAGTCCACCAGCACCTGCGCAGTCGTTTTCATTTCCTTCATTTTCTTTCCCTCCCAAAACGAAAAAGGCAGCGCAGCCCCATGCGGGCCACGCTGCCTTTGCTGCGCTTATTGTAAACGATTTTCGGTCATCCCGCAAGTGCAAATTTCCACAAAAAGCGGCTTGCTTTCGGTTTTTGCTCCGGCAGGCTTGACAAGCAGCGGGGCAGGCCGTATGATGAAAGTATCTTTTTTGCAGTGAGGTAGTTATCATGTCCAGCATCACCATCCGCGGCTGCTGCATCGGCGCAGGCCGTCCGAAAGTCATCCTGCCCATCGTCGCCCGCACAGAGGACGATATTCTCCGTGAGGCCAGGCGGCTGTCCGCGCTGAAGGCCGACTGCATCGAGTGGCGGGCCGACTGGTTTTCTGATGTTCTGGATGCTGCCGCACGGAAGCGGGTGCTGTCCGGTCTGCGAGCAGCGCTGGGCGAAAAACTCCTACTCGTGACCTTTCGCACCAAAGCAGAGGGCGGAGAAGCCTCCCTGACGCCGCAGCAATACGCTGATTTCTGCGGCACGGTCTGTGTCAGCGGCTGTGCCGATCTGCTTGACATCGAGTTCTTCCCGAATCGAGAAGGACTTCCGGCCCTCATCGGGCAGGCGCACAAGGCCGGTGTCGCAGTGGTTTGTTCCAGCCATGATTTCCACAAAACGCCGTCCCGGACGGAGATGGTCACACGCCTGACCGCCATGCAGCAGGCCGGAGCCGACCTGCCCAAACTGGCTGTGATGCCGAGCTCTCCATCTGACGTCCTCGAATTGCTGGCCGCCACAGCAGAGATGGCAGAGCAGCATCCCGAAACGCCCGTCATCACCATGAGCATGGGTGCGCTGGGTGCAGTGAGCCGCCTGTGCGGAGAGACGTTCGGCTCTGCCATGGCCTTCGCCAACCCCGGGCAGGCCAGCGCGCCCGGACAGGTGGCGCTGGATGTAGTGAATGAAGTGCTGGACAGCCTGAGACTCGAGTAAAAAGCTCATATCCCCCAGTAATTGCAGCAGCCCCGCTTTTCAGGCGGGGCTGCTGTTCATTTTTCTCGAAAATTGTCTGATACGTCAAATTTCAACGGTCTTCATTGGCTATCTTTCCAGATTTTTGCGAGTTTTTGCAAAAACATTGACATTCTGTCGTCAAAATCATATCATTGTGTCATAAGAGATGAAAAGTGTTGCTGCAAGTCGAAATTCATCGTTTCTACTCCACCTCAGTGAAATCGTGCCATACCGACAGGAGGTCCCACCATGATGCAGTGTGTCAGACGATGCAGTTTTATTTGTGGAGCTGTTCTCAGCATCCTGCTCCTGCTCTGCAGCTGTCAGGCCGGGGCCGGGCAACTCATCCTGCCGGACAATGTTCCCTCAGAAAACACCTCCCAGGGAAAGAAGGAGCTGCTCGCCGCCCTGAATCAGGAGTATTTCGACCGCTTCAAGCGCTCCAACTATTTTATACAGGGCAGTGACTCTGCCGCTGAGGCTGTATTTCTGTATCTTGCGCAGAACTCCGGCGGCGACATCGACAAAGCGGTCGAGTCCTTGACCGAAAATCCCAAAGATGGCCGTGCGAACTGTGCCGACGATGTTCTGCGCATAATTTTTCCTTCGCCCAGCAAAACTTATTGGGTCAGTTATTCCTTCCTCTCTGCCAACATGCTGGAGAACGGTGTCCTGAAAGAAAATGCAGCATTTGGCCCCATTGCCGAAAATCTCATCGACCATCGGATGCTTCTGACGGTCTACTCTCCTTCTGGTTCTGGCAACGAAAACGTCGGCTTTGCCGTCGGCGTCATCGGCGGTCAGGCGCTCGTCGTGACAGTGTCCGTTTCCTGACAGCATTTTTCAAGACAAGCAAAAAATGACCGCTGCGGTCTCCTGCTCCGCGGCGGTCATTTTCTCTGTCCGCCCTATTGGGCGAACCATTATACTCTTATGATAAAGGATCCTGCCAACGCCTGTCAACCAAGAAAAAGATTGTTTTTTTGTTGATTTGCGCGGTTTCACATTGTGAACTGCACTGCGCAGAATGCGGCATAGATGCAGAGCAGCGCCACACCCTGCACACGGGAGAGCTTTCCACGCACCAGCGCCGGGATGGTCAGCAGCGCCATCACCAGCAGCATCACGGGCAGCTCGAGCACCAGACTCGAGTTGATACCGAACAGGGTCGCACTCTGAGGGATCTCAAAGGGTGCCAGTGTCACCGACATGCCGCTGACCAGCACGAGGTTGAAGACATTCGCACCCACGACATTGCCCAGCGAGAGGTCGCTGTGGCCCTTCATCAGCGAAGTAATTGCCGTGACCAGCTCAGGCAGCGAGGTGCCCAGCGCCACGAAGGTCAGCGCGATGACCGATTCCGGCACGCCCATCGCCTGCGCGATGAGGGTGCCGTTGTCCACCAGCAGGTTCGCGCCCAGCGCGATGAGGGCTGCGCCCACCACCAGCAGCAGGACGATTTTTCCGATGCCCATCGGCTCTTCCTCATGCTCCGGTTCTGCCGGAGCATTTTTCATCTGCCAGACATTCGCGGCCATGTAGGCCACGAACATCCCCAGCATCAGCAGGCCCATCGGACGGGTAAAGCGGCCCATGCCGTAAGCTGCCACGCAGTAGATGGCCGCAGCCGCAAAGAAGAAAGCCACCGGAACACGCAGGGGCTTCGGGTCCACCTTGCCGGGCCGCACGGCCACCGTAATGGCCGCAATGAGGGCCGTGTTGCAGATGACAGAGCCGATGGCGTTGCCGTAGGCGATCTCGCCGTGGCCGGACACTGCCGAGATGGTGGACACCATCACCTCGGGCAGGGTAGTGCCGACGGACACCACCGTTGCGCCGATGAGCAGCTCCGGCAGATGGAATTGGCGGGCCAGCGCCGATGCGCCGTCCACGAACCAGTCACCGCCCTTGATAAGGCAGAGCAATCCCAAAAGAAACAGGATGCCGGGGATTATCATATCGTTCCTCCCAATATCTCTCCGGGCGCAAATCGCGCCGCGTCACATAACAAAAGCCGTATTGTATATGATACCAAATTTCCGTGTGGAATACAACGCCCGTTAGAAATATTTTACTCCTATCCTATATAAGGTGGCCAGAAACATAAAAAGCTCCCCCGAAGGGGAGCTTAAAAGCTTATTTACACCACTTTGCAAACTCTTCATCGGTACACTTGACGTAGTGGCTGCCGCTGACGAGGTGGCTGGTGCCTTTGCTGTAGTCGATGCCGGAAGTGGCATAGTCGTAAGTCTCGGCCACGCGGCGCTTTTCCACCACCGGGTTCGGCAGCGGGATAGCCGACAGCAGGCTCCGGGTGTAGGGATGGATGGGATCCGCAAAAATTTCTTCCGTGGTACCTGTTTCCAGCAGGTGGCCCAGATGGAGCACACCGATACGGTCGGAGATGTACTTGACCATGGACAGGTCGTGCGCGATGAACAGGTAGGCCGTGCCGGTCTCCTGCTGGATGTCCTTCATCAGGTTGACGACCTGTGCCTGGATCGACACGTCCAGTGCCGAGATGCACTCGTCGGCGATGATGAGCTTCGGGTTCATGATGAGGGCGCGGGCGATGCCGACGCGCTGGCGCTGGCCGCCGGAGAACTGGTGGGGGTAGCGCTCAGCGTGCTCGGGCGCAAGGCCGACCTTCTCCAGAATTTTCTCCACCTTTTCGCGGCGCTCGTCCTGGGTCTTGTACATATGGTGGATGTCCAAGCCCTCGCCGATGATGTCCTCCACCTTCTTGCGGGGGTTCAGGGACGCCATCGGGTCCTGGAATATCATCTGCATCTGGGTGCGCAGGGTGTTGTTCTGGGCGTGAGTCAGACGTCCGCTGATGTCCTGCCCGTCGAAGGTGATCTTGCCTGCGGTGGGGTCATACAGCCGGATGATGCTGCGGCCGATGGTGGATTTGCCCGAGCCGGACTCGCCCACCAGACCGTATGTCTCGCCGGGATAGATTTCAAAGCTGACATCGTCCACGGCCTTGACGGTGAAGTTCTTGTTCACCTTGAAATACTGCTTCAGTCCCTCGACCTTCAGAAGAGGGGTAGCGCTCTGTGCTGCCATTTACTCCGCCTCCTCTATCTTTTTTGCTTCTGCGCTCATACGGGCCACACGGTCTTTCAGCTCAGGCGGCATCTCCACCTTGGGAGCGCGGGGGTCCAGCAGCCAGGTGGCTGCAAAGTGGGTGTCACTGATCTTGAACATAGGCGGGTCGATCTCGTCGTCGATCTCCAGCGCGTACTTGTTGCGGGGCGCGAAGGCGTCGCCGGCCTTCTCATGCAGCAGGTTCGGCGGCGAACCGGGGATGGTATACAAACGCTCGTCGGCGGTATCGAGGTCGGGCATGGCCGACAGCAGGCCCCAGGTGTAGGGGTGGCGCGGGTCGTAGAAGATCTCGTCGATGGTGCCGGTCTCCACGATCTTGCCCGCGTACATGACATCGACATAATCGGCCACCTTTGCCACGACGCCGAGGTCATGGGTGATGTAGATGACCGAAATTCCGCGCTCCTTCTGGATGCTGCGGATGAGCTCGAGGATCTTTGCCTGAATGGTCACATCCAGTGCGGTGGTGGGCTCATCGCAGATGAGCAGGTCCGGGTCGCAGGACAGCGCGATGGCGATGACCACGCGCTGGCGCATACCGCCGGACAGCTGGTGCGGATAGCTCTTCATCCGCTTTTCGGCGTCCGTGATACCGACTTCTTCCAGCAGCTTGAGGGCCTTCTGATATGCCTCAGCCTTGGGCATCTTGAAGTGCCAGAGCATCCCCTCCATGATCTGCTTGCCGATGGTCATGGTGGGGTCAAGGCTGGTCATGGGGTCCTGAAAGACCATGGCGATGCGCTTGCCGTTGATGTGGCGGCGGATCCACTTTTTATCTTTTTGCAGCAGATCGACGGTTTCAGGACTGCCGTCGGCGTGATGGTAGCTGAACTGGATGCTGCCGCTGTTCACCTTGGCGTTCTGGGCCAGAATGCCCATGGCCGCCTTCATGGTGACGGACTTACCGGAACCGGACTCACCCACCAGCGCCACCGTCTCGCCCTTGTACAGGTCGATGTTCACGCCGCGGATGGCGTGGACAGGGCCGGCCGTCGTCTTAAAGGTAATATCAAGGTCTCGCACCGACAAGACCTGTTCTCTTTTCGTATCAGGCATGTTGTGCGCCTCCTTACATACTCTTCATCTTGGGGTCAAGTGCCTCGCGCAGGCCGTCGGCCAGCAGGTTGAAGCTGAGCATCAGCAGGCTCATGACCACGATGGGCGGGATGATCTGATAGGGATGGGTGGTGAAGCTGTTGTACAGCTCACTGATCAGGGAGCCCAGCGAGCACTGCGGCACCGGGATGCCCAGACCCACGAAGGAAAGGAATGCCTCGGTAAAGATCGCGGTGGGGATGCTGAACATGACCTGGGTGATGATGGGTCCGATGATGTTGGGCAGCACTTCCTTAAAGATGATAAAGAAGCTGCCGGCACCCAGAGTGCGGGAAGCCAGAACGAATTCCTGGTCCTTCAGCTTGAGCATCTCGGCGCGGGCGATGCGGCTCATGCCCACCCACTCGGTCAGCATCAGGGCGAAGATGATGGTGATCATGCCGGGCTGCAGCACCAGAAGCAGCAGCGTAACGATGACCAGACGGGGGATGCCGTTGGCAACTTCAAGAAAGCGCTGCATCAGCATATCCACCTTGCCGCCGAAGTAGCCCGAGATGAGGCCGTAGCTCATGCCGATGACCATATCAATGACGGCAGCCGCCACGGCGATGATCAGGGAGACGCGGGCGCCTTCCCAGGTACGGGTCCAGATGTCGCGGCCATAGAGGTCGCTGCCGAACCAGTAGTAGACGTCATCCTTGCCTTTTTCGACATAGTTGTTGACGATCTTGGTACCGGTGGTCGTGCTCATCTTCTCGCTGCCGTCCAGAATGCCAAACTGCTCGATACCGGGGACGCGGGGCGCGAAGTTCTTCTGGCTCAGGTCCTGGCCGGAATAAGTATACGCATTCATTCCCGGGCCAAAGATGGCCAGCAGCAGGATGATCACGATCATCACAAGGCCCAGCACGGCGCTCTTCTTGCGGAAGAAGCGGATGCGGACGTCCTTCCAGAAGCTCTGGGCCGCGAAGTTGGCATCCACCGCGATCTCAGCCGCGTTGTCCTTCCGGGCAAACTCCGCCTCGGTGAACTTGTGCTCAGGGTACAGTTCCTGCACGGCCTGCGTGATGGCTGCGGCGGTGCTTTCGCCGCCCAGTCGAATCGCTTTTTCTGCCATATCAGTCGTCCCCCTTTGCCAGACGGATGCGCGGGTCGATGATGCCGTACAGCAGGTCAACGACCAGCATGATGCCAATGTACATGGCGCTGTAGATGAAGCTCAGGCCGATGACCACGTTGTAGTCGTTGGACTGGATGGCCGTCACCAGCAGGCTGCCCACGCCGGGGATGGCAAAAATTTTCTCGACCACCAGCGAGCCGGTCATCAAATCAACGATGAGGGGAGCCAAAACCGTAATAATAGGAATGAGCGCATTGCGCAGGGCGTGGCGGAAGATCAGCGCCGGGCCGGAGATGCCCTTGCTCTCGGCCAGCAGCATATAGTCGGAGTCGAGGACTTCTATCATCTCGCTTCGGGTGAAGCGGGCGATGGATGCCATGGTGAACATGGACAGCGACACGCTGGGCAGGACACTCGAACCAAAGACATCCTTGGCGGAGAACAGCATCGGGAACCAGCGGAGCCTGAAGCCGAAGGTGTAGCTCAGGGCCAGTGCGAAAACGTAGGACGGCACCGACACGCCGATGACCGAGATGATGGTGGCGATGGTGTCGAAGATGGTATCCCGCTTGAGGGCAGCGATGATGCCCAGCACGAGGCCCACCAGAGCGCCCAGCGTGACGGCCATGCCGCCGATCTGGATGGAGATGGGCAGGCGGGACTGGATGAGCTGGGAGATGGGCGTATTTTTGGAGATGTTGTAGCTCACACCCAGATCGCCCCGGAGCATATTGCCCACGTAGCGGAAGAACTGGATGTAGATCGGCTGGTCAAGACCGTATTTTGCATAGAGCGCGGCTCTCATATCGGCTGTCAGCTTTTCGTCGTTGAAGGGCGAGCCGGGCATCAGCTGCATCAGGATGAACAGCACCAGCAGGATGGCCAGCAGCGTAAACAGCGAGGTGAGGATACGCTTGAGCGTATATTTTTTCACGTCAGGTGAACCCCCTTTGGTTTTCCTATCCGCGGTCAGTCGTGCGCGGGCCGCGGACAGGTACAATGCCAAAAAGGCGCACAGTGGCTTTTGCGGGCCACTGTGCGGCCTTTGTTCAGCGTTTTTTCTTTAAGCGTTCTTTGCGGCCCGCTTGTACACACGGTTCAGAGCCACCGGGTGGAACTCCACGCCGGTAACGGCGCTGGAGATCATCTCGGCATTGCACTGGCCGTACAGCGGGAAGATGACTGCCTGCTCCAGAACGATGGCTTCTGCGTCGTACAGAGCTGCCCAGCGGCCCTCGGGGTCGGTGCAGAGGTCGCCGGTGGTGCACTCCTCGATGATGGAGTCATACTCGGCGTCGCTCCACAGACCGTAGTTGTTGGAGTTGCCGGTGACCCACATGCCCAGATAGGTCATGGGGTCGGCGTAGTCGGGACCCCAGCGGGTCAGGCCCAGCTGGAAGTTGCCGTCCTGCATATCCTGCACGCGCTGCTTCTTGGGCTCGACGGTCAGGTTCACGGTCAGGCCGGGGAGAGTGGTCTCGAGCTGCTCCTTGACGACCTGTGCCACCTTCTGAGGTGCATCATCGGCGTCAACGATCATGTCGAAGGAGAAGCTGTCCTTGCCCAGCTCGCTCTTGGCGGTCTCGTAATACTCGGCTGCCTTGGCTGCATCGAATGCGCAGGAATCGGCGAACTTGGTCTGGTCGGCGCTGAAATCGCTGCCGTCCGGGCCGGTGGCGAACTGCGGGGGAACGGCGGTGTAGCAGGGGGCAGAGCCATCCTTCAGGACGTCGCCGGTGATGGCGTCGCGGTCGAGGGCGAAGGTCATAGCCTTGCGCAGGTTCTCGTTTGCCAGTTCAGGCACCGCATCGATGTTGGGGCTGATGTACCACAGGTAGCCGGCGCCCACGCTGGTAAACTGGGGGTCGTCCTTTACCTGGTCCACCTGCTCGCCGTTCAGCAGGGTCAGATCCAGTGCGCCGGTCTGGAAGCTCATCAGAGCCTGCTGGCTGTCCTTGATGACCTGATAGGCCAGACCATCCAGAGCGATGTTTGCAGCGTCGTAGTAGTCGGGGTTCTTGGTCAGCTCGAATGCGGTAGCAGCGGGCTGGTAGTCGGTCAGGATGAATGCACCGTTGGACAGGACGGTGTCGGGGCTGGTGCCGAAGGTATCCTTGCAGGTGTTGAAGAATGCCTCGTTGACAGGGTAGAAGGTGGGGAAGTACATCAGGCTCAGGAAGTAGCTGACAGGGACGTTCAGCTGAACTTCGAGGGTCTTGTCATCCACTGCGGTCACGCCCAGATCCGTGACGGGCTTCTCACCGGCAATGATCTCTGCGGCGTTGACCACCTGGCCGATGTCAGACAGCATATAGGAATACTCGGAAGCATTGGCGGGGTCAACAGCACGCTGCCAGCCGAACACGAAGTCGGCTGCGGTGACGGCGTCACCGTTGGACCACTTTGCATCGCGCAGGTGGAAGGTATAAGTCTTGCCGTCCTCGCTGATGTCGTAGGTCTCGGCGAGGGCTGGGACAGCTGCGCCGTCGGCGTCCATCTGCATCAGACCGTCGGTGTAGTCGGCGATGACCTCAAAGGAGGTGCCGTCGGTGGCGATCTGCGGGTCCAGAGACTGGACCTCAGTCTCCAGCATGATGTTCAGGGTGCCGCCTGCAGCAGCGCCAGCTGCGCTGGAAGCACCGGTGGAGGCAGCGGTAGACGCTGCCGTGGAGCCGGAGCCGCCGCAGGCCGTCAGGGCCAGAGCTGCTGCGGATACGCCTGCTGCTGCCAGAAAGCTGCGGCGCGAAATACGACGATCGAATCTCATAATATCTTTTCCCCTCTCTAACACCGCTTTAACGTATTAAAGCGACTGTTTCTGAAAAATGCACAAGGTGTTCCGCTCCCCCTCTGGAGCTTTCTGCACACCCTTGTGCCTTGGCGGCATTATACATCGTCCACCGCCGAAAGAAAAGACTTTTTTCCAAATTTATCCCCTCGACCCAACGATTTCTGTAGTTTGACCAACTGCACGTCAAAATTTTGATTTGAATTTTGTATAGTTTTGCCCTTGATGTGTATTCATGTAAAGTACAATTCAGGTGAGATAAGTATTACTTGTGCTTTTGCCGCGTACAGTTTCGTGCCGCGTCTTTCTTTTATAAAGAAACCAGCCCATTATGCTTTTTCTGCACAGCGGGCTGTCCGGACTTTATTTTACTTCATCTGCCTGAGGTTTTGTCTCAAAAGCACTTTGAAACGTGCTCAGACTGCCTCGGCAGCAGGTGCTCCGGCCTCGCCATTGTACACAGCCTTGTCCAGTTGGCCTTCGGTGGCAGCCACAAGGGTGGTAGCGGCGGCAGCGCCGACGACGTTGGTGGCAGTACGAGCCATATCAGCAATGCTGGAAATGGGCGAAAGCAGGATGATGGCTTCCACCGGCAGACCGGCAGCAGCAAACAGAGCGGTCGCAGTGATGGTAGCCGTGCCAGGCACACCGACGGTACCGATGGAGACGACCACAGCCAGCACAACGAGGAAGGCGTACTGCACCGGGGTGTAGTCAATGCCCAGCAGGTGGATGGTAAAGACAGCCAGCAGGGTGGGCCAGACACCGGCGCAGCCCGGCATACCGAGGTTTGCACCCAGACTTGCACCAAAGGCGGCGATGTCCTCGTTGACGCCCAGCTTCTTGGTCAGCTGGTTGACCGTGACAGGGATGGTGCCAACACTGCTCTGAGAAGTGAAGGCGACAGTGCCGGCGGGCCAGACGCCCTTGAAGAACTGGACAGGATCCAGCTTGCCGACGATCTTGATGAGCGCGCCCTCGACCACGAAGGCCTGAATGGCGCAGAGGACATAAGCCAGCACCAGAACGCTCAGCAGGGGGACAAGGTCGGCCGGAGAAGAGCGGCTGACGGCACGGGCGATGAGGGACAGGACGGCATACGGAGTGAAGGAGATGACATAGCTGACCACGCGGCCCATCACAAGGTCACCGGCGTCGATAAACTTCTTGAAGGGGGCGGCCTCCTCGGGCTTCTTGGCGGCGATCTTGTTGTAGCTGATGGCGACCAGAATGCAGAAGACCACGATAGGCACCACCTCGCCGTTTGCCCAGTGGGAAGCGAGGTTCTGGGGGAAGAGGCTGATAACCGTGTCCACAAAGGTGGGGACTTCCTTGGCGGTGTAGTCGGTGGCCAGCTCATACTTCACACCGTGGCCGACATTGGTCACGACACCGGCGATCAGGGTGATGAGGCTGGCGAAGAAGGTGTTCAGGACGAGGAAGAAAACAGTCTTGAGGCCGATGTTCTTCAGGCGGACGGAATTGCCCAGATTGGTGATGCTGGAAATGATGCTGAAGATCAGCAGCGGGATGACCACAGCCGAAACGACGTGGGCGTAGATGGTACCCACAGCGGCGACATAGGTGTGGTGGCCCTTGAACACGAGGCCCACGATGAGGCCGAGGCCCACAGCCAGAATGGTGCGCACGCCGAAGTCAACATGCTTTTTCTTGTGCAGGTAGTACAGCAGGGCAAAAAATACGGCAGTCAGGGCCAGTGCGGCCAGATCCAGAATTTCTACAGACATAAAACGGATCCTCCTTTATTTTTGAGTGTGATGTCGTTTTTTGTCTGTCAACACATTCGCTCTCTCATGATGTTCCTCCCATTTTACACAAACCTACTTTGTATGTATGTTTGTTCGGTTGCCGTGGAGTATACTACATACAAACCCTGTTGTCAAGTAAATTATGAAAAAATTTTGAACCAGATGCAAAAAGAGCCGCTGTGCATATGCACAGCGGCTCTTGCTGTCTTCCGATATTTTACTTTGCGTACTCGACGGCACGGCTCTCGCGGATGACGTTGACCTTGATCTGGCCGGGATAATCCAGCGTGTCCTCGATCTTCTTTGCGATGGAGCGGGCCAGCAGGATGACCTGATCGTCGCCGATGACGTCAGGCTTGACCATGATGCGCACTTCGCGGCCAGCCTGCACGGCGAATGCCTGCTCGACGCCCTCGAAGCTGGAAGAGATCTCCTCCAGATTCTCCAGACGCTTCACATAGCTCTCGACATTCTCGCGGCGGGCGCCCGGACGGGCAGCGCTGATGGCGTCGCAGGCCTGAATGATGAAGGCCAGCGGAGTCTTGGGCTCCACATCGCCGTGATGGGCCTCGATGGCGTGGATGACCTGGGTATTTTCCTTGTACTTGCGGCAGATGTCCACACCGATCTGGACATGGCTGCCCTCGATCTCATGGTCAAGAGCCTTGCCGATGTCATGCAGCAGACCGGCACGGCGTGCCAGCGTGACGTTCACGCCCATCTCGCCTGCCAGCAGGCCAGCCAGCCAGGCCACTTCCATGCTGTGGGTCAGAGCGTTCTGGCCAAAGCTGGTGCGGTACTTCAGGCGGCCGATGAGCTTGATGAGGTCGGGGTGCAGGCCGTGGATGCCCAGCTCCATGACAGCGCGCTCGCCCTCCCGCTTCATCTGCAGCTCGAGGTCGTGGCGGCACTTCTCCACCGTCTCCTCGATGCGGGCGGGGTGGATGCGGCCATCGCCGATGAGGCGCTCCAGCGTCATGCGGGCCACCTCGCGGCGGGTCTGGTCGAAGGAGGACAGGGTAATGGCCTCCGGGGTATCATCGATGATAAGGTCAACGCCGGTGGCAGTCTCAAGGGCGCGGATGTTGCGGCCCTCACGGCCGATGATGCGGCCCTTCATCTCGTCGCTGGGCAGCGGGACGACGCTGACGGTGGTCTCGCTGCAGTGGTCAGCAGCGCAGCGGCTGATGGCCTGACCGATGAGGTTGCGGGCGATGCCGTCGCAGTTCTCCTTCAGATCGGTCTCGTAGGCGGCGACGCGGATGGCCTTCTCGTGGGTCAGCTCCTCGTCCATCTTGTGCAGCAGCACTTCGCGGGCGTCCTCCTGGCTCAGGCCGGCCAGCGTTTCCAGACGCTCCATCTCCTTGGCGCGCAGGGCATCGACCTCGGCCAGATGGGCCTCGGCCTCCTCGTGCTTCTTTTTCAGCTCTTCCTCGCGCTTTTCCAGAGCCTCGGTCTTGCGGTCGAGGGCAGTTTCCTTCTGGT
>OBRI01000135.1_pt1 | contig 16714 bp, 12 predicted proteins | sample 1475581 | NCBI WGS metagenome assembly OBRI01 (sample SAMEA3360675, study PRJEB22359) | human gut metagenome | biome: ENVO:urban biome; feature: ENVO:human-associated habitat; material: ENVO:feces | place: Bangladesh | collected 2011 | reverse complement strand
AATACCTGCCTGTCACGCAGGGGGTCGCGGGTTCGAGTCCCGTCCGTTCCGCCAAATTCACTCATGAAAATGAGTTCAGAGAACCGCAAGATTTTTAATTTTGCGGTTTTTTGTATTTGAATCCCGCCATTTCTCTGTTCAATGATTTTACTCTAGCGTAAGTGCGTGATTCTCGCTTGTTGTCTCATTCATTAAAATTCAATAATGATATCGAGCCATTCAGCTTAAATATATTTTCAGAGAATAATTTTATATTGATTAAGTGAATGTATATTTCAAATTGATTTTATTTGTTATTATTTAAGTGGGGTATATAATTAGAGTTCGTTATCAGTGCTAAATATTCTAATCATTATGACAGGCGAGGGAGTGTCCGATTATGAATTCAAAAAAGGTTTGTTGCATATGTGTGTTATTCTCGCTGCTTGCAGGATGTGCCTCTGAATCTTCTATTGATGAAAAGAAGAAAAAAGCTCAAGTCACACAAAGTAATATTAATAAAAATACCCCCCTGCAACTGACAGACAAAGATTTATTCGGTAATGAAACCACTCTGGCCGTATCCGAGGAGGATATTCAAGCTGCGCTTGATGGAAATGAGTTCCGCGTTCCCCTTAATTCTCCTGTAATACTTGTTCAATCCGGCAACCGCGCACCGGAAACCATTATGCAGGAGGAGATGCGAAAATATTATACTGTTTCCACATTCTCTGGTATCCCGGACAGGCAAAAGCCTCTGACTTGTAACAAAAACAAAGATAAAAATGAGAACGAGGATGTTGCCAGTGCTGAAAATATGAACTGGATGCAGGCATTGCGTTTTGTGGCTGCGAAAGGGCATCAGAAAGCGATTATTGTTTACCATGATACGTTGCAGACAGGAAAATATGACACTGCACTGAAATCAACAGTATGGTCCGATTATAAAAATGAAAAAATTACTAACACAATCTCACTGCGCTATCTGGTGCGATTCACGCTGGTGGATGTAACTACAGGTGAGTGGGCTGCCTGGTCGCCGGTGAATTATGAATATAAAGTGCTTCCACCATTGCCCGGCAAGAATGAAGCCAGTACGACTGATATGACAGAGCAGCAAATCATGCAACTTAAGCAAAAGACCTATAAAGCGATGGTAAAAGATTTGGTTAACCGCTATCAATAATAAATTATATCTGCCGCCAGGAATTTCTGGCGGCAATAATACAGAATTCTTTGCATAAGAAATTTTTTCCTGACAAAGACTGTGCAAAAAAGGACATGGAATCCGGAGTTAAAAACTGTTTGTTTTAGAATATTTAATTATTTAACTGCTTAATCTTCCTTGCGAGAAATATATTCATTATTACATTTCATGCCATTTTTAATATAGGTTGCTCCTGGGAAAATCCCCGTGTTATTACCGCAGGGGTGATAATTATCATTAACATATCCTGTGACAAAAGGAGCTATTAAAGGTGCTATTACGATAGCTATTAGTAAAAATATAAGAGTTAGCTGTATTGTTATGTCTGTGGCGAAATTGATTACCTTTGTTTTTTTTATTAAGAATGATTTTATTATCGTTAGTAAAATTACATGAATATTTAACAAGGAAAACGATATGAAACCGAAGCATAGAATCAACATTCTCCAATCATAAAATATTTCCGTGGAGCCTTTTATTATTGAATATAGAGGTTTAATTCCGGTAAAAAACAAAGATGCATTGAATGCAGGGAAAAATAATATGGCTATAAAAAACATCGAAAGAAACTCTTTCAATTTAACATGTAAACGCATAGTTAATCCTCATATCACAGGGGGGTGTTAAGAACATACATAAATGGAGTCATGTTTTCCCTTTTCCATTTATCAAGTTCCTGTTGCCGTTTTAGTCCATCTCTAATTGCATCTTTTAATTTTTCTGATAAATGGTATTGAACATCGATTTCATTTAAAACAACTGTACACACTATCCCCGTAAGTAAAATTGCTCCTCCTACAAGAATTACTGGAAGGCCAAAACTAAGACAGGCAAAAGAAGCCAGGCTTCCAATAGCGGTTGCAACACCGCCTGCAATCACTGCTTTGGCCACATCCATTGAAAAATCACCAAGAAAATTAACCAGATCTCGCTCTGAACTCGTAATAAATTCTATGGTTCTCCAGGCTACTGAAAACCAGATACAGAACTTAACTCCTTTTATTGATTCAGATAAAGCTCCTCGCCAGCCAATAGCGAGTTCCAGAACTTGAGGAGCTCGTGAAGAGAAAATATATTTACCGAGCTTTTCTAAAAGCCAGGGGCTGGATGTTGTGATTTTTATATATTTTTCTCCAAGTATTTCAAAGTAACTTGCTTTTGTATACTTTAAGGCATTAAGGTTAAATATAATTTTCCCATTTTCATCAAACTCAGTCATTAATTTACCCGCGTTAACTAACCAGGCGAGTGTATCTTTTATACCTGAAGGATGTGTAGTGATAAAATGAATGTAATCAAATGATGTTATTGAGCTGAGAATTTTTTTTGCAACATCAAATGTCAAAAGAATAACATGATGAGTGTTCTGACGCCTTAACTCATCAATGAGTGGGATATCGTTAAGATAAGGGTGCTGAGGTACTAGCTGGTTTATCGGCTGAGCCCCCCGAAGAATGTCACCCACATAATCAGCCCACTGTGCATTCTGTGTGTTGCTATTATTCCTTAAACCAGCCATTTTATCTCTCCGTAATAGTGATTTATTATTTTATTACAGTAAGTTACTGTACACGATCCTGCCATTTACTCATTGCATTCGTACCGGCTAACGTATGCTCCCAGGAAATATCTTCATAAATAAAGGCAATTCTCTCCTGTGGCTCCAGTTCTTTTTCCAAGACAGCATGCGGTGTGACAAAATCAATACTTGATATTCGGGCTTTTGACAGATTTATTTTATAATAAGGCTGGTAAATACCCGCTTTACTGGTTCGGTAGAGTATAAATTCACATGTTACCATTTTTTCATTGTCACTAAGTGCTTTGGCCAGCAATGGTGAGGATTTATCAACCGGTTTGGTGATAATTAATTCATGATGATTGACATTTTGACTTCTTGAGATGGAATGCATTAACGCATAAACCATGATCTGATCTTTATGTCCTGGTTGCGCTTTGTTTCCGACAGAATCAAGCGTTGAGCAACCTGCTGAAATCAGCCCTTGCGTCTCTCCACTCAAAGATAAATAACTCATATTTGCCATGATAATCTCCTTTAATTAAATAATTATTTTTTGGCCGTGGTCCCGGTTGCCGCCTCTGGCATGATGTTATTCTTCAGCAGCAGCCAGCGGCTTAACACGCCTTCGAGTCGCTCATTAATTTGTTTTTCCAGCGCATCTGTATTCTGCTTCTGCGCACGGGCATCCTGGTACTGCGTCAACAGAGACTCAACGGGTGTTTCCTGCCCCAGTCCCCGCTCCGCCTGCCAGATGACATTTTTGATATAGGAAAGGGTTAGTCCCTCTTTCTCGCGCTGCATCACGAGATCTGCAAAAGCATGTAAGTCCTGACGAGTCTGTAACCAGCCACGCAACTGTGGGCTACTCTGTGCGCGGGTTTTGAGTGCCTCATTCCATTGTGTCGAGGCCTGCTGCTGTTGCAGGCTTTCCGGCCAGCGACTGTCGGCAACACGCATCATCTGCATTCCGGTTTCCAGCGGTTGTACCGGGGAGACGCCAAGAAGCTGTTGCAGCCTGCGCTCATAGTTTTCGAGTTCAGGTGAGGCCATCCACACCGTTGCTGCGCCCTGAGCGGTGTCGTTAACCTGTAACAGTTGCTGCTGCACCGGATAGACCTGCCACCACCACAATGCTGAGGCGACAGCCACTGAACAGACGATCCCTGCGATAAACCCTCTTACCGTACTGCCTTGCTTCATCACACTGGCCTGTGGGGGATTTTCTGACAGACTGCGCACTTCCACTTTCATCTCAGGCAGGTCGGGCAGGGGAGGCACTACCGCTTCTGGCGTGGAGGAAGCCATTGTTTCCGGGGCATAAATCAGCGTTCTGACCGTAGTCTGTGAGGTGTTCTCGGCGTTACTCTTCGGCTGGGGTTCAAGCCGTTTACGCGTGTTCTGCATAAAATAGAGCAGATTCTCCACGCGCGGAACGCGCTTCAGCTCTACCTGCTGGAGTTTGTCGCAGATAAGCTGCAATGCCCGCTCCGTGCGGTAGATCAGTGGTAGGTCGGATTCCGCAAAGGAGATTTGCTGACGCAGAATATTGCCGGTTCGGGAGTTAAACCAGTCCAGCATTTCAGTACGCGCCGGGCCGCCCTGCGGCCAGAACTTATCCCAGTCGTGGCTTACCATTGCCGCCAGCAGTTCCGCACCTTCGCAAAAGCCCGCCAGTCCCTGTGTCCGTGTCCGTGCAAGCGTATAGTAGGTGGCGGTGTGTAAATCCACACCGTTAGCTTTAAAAATCGCCAGCGCCAGCGACTCCACCAGTTTCCAGTTCAGCTCAGGCTGTGACGGGTGGCTGGCTTTGTTTATTTCCTCGCGGATGGCGCTGAATTCCGGCAGCCCGCGCGGGTCACTGCCGGTAACGATAGTTTGTGTCAGTACGTTACTATTCATCCCTGCCTCCTCAGTACAGTGTGTCTGACAGACCAAACTGGCTGAACAACCCACCGCTGAACGGGTTATCCTCGGTGTCGGTATGCACACGGTAGGTCATCGCGCCACCGTCCACGCTAAAGCGCACGGTAAAGTTGCCATCCTGTACTCCGGTCAGTTGTCCGGCCCCGAACAGGCGGAACTGTGCCCACGGCCCGCTGAAGCTGATACTGCGCGGTGCGCCGCCGCTGGCACCAACCAGCGTCAGTTTGCTTTCGTTGCCTTCGCGCATATTGTTAGGCCAGACCAGATGGGCGGTATAGTTACGGCCCTGGCTGTAATCGACTAACTGGCCGTCAAGGTTCAGTACGCTGCGGCGTTTGTTGCCGGAAAGCGATACCGTTTCCACGGCAAAGGATGTTCCCAGACCGTTCTGTTTGCTGAAGAAGATGTCACGGATTTTCTGCGCGGTTTCCAGTTGCGCAATAATATCTTCGCGGATAATGACGCTGTTATCGCCGTCTTCCAGGCTCAGATCATTGTCGATAAACAGTTTCAGGTTCTGCTGGTAGAAGGTATCCAGTATGCCATCCGGTTTAAAGAATCGTTCGAAGGCATCCAGTGAGGCATCCTGTGCAGAACGTGGATTAAACGGATAGTTATTTGCCAGTTGCTCGTTAAACGGTTTCACCACGCTGTCGCGCCAGTCCACTTCCATATAGTGAACGGCTTCCACCATCACCACATGCCAGGCCTGGTCAGCCAGCCTGCCTACCCAGCGGTTGAGCGGAGCAGGCAGTGTTTTTGCCATCTGGCGGGTGGCGAATATTGGATCGCTGCTGTTCTGATCAAGCCTTAACTGCACGGCTTTCAGCGCCGATTTCCCTGGTACAGGCGCGTTCTGGATTGCCAGCAGGTAGCGGTGTAACTCGGTGAGCTGCTGGTATACGGCCTGCATCGTGCTTTCTTTGTCTTTCTGTACTGTCAGGGTACTGTTTTCCGGGGCGAATTCATGCCCGAGGCGGGTAAGTAACTGGTAATCCGGCTCTGCCAGGGCCTCATCCCGCTCTTTGGCAGAGAGTTTTTCAGAAAAGACTCCTGGCTGTGTGTTGTCACGCAGCACGGTCAGCGCCCGCTGCAAAGGCTGGTCGCCGCTGATAACCTGCTCCAGAGTGCCAGTCAGTTGTCCAATGGACTCAAAATTGCGGATATTGAGATTGTCCATCCCGGCCCGCCAGGTGGCGGTGTAGTCGCTGATATACTGCTCGGTCAACTGGCGCTGAATTTCCGCGCGGTCGGCGTCACTGTATTTCACGCTGCGGGTGAGGTTGAGTACCCAGGAATCCATCGCCGTCAGTTCAACCAGTTCATCGCGCTGTTTTACAAAATAGCTTTGCAGGCCGTAACGGGTAAGAAACTGTGGAACAACCAGTTTGTTATCATCGGCAGATGTAAACACCTGGTCAAAGGTTGGCCCTACCTGGTCACGCAGATTGAGGTCAGCAGGAAGAACGCCCAGCGCCCGCGTTTTCAGGCTCTGATAAACCCGCTGGTAGACAGGCAGTTTGCTCAGTTCTTTCTGTGCTGATACCACGGGCTTGTCATATGGCGTCCAGCGGCTGATGGCATCACCGTCGCCCGCCTGACGCTCTGCATGCCAGTCAGTATGAGCCAGCGCGTAGTCAAGATGGGACATCAGTTGTGTCTGGATATCGCGCTGTCCGTGGAACTTTTCGCTCCAGCGTTTTGCCATATACTGCTTCACCACCTCATTGTTACGTCCGCTTTTGTCCTCCAGCATTCGCATCACGCGCAGCACCGCGAGTTTTTCTTCACTCTCCGGCGGCGCGGCATTCATCGCTTTGACCAGCCCGTTAAACAGCGAGGGCAGGTAACGCTGCTCCAGAAGTTGCAGATAGGTCTGTTCCACATATGGCCCGATACGTCTCCCCTGGTACAGGCCCATATCGGCCAGACGGCTGCGCTCGCCCCAGTCGCCATAGGCCAGTGTTGCATCGCGTACCGGGTTCAGCAGTGGCAGTTGCAGGTTGCCAAAGTCATCTTCCCCCTGCGGAGGCGGCACGTCCATAAAGGCTTTGGCCTGCTTAAGCACGGTGATGCCGGACTGATAGTTACCGTTGTAATAGTGATGCCAGCCGGTGATGAGAAGCAGTGCCGCCACGCCGCCTGTGGCAGAGAAAACCGTCAGGCGGCGACGGGAACGCATCAGCCAGGCGCTGCTCTCTGTTGCCAGATTAGGCTCTGCGAGTAATGCCTGCGGGAACAGGCTGCGGGTGAAATAAGGCGCGGTGTCCACCAGAGGCCAGGACGCCAGTGGGTTATTGCCCAGTCGGTACTGGCGGGCAGCAGACTGGGTGAATATATCATCCATCTGTCCACGCTGAAGCGAAGAGGTGAGATAGACACCACGCAGCATCACGTTCATATTTTCGCCGTCAAGCAGACCCTCAAGCAGTGACACCAGCGGCTCACGGCTTCCCTGCATCTGGCGGGAAAAACTGAATAAAGACGCGCGGGTGTGAGTCTGGGTGACCATCAGATCCGGCAACGCCAGATTCATTCGATCCACCCATGTCTGCCAGAAAGCATTCAACTCTGTTCGCCAGTCATCATTTTCATGAGCACGGCGGGTGAACGTAACACCCAGAATCGCATCGCGATCCTGTCTGTTCAGTGACTGAAACAGGGCGGCAAAACCCTGCAATAAATCAAGCCGGGTCAGTACCACGTAAACCGGTAACTGGCAATGAAGATGCTGGCGTATATCCTGTAAGCGGCTGCGCAGCGTCTGTAACAGATGCTCGCGGCGGCGTTTGTCTGCGGTCAGCAGATCGGGTAAATCGAGTGTCAGAATAATCCCGTTCAGCGGCTGGCGCGCGCGCTTTTCCTTCAGCCAGCCGAGGGCATGTTCCCACAGACGGCGATGCAGGATATCCGCATCAGCGGGAGCGCAGAGTGTGCCGTCGATATCAAAGATCACCGCCTGTTTACCGACATGGGGCGTGAGGTACAGGCGTTGTTCTGCGCCGCGCGCGCCCTCCGGGGCATAAATAATGTCTGACGGAAACCCCTCGCGCAGCAGTGTCGTTTTGCCACTGCCCACAGGACCGATGACCATATACCACGGCAACTGCCACAGGAAACGGCGGTTGTCGAGATGGCGTTGCAGGCGCAGCAGCCAGCGGTCGAGGTAACGCTGCTGGGCGTTCAGTTCCACACTGAGCGCATCAACGGCTTCCTCGCGCTGTTGCTTTTGCATTTTTTCAAGCTGTTGCAGGCGCTTCATTACCCGGACGGTAAGCCACACCAGGGCAATAATCCCCCACGCCGCCGTTGCCAGCCAGCGGTTCGCCAGTGGTTTGAGCCACTGCTCTTCATACAGCGTCCATGTCGGGCCTTTCCACCAGATCCATACCAGCAGGAAAATCCACGCCAGTATCAGCAGCCAGAATGCAGAAACTTTAAACCGGGGCATCGCCGGGCGCAGGGCTGATTTGAGTCCGCTGAATAGTCGGGGTGTTGGTAATCTGAACACAAAAACTCCTGTTCTCTTTTATTGTTCTGCCGTGAATTTTTGTTCTAGCTGCTCAAGCAGGGACGGCTCCCAGTCTGCCACCATCATCTGCAATCCCATCCTGAACAACATCCGGTACTGTTGCTGCGCAAGCTGTATCAGCCCCGCCTCCTCCGTCAACTGTGCGGCAAGGTACTGGCGGTGAAACTGATCGCGGGGTTCACCGGCGGGCAACGTATCCAGATACCGTAAGGCGGCTTCCAGCCCCTGTTCATCAAAACACAACCGCGCAGCCTGAATATCTTCATTACTCACCTGTATGACTGGCGCGGCCTGGTTACCTGGCTGAGTTGCAAGCCATTGCTTCGTTTTTTCAGAAACAAACGGTGTGTGGTCGTTAAACAGAAGATCGGCAAGAGCGGGCAGACGGCCAAGGAAGGAAACGACTTCATCGCGGATGGCATCGGCCACGGCGGTATAGCCAAGACGGTGCGCCGTCTGTGCAGAAATGCAGTGACCGTCCAGCCAGTAGGGTGCCAGCAATACGCTTTTTTCCACCTGCTGCCACAGCGCCATATCGGCACTACCGAGCTGAGCATGGTAATCCGCCACCATATCGGCAGAGACCGCAGCCAGTGGGGTACGTCCATCGCTTTCCGCCTGGGGCGTACTGGTGATGGATTGCCACAGGGCATGGCGGCGCAGGCGATAGCCCAGCGGCGAGTCCGGCTGGCGTTCACATAAAATAGCCGCCACTTTTAACAGCGTGTCGCGCCAGGCTTTGTCGTCGTGACTGTCGATGGCGATCTGTAGAGCCGGAGCACTGGTTTGCGTCATGCTGCTTTCAGACGTGACGGTGGTTTGTGGTGAACTACCGGAGGCCGCCGGAGTGGGGACCGGAGCAGGAGCCGCACGATTAAACGTACGCTGGTACAGGGCAAAAAGATCATCGGTAGCCTGTGCCAGTTCCGGGACGTTATGTGACTGCCAGCACTGCGCCAGTTTCGCCAGTTCACCTAATAGCGCATCGCGCTGCGCTGTGGCGGCGTTCTGTGAAAAGCCTTCAATACCTGTTTCAAAGCGTTTAATGACCTGGCTGGCGAAGCGTTTTTTATGTGCCATATTCTGCGGCGCGGCCACCGCCCAGTAATGTTCCACATACAGTGCCAGCAGGCGCAAGGCCAGAAGCGGATCACCGGCATGTTGCAGGGTTCTCAGCAGATGCGCCAGCAGACGAAAATCCTTACTCTCCGAAGCCAGAATGACCAGCCCCCGGCGCTGGAGTTCCGGGATATCCAGTTGGCTGTGGGCCAGTGAACCCAGTTTGACGATTTCGCCGTCGATATACTCCCAGTCCGGGTTGTCATCTTTTAGCGCCGATGCCTGTTTTTCTTCAGGCAGGTTTTCCAGCAGGTGCGATATCCAGACATTCGGATCGCGTAAGTCCATTGCCATATTTTTATTCTCCCGCCCAGTGGCAGGCGTCGCGTAGCGGCGCAATAACCCGTGCCAGCCCGTCAATGTTAAAGGTCAGCTTTCCGGCTGCGTTGTCTGCGCCGGTATCCACCGTCAGCGTTGTTGCGCCGAACAGTTGCTTAATTTCATCAATCCCGGACAGCCCCCGGCTGGACTCCAGCAGGGTGCCGTTCTCGCGCACAAACCAGTGGCTGCGCAATACCCGGCTGTCGGCATTCAGGGTGACGGCGATATCATGGACATCCAGAGGGTGCACCAGCGCCACCTGCATCCGGGTGATATTGTCCACACAGCTGAACATCAGCACCGGGCGAGGCGGAACATGGCCGATAGCCGGGGTGGTTACCACCACCGTCGGGCGTTCCCCCGGCACCTGCGTCACCAGCAGCTCTGTGGTGTTGCCCTGGCGACGTTTTTCCTGCTCTATGGCACGGGTCCAGGCTTCGCCCACAAAACTGGCTTTGACCAGCGCCCCGTCAAACCCTGACGGGGACAGCGGTTCCAGCAGGCGGTCATAGCAGTCAAGCCGCTCCAGCGCCGCGAACTCCCGCCGACAGGACTGCATGGCCTGTAATGTGGCTGTCGCATCCGGCGGGGTCGCTGTGGCGACGGCTACCGCCACACCGGCCATTGACGATGTTTCTGCGGGCGCGGCACTGGCGGGTAAGCCCGCCATCAGGCCCGCAATAAACCATCCTGTCTGCCGGAAAACGCGCAACCTGCTCATAAAACCGTTTCATCTTCTGTGACGGACTCGTCGTCCAGAGCATCTTCCACATCTGCTGTGAACGTGCCGTCTGCCGCCGACAGCCGAATCCGGGCAATCGCCGTGTTGGCTGCCATCTTCTGCAACAGCAGCAGGGAGAGCGGCGGCAGCATGTCGCCGTCAATGACCGATTCGAGCATCCTCGCGCCGTTTTCCGCTCGGGTGACGCGGCTCATGATTTCGTCCGTCACTTCCGGCTCAATAATCACTTCCGCGCCAAAGCGACTGCGCAGCACGTTATCCAGACGGGTGAGTTTCCCGGCAATAATGGTGGCGAGCGTCTCTTTCGACAACGGCAGGTACGGCACCACTTCCATACGCGCCAGCAGGGCAGGTTTAAAGAAGTCCGCCAGCACCGGATAGAGGGCTTCCTGCATGGTCTCCGGGTCATCGGCGTGTGCGACAATCACCTGGTAGCCAAGGTTGGAGGTGAGGAAGAAGACGATGTTTTTACAGTCAATCAGGCGACCTTCGCCGTCTGCCATCTCGCCCTTGTCAAACGCCTGGTAGAACAGGTTGAGGACATCCGGGTGCGCTTTTTCCACTTCATCGAGTAGCACCACCGAGTACGGTTTCTGGCGAATCGCTTCGGTCAGCACGCCGCCTTCGCCATAGCCAACGTAGCCCGGAGGCGAACCAATCAGGCGTGAAACGGTGTGTTTCTCCTGGAACTCGGACATATTAATGGTGGTCAGGTACTGGCGACCGCCGTAGAGCAGTTCTGCCAGTTGCAGAACGGTTTCGGTTTTACCCACGCCGCTGGGGCCAGCCAGCAGGAACGCGCCGAGCGGGCGTCCCGGGCGGCGCAGGTCGGCGCGTGCAGTCAGCAGATGCTTATGCAGGCTGGCAATCGCCAGATCCTGGCCTTTGATGGTGTCGCCCAGCCATTTCGGCAGGTCGGTGATGACCGACATTTCATTCTGCGACAGGCGGTTAAGCGGAACGCCAGTCCATTCGGCAATCACCGCCGCAATCTGTTTTTTATCGACGTGCGGGGAGACCTGCAACCGGTCGTTATGCAGGGCGTCCAGTTCGGCAGTAAGCTGTGCCAGCCGTTGTACCGGGGAAACTGTTTCAGCGGTCTCTTCCGGCTGTTCGCTGCCAGCTTCATCAGCCGGTTCGGCATCGGTATTATCCTGTTCTGCCTCAGACGGCGTATCCTCCGCGGCATCTGCGTCCGGCAACGACGCCGCATCGTCTTCTGCCATACCCAGTAACTGCTGGCGCAGCGCGATAATTTCCTGTACCAGCGTCTGTTGCTGATGCCAGGCGGCTTCCAGTTCGTCCAGCGCCGTCAGCGTTTCATCATACTGCACCAGCACCTCCGTCATCCGTGAGGTGTCGGTACGCAGCCCGATGCGAAGCTCGCGCTCAAGCTGGCGAATTTCCGCCTCCTGCTGGTGGCTCAGGGTGGTCAGCGCCGAGATTTGCTTCGGTGGCGATGAAAGGTTAATGGCCACGCGGGCGCAGGCAGTATCCAGCACATCAATGGCTTTGTCCGGCAGCTGACGCCCGGAGAGATAACGCTCGCTTAATGTCGCTGCGGCCTGCAAGGCGTCATCATCAATCAGCACGCCATGAGACTGTTCATAGACCGCCGACAGACCGCGCAGAATAATGGTGGCTTCGGCGGCGTTGGGTTCGCTGACCTTCACTAACTGAAAGCGGCGTGACAAAGCTGCATCTTTCTCGAAGTATTTTTTGTACTCGCTCCAGGTGGTGGCGGCGATGGTTTTCAGCTCGCCGCGCGCCAGCGCCGGTTTGAGCAGGTTGGAGATATCCAGCCCGCCCTGCTGGTTGCCCGCCCCAATCAGGGTATGCGCTTCGTCGATAAACAGAATGACCGGTACCGGGGAGGAAATGACCTCCGCCATCAGCCCCTTGAAGCGTTTTTCAAACTCGCCCTTCACCGATGCCCCGGCCTGCAATGCGCCCAGGTCAAGGGTCATGATATCGGTGTTTTTCAGTTTGTCCGGCACCTGGCCTGCCACGATGCGCAGCGCCAGCCCTTCAATCAGCGCGCTTTTACCCACGCCTGCTTCGCCCACCACCACCGGATTGTTTTTACGGCGGCGGCAGAGAATGTCGATCATCAGGTCGATTTCGTGGTCGCGGCACAGTACCGGGTCAAGCCTGCCGTTACGGGCATCTTCGGTCATGTTTTTGGCGTAGCGGGCAAGCAGGGTGTCAGCAGCGTCCGTCAGTGTGCCTGCGCCTTTACCGTCTGCATCCGGAACGACTGATTCCGCCGACTCCTGTGTCCACTGCACAAAGTCCTGTTGCAGACGGTCACGGTTAATGCCGGTCAACAGCCGGGCGGCAGCAGGCGGTATATAACGCAGCGGCGAATGCAGCAGGGCCAGCAGCAACACGCCGCCGCGCAGTTCGCTGTGCTGCATCTCAACCGACGCCAGCAGCCAGCCCTCTTTCAGCCACTCAACCAGCATCGGGGAAAACGCCGGGTAGCTGTCCGCAGAACGGGCGGTTGTGTAGTTCTCCACCGTCAGCGCCTGGCGCAACTCTTCCATGCCAATATCGCCCTGGCGGGTAATAACCCGCAGGTCACTGCGTGGCATGGCGAGCATCTGAATAAGCACATGGCTGACGGTAATTTCCGCTGCCTGCTGGCTCATACATTCAGAGGCGGCCATCTCCAGCGCCTGGCGGGAGAACAGGTTAAGCCGTTTTACCAGCGTGGGAAGATCAATCTGGATCATAAACGTCCTTATCGAAGTAATTTGTTTAGCTGGTGCAGGATGTCCTGCGTCTGGCTGTCCAGCCGCAACAGATAGAACAGGTAAAACAACGCCAGCACGACAACGCCACCACAAAAAATATGTTTAATGGTCAGGCGACTGATGAGCTGATAACGCCCGCCCTGGTTTTTTTTGTCCTGGTGTAACAGCGGGAAAGGGGCATCGCCGCGTAGTTTATGCAGGACGTGGTACAGGCGGCGGTAGATCTGCTCAAATTCCCCCTGATCCTGTGCTGCCACTTTGTAGCGCCCGCGAAATCCCAGAGAAAAACAGAGCCAGAGAAATTCCAGCAGATCCTGGTAACGTTTGGGTTCACGGATCAGGCGCTCCAGCAGGATGAAAACTTTCTCGCCACCCCAGGCTTCGTTGTGGAAATGGACCAGCAATGACTGCTTGATCCACTCGTTCTTGTTCGACCAGCCGTTACCGAGCGCCGCTTCATCAATAAACGTGCAGAGGATGTAGCGAAACGAGATAATCACGCCCGGTTCGTAGCCCTGCTCCTGAAGCAGTTGCTCCACGGCCTGAACATCCGTCACCACCTGAGCAAAAAGATGCTCCGGCATCGTCTGGCTGTTCATGGTTGAAAGGCGCATCACCATACCGAGGAGCGGCGTGGCTGCGTCGATCATCGGATTCAGGCTGTTGCCACGAAGCGCGAGATGGTAGTCGCGCTGGCCTTTTTCGTCGTGTCCGATAAATGGTGGCAGAGACAGTGACTCCTCATCCATCGTCTTACCCTCTTATCGCCCACAGTTGCATATTCAGGTCCGGAAAACTGCCGGAGACATGCAGTGCAACGGCCCCGGCGGCAGCTATTTCAGCCCAGGCCTGGCCGCTTTTGTCGAGTTCGAAATAGCTGAACCCGGAATGGTAGGGAAGCTGGCGGGGAGCCACCATCAGTGCACGCAGAGGAATACCGGGGATCTGCACACTGACCATATTGCGGATTTTTTCCGGCGAGGAAATTTTCGACTGCTGGATAAACTGGCGCTGGATCTGATCGACCGGCATGTTTGCCGCCACGGCCAGCACAAAGGTGGCAGATTGCAGCAGTTCTGTGTCATGGATATCGGCCTGCCAGATACCGTCACGCAGATGCAGCGGCAGATTGACGGCTCTTGGCGACAGTACGGTATGCAGCGCCCGTTTGACTTCCGGTAACAGCGTTTTAAATGTTTTGGTCAGGTCATGATGATCATACACATCAAGCGGACAGGGCAGGCGCGACGGCTCGGTAAAGGTCATCAGTTCACCCAGCAACCCGGCAAGATCAAGGTAGAAATCTTCCGGGTGGAGCTGGGATCGACGAGCGCGATGGGTAAACCGGGTCTGGTTACGGTTAAGTAACTGCAACATCATAAATTCCGCCACATCCGCGATGCCGCTCTGCGCCGGAGAGCCAATGCGGTTTGCCAGATCGCTTGCCCGTCCGCCAATGGCCCCCTGTACCTCTTTGAGATAAACACGCAGTTTCTTACTGACCTGAATATTCTGGCAGGAGGGGATAAAATCGTCATCCAGCGTCAGGGAGCCGTCGGCATGGCGATCGCTGATACGGCAAAGCGGGAGCGTAATATAGGCGCTCATATCTTCTGCACCGCTCATAATGCGCGGCGTCAGTTGACCCAGCGTCAGTGTTCGCGCGTCACCTTCTTCTGAATGCAGATCCCGGACATCGGCATAATTCAGCCGGTAACGCCCGATTCGCCGCCCGTCGCTGATTTCATTTCTCACATCACTGGCGACCGGCAGAGCAAGGTAAATATTGCGGCTTCTTTCGTCCGGAAAATTTTGCGGGTGCAGCGGATCGGGCAGTGCGTCCTGGTCGGGGATAGAAAAGACGGTGCCGTCGGGCAGTGTGCCTGACGCGCTGTCAATCATGATCTTACCCTGCGCCAGCAGTTCATTGTTGAGGGTGAGTTCGGTAAATCCCCAGGATAAATCATTCATGGCCCGGAAACGCTGGTTATCCAGGTAGTCGTTGTAACGCTGCTGTTGCTGGAAATGGTGTGGGCGCATCAGCATCCCTTCCTGCCACATCACCTTGTTGCGGGTGGTTGCCATAATTATTCATCCTCTTTTTTCATTTCGATGCTGCTTTGACGTACATGCACCAGCAGGCGGTAATGGTGGCCGGTTCCTTCCACCGTCTCGATTTGTTTCCATTCAGTGGCCTGGTCATCGGAGAAATAGGCCACGACACCAATAAACTGCGTTTTCTCATCCAGCTTTACCGGCGGCAGGGTTTTGATGGTGTCCGGCAACAGGTTGAAATCCTGGTGGTCGATATAGTTTTTACCCAGCACATCCGGTAGCGGCGTACTGGCTATCTGGTCATAGTCGGCTGCCAGCAATTTTGAGTCGTCAGTCAGGTACACCAGTTGCACATCCACGGCGGCTGATTCACCCTCCGCATTAGTATTGGTGTCCGGTTCGGTCAGCAGGGTGACGGTTATTTCCGAAGGTTGCTCCTTCAGGCTCCCGACCTGGATATCCGGGTTTTTGATCACCTCACTGATTTTTTTCGCCGTTTCGCAGCCGGTTAATATGACGCACATCAGCACGCAGGCCAGAAACGCCTTCCTGTTCATGCTTCCGGCTCCCGCTGTTTTTCACGAAGCACCCGGTCATAGACCTGGGCGTAGACCTCGTTAAACAGCATCTCAAACCCCTGCTGGCGATCGGAGGCCAGCTCTTCGTAATAATGGCTGTACATTTGCCATGCTCCGGCATCATCCAGCGGCTGGCGCAGTTCATGGCTGCGGCGGTACTGCACAAAGCGGCGCAGCAGATTTTGTGGTGAGAAGGCGTCCAGCAGGACACGAAGCGACTCCACAATCGCCGCCCGGTTAGCTTCTTCGTGGTGGCGGACATTGCGCAGGCTTTCACTGACAGCGGCGGGAGCCGCCAGATGTACCGGACTTTTACCTTCGGCAAACATCACGTCGAGCGCGGTGGCGTAATCCATGTTCAGGCGCAGCGGGTTATCTTCCAGCGGGCGCAAATGTTTGTCTGAGAGGCTGTTACGCTGCTGCTGCAAATCAAGCAGACCTTTTATTGCGGCCTGTAACGTGCGTCCGGCCTCCTCCAGAAAATCATCCGCATCGTCGGAATTGCTCACGGTAAGCGAGCCGCCAAGACCGCGCAGTAAGGGGGTGACCGCAAGGTGGCGTTGCGCCATTTCTGCCACAGAGACGTCATCATTACGCTCGCCGGGGCTGGCATAAATGGGCGGCAGATCCATAAACGGCGTATTGATCCCCCCATTACTTGCCGGATCGGACAGCGGTGCCGATGGCCGGACAGCCGCAATGCCTGAAAGCGGATCGCCCGCGGTAATCAGGCTTTCGGACTGAAGTGCCTGGAGTGGATCGGCAGAAAAACCGTTTACCACGGTGTCTGCAAGCTGATGCCGGTGAGTCATTCCCGGATAGTGTGGCGCACCCTCCGTTGACAGCAGGGTATCCGTGAGCATATCGCGATTGGTGACGATGGTTTCGGGAGTGGCCATTTCCTCATCGTAATGGGGGATATCTCCCATAAGCGCTAACTTAAGGGTTGTGGTATTACGCCTGATATGATTTAACGTGCC
>OBRI01000106.1_pt1 | contig 19401 bp, 18 predicted proteins | sample 1475581 | NCBI WGS metagenome assembly OBRI01 (sample SAMEA3360675, study PRJEB22359) | human gut metagenome | biome: ENVO:urban biome; feature: ENVO:human-associated habitat; material: ENVO:feces | place: Bangladesh | collected 2011 | reverse complement strand
TATTAAATGCAATGTTTCAAAAGATGGAGATCAAATCTATCACTTACCGTTTGACCAACAGTATGACCGAGTCATAATCAACCCTTCCGATGGTGATTTTTATGCTTCGACGATTGCGGAAGCCGAATCCAAAGGCTTCCGCCACGCTTGGCGGTGGAGTGGTTCGTAATCTTCAATCCTTAGTTTATAATTCAGATTATAATTTAGAATCGAGGTGATTATTTATGTCCACCCGCAGCCACCCCGAATCCGCCCGCATCATCCGCGAGGCACGGCAGGCCGCCGGGCTGACGCAGCTGGAGCTTGCGGAGAAGCTTGGTGTCACCATCGGCACGATCAGCTATTATGAGCGAGGCGCAGGCCAGCCCAAAATCGATAATCTCTTTGCACTCTGCGACATCCTGCACATCAGACCCGCCGACCTCCTGAGCGCCGATACATAACCTAACGCCCCCGCCAGTGTTTCCACCAGCGGGGGCGTTTGTGCAAAAAAATCCCGGCAGCCTTGTACGATAAAAGCTGCCGGGACGCGCATGGGACAATGTCGGAGAAAAACAACGCAGTCAATGACTCTCTGCCTGCTGACACATCCAGTATACCATACCTCATGTGCATCGGCAAGCGGAGTCGGAAAGGAATTTTTATGGCCAAAAATAAAAAAGGTTCTGACGGCCGCTACCGCTACCGTATCTATCTGGGCAAAGCGGACGATGGCAGCAAAAAGTTTAAGTCCTTTTACGGCTCCACGGAGCGTGAGGCCCGCGCTGCTGCCGAAGCTTACCGCACCGCCATCGGCAAGGGCATGGATCCTCAGCAGGCCGAAGCCACCTTAGGCACCCTGTACGATAATCTCATCGCGTCCAAAAAGGCAAAGGGCATCAGCCAAAAAAGCATTGACCGGCTGGCCACCAATAAAGCCCACTGGGGCGAGCTGGTGGACGTTCCGGCGTCTGAGCTGCGCGCGTCCGACTTTCAGCAGGTGCTCAACGCGCTGGCCGGCTGGCACGACGGCAAGCCGCCCCTCTCCCACTTTACCCTCACAAATCTGCGCGGCAGCGCCAAGGCGGCGTATGACCTCGCCATCCCGGAGATCGTGATGTACAACCCTCTGATCAAGACCATCACCCCCGCCGGGGCTGCGCCGGAGTCCCGCGACCCCCTCACCGAGGAGCAGCAGCTCTGGATCCGGGAGACGCCCCACGCCGCCCAGCGGGCTGCCATGCTCCTGCTCTACTCTGGCCTCCGCCGCAGCGAGGCCACCGCCCTCACCTGGGCCGACATCGACCTCGACGACGCCACCATCACGGTCAGCAAGGGCTACGACTTCCGCGCCAAAAAGGTCAAGATCCCCAAGACGCCTGCCGGCGTCCGCGTCGTCAGTATCCCCAAGGTCCTTGTCGATTATCTCCGCACCCAGCAGGACGGCTGCCTCTATGTGCTCCACAACCACAAAGGCCGGCAGATGACCGAGCAGGGCTGGAAGCGCCTGTGGGAGAGCTATATGCGCGACCTGAACGTCAAGTACGGCTACGACGGCCAGCAGAACAAAAACCGCCCAGGCGGCCTGCCCATGCTCATCGACACCTTTACCCCGCACCAGCTCCGCCATACCTTCTGCACCCTGATGTACTTCGCCGGTGTGGACGTCATGACCGCCCGCGACCAGATGGGCCACAAGGACATCTCCGTCACGCTTGGCATCTACACCGCCCTCGATAAAAAATTTAAGAAAAAGAAAATCAATCGTCTGGACACTTACCTCAAAAGATCCTGTGCCAACTCGGGCTGACCCTCTTGTTTCTCTCCCCTTTTTGCGCCACCTCTTGAGCCACCTTTTTGAAAAACTTTCCCGGAAACAGGGGCAATCAGCGCCCACATTCCCCTCAAAAGGCATTTCTCCACACAAACAAAAATCCCCGAAAAGTCAGGCGTGAAGCCACTTTTCGGGGATTTTACTTTGGAGCTACTGATCCGATTCGAACGGACGACCTGCTCATTACGAGTGAGCTGCTCTACCGGCTGAGCCACAGTAGCACATTGCGATCTCTGCAACGTGTGATATTCTACCATAAAAGCCGGGAGCTGTCAAGATTGATTCGCAACTTTATCCCTCTGTGTTTGATCCGGCTCCTTTGCAAGGACGCGGCTCAGCTCACAGACCGCAAAGCAGCAGCCGAGAAACACCAGCAGCGCACAGTCGGGCGGGAGGCGGCGCATCGTGGTCACGCGGCCGCACAGGGTGCTGAACGTCTCCTGCGCCCGCTGAGGAAGGAGAAGATAGAATACCAGCAGCGAAAGCGGCAGATGGAGCAGCCGGGCGCGGTAGAGCGGGCGGAGGGTCATCTCGGGCGGGCAGATGGTCCGCACCTGCATCAGGACAGAAAGCCCCTGCACGCTCAGCGCCGCGCAGCACAGCATACTGGCGAACCGGCCGCTTTTCGCAGCCAGGTCACAGCCGGAGCAGACCTCCAAAAGCATCGCGCAGAAAACGCCTGCACCGGAGGGCAGCACTTCCCCCGCTCCTGCGGCCAGCATCCGGAAAAACAGGACGAAGCCGCAGAGCTTGAGGTAGGTCTGGGACGCCTGCGCGATGATGCCGTCCAGCCGGAGAGGCTGCGAAGCGGTCGGGACAGCGGGGTGTGCCATTGACCCCAGCGTCCCTCCCAGCTGCGCCAGAAGCGCGGCGGACAGATAGCCCGCCGCCACCTGTGCAAGGAACAGCAGGACGCCCAGCTCTGCACTGCCCAGCATGGACTGCCCGACAGCCAGTATCACAAAGGACGGGCCGGAACAGACACAGGCCGGGAGGAGCGCATCGGCCTCCCGCGCGGTGAGCTGCCCGGAGCGGACGGCCCCGGCGGCGGCACTTGCTGCGGGGGCAAAGCCGCCCAGAGAGCCGATGAGCAGCACCCGCCCAGCCGCCGGAGCGCGGACCCCGATGAGCCTTGCCGCCGGACAGAAGGGCAGCCCCAGCACATCCGCCGCCGGACATTGGATGAGCAGCGTGGACACGATGAGGAACGGGAACAGCGAGAGCAGCAGCGGGCCGCCGCAGAGCGCCAGCCCCTCCCGCAGGGCCTGCGCACAGGCATCCGGCGCGGCAAACGGCAGCAGACCCGCGGCCAGCGCCATCAAAAAATACCCCACGCCCCGGATTTTCTCTTTCTGAATCATACGCGCACCCTCCATTTCCATATATATGTGGTAATTGGCAGCGGTTTGCATGGCGGGAGGGAGCAGCGTGGGAAGAAAACGAAAGCAAACGCATTCCCTGCGCGGCTGGTTCCGGCGGATGTTCCGTCAGCCGCCCGGGGACTTCTACGGACGGGCTTCGGTCTACCTGAGCGGCAGAAGGATGGAGATCGAGCAGTTCCGGCGCATCCGCTCCTACGAAGAAGGCAAGCTCTGTCTCGAGCTGGGGTGCGGCACTCTGACGGTCTACGGCGACGATTTGAAGATAGAGACACTCTCCGCCCGGAGGCTCACCCTGCAGGGGCAGATTCTGCGGACCGATTTCTCAAAGGAATAGGAGCTTTCTACCATGGAATGGACTCAGCTCTGGGCAGGCATCACCTTTGCGGCGCAGAACGGCGATGCCGAAGGTCTGCTGACTGCTGCGGCCGCAGGCGGGCTGCACCTCTCCGACATCGTTCCCCGGCCCGGCGGGTTCTCGGCCCGGTGCGCCGCATGGCATTATCGGAAACTGGCCGCTCTGGCCCGCAGACGGCGGGTGCGGCTGCGCATCCAGAAACGGCAGGGTCTTTTCTTTTGCATCCGCCCCCTTCTCCGGCGGCGGGGGCTCTGGGCCGGATGCCTTGTCTTTCTCCCTCTGCTGCTCTGGCTGCAGGGCTTTGTCTGGTTCGTCGAACCGGTGGGCCTGACGCCCGGCCAGCAGGCGCGGGCCGCCGTCGTCCTGTGGGAGGCAGGGCTTTTCCCGGGAAATGCCGTCACACAGGAAAAGCTCGCCGCCGGAGAATATGCCCTGCTCCAGAGCGGTGAGTTTTCCTGGGCCAGCCTCAACTTTATGAAGGGAAAGCTGGTGGCGGAAGCGGCCGCGGCGAAACCGGTGCCGGACATCGCGGCCGGGACGCTCCACGGCCTCCGGGCCAGGGTGTCCGGCACGGTCGTTCGCACCAACCTCGTCAGCGGAACGATGCTCGTCGTCCCCGGCCAGGCCGTAGAAGCCGGTCAGGGCCTCATCGGGACAGCCCGCGCCGAACGGGACAGAACGCTCATCTTTCAGCCTGCGGCGGGCAGCGTCCGGGCGCAGTTCGAGTGGGAAAACGAGCAGGATACTGCCCTGACGCTGCCCATCGAACAGCTCACCGGGCAGCAGGCCGTGCATCGGACGCTCTTCTGGGACGGCCATGCTGTCGCTCTGCCCTCCCTGCATCCTGCTCCGGGCAAGGCAGAGGCCGCAGCCGTCGTCCGACACTACCAGCCGGAAGCCTTCGGGCTTCCCATTCCTGTTTTTATCGAAGAAACGACATATTATTACAAAGCTTCCACCGATTTGGAGCGGACCGAAGAGCAGGCTCTGGCCCTTGCAAGGCTGCAAAGTAAACAAGCTTTACAGCAAAATTGGCCTGATTTTGAGCTTCTGGCCCGCAAAGAGGACGTCTCTGTCGAAGAAAACACCCTCCACTACCGGGTCGTCTACACCATCACCGCCGACATCTGCAAATGAAAACGCCGCACAGCCCCGAGCACCTCTGCTCCGGCCATGCGGCGATTTATGATTATGGATTTTTGTTACTTCTCTTCCGGGGTCGTCTCGGCCAGAAGCTCGTTCAGGTCGAACTCATACTTCGTGTGGCAGAAGTGGCAGACCACCTCACACTTCGGGTCTTCGTCCCGGAGCTTTACCAGCTCTTTGCGGCCAAGGCTGAGGAGCATATCCTTCGTGCGCTCCTTGCTGCAGTCGCACTGATACTTCACCTCGCGGGTATCGAGGACCTGCGGGTCGAAGCCCGCCATTGCCAGCTCCATCATATCCTGCGGGGTCTTCCCTGCCCGGAGCAGCTCGGTGACGGAAGGCATGGCGGCGATGTTCTGCTCCAGACGGGTGATCTCGGCATCGGTCGCGCCCGGCAGGAGCTGCAGCAGATAGCCGCCGGCGCAGGCGATGGACAGGTCCTTGTCCACCAGAACGCCCAGCGCACATACGGTGGGGATCTGCTCGCTGTAGGCGTAGTAGCTGGTGATGTCCTCGGCGATTTCACCGGACACCAGCGGCACCTGACCCACCGTCGGCTCCTTTTGGAGCTTGTTGTCCCGGATGACGGTCAGAACGCCGTCTTTGCCGACTGCGCCGCCCACGTCCAGATGGCCGTTCTCCTTTGCGGGAAGCTCGACCAGCGGGTGGTCGATGCAGCCCTTGACGCTGCCGTGTGCGTCGGTGCAGGCGATGACGACGCCCGCCGGGCCGCCGCCGGACACGCGCAGGGTGATGGAGTCGCCATCATCCTTGAGCATCGCGCCCATCAGGGAGACACCGGTGAGCAGACGGCCAAGGGCCGCGCTGCAGGTGGCGCTGGTGGTATGCAGCTTTTCTGCCGTGCGGACGATCTCGGTGGAGTCCACGCCGCAGAACACGACACCGCCGTTTTCAGAAATGCCGCGGATAAGATTCGACATATTATTGTTCCTCCAGTTGGGTATACTGTTTGACTGCGCAGAAGAAATAGCGCTCGCTCTCGTCGGTCAGAGGGCCAAAGCTCTCGCCGTCGCAGACACTTTCCAGCGCAAAGCCGTGCTTTTCCAGAGCGGCGCGGATGGTGTCGAGGTCGTAGGTGTACTCGAAGAACTGCTCGTGGAAGTGCTCCCCCGTCTCGCGGTAGTCGATGTCCACGCGGATCTCCACCCGGCGGTCGGCGGCGCTGTAATGGTTGCGCCAGACGCAGGAGGCGTCCTCTTCTTCAAACGTAAAGACGTTTTCGCCCAGCACGTTCCGGTGCTTATAGGGCGTGTTCATATCGAACAGGAGCACGCCGCCCTTTTCCATAAAGAAACCGGCGTTGGCGATGGCTTTGTCCAGGTCCGGGATGTGGTTGAAGGTGTCGAAGGTGGACACCGCACCCCGGATGGTGCCGTAGAGGTCCAGCTTGAGCAGGTCCTGCCGCAAAAGAAGCAGGCCGCCGGAAAGGCCCAGCTGCTCCGCCTTGTCCCGGACGACGCAGAGCATCTCCTCCGACTGGTCGATGCCGATCATATCGTAGCCCGCCTGCGTAAGCATCAGGGTCAGCTCCCCCGTCCCGCAGCCCAGGTCTGCGAGGATGCCGTCCCGGATGCCGTGGGCTTCCAGCTCTTTTTTGATGTGGGCATACAGGGCCTCGTAGTCGGCCTCGCCGTTGAACTCATCGTAAAAATAAGCAAATTCGTTGTAGGCCATTGCGTTACTCCGCGTCCTCTGCGTTTGCCTCGTACTCGGCGGCGACGGCTGCGTTCAGCACAGCCTGCAGCTCCGGGATGCCGCAGCCGCTCTCGCCGCTGGTCAGCACCACCTTCTGGCAGCCGTAGGGCAGGCAGAGCTTTTCGAACTCCTCCTGCGTCTGGGCCAGCTGGCTCTTCTTGAGCTTGTCGGCCTTGGTCAGGGCCACGACGAAGGGGATGTTGTGGTAGTGGAGATACTGCAGCATCTGGATGTCGTCGGCGCTGGGGGCGTGACGGCAGTCGATGAGCTGGACCAGCAGGGTGTGGCGGCGCTGAGCCTCGAAGTAGCTGTTGATGAGGTCGTCCCAGCGCTCACGGTCGGCGTTGCTCACCTTGGCATAGCCGTAGCCGGGCAGGTCCACGAAGTAGCAGTCATCCACCGCGTAGAAGTTGATGGTAGCCGTCTTGCCCGGCGTGCTGGACACGCGGGCGAGATTTTTGCGGTTGCAGAGCTTATTGATGAGGCTGGATTTGCCCACGTTGGAGCGGCCGGAGAAGCTCAGCTCCGGGCGGTCGCTCTCGGGCAGCTGGCTGGAAATGCCGTAGCTTGCAATGAAATCCGCTTTGTTATAGTTCATGGCTTCGCTCCTTTCGTCTCAGCAGACCGCGCCCGGCTGCGGCTTTTCCGCCGTCTGCGGCAGGGCCGCAGCCTCAGCAGGCTTTACCTTCCTGGTGCGGGGGTGGCCCGCAGACACCGTCTTGGGCTTGAGGAGGGCTGCGGCGAGGACCTGCGACAGGTTGGACATGGGCAGGAACTCGATGTTCTTCTTGACCTCGTCGTCCACCTCGTACAGATCGGACAGGTTGTCCTTCGGGATGAGGACGGTCTTCATCCCCTCGCGGTATGCGGCCATGCTCTTCTCGCGGAGGCCGCCGATGGGCAGCACGTTGCCGTGGAGGGTGATCTCGCCGGTCATGGCCACATCGCCCCGCACCGGGATGCCGGACAGGCAGGAGATGAGGGCCGTGGTCAAGGTGACGCCGGCAGAGGGGCCGTCCTTGGGGACTGCGCCCTCCGGGGCGTGGATGTGCAGGTCGCACTTCTTGAGGCGCTCGGAGTCGATGCCGTACTCTGCGGCATGGACGCGGGCGTAGGTGATGGCCAGCTGGGCGCTCTCCTTCATCACGTCGCCCAGAGAACCGGTGACGGTGATCTTGCCGCTGCCGTTGTCGATGACCTGCACCTCGATGGGCAGGGTCTCGCCGCCGATGCTGGTCCATGCCAGACCGTTGGCGATGCCGATGGCGTTGGTGCGGTTGAGGAACTCGGGCTTGACCATCCGGGGTCCCAGCAGCTTTTCGAGGCCGGTGCCGGTGACGGAGACATTCTCCGCCTCGCCGGAAGCAATTTTCCGGGCGCACTTGCGCAGGACGCTGGTGATGGTGCGCTCCAGATTGCGGACGCCGGCCTCGCGGGTGTAGCCGTCGATGATGCCGTAGAGGGCGCTCTGGGAGAAGGTGACCTTGCCGGTCAGGCCGCAGGCGTCCAGCTGCTTGGGGACCAGATGCTTCCGGGCGATGTTGTACTTTTCCACCCGGGTGTAGCTGGGCAGCTCGATGACGTCCATGCGGTCGCGCAGCGGGCCGGGGATGGCGCTGAGGTCGTTGGCCGTGGTGATGAAGAGCACATGGCTCAGATCAAACGGCATATCGATGAAATGGTCGTTGAAGGTGCTGTTCTGCTCGGGGTCGAGGGCTTCCAGCAGAGCGGCCGCCGGGTCGCCCCGGAAGTCGCCTGCCAGCTTGTCGATCTCGTCCAGAAGCATCAGGGGGTTCGCGCTTTTGGCAGAGATCATGGCGTTGATGATCTTGCCGGGCATCGCGCCGATGTAGGTGCGGCGGTGGCCGCGGATCTCGGCCTCATCCCGCACGCCGCCGAGGCTGATGCGGACATACTTGCGGTTCAGGCTCTCGGCGATGGAGCGGGCGATGCTGGTCTTGCCGACACCCGGAGGGCCGACGAGGCAGATGATCTGGCCCTTCACGTCGGGGGCCAGCTTGCGGACGGCCAGCACCTCGAGGATGCGGTCCTTGACCTTCTTCAGGCCGTAGTGGTCCCGGTCCAGCACCCGCTGGGCCTTGGCGATGTCCAGATCGTCCTCGGTGAAGGTGTTCCAGGGCAGGTCGAGGCAGGTGTCCAGATAGGTGCGGATGACCGTGCCTTCCTGATTGCTGCTCTGCATCTTGGAGAGGCGGTCCACCTCTTTGAGAAGCTTCTTTTCCCGGTCCTCGTCCAGATGGAGGGCCGTGATCTTCCGGCGGTACTCCTCGGTCTCGGCGGTGGTATCGTCGTCCTCGCCCAGCTCCTCGCTGATCATGTGGAGCTGCTCGTGGAGGTAGTAGTCGCGCTGGTTCTTGTCCATCGCCTCGTCTACCTTCTGGGCGATCTCCTTATCGATCTCGAGCATCCGGCGCTCCCGGTGCATCTTCTCGATGAGCAGATGCAGACGGCCCATCAGGGTGCCTTCGTCCAGAATGGCCTGCTTATCCTCGAAGCGGAACAGGAGGTTGGCCGGGATGTACTCGGACAGGAAGGCGGCGTCGGTGCTGGTGGTGATGGCAAACACCACGTCCTTGCCGATGTGGGGGTTCAGAGCCAGCAGGTCGTCAAAGCTCTTTTTGACGTTGCGGACGAGGACGTCCGCCTCCGGCAGCTCCTCGGGCTTCGCCATCTTCACCGGGGCCGGGCGGACGGTGGCCAGCAGGAAGCTGCCGTCGTCCTCCATCTCGGAGAGTCTGGCGCGGTATTTGCCTTCGACCAGGACGCGGACGAGGTCGTCCGACACCCGCATCACCTGCTTGACCTCGGCCACGACGCCGTAAGTATAGAGGTCGGCGGCCTTGGGGTCCTCGACCTTCATCTCTTTCTGTGCCACGAGGAAGACGTCAGAGTTGTTGCTGACGGCCCACTCCACGGCGGCGATGCTCTTCTCGCGGCCCACCTCGAAGTGGAGCAGATTGTTGGGGAAGACCACCAGCCCGCGCAGGGCGATGGCCGGAAGGTGGAGGACGCTCCGCTCCACCTTGACCGTAACTTTTTCAGACATAGTACAAAACCTCCCGGCCGTCCCTCGGATGCGAGTCATCCATAAGGGCGGCTTTTTTGTAGGGTCATATCAAATCTATCATTTTATTATAGCGAAAAATGTTTGCAGATGCAACTGCTCAGCGCTTTTCCCGGGTGTTATAGCCCAGTCTGCCCAGTGCGGGCAGGATGGCCCGGAGGGTCAGGGACGTGAGGGCGCCCATGACAAGGCCCAGCACCAGCATCACCGGCGCATAGTACAGCGACATGGCCGAGGACAGGATGAGCCCCGCGCCAAGCAGCTGGCCGATGTTGTGGGACAGTGCACCGCAGACCGACAGGATGAACCATGTGGGCCGGAACGGGAGCTTATAGTAGAGCACCCACATCACCAGCAGGGACAGCAGCCCGCCGCAGAGCGAGAGGAAGCCTGCCGTCCAGCCGGAGACGAGAAAGACGAACAGCGCCTTGAGCAGGTCGAGATAGAGCGCCTGCCGCGCCCCCATGAAGAACAGCGCATACATCACCACGATATTCGCAAGGCCCAGCTTCATGCCCGGCGCAAGGCCCGGGATGACCAGTGTGCCTTCGATGAAGGAAAGCGCCATCGCCAGCGCGAACAGCAGGCCGGAAAGTGCGATCTCGTGTGTTTTCTTCGGGTCATGGTTTCGGTTTGCCATCGGCTCTCCCCCTTTGCTGCATCGTTTATTCTTCGCCGCCGGCGGTCTGCTCGTACTGCTCCTGCTCCTCCACGGCGGCCTCCCACGCGGCGAAAAGCTCGTCCTGATGGAAGCGCAGGTCGCTGAGCTCGTCGCTCTTTTCCCGCAAAAGCTGGGGGTCGTTGTAGACCTCCGGCGAGTTTATCTCGTTTTCCAGCTCCACCTCGCGGGCGCCGCAGGCTTCCATCTCGTCCTCGCAGGCTTTGATCTTGGCGCGCAGCTCGGCCCGGCGGCGGCGCTGCTCTTTGCCGTAGCCCGCCTTGGCGGGTTCGCTGCTCTTCTCGGCCACGGGGGCGGGAGCGGCGCGGCCCATCAGGGCGTCATAGCTGGGGTAGATGACCGCCCTGCCGTCCTCGAGGTAGAGGATGGGGCAGGCCAGACTGTTCATCAGGTGGCGGTCATGGGTGACGAGGAGCAGCGTGCCGGTGTAGGCCATCAGCGCCTCGGTCAGGTTCTCGCGGGTGTAGATGTCCAGATGGTTGGTGGGCTCGTCCAGAAACAGCAGGTTCGGGCGTTCCAGCACGATCTCTGCAAAGCGCAGCCGGGCCAGCTCGCCGCCGGACAGGGCCTCGCAGGGCTTGAAGACCGTCTCGCCCCGGAAGCCCAGCTTTGCCAGATGGCTGCGGACCTCCAGCTCGGTCATCCGGGGGTACTTGTTCCAGATGACGTCGATGACGCGGCCCGCGCCGATGCGGTTTTGCTGCTGGGCGAAGATGCTGGGCCGTGCGCCGGTGCCAAGGCGGACCATGCCGCCGGAGGGGCGGCGCTTGCCGTCCAGCACCTGCATCAGGGTGGATTTGCCTGCGCCGTTGGGGCCGGCGATGATGAGCCGCTGGCCGCGGCAGACCGTATAGGTGAAGGGCTCCAGCAGGGTGCGGTCGCCGATCTTGATGGTCAGGTCCTTGAGCAGCACCAGCTCATTCCACGGCTCCACGTCGTATTCGAAACGGAACTTGAGCTGGTTGGTCTCGTCCTGAGGGGCCTCGGTGATCTCCAGCTTTTCCAGCTGTTTGCGGCGGCTCTGGGCCATCCTGGTGGTGGAGGCGCGGACCAGGTTGCGGTCGATGTAGTCCTGTAATTTTTCGGCCAGCGCCACGTCGGCGTCGTGCTGCTTCTGGCGCAGGGCGTCGGCGGCTTCCTTCTGGGGCAGATAGGCCGAGAAGTTGCCCTTATAGGTGGTCATGGTCTGGAACGAGACTTCCCAGATTTTGGTACAGACGTTGTCGAGGAAATAGCGGTCGTGGCTGACCACCAGAACGGCACCGGAGTAGCCCTTGAGGTAGTTTTCCAGCCACTCCATGGTGGCGAAGTCCAGATGGTTGGTGGGCTCGTCCAGAATGAGGACGTCCGGCTTCTCGAGGAGGAGCTTGGCCAGACGGAGACGGGTCAGCTCACCGCCGGAGAGGACCCCCACGTTCTTGCTCCAGGTATCCTGCGCAAAGCCCATGCCGGACAGCACCTTCTTGATGTTGACGTCCATGTTGTAGCCGTCGGCGGCGTCGATGATGCTCTGCAGCTCGTCGTGCGTTTCGAGAAGGGCGGCGTCGTCGGGAGAGGCCGCCATCTTCTTTTCCAAGATCTGCATCCGGGCCATGGCGTCCAGCACAGGGGCGAAGGAGGAGCGCATCTCCCCGTAAATATCCAGCGTGACATCGAGCTTTGCGTTCTGCTCCAGATAGCCCAGCGTCACGCCGTGGGTCACGCTGAACTCGCCGTCATAGTCGGTGTAGACGCCGGTCAGGATCTTGAGCAGGGTCGTCTTGCCCGCGCCGTTCTGGCCCACGATGCCGATGCGGTCTTCTTTTTCCACGCTGGCGCTCACGTCGTGCAGGACGACTTTCTCGCCAAAGCTCTTTCCGAGTTTTTCCAAATGAATCAGCATATCGTTCTTCCGTGTTCTTTTCCAGTAGGGTGGATAGGGACATTCCCGCCGTTACAGCTGATGACGGCGGTGCTTGAGGCCGAGGTTCGCCAGCTCTTCCGGCTCCATCACCAGCGGGTAGAGCTCTTCCAGCGAGGCGATCTCGTAGGTGGGGCTCACCTTGCCCGGGTTCTCGGCGTGGCCGGGGTTGAACCAGCAGGTGTCGAGGCCCGCGTTCACGCCGCCCTGAATGTCGCTGGTGAGGCTGTCGCCCACCACCAGAACGTGCTCCCGGTTCTCCACGCCCAGAGCGCGGAGGGCGGAGTCGAAGATGCGGCGGCTGGGCTTCTCGCTGTCCAGCTTCTCGGAGACGAAGACGTCCTCGAGGTAGGCCCCGATGCCGGATTCTGCCACCCGGCGGCTCTGCACCTTCTGGAAGCCGTTGGTCACGACGGCCAGCGTCGCCACCTCGGAAAGCTCCCCGAGGACGTCCGGCACATTGGGGGTCATCAGGTCGGGGTGGGAGGACAGGTGGTCGAGGTAGCAGCGGTTCATCTCCACGCCGTCACCGGCTGCGTTGATGGCCTTGAGGAAGCGGGTGAAGCGCTCCCCCATCAGCTTGTCGCGGCGTATCTGGCCCTTTTCCAGCTGACGCCACAGCTCCGAGTTGATGTCCCGGTAGGTCTGCACCGTCCCGGCGTCCGGCTCGATGCCGTATTCCACCAGCGTCTCAGCCAGCGCCTTGTTCTCGGCGGCATCAAAGTCCAGAAGCGTATTGTCTGCATCGAAGAGGATGCAATAATATTTTGCCATCTTTCTTTCCCTTCTCTATCATGTTTCGGGCCGCCTGCCGCCTTGAGCGGGCGCGGCTGGGGTGCGGTTTGAGAACAGCGAGAAGCCAGCCCCGCCCGGCAGAGCTGGCTTCTCGTATTTTTATCCTTCCAACGTCATTTCATAGGCTTCCTCGTCGGACTGGTCCGGCAGGTTCCCGCTGCACTTACAGCGCGGCGCGCAGGCGCACTCTTTTGCGATGCACTTTGCCATCTGCTCCTCCGTCACGCCGTTCTCGACGTTTTCCCAATCCATGTCGTAGTAGTCCACGCTGCCGTCGGTCACATCTTCTGCGCCGGGCAGGCCGGGGACTTGCATCTCATCACGGAGCATCCGCTCGCCTCCTCTCGGCTCAGCCTATGCGGCTGCGCAGAGGAAGGTGCGGGGCGTCATTCTGCCTTGCCTTCGGCTTCCTTGCCGGCGGAGGCTTCCGACTTGGTTTCGGCCTTGGATTCTGCTTCGCCCTCGGCCTTAGACTCAGCCTTGGGCTCGGCCTTGCTTTCGGACTCCGGCTCTGCCTTGGAGCTGCCGGACGACGTACCGGACGATGCCGACGACGAACTGCCGGTGCTGCTCGAAGAGCCGCCCGAGCTTGCAGAGGAAGACGAAGAGGATGTACTGCCGGAAGAACCGGCATGGGACGAGGACGAGCTGCTGGTGGAGCCGGACTCGCCGGTCACACCGCTGCCGATGGTGATGGTCAGGGTGTTGCTGCTCACCTTGCAGTCGTTGTAGGTGACGACGGCGTGGATCTTATAAGAAGCGTTGGCCATGGAGCTGTCCACCACCACCGTGATGCTGGACTTGCCGGCGGCCTGCGGGACCTCCTGACCGTTGGCGTACCAGCGCAGGTTCTCGGTCTTGGCGTACTTGCCGCTCAAGGCGGCCTTGAAGGTGTAGGAGCTGCCCACAGCGCCCTTGCCCTCGCTGGTGATCTGGACGGAGGCCGTGCCGAAGACTGCCGTGACGTCCAGATTCTGCTTGAAGCCGGTGTCGGTGCGGGTCTTGCTGGTGAGGCCGTCGCTCCACTTGACGAAGACGTAGCCCTCCGCCGGAACAGCGGTCACGGTGATGGATCTATCGGGGTCGGTGACGGTGTAGGTCACAGAGCTGTTGCCGGTGTCATTGCCGACGCTCAGAGTGCCGCCGCCGTTCTTGTCCACACGGTAGCGGGCCTCGAACTTTTTGTTCTCGCCGGTGCTCTCGCTGGAAGAGCTCTCCGAGCTGCCGGCGCTCTCGGCCTGACTCTCGCTGGAGCTGACAGCCTCCGAGCTGGGAGCGGCCACGGCGGAGCTGGGGTTGGAGACATACTCCATGGTGCGGGTGGGGATGTTGTTGGTGTCGGGGCGGCGGTCCTCGGTCTGCAGGGCGTGGGTGCGGAGATAGTTCAGCACCGCCTTGAGGCCGGCGCTCTTGAGGTGGATGTCGCCGCTGGTGTAGTAGTCCGCGATGCCGTAGCCGTCGCTGCCCTTGAGGGCCTCGGCGGAATTGAGGAAGCGGACGCCCAGCTGCTCGCAGAGAGCCAGAAGGGCCATGTTGAAGTCGTCGATCCTGGCCTGGTCCATGTGGGGGTAGTTGGAGTGGTCAGCCGGGACCGGCGGCACCGTGTTGACGATGATGTCGGTGTAGGGGTAGCTCTGCTGGATGGCCTGGATGAGGGCCGTGTAGTGGGCGATGAAGTCCGGGACTTCCATCCCGGTGTCGTTGGTGCCGAAGGTCATGACCACACGGCGGGGCTTCATCATGGCCACCGCCTGAGGGATGGTGTAGTGGTTTGGATCCTTCTTAAAGGTAACGATGCCCTCGCTGAGCGCCACCTGAGTGCCGATGCCCTCTTTGGCGCAGAACTGCTGCAGGGAGATGAGGCCGTTGTTGTAGAGGCGGACGGTGTTGGAGTCGCCCAGAAAGAGGGTGTTGTTCAGATAGTCCGTGCCGGCGTCGGCGGTCTCCGTCAGCAGAGCGGCGGAGGTGTTGTCGATCTGGTAGTGGCCCGACAGGTCTTTGCCGGGGGTGGGGTCTGCCACGGACTCCGGGACGGAGGGAGCAGACTCCTCCTTTTTGAGGAGGGTGGTGGTGATGCCGAAGGTCAGCAGCACCGCCAGCACGCAGAGGACGCAGACCAGAACGGCCCGATGCTGCATGGGAGTCATGGTTTCGTTTTGTTGTTGTCTTTTTTGACTCATAGATTCAGTCCCTCTCGTTTCAGGAATGGAAAGGCTCGTCCACCGGGCGGAGAGCCCAGTCCGTCAGCTCTTTGCAGTCAGCGGCCATAAAGGCCGGCGCAAAGGGGGCGACCTCTTCCCTGCCGCCGTAGCCGTAGAGCACGGCGGCGGCGTCCAGCCCGCAGTTCACAGCGCCCTGCATATCGTCCCGGCGGTCGCCCACCATCAGCACCCGCCTGCCCTGCATGACGGGCTGGGCGAGGACGTGGCGGATGACGTCGGTCTTGTTGTCGCGGCTCTCGTCCATGGACGCGCCGCCCACGAAGGAGAAGTAAGGCGCAAGGCCCTGCTCCTCGAGGATGGGCCTCACAACGTCGGTGGGCTTGCAGGTGGCCGTGCAGAGGGTCAGGCCCGCAGCCTTGAGACGGCCCAGCATCTCCACCACGCCGGGGTAGACATCGCCCTCGTGGCAGCCCCTGGCGGCGTAGCTCACGCGGTAGCGCTTCATGGCCTCCTCGATTTTTGCAGGGTCGGAGAAATGCTCGCCGAAGCTCTTGCGGAGGGGCGGGCCGATGTAGCGGCCAAGGTCGCTCCGGGCGACGTCAACGCCCATGGAGCTGAAAACTTCTTCCAGTGTATTGAGAATGCCGGGGGCGGAATCGATGAGCGTACCGTCCACGTCAAACAGGATCGCATCGTAGTGCAGCAAGGTCAGGTTCCCCTTTCTCTTTGGATAAACATTATATAGTATAGCACAGATTTCGATATTCAGCAATTCCAACAAAACACTTTTCCGACTTTTATACATATTTTTAGGCCGCCCCGCCCCAGAAAGGAAAAACCGCCCACCCATTGCGGGCGGGCAGTCGCATTTTGACATCAGCTCTCGGTGGTGGTGCAGTTCCCCGTCGAGGGGTAGTAGAGGTTGTTGGCGATGAATTCCAGCTTCTCTTTCAGCACCAGCTCAAGGTTCGCCACGGCGTGGACCATGTTGGTGGCGGAGTCGTTGACTTCCAGCAGCTTGCACAGGTCCAGCTCCTCCATGCTGAGGGCGGCTTTCATCTTCTGGCTCTCGGCGCAGAGGATGTGGCTCAGGGCCGACTCCTGCAGAGCGATGCTCTCCATCAGGTCGATGACGGCCTGGTCGAGGGAAACTCTCGGCAGCGCGGGGCAGCCGCAGGAAACGCAGGGGGTGCAGTTGGTGGTATCAGTCATAAGAAGGACCTTCCTTTCTATAATAGGGATCGGGCGCAGTCCATCCTATGTGCCTCGCCGCCCGGATGTCACTCCGGCTTTGCGCTCCTGTGTACCTTCTCGATGGTGTCGCGGTAGCCGCCGGAGCCGTACTGGATGCAGCGGTTGATGCGGCTGATGGTGGCGGTGCTGATCTCCACCGCCTTTACGATCTGGTCGTAGGTGCTGCCGCCGAGCAGGAGCTTGGCCGCTTCCAGACGCTGGGCCATATCGGAGATCTCCTTGACCGTGCAGAGGTCTTCGAAGAAGTTGTAGCACTCCTCCCTCGTCTCAAGACTCAGGATCGCGTCAAACAGTGCGTCGGTGGTGGGGTTTCTTCTGGGGTTCTTGTCCGCCATAGCTGCCTCCTTCAGGGCAAAGTGCCGCGGGGTGCGGCAGGGGGTCTTTCTATCACTCTGTAACTTTAGCACTTGAAAGTGTAAAAGTCAAGTGTCCGGTCTTTCTTTCCGGGAGTTTAGCAGATTTCACCTGTGGAGGCATTCAGTTTTATTCATCTCACATCTGAACAAAAATCGCCTAAATTTTCTTAGTTTCTCCCCCGCAAAAATGGCACAGTCTCCTAACTTGCCCAAACTATATTGACAAATTATGAAATCGGGACTAAAGTATACACAATCATTCGGCAAATGCAATGAACAGGACATGACTTTTCGCATTCCCTGCGCTCAGAGAGCCGCCATTCCGGTGCAAGACGGCAGCACAGTGCGAGAGGCCCTCACCTGCGAGCAGCCTGTGCGAACCCGCTTGCGGCAGTAGTGCATGGCCGTTCAGCCCACGTTACAGGGCGGCGTATCGGCGGCAGAACGCCTGTACGCGCAAGCGGCTGCTCCCGAACGCAGCAAACGAAGTGGTACCGCGGAGAACGACCGGTGCAGCTGCACCGTTTGGCCTTCGTCTTCGAGGAAGATGGGACACATCTTTGTGTCTCTGTCTTTCATGAGGACGGAGGCTTTTTTCACCCCTCCGGGCCGTTTCGCCTGCCCTGCTTTTGGGCACAGCCGTTCTGCTTCGGCCATTGCCGGTGTGAAAGAAAGGAAAGAGGTATAAAGAAATGAATACGCTGGTCATCGTTTTGATCGCAGCCGTGTGTCTGTTCGGCGCTTATACGCTGTACGGCCGCTGGCTGGCCAACAAATGGGGCATCGACCCCACCGCCAAGACCCCCGCAGTCGTCCACGAGGATGGCCGTGACTATGTCCCCACCAACGGCTGGACCGTGTTTGCCCACCAGTTCAGCTCCATCGCCGGTGCAGGCCCTGTCACCGGTGCCATCCAGGCCGCAGCCTTCGGCTGGCTGCCTGTCCTGCTGTGGGTGCTGCTGGGCGGCATCTTCTTCGGCGCTGTCACCGACTTCGGCGCTCTGTACGCTTCCGTCAAGAACGACGGCAAGAGCATGGGCATGCTCATCGAGAAGTACATCGGCAAGACCGGCCGCAAGCTGTTCCTGCTGTTCTGCTGGCTGTTCTGCGGCATCGTCATCGCAGCGTTTGCGGACATGGTGGCCGGAACCTTCAACGCCTTCGGCGCAGACGGCGCTCTGGTGGAGGCTGCCCAGACCAACGGCGCTGCCGGTATGGTCTCCATCATGTTCATGGTCTTCGCTGTCGTCTTCGGCCTCATCCAGAAGAAGTTCAGCTTCTCCGGCTGGAAGGAGAGCGTCATCAGCATCGTGTTCATCGTGCTGTCCTTCGTCATCGGCGCGAACCTGCCCCTCATTCTGGGCAAGGCCGCATGGAGCTACATCACCTTCGTCTACATCTTCTTTGCCGCCGTTCTGCCCATGTGGCTGCTGAAGCAGCCCCGTGACCACATGACCACCTTTATGTTCGTGGCCATGATCGCCGGCGCTGTGGTCGGCCTGCTGGTCGCTCATCCCACCATGAACCTGCCCGTCTTCACCGGCTTCACCAACGAGAAGCTGGGTACCATGTTCCCCATCCTGTTCGTCACCGTGGCCTGTGGTGCTGTCTCCGGCTTCCACGGCCTCGTCTCCTCCGGCACCTCCTCCAAGACCGTCGAGAACGAGAAGGATATGCTGAAGGTCGGCTATGGTGCCATGATCCTCGAGAGCCTGCTGGCTGTTCTGGCCCTCTGCGTCGCCGGTGCCGCTGCCGCTGCCGACGGCACCCCCGCCGCCGGCACTCCCTTCCAGATCTTCAGCCGCGGCGTCGCCGGCTTCTTTGAGATGTTCGGTGTCCCCGCTTATGCCGCTACCGTCTTTATGACCATGTGCGTTTCCGCACTGGCTCTGACCAGTCTGGATGCCGTGGCCCGCATCGGCCGCATGAGCTTTCAGGAGCTGTTCAGCGTGGACGACATGGAGCACGCCGAGGGCTGGCGCAAGCTGCTCTGCAACGTCTACTTCTCCACCTTCATCACTCTGGTGTTCGGCTTCATCCTGACCAAGATCGGCTACGCCAACATCTGGCCCCTGTTCGGTTCTGCAAACCAGCTGCTGAGCGCTCTGGTCCTGTCTACCCTGTGCGTCTTCCTGAAGGTCACCGGCCGCAGCAACAGGATGCTCTTCCCCCCGCTCATCATCATGCTCTGCGTCACCTTCACCGCTCTGGTGCAGCGTCTCATGGCGATGGTCAAGGCCATCAGCAATGCCGCCTCTGTCACCATCCCTGCCGGTGAGACCACCTGGGGCGCTGTGTTCATCGCCAACGGCCTGCAGCTCATCCTGGCTGTGCTGCTGATCGTTCTGGGCCTGAACATCGTGTTCCACTCCTTCTCCGCCTACAAGAAGGCCGAGCACAACAGCGAGGCCAAGGCCTGATAGTTACTGAATAAGCAAAGCGCCGCTGACGGCTTCCGAACCGTCGGCGGCGTTTTTGTTTGTTTATTGTGCTGTGCGCTGGGGTGGGACCCTGTTGCCGAAGGCAATAGGGCGGGCGATGGAACGGCCTCTCCGTCACGGCTGCACCGTGAGGGCAGCCTTGCCTTCGTACAACCTCTCAGTCTCACTTCGTTCGACAGCTCCCCTAGTAGGGGAGCCTCTGGCGAAACCGTTCACTTTGCGGGGACTGCCAAAGCCTCCCCTCGGTAGGGGAGGTGGCAGCGCGTCAGCGCTGACGGAGAGGTTGAGTCCAGCAGCCGGCTCACGGTCAGGCTTCC